>JABAHQ010004646.1_pt3 | contig 12648 bp, 22 predicted proteins | sample 7062091 | NCBI WGS metagenome assembly JABAHQ01 (sample SAMN14534359, study PRJNA622989) | marine sediment metagenome | biome: marine biome [ENVO:00000428]; feature: marine pelagic biome [ENVO:01000023]; material: deep marine sediment [ENVO:00002113] | place: India: Gulf of Kutch | collected...
CCCATATGAGTTTGTGAACCTTTGGCTAAATTATAAACTAATTCTATTATTAAAGCTTCCCGTTCGGAAATATCTCTTACTTCGCTTTTATCCATTCTTCACCTTTGGCTTCTACATTAAGAAAATATCTAATATGATCTAAAGGAACTGCCATCCCGTACCCTATAACTTTATATTTGGTATGAAAACGTGCCTGCTTCATAAGTCCTACTATTTGTCCATATTTATTAAACAGTGGAGAACCTGAAGATCCGGGCATTATTAAGATGGAAGTTTTATAAGCTTTTCTTCTTTTATAATCTGGAAAATATCCATTATGCTTTTCACACATTTTTTTCATACCTAAAACAAGTATTGGAGGCATGAATTTCATTGGATAATCTGAGCATTTTATTTCATTTTTTCTCGCTCGATATATAGAAATTACATTAGCACTATAATATCCTTCACTAATTATTTTTGCTTGTTGTCTGGGATGGCCTATATTAATAAGTTTTGTATAAAGTTTAGGTTTTATGTGAGATAAAAAGGTATTTCTTTTTAAGTTCTTGTCAATTTTAACTAAACATAAATCATCAAAAGCTGATCTTTTATATTTTTTAATTTTATGCGCTTTATTATCTATGAGAGCATATGAAGTTCCTTGTACAATTGTCCCTTCACATACGTGATCATTAGTTAAAATTTCAGTTCCTTTTTTAGAACTTTTTAAAATTACACCTGTACCTCCAAATTTAGAACCCTTTATTTGAACTACTTTTGAAGCCATATTTTCAATATTAGGAGTGGAAGTACATCCTAAAGTTGAAATAAAAATTAACATTAATATTAAAAATTTCATCGAAATCTCCTTAGTGATATTCAGGGGTATTGGAGTTAGATCCGTGAATTGACTGTATGACTGCGGTTCTAAAGTTTAAAATAAGATTATTTACAACTTCTATCTGTTCTTTCATGTCTTCAAAGGCTTCTTCAGGAACTTCGTCTTCAAGTCCTTCAATTTCAACGACGTCTATAAGATTGTCATAAGCTAGTTGTAAAGAGTCTCTATAAAGTTCTAGCATTCTAACGGCCTCATAAAAGGCCTTAGAATCGATTAAAAAAGATTTTATTGAATTGTTATCATCACTATTCGTCATCATCTTTACCTAATATCTTATCGATTAAACCATACTTTAAGGCGTCTTTTGCTGGCATATAATGATCCTTTTGACATAATTTTTTAAAAGTTGATTTTTTAGTATTAGTAGAACTTAAGTCTGCATATAATTGGTATAGACGATCTTGAATATCTTCGTCGTGTTTTAAGTCATGTTTAAGGTCTGTTAGCTTTTGTCTGCCTAACATATCAGAGAGTTCGTGAACCATCATCCATGAATATTCACCCATAATCCTTTCATCACCTGCTGCTAGAATCCAAGTTGCAGCAGACATGATATAACCAAAGCCTCTAGTAATAACATGACAGTCTGATGATCTAATTCTGTCCACTATCCCTAACATATCATAAACAGAACCCCCATAAGAGGATATTTCAATGCGAATGGGCTTGTTTTGCCCATCGCCTTGTTCTAGTTCATCAAAAGCTTTCAAAATTAACTCTAAAGAGAATTCACTTATCTCATCGTTTATATAGATAACGCGCTCTTTAAAATTAACATTGTGCTCGAATATATAGTCATAATGGGTATTATCAACTCTTCTTCGACTGCTATTAAGCTTTCGATGACTTTTCTTCTTCTGATTTTGCATCTTGTTCCTTCTGTTGTGCTACTACCGATTGAACTCTTTTATTTTGAAGATCTTGAATTAAACTGTCTGATTCGTCAGGTCTGAATGCATTAATAACTTTGACAGTAAAAATTGCAGTTTTTCCTTTTAACTCTTCTGTATAGTTATCTGGGAATTTAACTTTTAAATCCTTCATTTGACCTACAATCATACCTTCTAATTGCTTTTCGAAATCTTCAAGAAATCTCTTTTGACCTAAAGTAACCACACTTCCTAACATAAAGCCGCCATCAAAAGGTTCTCCAGTTTCTTCTAAAATACCTGCGAAATCAATCATTACTGAATCACCAGATTGAACTTCACCTTCTACTTGTTTATATCTTAATAGATTGGCCATAGCTTGAGATTGACTTTGCATTTCTCTTACAGCTTGCATCATTGAAAATACTTGTTGACCTAAAAATTGTTGACTTTGTTGCATGGCTTGTAGTTGTTGCTTTAATACATTATTTTCTTGTTTAAGTTCTTTTTTATTTCCACCTTTAACTTGACGAAAGCCTTTTTTTGCTGTTGGGTTTGCTTCTTTTTTTGGTAGTTCTTGGTTTTCTTCACTCATTCGAGTCCTCCTGTGTTTCGTTTATTTCTAAGTCCTCTTTTGGGACTGATATTCTTTTTAAACCTTTTTTAGTCTTAACTTGAATTACAGCGTGAGTAGGATTTAATCCTGTAATTTCTACTTCAGTCATCGAAGAAATTAGTTGTTTCATTTCCCTAGTTAGGCTGTCAGTAGTCATAAGAGTAGCTTTTAATGGTTGTTCTTTTTGAGCATTTTGATTACTCTTTACGACTTCGTTTAAATTGCTTGAAGTTTTTACTTCAGTTTGTACAGATTTTTGATGTGATGTAGGATCGCTTAAAGCTTCTTTATCAATTCTTTCTGCCATAGCTTCACAAAAAGTCTCAATATTTTTAATAACTTCTTCCTTAACTTCTTCAGGAATTTCAAATTCGTCTTTTTTAAATGAAATATCGACTAGGCTATAAGCTTTCTTTAGAGCCAATTTAGTATTAAGCTCTTTAATCTTCTCTTCAAGTGTCACTATTAATCTCCTTTTGATACTATATTAGTGTATCAAAGTAGGAATGTGAAATCAAGCGTTTTATTTGGAGACACTCCGCGTTATATTTACATTTTTTTATTGACTAACTGATAAAGATTTATTATAGTAATTACATGATTGAGAAAAGTTTTTATTTGTCAGAGTCAGGTAATTTAGATCTGGCTGCTGAAGGGTCTGGGCTGGCCAAAGATGAGATTAAGGAGTTAGTGGGGCGTTTCGCCCCTCATTCCTGTAGAGCTGGAAAACTCCGAGGTGAGTATGTAGAATATACAGACGGAACTGTAATTATAAGACATCATTTCACTAAAAAGAAGTTATGGAGTAATGAATGGTAGACGAAGATTATTTAAAAGAAGTCCTAAGTAATATACACCCACCAAAAGAAGGCGACTTTTATACTGACGGTGATCATGTTAGAGCCTTTTTTAATGGGGAATGGAAAACTCTCGATTCAGAACCATTTGAGAAAGAGTCGTGTAATCATGAATATAAACTTTACACTGGACTAACTGAGCAGTTCGAGTACTGTGTGAAGTGTGATCAGAAAAAGGAGAGTGGTAATGTATAAGCCAATCAATGGATGGACTAAAGAGTCTATAATAGACCACATAATCTATAATTTTAAAGGTAAAAGCGTTGTAGTGCATAGTAGTGCAATTTATCCTGATACAGGAGTAGAATCATGTAAATATCGTGGGCCTAATGGTAAGAAATGTGCAGTAGGCATGTTTATCCCAGATGAGTTATATCATCCAAATATTGAGGGTTCTTGTATAAGAAGTACTAAGCTTATTAATATTAATCTATTAAAATCAAATTTTCCATTACATATAGACGCAATGGAAGACCTTCAAGAAATTCATGACGTTAGTGATCCTGACTGTACACTAACAGATTTAATTGATTGGGTAGATAAAAACGTAAAGGGATAATGTTATGTTAAAAGAAAAAGTAAAAGTTTTAGTAGAAATTGAAATGAACTTGTACAGTTCTGATTATGATGAATGCGACGGCATTGAAGATGCTGTGCAACAATATTTTGACGATGAGATAGAACGCAACAACGACTTTCAATTGGCTAAAGTTAAAAAGTGTGAAATTGTTCAATCTACAGTTCAAAGGGAGTAGGTTTGACTTAAAGATACTTTTTAATTAACTTATAGCGGAGAGGTAAGAAATGAAAGGTAAACTAAATAACCCACCAAATTTTCTTGTAGATGTGGCTACAGGATTAGGCGCAACAACTTTATTTCTACTTATTACATACAGTATAGCGGAGTTTATTAACTTTAGATGGCTATACGTTATAATGTCTTTTCCTATAGGTTTAATGATAATAGGTGGAATTTTATATATTTCTTCACTTGTAGGAGAGATTATAAATGGTAGAGACTCAGATGGGAGGTAAAATGAAATATTTATATAAAACATTAGAATGGTTTTTTGAGCTATTACCTTATTTGATAGTCCTTGGAACTATGGGTTATTTTGTACCTGAAGTTGCTATCTGGCTTGGTTTAATGATAGTAACAATTGGTTTTATGTGTTCATGCTGGAATATTGCATTATATTTTAGAGAAAAGGGAAATAGATAATTAGGTTAACATCTAACGAGAAAGAGAAGTGAATTTTTGTTAGATTAGAGAGGATACAAATGGCTAGATTTTTGTGGACTATTGATAATATAAATAGTTATATAAAAAAACATAAACTAAGAACTAGAAATGATCTTTTAAGACATAATAGAAGTTTATATAATAAAGTTTCAAAGAGAAAACTCTTTGATGAAGTAAATCTTATTAAAGACTCTGAATTAAGGAAAAGAAATGAAACAGGTCTTCCAATCGGAAACCAAGAACTTTATGGAGAATTGTGATGGAGCCATCAAAATGTAATCACTGCCATTCTAGAGATATTAAGTTTATGCAACAACTAACTTTTGAATATTGGTTTTGTAATTCCTGTAAAAAAGAAGTCACTGATGACGGGAATGCCTATTATGAGTATTCAGATTTATACGGAGTAGACCTTAGTGAGGACGAAGAAGATTCTAATCAACTTAACGCACAAGTAAATTTACCAGTTGGAAATACCGTTCCTAGTAGCAAGGTTAGTTCTTTAGCGGAATTAGAAAGATTTTGCCAATCTTTTAAAGGATTTGTAAATATAGAATATAGACCTCAGCCTAACGTGGGTGATAAATATGCTTATGTTACTTACTCTTTGTTCCCCAAAGACCCTCATGGATTTATTCACAATATTAAATCGGAGTTGGAAAGAGTTTTACCTACTAAACATAACTCCTTAAGTATGACTTTAGTTTCAAGTAATTTTACAGTTGATGTTAGTGGAAGGTATGATATTGAGTTTAGTTTTTGGGTTGATTCTTTATTTTCAAAACCCCAAGGTAACTCAAATACACTTCCTTTAACTATAACTACTCAAGCTGATATTAATAATTTTCTTATAAATTTCGTAACTCCAGTTGAATTTATATCTTCCCATATTGGCACTATTAATAATAATACTAATAACGGTTTTGAAGTAGAAGGGGCATATAAGATTGTAGGTAATGACCCCGACCTATTTATGGAAAGATTTGAACTAGAATTAAAGTCAAGATTGCCTGTTAATTTAAGTTTATCACCTATTGGATATTTAAAAAAAGATGTACAAGCTGGACTTTTGTGGAGAATAGATTTAAATTTTAAGATTACTCCTTAGAGTTCTTCTTATGCTCTTCAATCATCTTTTCAGAAGCGGCTTTGAGCTGGCAACGACAATTAGGATGTGTGCCTCCTACTACAGCTAACCACTGATTACGAGGCTTTCCTACATTAGTTCCGTTGGCTATAAGTTCCGAAAGTTTATAAAGACGGGGATTTGCACCTGAACCGTTTACAGTATGTAATCTTCTACACTCAGCAGAGGTTCTATCGTCGTCTACAATTTGTTTGTAAACCCATTGATCTTCGTCTCCCATAGACCTACTATTTCTAACAACCTCATCAGCAACGGCGGAATTAACAATTTCAGTCATGGCAGTAGTAAATTCACGACGAAAAGTCTTAATAGCCATAGTCGCAACAGTTGCCATAGTAATATTACTTAATAATTGATTTGTATTTTCTTCAGTAAGTCGTTGACGCTCGGGAATATTAAAAGTAGCGTTTAAAGCCATTTCATTTTTGTGATTTAAATTAGCATCTAAAACTAGACCCTTAATTTGACTTTTCACTGCATTTTTAGCTTCTTCTATGGATTGAGATACACTAGCCTTGGCATGAGTTACAGTATATTTCTCTTCGTCCGTGAGAGCTGGTAGGACGCCTGTACGGGCGATTTCATCCAATAATTGAGTAAGTGTCTGGCTTTGCTTATAACCAGCGTGAGAGCGCTGTCTGGCGGCCATATAAAGGATTTCTATTAAAGGACGTTGCCCCACGATAAGACCTAAAGCTTCCACTTGAGTCTTTTGCTCGTCCGTTAGGAAGTCTTCACCTATAACGCGGTAAGTAAAATCTAAATATGCACGATCAACAATTTCGTTTATTCTGTTAAGTATTTGATCTGACGTGAGCATTTTATTCCTTTCGTAACGTCTCTCATTCTATACAAAACACCCCTAAATGTCTAAAATGGGATACTTTAATAGCCTCGAATGTCCCTTTTAACCGCTTCTTGGACTTCTTTAATAGTCTGTTCCAAGGTTTCTGAATGAAGGTCTATAACGAGCTTATGAAAGTCTTCTATAGCCTCATCATAGTAACGCTCAGATGAAAAATATTCTTTTCTGGATTGAATCTTCTTCTTAACAGTTTTTTCTAATAGTTCTTCTGCTTGTTCAGGAGTTTCGTTACCTTCTAATTCAACCTTGATTTTCATTAATGTTCTCCAAACTTTTAACGCACTCAGACCAGTGATTTAAAATTTCTGAAAGTGAAGTAATTTTACTTCCGCCTAATAAATTAGGACTTCCATCGGGGTTTTTAGATTGTAATTCCACAGGTAATTGAGCGTTATTTACCATTTTTCCGCTTTTTATAACTTTTGTAATGAATTCTTGTAGAACTTCTTTTTCAATTTTAGTCATATATTTCTCCCTTGTTTAAATACCTGAGGCATTTCTAATTTTCTTCCCTTCTATATGATAAATAAACTTATCAAGCTGTTTATCACCTGTTCTCACAGTCTTTTTTATTTCTTGTTTTTTCTTAAGTAAGGTCTTACTCATAGCCCACTCCTATCTTAAAAAATTTGCGATCAGAACGGTCATCATTGACACCACCCGTATTAAGCTTATTCTTTTCTTCTTTTTGATTGATCTTTCGGCCTGTAACGGCTTCTTGTTTTTGCATTAATTTTTCTGCTACTGAGTCTATTGAAGAATGATGTTCTACTTCTCCTACTTTCTGGTAATTATCCATATTAATAGGATTTTTAGCAACTTGTTTTGCAAATTCTCGACGTTGAACTACTTCGGGATTTTCTTTATTAAACTTATCTAAGAATTGTGGCTTATTAAATTTTAAATCATCAGTCCAATGTTTACTCATCATCATCCTCAAATTGATAATATTCAACTTTTACTGGGAACGCTTTTTTTGTTGTTTCCTCTTTTTTCTCCTGATTTTCTTGATTTTTCTTTTGATCTGCAGCCTCTTTTTCCACATCTTGTAATTCCGTTTCCAAGCTTGAAATGATCTCGTCGTGTTCTGGATCACTTTCTTCAGTGCCTTGACTATTCCCATCCATTCCTCCTTCGGCACCTGCTTCTGCAGCTCCTTCGGCTTGTTCTTTAGTTTGTTTATATTGAGTAAATACCGCTGCACCAATTACATCACCGTCTTCAATAGGTTCTTTACCCATCTCTATACGAGCTTCATTATAAGTTTTCCAAGTTTCAACTTCTTCTTTTAAACGTTCAGCTTCTTGTTGACGTGTTTCAGCATCAAGACCAACAAATTTAAATTCGTATTTGTCCGCAAGATTTGAGTCCCAAGCTCTAATAAGGTGTCTATTAATAATGTTTTCTATATAATCAAGTAAAGGTTTAAGACCTTTATCTCTTGATTGTTTAAGACGTTGTTCGTTAGAAGATTCGTTAAGAGTTGAACTATTTACTTTAGAGATATCAAAGTTAATTTCACCCGGATCTATTTGATAGATAGCACAAAGCATTCTAATTAAGTAATGCATCCAGTTATCAAATTCCATATCCTTGTTGTTGCCAGCTAATTGAACCCATTTAACATCGTCTGCATGACCTATAATAGGCGGTCTAAAAGCGTTTTTAGAGTTAATTACTTGAGAATACCATTGACGCTTGAAACCTTCTAATTGCGCTTGAGATACAGACTCACCCTTAATGTGTAGTAAACCTTTAGTCCCAAGACCTTGAGTAAAAAAGTTTCTATTGTGGGCCTCAGCATACATATGAGCAGTTACTAGTTGAATTAGTAGTTCAAGTTCACCTGGTGGATAACCATTATCATCAGGGTCTACTGAAGGAATACGAGGTTCAAAAACCATCTCGGAAGGAGTCCAAGCAGCAACTATACGGCCTTGAACCACTTGCCCATAAGCATATAATTCCCCATTAGTTTTTGTAAATCTTTCGCCTTTTTCCTCTGCCTTTTTTTGTAAGTATTGTTCATAAAACATTGCACTTTTTCTAGATAGATGTTTAATAGTTCCTGCAGAGACTGGGTAAAATGAATGAAGTTTCCAATCTTCAGGAGTTTGGTGTCCTTTTTGAGGAATCTTTTCGATAGCAGAAAAGTTATAAGTTAAAGTATCCATTGTTAGAAGTTTTACAAATTTATCAAAATCAACTCTTCGTTTGTCAGTTTCCATTTCTGATTTAGGCATTCCGCAATGAAGAACGAACTCTTGAATCTTTTCAATATCTTTTTCTTGCGCTGCTTGCTCTTCAGAAATCTTTTTAAGAGCTTCGTATTTAATTTTAGCTCTCTCGTCGTCAGTTAGGGAAGGGTCTGCTAACTTAATTTTATCTTCTCTACTCATTTGGGAAGGTTTTCTAGGACGTATTTCAAATCCTGCAGAATATTTATCTTTTTGAGGTTGCGCAAAAGCACTAACCTGACTAAGTCTAGTAAATATTACAGCTAATACTGCTGTATCTTTTCGTGCCATATTTTTTAGTACACCGTTACTAATTAAGCCTCGTTTTTCAATCCATCCCGCTTGTTGATCTGTAGCATAATCGACGTGTAAAAGTCCTTTTCTTTGCCAAGCACCTTGTACATTTGAGCTTGTTTGAGATTTTTCGATAAATCCGTCCAAATAAACCTCAGCGGCCTGTCGAACTTTATTAAATAGGCCCTTTTTATTTTCTGCCATGTAAATTCTCCATAAAGTTATAATGCATTATTGTCTCATAATAACACATTCAAGTTACATAATCCAGAAGAAACCGCCACCATTATCGCTATCGTCGGGATCTTCTTCTTGTTTTGCTTTTTCTTCTTCTCTTCCGTCTATAAAAGCTGACACACCTGCAAAATCTGCCATTTCTTGAGCCGTAGGGTAAGCAACATGCTGTCCTCTACCGTCTTTAGTAGATACAGGTGGAGTATACTCCTCTTCCTTATGAGTACCTACGTAGATAGGAGAATTGGTGTCAAATTGGTAGACTATTAGACCTATAACATCTGCATAGTCATCCTTACAATTTTGAGCGTGTTCAATTCTAATTTTATTTGAAATATTACTTCTCTTCTCTCTTAAATCCTTTAAATGCTTTACGGCTTGAGGATTATGTACCATAGCTAAGTTACCAGAATTAATAGCAATTTGCATAGAGTACATATATTTAAGTTTAGATTGGTGTGAAGTTTTAAATTCCTTTAAAATACAACCTTCTTTTTGAAACATGGACCTTAAAGCTGCATAAGCGTATTGATCTGAGTAACAATGAGCTACCTTGTATCTTTTCATATAAGCACATATTTGAGGTATAATTTGAGAAGGGTCTAACTCGTCTCCCGATTTACCTCTCCAATGAACTAGGAAATCAACATAGATTTTTTCTTTTTTCTCTTTACTATCAGGGTCAGTTATATATTCTTTATGTCCTATTCCAAACGCCCATAAGTCATCTTTTGTGGCATAATCCATAACAGCCACATACTTATAACCGGATATAGGTTCAATCTCATCAATACCTTTTAAAATACATTCCTCAATAAGTTCTGGGTCTAGGTACGATTGTTCTGAAGCTGTGTACTGCGCTCCATACTCCCTATTAAAGAAGGCTTTACCTTTTTTTGCTTGCTTTTTTAAATAAACAATAGGAATATCTGGGTTTGCATACCAAGATGGAACTTGCCAATGCAGGATATCTGGATCTTGTTTATTCTCAAAGTTTTCAAACATGAGTCCTGATTGACCGTTAGGAGAAGAAATCTTAAGAACTAAAGCCATACCTTCTACAACTTGGAACTGTGATAAGGCAGGCGATAGTGCTTCGTATATTGATTTATCAGTGTTTTTGGTGTCATTACCTTCTACCCCAAAGAAACAAACCTCATCCAGGATTGCAAAAGGAACGGCCATACCACGCATTTTACCCATATCAGCAGCCATAACTTTAATATGAACACTATTGTTGAGGATAATTTTCCCTCCAGTTAACTTTCCTTTACCGGAAATGTCCTCTTCTGAGTACTCTTCTGCAAAACCTTCGATATTTCCATCTAGAAAGTTTTGAAATAGGTAAGGACTTCTTAAAATCATTTGCTTAATAGCTGCATAAACTTCCCCTGCTTGTTCTTTTGTAGGAGATATAATTGGAATAGTCGCATGAGGTGACGTTTTTAAATAAGGTGTATAATTAAACTGTGTAGCAAAGTATAAGGCTAATCCTGCCCCTAGAAGCGTAGACTTACCTGAACGACGACCTACACACAGGTCCACGTCCGCATAATAACTTTTTTTATATTCTTTTTTACCTGTAAACCATTGATATAATTCGACTTCATTTTTAAATGCTTCTGTTCGGGCAAAAGGCCCTTCTTTAATTTGGTATTCGTGAGTAATAGGTATAGGCTTTTCGGTATCTAATTCCATACCCATAATAGATTTAAGAATTACTCTTTGAACTGGGGAAAGAAAATCAGCATTTAAAATCCAAGGGCATTCAAAAAATTGAATTATATCCATCCCTACAGCTTTTTCCGAAAAATGCTCAGCAGCTAACATTACTTTTCCTTTGAGTGAGCAGTGTTAAGGACTTCTTGCATATGTTTTTTGGCATCATAATCAAATTTGCCCGTCTCTTTATTAAAAGATATATACATTTCAGCCATTTTCTTATAATCGATAGTTTTAGGGCTAAGGCCTGCTTTTGCGGCTTTGGCGGCCTCAGACATCGTTTTAGCGTGTTTACCAGCCTTTTCAATACAATCCATTACAGTTTTTATTGGAATACGTACTTTTCTTTCATCTTCTATAATCCACCCTTCTTTACCTTTGTTAACAGCCAAGTAGAGCATATCAATTGCTAAATCAAAAGCTTTTTCCATTTTTTGATCTCTTGACATATTTTCATCAACTTGCTCTTCTAAGGCTTCCAATTCCTCTAGAGATACTTGAGGCGGCTCATAATCGTCTTTTTTCATTATTTTCACATACTTACTGACTGTAGCTGTGCTTATTCCGAGTTCTTTTGCTATTTTACGCTGAGATACGCCGTCTTTGTGTAATTCCCATAATTTCAACTCAACTGCGTCACTTATCTTCTGTCCTACCATTATTTTGGACCTCCTGTGTACTGTTACATTGTAACACAGGATTTAAGTGTATTTTTACTTTATAAAATGCACTGTAAGACATTATAAGACAGTTTTATAATGCCATATATAGCATATATTTAAGGTTTTGAGCCAAATATGGCTAATTTAAAAGTTATTATAAGAAGTGTTTTTAATCACTTAGGAGTTATCATAACCAATCTGATACGTCAGATTTGTATTTTCTACAGGTTTTTCGATTAACTGAAGGTTTAGTGCCGCAATTATATCTAGTCCACCAATAGTATTCATCCGCTGCATAAGTTTCTTTGAACCAGCTCAAAACTTTAGCTCCGGCATTAACTGAGTATTCAAGATCTGTTAAAAGTAAGTTTTCATCAAAATTATAAGCTTCTGCAGTTGTGTAGTAAATCTGAGCTATGCCAAAGTCAGAACATACTTTCTTTTTCTTATTAGTGACAAGCTTATTTTCTACAAGTTTACCTGAAGTGCAATTTTTAGCATCTAGCTTATAAGCAGATTCCTGCATTAAAATAGCGGTAAAAATCTTAGAAGGAATATTATGACGTTTTGAGGCTTTGTAAATTACATCGCTAAGTCTCATGGCATATTTTTTGTCGATATAAGGAGAATTTTTTACTATTTGACAGTAAATTTTATGTATCTTGCAGTTTACCGTCCGACTCATCGCCTTCGGAACTATTAGTAGAGTTGACAAAATCACTAATACTTTGAGAGTTTTTTTCACGACTGCTCCTCCTTTTAAGAGATACTCGTATCTGATAATCAGCTAATATATCTTCTACTAACTGTATTATCCCGTTTAAATAAGACTTTCTTTTACCCGTTATTATTAACCAAAGTATGTAAAGTAAAGGTAAGTAAATAGTCATGTCAACTCTTCTGTTAGGCATATCCACCAGATATTCGATGTCTTCTGTATTTACATACTTTAGAGATAAAGCTAAATCTCTAATTATTCTATTATGAGCATGATTGGAAATATGACCAAACTTAATTAA
>JABAHQ010016109.1_pt1 | contig 12635 bp, 12 predicted proteins | sample 7062091 | NCBI WGS metagenome assembly JABAHQ01 (sample SAMN14534359, study PRJNA622989) | marine sediment metagenome | biome: marine biome [ENVO:00000428]; feature: marine pelagic biome [ENVO:01000023]; material: deep marine sediment [ENVO:00002113] | place: India: Gulf of Kutch | collected...
CCGGGTCCTTGAGCTTCTCCGCCAGGCCCTCGTACTCGCCGGCCCGCACCTTTGCCAGGTTCCTGCGCTCCGGTCGGCTCGCTGCATGCTCGTACAGGTAGATCGAGATCCCCAGCTCATCGCCGATACGCCGACCCACCGACCGGGCGATCTCCACACAGTCGTCCATGGTCACGCCCGAGACGGGGACGAACGGGCAAACGTCCGTCGCCCCGAAGCGTGGGTGCGCGCCCTGATGCTGCCGCATGTCGATGACTTGGGAAGCGCGCTGCACCGCACGGAAAGCTGCCTCGGCGACGGCTTCCGGGCCGCCGACGAACGTCACGACCGTGCGGTTCGTGTCCCGGCCTGGATCCACGTCCAGTAGTCGGATGCCGGAGACGCTCTCGATTACATCGGTGATTTCCTCGATGACGGCATCGTTCCTCCCCTCAGAGAAGTTCGGTACGCACTCGACAATACGATCCATGCCTTCCCCCGATACCTACACCTGAGTCTCGACCTAGCCCGCTTCCTCGGCGGAGCCGAGCAGTCGCTCGATCTCGCGAACCACGGTCCCGGCAGCGAAGGGCTTCGTCACGAGCTGGGCCCGCAGGGCCGCTGTCGGCTCAGCAACGTCCACGGCGCTCCCGGTAATCACGATCGCCGGGATATTGGCCAGCCTGGGATCCGACCGGAAATCTCGCAAGACCTCCAGACCGTCCTTGCCGGGGACCTCGATATCCGTCAGCAAGAGGTCCGGAGGCCGCTGGTGTGCGAACTCCATGCCGACAGCGCCGCTCGCCGCCTCCAGGCAGGCGTACCCGGCGCGCCTCAGGCCTCGGACCAAGACCGATCGTACCGCCGGATCATCCTCGATCAGCAGCACGAGTCGCCGCCGCGGCATCGAGAGCAGCCGATTCGCCTCGCTCACCAGCGCGTCGGCGTCTCCCATCACCCAGGCGTCGGCGCCATAGGCGATCGCCTGCGCCGCGTCCCCACCCGGGCCCGCGAGCAGCGTGGGAACGTCCGCGCTCGCCGGTGAGCCTCGCAACCGTTGCAGGAACTCCAGGCCGTGCATGTCCTCCAGCTCGATCCCGGTCACGATGAGGCCGACGCTGCCCTCCTCCGCCTTCGCCAGCGCCGCCGCGCCCCGCGAGCAGAGGGTCACGTCCCAGCCCTCGCCTTCGAATTGGGCGCCCAATAGCCGCTGCAGATCCGGGTCCTTTTCCACCAGCAGTACCGAGCGCGGGCCCTGCGCCTCCTCGGCCGTCGTCGCCCCGGCCTCCGGCTCCCCGTAGCCGAGCCGCAATCTCACGAAGAACTTCGACCCACGATCCTCCTCGCTCTCGGCCCACAGCTCGCCGCCGAATTGCTCGACGATCGCCCGACAGATGGCCAGGCCCAGACCGGCACCGCCGTACTTGCGCGTCGCCGAACGCTCCAGCTGGCGGAACTTCTCGAAGACGCCCTCCAGCTGATCCGCCGGGATGCCGGGCCCCTCATCCGTTATCCGCAGCACCGCCTGGTCCGCCTGCTCCCACCAAGCGAGCTCCACCCGGCCGCCCGCCGGGGAGAACTTCACGGCATTCGACAGCAGGTTCACGATCACCTGCTGCAGACGATCGGCGTCCGCCATGACCAGTGTGTCCGGCTCCGAGTCGCCAAGCTCGATCGCAACGTTCTGCTCCCGAGCGAACGCTTCCACTGCATCGATCGCCCGGGCCGCCGCCTCATCGACGGATATCGGCACTAGCTTCGTCACTACGCGGCCGCTCTCGATCCTCGAGAGATCCAGCAAATCGTCCACCAGCCGGATCAACCGGTCGAGATTACGAAGCGCGATCTCCAGCAGATCTCTTACGCCCTCCGAGACCGCGCCCGCCGCTCCCCGCATGAGCAGGTTGAGCGACGTCTTGACCGACGTCAGAGGCGTGCGCAACTCGTGGCTGACCAGCGAGACGAACTCGCTCTTCGCCGCTTCGGCCTGCGCCTCCGTGGTCACGTCCCGGTACACTACGATGTGGCCGAGTACCTCGCCCTCGGCGCCTCGCACCGTCGATACCGTCCGTTGGCAGATGAGCGTGTGCGGGAAAACGAACTCCACGCGGTCGCGCAACGACGCGCTCCCGCCCCGCAGCGCGGAGATCTGGGCCGCCAGCGCCGTAGGGTCGCCGAGCGAGCGGGCCAGCACCCGGTTGATCTCCTCCATCGGGCTGCCCACGACGACTTCCTGCGGGAGACCGAGCAACTCCGACATGGCCCGGTTCGCGTGGGCAACGCGATCCCCCCTCACCATCAAGATCGCCGCATCGCTGGCATCGATCAGCGCTTCCAGCCGCGAGCGCTCCGACCTGACGCGCGCCGCCTCGCGTCCCAGGGCCTCCCGCTGCGACTGGATGGTTGCCAAAAGCCTCGAGTAGTACAGCGAGGTCGCAATCTGACGGCCCAGCAGGACGGCGAGCTCCAGGTCCTCCTCGCTGTACGTCGCCGACGCCTGGGCGCCGAAGTTGAGCGTTCCGATGACCTCGTCGCCGACGTGGAGCGGGACGATGAGCGCTGAGACGCTGCGCTCTCTGTCGGTGCGAATCCCTTCCGTTCCGCCGAACTCGTCGGCGCGGATCGCTTCACCGGTCCGGACCGCACGGCCCGTGAGGCCTTGATCGACGGGGAACGTCCCTCCTTCCTCGATGAACCCGCCCTTCGCCTCGTCGTACAGCGTGTGCAGGTGGTAGGTCTCCCGGTCGTAGGATACCAGCACGACGCTGGCACGTCTGAACTCCAGTACCCGCCGGATGTTCAGTATGGCGGTCCGGAAGATCTCGTCGAGATCGAAGGTCGTGTTGATGAGCGAGGCCAGCTCGGCAACGACTTCGAGCCGCGCGGCCCACAGGCTATGGGATCCCTCCTCCAACTTCATCCCGCCGCGTTACCTTCGGTTCGAGCCGCGTAGCCCTGCACCGCTGCCGTCAACCGTTCCAGCTCGTCGAGCGCCGCGCCCAGCTCCGCCAAGTCGAGGCCGCCGACCTCGGACCAGCGCAGTCCAATCTCCGCCAAGGCGGCCGCCGGGCCCACGAGCTCGTCTGCCTCGAAGGAGGCTGCCGTACCCTTGAGCGAGTGTGCCGTGCGATAGAACACCCCCGCCGCCTCAGCGTCGTAGCCGCACGCCAACCGCTCGAGAGCGCACCTCAAGGTCTGCACGCGTCCCGCCAGCCCGTCACAGAACTCGCGACGCACGTCCGCCAGCAGCTCGTCCGGGTCCTGGTGCTCTCGAAAGGCCGGACACATCGCTACTCGCCCGCTTCTTCGCTCAGTTCGCACAACGCCTCCGCCAGCCGCTCCGGCTGGAACGGCTTCATCACGACGCCCGCCGCCTGAACCTCCTCCACTCGCGCCTCGTCCAGCTCCTTGCGGGCGGTCAGGAATACTACCGGCACGCTCGCTGTCTCCGGGTCGTCCTTCAGTTGTCGGCAAAGCTCGTACCCATCCATCCCGGGCATCATGATGTCGACCACAGCCACATCCGGCTTGAGTCTCCGGATCGCCTCGATCCCCTCGACACCGTCGGCCGCTGTCGTTACTTCCCAATTGGCCGTAAACTCCAGCGTGAGCTTCACTAGCTTGCGAAGATCCGGATCATCGTCCACGAACACGACTCGGAAAGCGTTGCCCATCAGCACCTTGTGGGTCGCGGCGGGGGACGNNCGATAAATATTGCAGCGATGATACCGAAAGTCTACATCCTCGACGACGATCTCACCTACGCCAGGCTGCTCGCGGCCAACCTCGGCAAGGCCGGCAAGTTCCGGCACGAGGTATTCGAGACTCACCAGGAGCTCTTCGCTCGGCGCGCCGAGGAACCGCCGGACGCCGTGATCACCGACCTCGTCATGCCCGGGCTGAGCGGCATCGAGGTCACGTCTCGTCTCCGCCAGTCCGACCCTCACCTGCCGATCTTCGTACTTACCGCGCATGCCGATCTCGAGACCGCCATCGAGGCCCTGAAGGCCGGTGCCAACGAGTATCTGACCAAGCCGGTCAACATGGAGGAGCTGACCACGCTCCTCAATCGTGCGCTTGAGGAACGGCCTCTGCGCGAAGAGGCCGAATCGATCCGCAAGGACCGTCAGGCAGAGTTCTCCCTGCGTGCTATACTGGGCGAGCATCCCAAGATCGAGGAGGTCCGAGACTTCGTTCGCCGAGTGGCCGAGATCCCACGACCGACCGTGCTGCTCTACGGCGCGAGCGGGACCGGCAAGAACCTGGTGGCCCGGACGATTCACTACTCCAGCCCCCACTCCGCCGGCCGCTTCGTCGAGATCAACTGCTCCGCCCTACCCTCCCAGCTGCTCGAGGCAGAGCTGTTCGGCTACCAGAAGGGCGCCTTCACCGATGCGCGGGAGTCGAAGCGGGGCCTCATCGAGGTCGCTGACGCGGGCACCCTCTTCCTCGACGAGATCGGCGATCTCTCCCACGAGCTACAGGCGAAGCTGCTCAACTTCCTGGAGTCGCGGCGCTTCCGCAGGCTGGGCGGCACGGAAGAGATCGAGGTCAGCCAGCGCATCATCACCGCCACCAACCGGGACCTGGAGGGGCTCGTACGCCAAGGCGAGTTCCGACCTGACCTCTACTACCGAGTCAGCGTCGCCACCCACTCGCTACCTCCGCTCCGCGACATCAAGTCCGACCTGCCCCTGCTGGCCGAGCACTTCCGCGACGTGTTCAATCGGGAGTTTAGAAAGCGGGTGGAGCGGATCGACCCGGCGACGCTTGAGATCCTCGAGGCATGGGACTGGCCCGGCAACGTGCGCGAGCTGAGAAACGTGATCGAGCGCGCCATGATCTTCGCCGAGGGCCCCGAGCTCACCCCCGAAGACCTCCCCGAACTCGGGTCCCTCGAGGTGGCCCAGCCGACGGAGGCCCTCAGCCCCGACGCCTTCCAGTTACCACGGGGCCTCACCCTCGCCGATGCGGAGCGGGAGTACATCCGACACACCCTCGAAGCCTGCGACGGGAGCGTGCAGCGCGCTGCCGAGAGCCTCGGCATATCCCGCAAGAACCTCTGGGAAAAACGCAAGAAATACGGCCTGCTCGGAAAGAACCCGTAGGTCAGTACGCCCGCATCGGTCACGATGAACGTCCATCCAGGTCCAACTCGGATCCCGGCCGGCTTGCCTGCGCTAGCGCGGTTACCCGGGCCGTTACCGATGAGTAACCGCCCCGGGCAGCGAGCTCGCAACGGCGCGGGCGCCATCGACCTAAGGCGCCACAATATCATGAGTTAGGCCAGCGGCCTCCGTTGGGTTCCCTGGTGGCATGGACCCTGCCCCCCCAGGAGTTCGGCATCCCCCGCCTACACACAGGAGACTCCATGCTTTTCAGGTGTCCCCACTGCAATCGGACCGGAGAGCACGTCCGTAGCGACTTCTTCGGCGACTGGGTCGTCTGCTCCGTCTGCGAGCTGCCGTTCGCCTGGCGGGAGGCCCGCGCCGGGGGCGAGGCGGAAACGGCGCGCCTGAACAGGGGGGCGCCAGATCCACGCACGAACGGGCAAGAAGCTGTCACGCGAGAGCCATCTCGAACCCGCAACGAGAGTTGAGCCAGATGAGCAAGTGGCTACATGCCGCGGTCCTGTCGGGTATCGCGGTCCCGCCCATGACTCAATCGTCGGCGTCGGCCCCCAAGACGCCAGGTGCCGACTTCTGGCGGCACCGTTTCTAGCCCACCACGGGCCGGAAACCCGACTCCGGTCGCCGATGTTCTGCCGGCAGGTGCGGGCGGCACGTCCCGGACTCTGAAACCCAGCTAGCGGCCCGCTCGTAGTTCCTTGAGTACGCTAGAGGATCAGCGGGACCTTCCAAGTCAAGGTGCATCCAACATGAAGAAACGATGGTGGCTCGCCGCCGCCGCCATAGCCGTCGCCGTCGCCGGCGGCCTCACGCTGCGGCCGCGCGGCAGCGACTCGGCCAACCCCAGCCCCAACCTGCGTACCGCCCGCGTCGCTCGCGGCACCATCAGCGTCGTGCTCAACGAGACCGGCACCGTCGAGCCGGTCCGGCAGGTCGTCGTCAAGCCCGCCGTCAGCGGGGTCGTGCAGAAGCTGCACGTCCGCGAGGGCGACGCGGTTGACGCCGGCGCCGTGCTGGCGACGGTGGAGCCCGACCTGAGCCAGGCCCGAGCGGTGGCCGAGCTCCGCTCGGCCCGCGACCGCGCCCGGATCGACCTCGAGCAGGCGCGCCGCGACCTCGAGCAGGGCCGCGCCCTGGCCGCGTCGAATCTCATCTCGGATAAGGAGCTGCGGGACCGCGAGGCGGTCGCCGAGCAGGCGCGTCTCCAGCTCGAGTCGGCGGAGGAGCAGCTGCGGATCGTCGAGCAGTCGGGCGTCTCTTCCCAGGTACGCTCGCTCAACGTCGTGGCGCCGGCGGCGGGCGTCGTAATCCGCATCGGCGCCGAGGAGGGCGAATCGGTGCTCGCCGGTACCATGACATTCGGCGGCGGTACGGAACTCGTCACGATCGCCGACCTCTCCAGCCTGATGATCAAGGCGACCGTCAACGAGGTCGACATCGGCAAGGTGGCCCTCGGCCAGAGTGTGACCATTACGGTCGACGCTTACCCGAACGAGGAGTGGGAGGGCAGGATAACGCATATCGCACCGGCCGCCCGGATCGAAGACGAGTCCCGTGTCCGCGTCTTCGATGTTGAGGTAGCGGTCACCAACCCCGACGACCGGCTACGGCCGGGGATGACGGCTAACATCGATATCCGCGGCGAACGACGTGATGACGTCCTCACCATCCCCGTCGAAGCCGTGTTCCGCAGGGACGGAGACGAGGTCGTCTATACGATCGAGAACGGCCAGGCAGTTCCCACTCCGGTCAGCCTCGGGCTCGTCGACCTCGCCCGCGCCGAGGTCGTCGAAGGACTCGCCGAGGGCGATCTCGTGGCGCTCGAGGAGCCACCGGACACCATGACGGGGGCTTGACCATGGGCGGCGGCAACGGAAGCCGGCCGGTCGTTCGCACAGAAGGGATCCACAAGGTTTACCGGCTTGGCAAGGTCGAGGTCGAGGCCCTGCGTGGCGTCGATCTCGTGATCGAGCCCGGCGAGTATGTGGGTATCATGGGGCCGTCGGGGTCCGGGAAGTCTACACTCATGCACATCATCGGCTGCCTCGACTCCCCCACCGCCGGTGAGTATTGGCTGGACGGCGAGACCGTCTCGGAGCTGCGCGGCCGGCGACTCGCCCGCATTCGCAACCGCAAGGTCGGCTTCGTCTTTCAGAACTTCAACCTGCTCCCGCGCGTCGACATCGTCGAGAACACCGCCCTACCGCTCCGCTACAGCGGCGGCGTCCCCCGCAGCGAGCGCCGCAGGCGCGCCAGCGACGTGCTCGCCCAACTGGGGCTGGGTGACCGCTTGCGCCACAAGCCCGACGAGCTCTCGGGTGGTCAGCGCCAGCGCGTCGCCATCGCACGCGCGCTGATCAACGATCCCTCCATGCTGCTCGCCGACGAGCCCACTGGCAACCTCGACTCGGATACCTCGCGCGAGATTCTCAAGGTGTTCCGTGAGCTTCACGACCGGGGGCATACGATCGTCACGGTCACCCACAACCCCAGCGTCGCCAGCGAGGCCGACCGCATCGTGCATCTTAGGGATGGCGTCATCGAGCCATGAACCTGCTCGAGTCCATCTCCGCGGGCATCGATGAGGCGCGCGAGCACCGAGNNGCCTCACCCTCGGAACGGCTTCCATCATCACCGTACTCGCCCTTTTCGGCGGTGCGCAGAAGCAGAGCGAAGACTTCCTCGCTGAGGTGGGTGGCGCCGGTAGCGTGATCGTGCGCAACGACCTCGGCGGCAAGCTGAAGCTGACGCCGCGTGAGGCCGCATCGCCGCAACTCACCTGGCGTGACGTCCTCGACCTGCGCAAGGAGGCACCACACCTCCAGTACATCAGCGGGGCCCGCCACTGGTACCTCCGTTATAGCGGACCGCTCAACAGCTTTGACGGGCAGGTTGTCGCCACCGTCCCCGACTACGCGGCGATAAACGACATCGAGCCACTTTACGGGCGGTTCATCACGGAGCTCGACCTCCGCTACAGGACAAACGCCACCGTGCTCGGCTACTCGTTCGCCGACTCCCTGTTCGGTAGCCCGGAAGCGGCCACCGGCCAGTTGGTCACGATCGGCGGCGAACGATTCCGCGTCGTCGGCGTGCTGAAGCGCGAGTTCTTTCAGTTCGCCGTCTGGTCGGGCAACGCGTTCGAGTACCGCAATCGCCGGGCCTACATACCGCTCACCACCGCGCTGAAGAAGTTCGCCGGCGATGACAAGCTGGTCTGGCTGACGCTCCAGGCAACCGATCCGCTCCACCTGGAGACCGCCATCGGTGAGGTCACCGACGTGCTCTACCGTCGCCATCGGGTCGAGGACTTCTCATTCGATCGCTCCAGCGAGGACATCGCGGAAGGCACCGAGTTCTTCCTGCTGTTCGACTTCATCTTCGGGATCGTCGGCGTGATCTCGCTGTTTACCGGCGGCATCGTCATTGCCAACATCCTGCTGGCCAGTGTCGTCGAGCGGGTGCGCGAGATCGGCACCCGCATGGCGCTCGGCGCCAGCGGCTTCGACATCTTCAGGCACTTCCTGGTGCAGTCGCTCGTCATCACCACGGTGGGCGGCTTCGCCGGAGTCCTCATCGGTACCGGCCTCACCTCCACCGTCGAGAAGCTCATGATGATCCCGGCCTACGTGACGCCGACGATCTTCATCCTCGGCCTGGCGGTCGCCGCCTTCGTCGGCATCGCGGCCGGGATCTACCCGGCGTGGAGGGCGGCCCGAATGGACCCCGTGGAGGCACTGCGCTATGGCTAGGCTCTTCCGCCTGACCCGGGCACACCTCTACGAGGCCGCGGAGCTTTTCCTCGACGGCTGCCGCTCGACCCTCGCGCACAAGCTTCGCTCGCTGCTCACGCTCACCGGTATCGTGTTCGGCGTCGCCTCCCTTATCACCATGTNNCTACGATCGCTGGGGTCTCAAGGACACGTTCGAGTTCGACGCCCGCAGCGTCGACACCGAGCGAGCCGCCGAGCGCGCCTCGAAAGGGTTGCGCTCGCCTGATGCGGACTCGCTCATCACCCTCGCGTCCGTGGTGGAGGGAAGCGACGGCATTTTCGGCGAGTACATCGGGCAGGCCCAGCTGGAGCCGCGTCGCTATCCCGTCGTCGGGACCGGGCCGGAGTATCTCGAGATCCGGCGCATGGAGATCCTCTCCGGCCGCTCGCTGTCCACGCTCGACATCGACCACCGATCACCGGTCGCCGTGCTGGGCGCGCGCGCCGCGCGCGAACTGTTCGGCGACGCCGAGCCGCTGGGACGCGAGTTCCGGCTGGGCGGCGAGCGGTTCCGGGCCGTGGGCGTGGTGCAGGCCCCGAGGATGACTCTGATCCCCGTCGGGTTCGAGTGGCTGGAGCGGAACGTATACATCCCGGTCACGACCTACCAGGCTCGCTTCACGGGGTCAAAGTCCATCCACACAGTCGTCTTGCGGGCGCCGTCCTACGAGGCCGTGGGGTCGGCACTCCGTGACGCGGAGTCGAAGCTGCTGCGCTTGCACCGCGGCGTCCGCGACTTCGAGATCGACAACAACGCCGCCGAGTACGGCGAGGACATGGTCATGGTAGACGGGATCATGCTCGGCTGGAACATCGTTCTCGGCGCCATCGCGGTCATCTCGCTGCTCATCGGGGGGATCGGTCTATTCAGCATCCTTCAGGTGTCCGTGCGCGAGCGGGTGCGGGAGATTGGGATCCGCAAGTCCGTGGGCGCCGACGATACCGCCATCCGCCGCGAGTTCCTCGCCGAGTCGCTCACCCTTGCCGCGTTCGGCGGCCTGCTCGGGATCCTCATGGGCTCCGGCCTGTGCCTGGCCGCGGAAGCGATCGCCGCCGCCTTCGGCCGCAGCTGGGCGATCCCTATGTCGCCCACCGGCGCGATCATCGGCTTTGTCTTCTCGATCGTCGTCGGGCTCGGCTTTGGGATCTACCCGGCCCACCGCGCCGGCGACCTCGACCCGGTGACGGCGATCTCGCAGTAACGGCCTCTCGTTCTTGACTCAGCCAAGCGTAGCAGCTGCACGGTTGCCAGTCCGCCTCGCCACCACCATCCTATGACCCGTGCGTTCGACGGGGGGAAGATGAAGATCGCGGTCGTCTTCGACACGCTGGCGCCCGGCTGGGAACACGCCGATTTCCAGGAGGAGCTCGAGGCCGAAGTGCCGGAGGCCGAGTACGATGTCGCAGAGGCCTTGATCGAGAACGGCCACCACGTCTACCTGCTGGGTTTTCACCATAACCTGCGCCGGCTCCTCGACCGGCTCGAGGATTTCCAGCCCGATCTCGTCTTCAACGCCACCGAGTCGTACATGGGTAAGGCACGTTACGACTACGCCGTTACCGCCCTCCTCGAGATGAAGGGATATCGGTGCACCGGCTCCTCACCGGAGGCGCTACTGCTCGCCCGCGACAAAGCGACCAGCAAGAAGATCCTGCAATATCACGCCATCAACGTCCCGCGCTTCACCGTTTACCCCGTCGACGAGGACGCCACGGCGCCGGACATCGAGTTTCCGCTGATCGTGAAACCGACACACGAAGACGCATCAGTCGGCATCGCTCAGTCCTCCATCGTCGCCGATCACGATACTCTGCGGGAACGCGTGGAGTTCATTCACCGCAGCCTCAATCAGCCAGCCGTCGCCGAGGAGCTCATCGAAGGCCGCGAGCTCTACGTTGGCATGATCGGCAACCGTGAGCTGCTGACCCTGCCGATCATCGAGATGACCTTCGACAGAGTCGACGAATCCGAGAGGAAGATCGCCACCTACAGCGCGAAGTGGGACCTCGAGTATCGCGAGCGCTGGGGAATCAAGAACATCTTCGCACGCCGTATAGGTAAGAAGGCGCTGGAGGAGATTCGCCGCGCCGCCAAGGAGGCTTATACCGCCCTGGAACTGCGCGACTACGGCCGCATCGACCTGCGGCTCACGAAGGACCAACGAGTCTACGTCATTGAGGTCAATCCGAACCCGTACATCAGCTTCGGGGAAGATATGGCGAAGGCCGCCGAGCGAGCCGGCATGAACTACTACGACTTCATCGAGCGCATCGTTCGCGAGGCAATGGGCCGGTATGGGAAGGCGTAGGTCGCAGACACGGGTAGCGGCGGACTGCACGCGCTGCGGTCGCGCCCTGCGCCGCTACTGGTACTTCTGTCCCGACTGCGGCAAGAAGCTGACCTGGCGCGACGACCGCGGGGTCACCGGCTGCGAGTGCTACTATTGCGGCTGGGTCGTCTCCGACAGCTTCTCCCACTGCCCTTGGTGCGGGCGGGACATAGGGGACGAAGCGTCGAGCGAGGTCCCACTCAAGCGGCCACGCGGCTTCCGCTACGATGCCCGTTGCCCGTACGTCAGTTGCCGGGGCGGCCTGCAATACCCGATGCACTACTGCCCCTGGTGTGGGCGCGACCAAGGCTGGCCGTCGGATGACGAGTTCGAGGGTGTCTGCCCCCACTGCGAAAGCGGGGTGGACGATATGATGGACCATTGCATCTGGTGCGGCGGCGATGCCACCGGCCAGGACCTCATACAGCCTGCCATGCGCCGGGTGCGGCGCCTGCTGGGTAAGGTTCGCGTCCCGGATTGGGGCTATCGGATACTGATCCGTCCGGGCGTGTCAGGCGTCGATCCCAACTATCCCAAGATCCTCGAGATCGAGCGGCGCCACGTCGATCGCCGTGATCAGATCTCCTGGCCCAGCATGGTGGGGCTCATCGTCCACGAGCTCGGCCACAGCTTTCTCTTTCACCACTGGCACTTCGCCCGCTCGACCCGATTCCGAAGAGCCTTCGGCGACATCAGCAGAGCTTACCGCGGGGTGGACGAGAGCTGGGTCTCGTTCCGCAAGCGGAACATCTCGAATACGCCAGTCAACTACGTTACGGCTTATGCTTCCAAGCACCCACTGGAGGACTTCGCCGAGACGTTTCGCTTCTATGTCATTCGACGTGGCCGCTTGAAGGACCTGCTGGCCGAGATCGGGCGCAAGGGTAAGGGGGTCATCGTCTTCGAGAAGTTCCTCACGCTCCACGCCTACCTGCAGGAGCTGAGACGGAGGAACCGGGACAAGGGGTAACGGGTGAGCCGAGCTCGACCGTCGAAGCGGGCGGTCCACTGGGACGCCTTCGACACGCCTATGGGCCGGACTTATGCGGCGCTGAGCGAGGGTGGACTGTGCCGCTTGACCTGGCACGTCTCCGGCCCGCGGGCCTTCCAGCGGGACCTGACCCGGCGATTCCCCGGCCGCGCGATTCTCNNCCAGCTGACCGCCCGCCAGGTTCGGGAGTACTTCACACAGCGGCGGCGGCGATTCGACGCAGCGATAGACCTCTCAGTGCTCAGCGACTTCGAGCGCGATGTGCTGCGTGCGGCGATGCGCATCCCCTACGGATCGACCGCTTCTTACTCCGACCTGGCACGCGCGATCGGGCGCCCGTATGCCGCCCGCGCCGTGGGCAACGCGCTCCGCAAGAACCCCGTCCCCATTCTCGTCCCCTGCCATCGCGTCATCCGCGCCGACGGAACGCCCG
>JABAHQ010022036.1_pt2 | contig 12621 bp, 8 predicted proteins | sample 7062091 | NCBI WGS metagenome assembly JABAHQ01 (sample SAMN14534359, study PRJNA622989) | marine sediment metagenome | biome: marine biome [ENVO:00000428]; feature: marine pelagic biome [ENVO:01000023]; material: deep marine sediment [ENVO:00002113] | place: India: Gulf of Kutch | collected...
CCCATCGGCGCCTTCCAGCTGGTCCAGGAGAAACTGGCCGACATGCTCACCGGCATCACCTGCGGCCAGTTGATCGCCTTGCAGCTCGGACGCTTGATGGAGCAGGGCGCGGCCGACCACGCCCGCATTTCCCTGGCCAAGCGTCACAACGTGCGCATGGCCCTCGACGTCGGCCGCAAAACGCGCGACCTGCTGGGCGCCTCCGGCATCAGCGTCGAATACGCCACCATCCGCCACATGCTCAACCTGGAGAGCGTGTTCACCTACGAAGGCACCGACGCCATCCACACCCTCATCCTGGGCAAAGCCATCACCGGCGAGGACGCCCTGCATTGAACCCGGGTGGGCGCGGTTTGGCGGACGCTTCCCCGCGCGGCCGACGTCTTAATTTCGGTCCGTCCGGATCGGGTTTCCGCCGGGCCCCGCGCCGCCGGGCAAGATCGACGTTGAGAATTGGGTGGGAGGGGGTATATTGAGAGAAAGGACAACGGGACGACCTCCAGGCTGAAGGCGGGTTTCAAGCGAGACGGACGCGATCTATGGCAGGCAAACTGGAACGGCGGGTGGCTCTCATTGCGGGCGGCAAGGTCGATTATTTCGCCAAGGCCAACCCGGACCTGATGTTTTACGAAATGGCCATGCAGGCCGTCCGCGAAGCGGTGCGCGACGTCGGCCTCCAACCCAAGGAATTCCGCCGGTTGATCCGGGAACGCGGCGGGGTCATCATCACCCACTTTGCGGATCATTTCGCCGGCCAACTTTTGGGCGAGGCGCTGGCCCGCGATTACCTCGGGCTCAACCCCATGGAGTCTTACCGCGTGGTGGGCGGCGGCTGCACCGGCGGGCTGGGGGTGCAGGCCGCCATCGAAAAAGTCGCCTCCGGGCGTCAGGACCTCGTCCTCGCCGTCGGCTACGAAAAAATGTCCGAGGTCGACACCTTCCAGGGCAACGAGTTCATCGCCCACGCCTCGTGCACCGTCACCGACCTGCCCTTGGGCGGGTTTTACCCGCTGTATTACGCCGCCATGGCCCAGGCCTACATCGACACGTTTGCCGGCCAGACCGTTTCGCACGAGGAGATCCGCGACGCGTTCGACAAAATCGCCGTGCTCATGCGCAACAACGCGCAGTACAACCGCCGCGCTCAGACCAGCCACGAAAACCCTTACGCCACCCCCACCACACGGGGGTTTCTCGGAGTGCAGGACATCGCCCCTTCGGGCATCGCCGCCACGCCTTCCTTCCGGCTGGATTGCTGCCTGATGACCGACGGCGCCTCCGCCGTCCTCGTCGCCAGCGAAGACGTGGCGCGGCAGCTCACCGACCGGCCCGTCTTCGTCACCGGCATCGGCAACGGCACCGACTGCATGCGCACCGGCGAGCGGCCCCGCACCGTGGGCGGACTCCTCAAGGAGGACCTGCTCTTACCGCACGAACTCGACGACCCGAACCTGGTGGATTACTACCGCACCCTGGAGTATCCCGGCCTGCATTCCTTCCGCGCCGGCCGCTGGGCGGCCAAACAGGCGTACCGCATGGCCGGGTTGACCCAGAATCCCCTGGACCATTTCGACCTCATCGAAATCCACGATGCGTTTGTCATCAGTGTCGTGCAGACCCTGGAGGACCTGGGCATGGTGCCCTACGGCCAGGCTTGCACCCTGTTCCACCCGCTGCCCCTGGACGACCAGGGGCGCGTGCCCATCAACCCCAAAATCGGCGGCGAAAACGGCCTGTACATCAATCCCTCCGGCGGGCTCATCGGCCAGATGCACGCCGTCGGGGCCACCGGCAACACCCAGACCGTCGACGTCCTCTGGCAGATGCAGGGCAAGATCGCCGAAAAATACGGCCACTCCGAGCTGCAGGTGGAGGGCGTCCGCAACGCCCTGTTCCACAGCCATGCCGGGACCGGCAGCGATATCACCGTCACCACCGTGGAACGAGGATGGGAACCATGACCCTCGAAGACCGGTTTCTTCCGCCCCAGGACAAAAGCTACAAGCCGTCCCAGAACCCCGACGAAAGAGTGATCGTCGAGCGCCGGGCATCCATCACCTACAAAAAAAGTTATGGCGGAATGTCGCCCTATTTCCAGGGGATCATGGGCGGCGGGGCGGCGGTTTTGTGCTACACTTCCTGCGCCAACCGCGAGGGCCACGACGAGCCCCGCGTGATCCGCTACCAGGTGCCCCGCACCGACTGCCCCGAATGTTACGAGCGCACCCGGTGGGACACGCTCCCCGGGGCCACCCGGTTTTTCGTGGAGACCAAGTCCACGGCGGTCACCCTGGCGGGCATCAGTTTCCTGAACCGCCTGCCGGTGACCGTGGCCTGGATCCGGGCGGTCCTTCCGGACGGCACGGAACTGGACACCCTCGCCGCCGGCATGGTGGAGATCGAGGATTACGACCGGCTGGTCCGGGGCGACGAGCTCCGGCCCGTGTTCCGCCAGGACCCCCGGGCCAGCGCCAGCGACGTGATGTGGGTGCCCCGGGGCACCCCCGGCGACCGGTTCCCCGGGGGCTACATCGCGAGCCGGCACTATCCGGTTTGAACCCGGAAGGGAGGCGAACCATGGCCGAAACCCAGATCGCCGTCATCGGCGCCGGCACCATGGGACGCGGCATTGCCCAGGCCGCGGTGCAGGCGGGCTACCGCGTGGTGCTGCTGGACCAGGACCCGGACATCGTCCGCCAGGCCGTGGAGTCCATCCAGGGGCAGCTCAAAAAGCTGGAGGAGAAAGGGGTGCTGGACCCGGGCCGCGCCGGTCCTCTGGGAGAATCCCTCGTGCCGGCGACCTCTCTGGACCAGGTGGCGGGCTCCGCCTTCGTCCTCGAAGCCATCGTCGAGGACGCGGCGGAGAAAAGCCGCCTGTTCGAACAATTAAGCGCCATTTTAGGCGATTCCGGAGTGCTCGCCTCCAACACCTCCTCCATCCCCATCACCGAGCTGGCCGCCGCCACCCGGTACCCCGAAAACGTGATCGGCATGCACTTCATGAATCCGGTGCCCCTGATGCCGGGGGTGGAAATCATCCGGGGACTGCGCACGTCGCCGGAGACGTTGCGGAAAACGCTCCACCTGGCCGAAGGGCTGGCCAAAAAACCGGTGTATTCTTCGGACCGAGCCGGTTTCGTCATCAACCGCATACTCATGCCCCTGATCAACGAAGCCATCACCGTGGTGGGGGAAGGCACCTCCAGCATCGAGGACGTCGACCAGGGGGCGGTGGTTTGTCTCAATCATCCCCTGGGACCGCTGGCGCTCTCCGACCTCATCGGCAACGACACCACCCGCCACATTCTCACCGTTTTGGAACAGGAACAGGGAGAACGCTTCAAGCCCGCCCCGTTGCTCACCCGCCTGGTGCAAGCCGGGTTTCTGGGTCGTAAAACCGGGACCGGATTCTATCTCTGGGAGGGCCACAAACCGAAAACCGTCAATCCGGCCGTGGCCGGATACCTGCCGGCGAGGTGACCGGGCATGAGCTACGTGGCGCGGGAGCAAAAACACTGGCTCCACCTGCTGTACGGCGGCGACGACAACCTCGGGCTCTACCAGGACCTGTTGGACAATTTCGCCCGCCTGGTGGAAACCCACGTGTTGCCCGCGGAAAAGAACACCGAGACCGAACGGGCGAAAAATCCGTTCCGGGAGGTGCGGCTCCGAATGGCCCAGAAAGCCCAATACGATCGCGATGCGCTCGAAGCGGTTCTCGAGGGCCTCCGCGCGGACCGGAAAATTCCCGCCGGGGTCTACGACCGGGTCGCCGAATCGGGGCTCACCGGCCTGTCGTTCGATGAAAAGCTGGGAGGGATGGGGCTGCCGTTTCCCCTGTTCATCGCCTGCCTGGAGATCCTGGGCAAGGCTTCGCCCAGCGTCGGCGTGCGTTATGCCATTTCCAACACCGTGGCCGAAGGCCTGCGGTTCAACTGGGAAGCCGGCCGGTTGTCCCCCGCGGGCGAACGGGTGCTGCGCCACCTGGTGGCGGGCGAAAAACTGGCCGCCTTTTGCCTGACCGAAGGCGCGGTGTCCGGCTCCAACATCCTCAAGGAGATGACCACCCGCGCCGAACCGCTTCCGAAAGGCGGGGGCTACCGCATCACCGGCAGCAAGATGTGGATCACCAACGCCGAGACGGCGGACGTCTACGCGGTGTTCGCCCGAATGGACGGAGCGCCCGAGGGTCAGGACATCGCCCTGTTTCTGGTGGACGCCGGGACGCCCGGGCTGCACGTGGGACAGGTGTTTGAAAAACGGACCGTGGAGAACTCGTCCCTCGGCGAGTTGGTGTTCGACGGCGTCGAGGTCGAGGCCGACCGCCTGGTCGGGCAGCCCGGCGGCGGCGGCCCGTACGCCGTGCGGATGCTCAATTCGGGGCGCATCACCATCGCCGCGCTGGCCACCGGCCTGGCGCAGCGCGCGTTCGACGAGTACCTGGAGGTGGGGGTCGAAGGCAAGAAAACCCAACACCGCCACCTCGCCGAGTTCGAACGCACCCAGGCGAAGATCGCCCATCTGGTCATGGAGCTCAACGCCGCGCGCAGCATGACCTGGCGCGCCGCCGCGCTGAAAAAGGAATTCGATGCCGACCCCGACGACCAGGAACGCCTGCGCGATTATGTGCTGGCCGCCAACACCGCCAAGTTGAAAGCCTCGCTGGTGGCGCAGAGCGCCTGCACCTGCCTGGTGCAGATCTGGGGCGCGAGCGCGGTGGTCCTGGAAAACCGCGCCATGAAGCATTTCCTCGACAGTTGGCTCTACTACTTCGGCGAAGCCGTCCCGGAAGTCCTGGAAAACACCGTGGCCCACATGGCGATCAAGGAATACCGCGAACGCAGGGGGTTGTGACCATGTCGGCGCTCCTTTCCGGAAAGTTCGTTACGGTCACCCCCCTCGACCACCGCGGCCGAAAGGGCGCGCGGGTCCAGTTCGAAAATCCCGACAGCCCCGTCCAGGTGGTGACCCCGGAAGGGTTGCAGGCCTTTCACGACGCGCTCGACGTGGTGGAGGCGCAGCAGGGGCTGGAGTTTCTGATCCTCCGGGGCCGCGCGGGCAAAGTGCACGCGGGAGCCGACCTGGCGCTGTTCGCCGGAGACATCGACCCCGAGGCCGTCCACCGGTATCTGATGGCCGGCACCCGGCTCGATCTGCGGCTCAAAACCCTGTCCCGGCGAATGCGCACCGTGTCTCTCATCGAGGGCGAGCGGTTCGGCGGGTCGGTGGAGTGGCCGTTGATGGCGGAGACCAGCGTGTGTTCCCCGGAAGCGGGCATCCGTTTCTCGGAGGTCCACGTGGGCCTCATCCCCGGCTGGGACGGAATTCTCAACGCCGTGCTCCGCTGCGGCTGGGACAACGCCCTGGTGCTGGCCGCCACGGGTCTGCGTCTGGACGCCCCCACCCTGCAGGCCACGGGGATGGTGACCCGCGTGGCCCCGGCCGACCACCTGCTGACCGCCGCCTTGGAGGCGGCGGTGGCCGATCCCCCGGAACGCCCGGTCCCCGGACCCGGTCTCATGAGCCCCGAAGAACGGGACCGGATCATCGCCGAGCGCACGGAAAGGGCCCGCTATGAGGCGCTCCTCGCCGAGCTGCGGAGCAAACTGGAGGCGGGCGAATGGAGTGAACACAAGGACCCGCCCGCCGGCGCCGGAAAGTATTTGAACCGGCGCCTCGAGGCGTTGGGCCGGCCCCTGGCGCCCCGGGCGGTCGCGGCCGTCTTCGAACTGTTTCGGCAGTTCCCGCGCGTGGAGCGGCAGGACGAGGACGGACTGAAAAAAATGGCGCACCGGGAGGCGGAACGGTGTTTCGAGCTGATGCACACCCAGGACCGGATCGCGGGGGTGGCGTCGGTTTTAAGCAAGGACCCCCTCGGCAAGGTCCCTCTGTTTCAGGGCCGTTGAGGTTTCCCGGCCCGGGTTTTTTGGGAGGGCGAAACTCCATGACCATCCGGCTGATTCCCCAAACCCTGTGCATGGCCGGCGAGGCGGAGCAGCTCGGGGAAATCCAGTCCCGGGTGGAGGCGGCCGCCTCGGGGCAGACGCTCCTGTTTCCGGAATACGCCGCCTACACCCTCGAGGGCGGCCGGCGCGCCGCCGAGTTGCTGCAAACTCTGGCGCGGCGCCACGGCGTGACCATCATCACCTCCCTGAACTGCGCGGCGCCCGACCTGCCGGAGGCCCGAACGGGCGTGTGCTACAACACCCTGGTCATTTTCTCCCGCTCCGGCAAGGTGCACGCCCCGCAGGCCAAGATCACCCCGCAATCGTTCGAGATGGAACACCTCGATGCCGCCTTCCCCCAAATCAACGTGGCCCCTTATTCCCGGCTGAACCGCGTCCGGGTTCAGCAGAACGGCCACCCCGGCACCGTGGTCTTTGCGATCTGCTCCGATCTCTACGTCCTGCCGCTGTTCGGGTTTGAGGAACTCCAGGCGGATGCGCTGGTGTGCCCGGCCAATTTCGGCACCGGGGCGGAACGGGGGGCGCGGACCCTCATGCGGTACGCGGTCGCGTCCCGGTTGTTTGCGCGGGGTTTTCTCTGCAACAGCTGGCAGCCCAAAAAGCCGGGCCGCACTCCCTTCACCGTCGCGGTGGAGGAGGTCTACGAGGCGCCGCCCTCCGTTCAACCGTTCGATCTCCGCCGCTTCCGGGAGGTGGTCGAGCAGGCCAGCGTGCTGTATCCCGATCGCGAGTATCCCAGCTTCAAGTGCATGCTCAAGCTCACGGAGCACGGCACGTTCACGGTACCGCGCTCGCGGAGCGTGGAGGAAGGACTCCGGGTTCAGTTGGGGGAATACCCGGAAACCGTCGACCTGTAACGGCGATCCCTTTTGAAGCCGGCCCTCCCCGCCGCCCGGACGAGGCCGGGGGGATTTCCCTTCTCTACCGGGGCTGGATCCGCCTCCCGGGAACCGGGCTTTTTCCCGCCGGGGATTTTTAATGATCCGGTTCCGCGCGGGCGCCGGTGGTCATCCATTCGCGCGGGGGATGATCGGGCACCCGGGGCGGGTGGGACCGGGAAGCATCGCCCCCCGCCGCCGTTTGCACGGCTTCCCATTTCTCCCGCCAATACGCTTCCGCCTGGTCCGTGTGCACCGCCTTGACCGTTTCGTATCCCGTGGCCAAACCCGGGTAGGCCGCGGCGGCGCAGGCGGCGTCGTAGCTGGCCGGGGTCATGACCCGGCACAGGTCGTCCACGCGCTCCTGGTACAGGGCGGGAGCGCGCCGTTCCTGTTTGCGCGTGGGGTTGCCCCACGCCAGGACGTCGAGGAAGGTGCCGCGCAGGATCTTGAACGGTTTGAGCGCCCGCACCATCCAGGGGGGCACTTCCCATTTCTCGTCCCTCTCGAATTTGCGCCGCACGCTCTTCAGGCGGCGGAGGAGCGGCAGGTGCTGGAGGATCGGCGGCCGCAGCAGGAATCGCACCTTCTTCACCTCCCCCGGCTCGTACTGCGACCGGATGCGCCGCATCTCTGCCGGCCGGGTGAGCAGGTCCGCCACGCGGTACTCATCCTTGCAGGCCATCACCTGGTAGAGGTGATCCGCCACGGTTCGGGTGAAGGCCTGATCCCGCTCGGGAAACTGCTTGCGGTCGAAATGGTAGATCCGGTGCACGTAATCCACGAACCGGCGGGCGTAGCGGGCGTTCTGGTACCGGAACAGCTCATAGATTTCGCGCGCGAACTTGGTCTGGTAAGGATCCTCGAAGGGGATGCACTCGATCAGTCGGTCGAACAGTTGCCGGTCGACCCAGCCCAATTCGGCGCGGAACTCTTCCAGTCGTTCCTCCCGGGTGGGGGTGGGAGGCGTCACCTGGCGCAACACGCGTTCCGGATCGCGCGCAAACAACCGTCCGTACCGGAAGGCCTGGAGATTCTTTTCCACGTCCACGTTGTTCTTGACGATGCCTTCCTCGATATTCTCGGCGTGGTCGATGGGAAAATCCTCGTAGGCTTCGAACGCCACCCCCAGCAGGAACAGGTTGGTGGGCTTGAAGTCGTTGAACAGCCGCTCGACGATGCCCGTGGCGTCGACGTAAATGTTTTCCCGGCTCAGGGTGTGGTCGTCGATGTGGCGTTTCAGTTCTTCCAGGTCGGGGGTTTCGGCCTGGCCGACGATCATGGGCATGGTGGGCACGCGCGCGGTGTTGATGACGGCGCGGGTTTTCTGCGCCGAGGTTTCCTTGAGATTCTGCGGGTTGACGGCGCCGATGAGATCGGACCCCATATAGAAATCGGCGTCCCCCGCCTCGACGTTGAAGCCTTCGTTGAGCGTGGTGCCGGGAAAGGAGATCTTGAGATTGTTGCGCACCTCGCCGCCCTTCTGCGAGAGCCCGGTATCGTCTTCCTTGACCACGTTTTTCCCCTCCCGGGTGGCGGCGCGCGCCAGGATCTCGTAGGCCGTCATCACCCCCCAGCCGCCGATGCCGATGGAAAAGATCTTATAGATTTTGCCGCGGTCGATCCTGCGGTCCGGGTCGGGCAACAGGTCCGCGGGCAGGGCGATGCGGTCCAGATCGACTTTCTTGAGCGGATCGCCCGTGCGGGTGTAAACCTTGACGTAGGAGGGGCATTCCCCCCGGGCGCAGGCGTAATCCTGGATGCAACTGAACTGGTGAATGGCCACCTTGGGACCGAACTCGGTATCCGTCTTCCACACCGAGGCGCATTTGGCCTTGACGCCGCAGTCGCCGCAGTCCTCGCACACTTCCGGGTTCACGTGCAGGCGCATGCGCGGCGCCGTCTCCGGATGCCTCCGGCGCTCGCGGGTCTTTTCAATGCCGCAGGCCTGCACGTACCAGATGACGCTCAGTCCCGGCCGTTGGGCAAACGCTTCCTTCACCTGCAGCGTCTCGCTTTTGGGGTGCACCGCGATGCCGTGCCGGCGTGCCAGGGGGCGGAACGGTTCGGGGTCCTCGGCGACGATGGCGATATCCTCGATGCCTTCGGCGCGGAGCTGGGCGATCACTTTTTCCGGGTCGTCCTGTCCCACCGGGCGCTGGCCGCCGGTCATGGCCACGACGCCGTTGTCCACGACCAGCAGGGTCTGGCGCGTGTCTTCGAGGCCGTAATGGGTTTTCAGGTGATCGATGGCGTCCCGCAGGAAGCTGATGTTGAGCCGGGCGGAATGGAAGAAGGTGCCGTCGCCGCAGCCCTGGTGGGCGTGCATGCGGAAACTGAAGGCGGAGGCCCCCATCCACAACAGCCCCTCGCTCGCCATGGGGCCGACCACGATCGCCCGGTTGCTGGGCATCGAATCGATGATCGCCATGGTCGAGCAGCCGATGCCGATGCCCATGAGATGCTTGGGGGTCAACTCGACCTTCACCGGGTGGCCGTCGAGGTCGCGGGTTTCCAGGACAGTGGATTCCACCGTCCCCCGCAACGCGTCGTAGCCGGGAACCTCGAGGGCGGTGCGGTGCTGGCAGCCGGAACAGTAAATCGGCGGCCGCCGCACCTCGAGGGGATCCGCCACCCGGCTGACCCGTTGGCGTTCTTCCAGGAGCTGTTCGAGGCCGCGGTTTTTGAATTGCTTTTTGAGCACCAGCCGCTGCGCCAGGATGCGCGATATGAGGTCCGCATCGAGGTTGGCCTGCTGGCGGAACAGGGGCCGGCCCGCTTCGTCGAATTTGCCCAGGATCCGCGGGCGGCGCGAATCATTGAATAATTCGTTTTTCAGGTGGTATTCCAAAAACGGCTGCTTTTCCTCGATGACGATGAGCTCGCGTTTGCCGCGGGCGAACTCGCGCAGCGAGTCGATGTCCGGCGGCCAGGTGATCAGCGGCTTGTAAATCTCGATTTCGTCGTCGCCGATGCCCAGCTCGTGCAGGGCCCCCAGCAGGTCGTAGTAGCTCTTGCCCGTGGCCACGATGCCGAAATCCGCCTTGAGCCCGCGGTTGGTCCACCGGTCGAACCCGAATTCCCGGGCGATGGTCTGCACCATGGGCAGCTTGGAGTAAAACAGCGCTTCCTCGTTTTCCAAGACCTGGGGTTTGAGCAGCACGGGGCTGAAGTGACGGCGGAAATCCCCATGCGCCTTCATGAACTGGCGGAACTTCTCCGCCAGCTCGAGGTCCTCTTCCGGATCCAGGGTGAACTCCTGCGACCCGTCGCAGACGAAGGTTTCCAGCTTCAGGTTGATCGCCAGCCCGGCGATCATCGAGGCCAGGGTGATGCGCTTGCCCGCTTCCAGGATCTCGCGGATGTTGCCCGGGTTGGCGGTGGGCACGTGATTGGCGTAGTGCACGAAATCGGTTTGATGCGGGGTGGTGCTGCTTTTGCTGGTGTGATCGTCACCGCTCATGAAATAGGCGGCGCAGAATTGGTCCAACCCCGCCATTTGCAGGTGGTCTTCGACGTCGGCGATGCGGCGGACGCCCGGGCCTTTGCCGTACCAGGCGCCGATGACGCCGTCCACCTTGGCGGGCCCGTAGAGGCGGTGCAGCATGCTGCCCCACATCATGTTGGCGGCGGCCTCCTCGTTGCCCCCGGGCACGTGAAAGATGTGCCGGTCGCGCAGGAGGGGGTAGACCCGGCGCAGGTTGATGTCCAGCCCGCCCAGCGGGCTGCCCTCGTAACCGGAAATGAAGTAAGCAAACCTTTTATCCGGGAAAATCCGTTGCAGCAGCCGCAGGTTGTCGAATGGCAGCCGCACCAGCGCCTGGATCCCGGTCAGGTGGATGTTCCCTTCGGTGCTCAGGTAGCGTTCTTCCTCCAGGGAAATGGTTTTTTTCAGCATAACCGTGCGTCCTTTTCAAGGTTGCCTCCCCCGAGGTGAAACCCAAATCAAAAAAGCCGGGGTTCTCTCCCGTGAACCCCTTTGCTGGGTCAGTCCAGTTCAATAGCGTCCTCACTCCCGTTGTTATGGCTGCAGATATTCCACTCCCACCGCCACGGCCTCGCCGCCGCCCAGGCACAGGGCCGCGACTCCGTACTTTTTGTGATGGATAGCCAGGGCGTTGAGCAGGGTAACCAGGATGCGCGCGCCGGAAGCACCGATGGGGTGCCCCAGGGCCACCGCCCCGCCGTGGATGTTGACTTTCTCCAGGGCCAACCCCAGGCGGCGGCAAACCGCCAGGGTGGTCACCGCAAAAGCTTCATTGATCTCGAACAGGTCCACATCGTCAAGGCCCAGGCCCCAGCGTTCGAGCAACCGGGTGATGGCGCCTACAGGGGCCAGGGGAAACTCTTCCGGCGCCTGGGCATGGGCGGCTTGCGCGCAGAGGCGCGCCAGGGGCCGCCGTTTCGGATCGTGGCGGCCCACCACGAGCGCCGCGGCTCCGTCGTTGATGCTGGAGCTGTTGCCGGCAGTGACCGTGCCGCCTTCTTTCACAAAGGCCGGCGGCAAGTCGGCCAGCCGGTCCAGATCGAAGGCGTCGGGCATCTCGTCCCGGGTCACCTTCTGTTTCCCTTTTTTCCGGGGCACCGGCACGGCGACGATCTCCTTGGAAAACCAGCAGGCTTTCTGCGCCGCGCGGGCGCGCTGGTAACTCAACCGGGCGTAGTCGTCCTGTTCGGTGCGGGAAATGGCTTCGCGTTGGGCCAGCGCCTCCGCAATCTCGCCCATGTGGCGCCCGGAAGAGCGGTCGCACAGACCGTCGTGGATCAGACTGTCGATCAGGGTTCCATGGCCCAGGCGGCGGGAACGCCGGAAGTCGGGAAGCAGAAACGGGGCCTGGCTCATGGATTCCATACCGCCGGCGAGGACGAACTCGGCTTCGCCCAGGCGCACCGCCTGGTCGGCCAGCATCACTGCCTTGAGGCCGGAACCGCAGACCTTGTTGACGGTGGTGGCGCCGACGGCGTCCGCAAGCCCACTGCCACGGGCCGCCTGGCGGGCGGGATTTTGTCCCAGTCCGGCCGACAGCACGTTACCCAGAATGACTTCGCCCATGGCCTCGGGGGGAACGGAACTGCGTTTGAGAGCGTCCTGGAGAGCGAGAGCGCCGAGGTCCACGGCCGGGACCTCGGCGAGGGAACCGAGAAACTTGCCGATCGGGGTGCGGGCCGCCCCATAGATGTAGGTATAAACTTCAGGAGGATGCCCCATAGGTGTCCACCTTTGCTAAGCTGCTTTTTCTCCTCCTGGGCTCCACAAGGAACCTATCTAAAATTATAAGCCTGGTATTTTGAATTCGCAATCGGCACCGGCGGCGGACCCCCGCCCCCGGCCCGGGGGGTTTTTTAAAATCCATTTTTTCAAACCCATCCCCGGCCTCCTTCCGCGCTCTGACCCGGTCGATCCCGGTTTCCGGGGGGATTCATCCTCCCCCCGGGGCCGGCGCCTCGGGGAGCGGTTCGCCGTAAAAAATGGGACGAAAATAAACGACCCCGAAGCGTCCCGCGGGACGCTTCGGGGTCGTTTATTNNCTGATCGATCTGGTGTTGCGCCTCTTCCAGGAGGGCGGCGGCTTCCACCACCCGGATCAAGCGATCGGCGAACCGCCCGGCCTCCCCCTGCGTGGCGACGGCGGCATCGTCGCCGGCCGCCAGGGTGGCGTACGCCCGCCGCACCTGCTCCAGGGTCTCCCCCACCGTGTCGCGGGGGCGCCGGAGAACCGGGTGGCGGACGGCCTGCAGATCGCCGGTCACCTCGCGCGCCAGGGCGGTGAGGGTGT
>JABAHQ010004160.1_pt2 | contig 12613 bp, 9 predicted proteins | sample 7062091 | NCBI WGS metagenome assembly JABAHQ01 (sample SAMN14534359, study PRJNA622989) | marine sediment metagenome | biome: marine biome [ENVO:00000428]; feature: marine pelagic biome [ENVO:01000023]; material: deep marine sediment [ENVO:00002113] | place: India: Gulf of Kutch | collected...
CTGTTCCTGCCGTGCACGCGGGAGCAGAAGTACAAGGCGAAGCAGGTCGTCGATGCGTTCTTCCAGCGGGCCGGGGACGCGCTGGTCTCCGCTTCGTTCCTGGTCGGTACGACGCTTTTCGCGTTGCAGCCGACCGATTTCGCCTACTTGAACCTGCTTCTGGTCGCCGTCTGGATCGGCCTCGCCGTGTCCATCGGGCGGCGTTACAGGCGGTTGGTGGCGTCCGGGCGACCGCCTTGCGTCCCGGAACTCCAGCCGTCACGGCCTCCTCGCCGGTCGGCGATCACCTTCTGACGCGCCCTCGCCGATGGGCAGTGGGTCCACGGCGCGTTCGCGAAGCAAGCCGGGCTAGCAGAGTGGCGCGGCTTACCAGGACCGCCGGCCGCCGCCACCACGGCCGCCGCCACCACGGCCGCCTCCGCCGCGTCGGCCGCCACCACCCCGGCGCCCTTCGGAACGAGGACGGGCCTCGTTGACGTTCAGCTCTCGTCCCTTCAATTCCTTTCCGTTGAGCTCGTTGATCGCGGACTCGGCTTCGGCCTTGCTCGGCATCTCCACGAACCCGAATCCTCTGGGCTCACCGCTGAATTTGTCCTTGATGATGTTGACGGATGCGACCTCGCCGAAGGCCTCGAACGCCTCTCGTAGATCGTCCTCGGTCACGTCGCGGGACAGGTTTCCGATGTAGATGTTCACGCTGGGGTCCTTCTTGCTATGCTGTTCGACTACGATCTCGCCCAAACTTTCATCGAAACTGACCGCTGAGCGAGCGGGAAAGGACGACCGAGGCGAGCTGCCTTCGGAAGGACAGCTAGGCTGGGATCGGGATGCGTCAGATTATGGCCTTCTTCAGCTGTGGGTTGGTCGACACCAGCTCGCGCCCTCGTTTGATCCAGCGTTCCAGGGGAAGCCGCTCGACCAGCGCTACCTGCTCGAAGCCTGCCATTTCAAACCACTGGTCCCCGGATCCGGGCCAGGCCAACCACGCTATCGCCTTCAGCGCGCTGACCTGTGTGTCGTGGCTGCACGGCTGCTCGATCTTGCGCGCCGCTTTGATGGCGCTGGCGATCAACGCCGCTGCGAAACGGTCATACGGATCGTAGCTGCTGGACTTCATCGAACCTGCCCGCTCCGACGAAACGCGAAGGGCGACCAGGCACCGGTGGCTGTACGGGCCAACCGAGACGTCTCTCCCTGTCTATCGTCGGCTTGAGGGAATCAAGCGGGTCCTGCAAGATTGACTATCAAGCTACGCTATCTGGGGCTGCGGCGCGAGGCGCTGCTCTCAGGTCCCGTTTTCGACGGCCGCCGCCGCTTCCCCAGGGGTCAGGCAAGGGAGCGAAGAAACCCGGTACGGGATGGTCCGCGCTCGTCGATCCAGGCGAGTTCGAGCCGGGGCGAGACGGCCCTCAATCGATAGTGCGCCAGCTGTTCTCGACGAACGCGATCGCGTCGCGATAATCCTCGAGGACCCAGGAGGGCACGGCGTAGGCCATGATGAAGCCGCGCTCTTCCTGGCCGGCGACCAGGATGATGCTCGCCTTGCGCCACATCAGTATCGGGTCCTCCGGCAGCTGGCCTTCGAACACCAGGTCGGAGGCAACCGCCCGGCTGCTCTCCAGCTTCCGGACCCATACCTGTTCGAGCAGCTTGTAGTTGTCATAACGATCCTGGAAGATCTTTTCGAAGGTCGAGTTCAGCTGAACGAAGAGGGCCAGGGCCTGTTGTATGTCCTCCTCGCCGGCCATCTGCAGCATCAGCTGTACATCGATCGTGCTGAGCACGGCCTGCAGGTCGAACTCAACCAGCGAGATGGTGGCGATTCTGGCGGTATCCTCGATGGTGACCAGCGATTCCTTGCCGGGCGGCAGCTCGGAGGGGTCCAACCGCCGCCAGCCGTCGGGGAAGTCGAAGTGGACGCCGATGTCCGGGTCGTGGTAGGCGGTCTCGATCGCGTCCCCCGCGCAGCCGGCGAGGAGCAACGGCAGGGCCAGCCGCGCGAGGGATCGCATTGGCCCTACAACCCGAACCTGAGACTTTGTCGCTCGTTTCGTCGTCTTCTCCTTCCTACTGGACTGTGGCGGAATCCGCGGTCTCCAGATTCGCCGCGGCGTTGTACGAGTAGCCAGCGAGGATAAGATCGGTCACGGTGACCGTGAAGACGTCTCCGCTCGCGGCCTTTTCGTTGGACGAATCGAGGACCGCGACGCCGCTGGCATCGGTGATGCCGCTGCTGGTGCCGATGTCCGTCGAGTTCCAAGTCCAGGTGCCCACGACCTCCACTCCTGCCGCGGGGTTACCATCCTGATCGAGCACTAGTACGGTAGCGGTGCCGTAGTAGTTCTTCCCGCGATTGCCGATCGTCACGCCGATGTCGGCCACGAAGACCGAAAGCTCGGGCGGCGCCGTCGGCGTCGCCGACGCTTCGTTGGAGAAGCCGGACTCGTTGCCGCTCGTGTCCTTCGACGTGACCACGTAATAGTAGGTCGTGCCGCCGTTGAGTCCGGTGTCTGTGTAGTCGCTGGCGGACAGCCCCTGGGCGATCAGCGCGTAGCCGCCCCCCGAGGTCGTCGAGCGGTAGACCGAGAAGCTGGCCCAATCGGCGTCGGTCGTGTTGTCGGCCCAGTCGAGTGAGACCGAGCCCGGGCCGGCCGTCGCAGTCAGCGAAGTGGGCGCGGCCGGCGGATCGGTGTCCGGAGGCCCGATCGAACAGGGATTGCCCGCGCTGTCGATACAATCGGCGTCCTCGACGTTCGCCGCGGGATCGTACTCGAACCCGCCCGCGCTCACGTCGGTGACCGTGATGATAAACTGCCCGGAGGCCGAGTTGTCCACCTTGTCGGAGTCGAACTGAACGCTGCCGCCGCTGGTGAGTCCCGAATCGGTGTCGGACGCGAGCCCGCTCCAGGTCGCCACGACGTTGGCGCCATCGACCGGGCTGCCGCTCTCGTCGACGATGGTGATGGTCGCTCGTCCGCTGTTCCATCGTCCGGTGGCTCGCAGTTCCATGGAGATGCCGGAGATATGAATGGTAGGTAGGGGACCGGGATCCGTGGTGACGATGAGGTCCCCGCTGGGCGCCGACTCGTTTCCGGCCGCGTCGAGGGCGGTCACGTGATATGTGTAACTCGTCTCCGGCGTGAGCCCCGTGTCGGTATACGAGGTCGTGGGTGCAGCGACCGTGGCGATCGCCGCGCCGTCGCGGTACACCTGATAGTCGGTGACGCCGACGTTATCGGTGGCGGGCGTCCAGCTGAACGAGACGGTCGACTCGGTCTTCGAATCCAGGGTGGGTGTCCCCGGCGAGGTGGGCTCGACCGTGTCGAGGGTCGTTACCGTGAGAACGGCGCTCAGTGCCGACTCGTTGCCCGCGGCATCGACGGCCGAGACCTGGAAGTCGTACGACGTGGCCGGCGTCAAGCCGGTGGCGGTGTGGTTGGTGCTCGACTCGCTGCCCACCCCAACACCGTCCCGGTAGATGTTGTAGAATGAGACGCCGACGTCGTCGGTCGAGGCGTCCCAGACCAGATCGACCGTCGTGCCGGTCTGAGCCGGCGAGGCGAGGTTCTGCGGCTGGCTGGGCGGCGTGACGTCGGGCGGCGGTACCGTCGTGAAGGAGAAGGCCGTCGAGTAGGCGCCCGACCCGAAGCTGTTGTTGCCGCGCACGTGCCAGTAGTAGACGGTCTCGTAGTCCAGCGTGCCCGCGGGCAGCGTGACCGTCGTCGCGGTCGTGTTGCTGGAGAAGACGATGCCCGTGAACGCGGCATCGCTCGCCACCTCGACGTCGAAATCGTCGGCCGTCCCCGCCCACTCCAGGATCGCCTCCAGCGGCACATCGACGGCGCCGTCGGCGGGCGAAACGAGAACCGGCGCGTCCGGTGGCCCGCTGGCGGCCGCCGTGGTGAAGCTCCAGGTGGTCGAGTAGTCGCTGGTGCCGTTGGCGTTGGACGCGTTCACGTGCCAGTAGTAAGTCGTCGAGTGCTCCAGCGCGCCGGCGGACACGGTGTAATCGGTCGTCGTGACGACGGCCGCGTCGACGATTGTCGTGAACGCCGCGTCGCTGGCGACCTCGACCGAAAAATTGTCGCCCTCCCCGGTCCAGGAGAGGGTCGGCGTCAGGCTGACGTCTGTGGCCCCGTCCGCCGGGGAGACCAGGGTGGGCGCGTCGGGCGGTGTGCCGGACCCGCTGTCGAACTCGAAGGCTCCGATGTCCGGTGCAGCGCCGGAATAGGCCGTGGACGGCAGATCCAACACCGTCTCTCCCTGCCAGACGTAGAACGCCGTGCCGGCGTCGATCGCCGGGCTCCCGGCTGACAGCTCCAGGTCCACGGTGAGCAGGGGGTCGGCGAAGACGCTGCTGGCGACGTCGACGTTCGACCCGCTGTTGTCGGTGCCGTTGTTGAAGAACAGGTTGTAGGCCAGCTCGGAGTTGGCATCGACGTTCTTCACGGCGATCACGGGGTGGCCGACGAAGATGTTGTTCAGCACCACCGTGTTGTCGCCGCCCGTGATGCCGTGGCTGTTGTTGGAGAACGTGTTGCTGAAGATGTTGATGCGCTCGGGGATGCTGGCGGCCCGAAAATCCTCGCTCGTGTTCGAGCCGTCCATCATCCCGATCCCGACATCGACGTTGTCGTAGATGTAGTTGTAGCTGATCTCGAAGAAGCGATCGGTTAGCACGTCGTAGTGAATGAGCTGGATCCCGTCTTCTCCGTTGCCGTGGATCCTGTTGCGGGTGATGATGATGTTCAGCGTCGAGCCGCTGTGGCTCTGCATCCGGATCTCGATGCCGTCATCGTTGTTGTTGCGGATGATGTTGTCCTGGATGACGATGTCGACCGAATTGTCGAGGTCGATCCCGTCGTCGCTGTTGAGCTCGAAGATGCAGTCCTGAACCAGGCCGCCGCTGCCGTCCTCGTAGTCCACGCCGTCGCTCGTGTCCGTCACCCGACAGTTCAACAGATCGAAATGGGAGCGCGGCGTGATGCCGTCGTCGCTGTTCTGGATGGTCAGCCCCTGGATGACAGGACGGCCTGCCACGCCGGACGGGATCTCGATCGTGTATGACCCGTTGCCGCCGTCGAGGATCGTGCTGGTTATGTAGCTTTCGTCCTGGGTGAGTATGTAACGTGAGGCTAGAGTGATCGCTTTCGAGATCGTGAGTTGCCCCGTGTACGTGCCCGGCTCCAGCAAGATGGTGTCGCCCGGGCTCGCGGCATCGTGTGCCGCCTGAATGGATGAGAATTCTCCCGGAACGTTGTGTATCGTGAGTTGGGGAGGTTCGAGTGGAGGCGCCAGCGGCGGTTGGGTGGTCTCCTGACAAGCGGCGAGCGGTAGGGTAGCCAGGGCAAGCAGGGCGAGGCGTTTCATGGTGATGGACCTCCGGATCGGGCCTAAGTCCTCGGTTGGCGTCTTAGCGGGCTTCTTGTCGGGCGGGTGTCTAGCGGGGGACGGGCAGGTGCGCCAGGCCGCGGCCACAGGGAGGCCGCGGACCACGTAAGATAGGGCACGATACGACGGTTCGCAAGGTGACGCCTATGTCGCGGGTCTGGCCCTATTTAGACATACGGCTTGGTAATTATCCCCGGTCGTGACGTTCAGTGGGCTTACAACTTTTGGGGGCCCCCAATATCCAAAACACTAACCACGCTGATTTCGTACGGAACAGGTAGCCCGGACTCACGAAGCGCTATCAGAAGTCTGAGAGGTTGAATCATGCTCGAGTCCTTACTGCGCGATCTCCGTTACAGCTTCCGCAGCCTGGCCAGGAGTCCCGCCTTTACCGCCGTCGCCGTGCTGACTCTGGCTCTGGGAATCGGCGCCAACTCTGCCGTGTTCAGCGTCGTGAACTCGGTGCTCCTGAAGCCGCTGCCCTACGATGAGCCCGACCGCTTGACGGTGATCTGGACGAATTTCGGGCGCGACTTGCCGCAGAACTGGGTATCGGGCCCGGAGTTTCGGGAGATGCAGGAGCTGAACCGGAGCTTAGAGGGGATCGGTGTCGTCGTTCCGCTTACCTCCAGCATCACTGGAGTCGGTGAGCCCGAGCAGGTCGGCACGGCGGGCGTGTCCGGCAACTTCTTCGATGTGCTTCGGGTGGATGCGGCGCTGGGCCGAACCTTCACGGCGGAAGACGACGGGGCTACCGCCGGGCCGGTGGCGCTTCTCGATCACGGCTACTGGCAGCGGCGCTTTGGAGGCGATCCGGGCACGGTCGGGAGCACGCTGAACGTCGACGGCACCACGTTCACGGTCGTCGGTGTCCTGCCCGCCGATTTCCAGATCATGCATCCGGACGCGCAGTTTCCCTCCAGCGTCGACATCTGGTTCCCGATCACGCCGGTGGTCAACTCGGCGTTCGGGTTCGACAGCTACCGAGAACTGCCGCGCGGCTGGCACTTCCTGCGAGCGTTCGGCAGGCTGAACCCAGGAGTCAGTCTCGAGCAGGCCCGGGCCGACATGGATGCGGTGGCTCTTCGCATGCAGGAGCTGAGCCCCGACTACTACGACTTCGAGGGGTGGGGGCTGACCGTCCTTTCGCTGCGCGGCGACCTGGTGGAGGAGGTGAAGCCGGCACTCCTCGTCCTGCTGGGCGCGGTCGCCTTCGTTCTTCTCATCGCCTGCGTGAACGTGGCGAACCTGATGCTCGCCCGGGCGGCATCGCGCGAGCGGGAGATCGCCGTGCGCTCGGCACTGGGCGCCGGGCGCGGTCGCCTGATACGCCAGCTGCTGACCGAGAGCGTGACGCTGGCGCTGTTGGGCGGCGCCGCCGGCTTCGCTACGGCGTTCCTGCTGGTGATGTCGCTCTCCGCGGTGCTGCCTGCCAATTTGCCGCGGGCCGGGTCGATCAGCGTCGATCCCTGGATTCTGGCCTTCACGCTGGCCGTCGCGGTGGCCGTCGGCATCCTGTTCGGACTGGCACCCGCGCTGGGAGCCGGCAAGCAGGATCTGGTCGATTCGCTGAAGGAGGGCGGACGCAGCGCGACGATCGGCCGCCGTGGCCGGCGCCTGCGTTCCGGCCTCGTGATCGCCGAGATGGCCCTCGCCCTCGTGCTGCTGGTGGGCGCCGGGCTCATGCTGCGCAGTTTCGCCCGGCTGCTCGACTCGGACCCGGGCTACAACCCGGATGGCCTGCTCACGCTGGCGGTGCCGCTGCCGGCCACCGCGTCCGGCGACAACGAGCGTATCGTCTCCTTCTTCGATCGATTGCTGGAGCGGGTGGAGAACCTTCCGGGTGTCAGCTCGGTCGGCGCGGTCTCGCACCTCCCGTTGAGCGGGACCTATTCGTCGGGCACGACCCGGGTCGACCAGAGCGAGGCTCTGCCGGACGACCAGTGGGAGATCGAGGCGGATCGTCGGACGGTGAGTCACGACTATTTCCGGGCGATGGGTATTCAGGTCGTGCGCGGTCGCTCCTTCACAGCCGCCGACCGTCCTGACGCGCCGCTGGTCGCCATCGTCGATGAGCGGTTCGTCCAACGCTTTTGGCCCAACGAGGACCCGATCGGTCGGCGTATCGCCATCGACTTTAGCTCCTCCGGGCCGACCTGGCGCGAGGTGGTGGGCGTCGTCGCACACCCGAAGCACTACAACCTGAGCGCCGAAGGCCGCGAGCAGGTGTACGTCCCGTACCCGCAGCGGCCCGCCTCGCAGATGTTCCTGGCCATGCGCACGTCATCCGTCGACCCCGCTTCGCTGGCCGGGGCCGTGCGGCGCCAGGTCTGGGCGGTCGATCCCAACCAGCCGGTCGATGACGTGAAGACGATGACCGCACGAGTCGACGCGTCGCTCTCCGGCGATCGGTTCAACCTGCTCCTGCTGGGCGGCTTCGCTGCCCTGGCGCTGCTTATGGCGGCCGTCGGCATCTACGGCGTTATCTCGTACACCGTGGCTCAGCGGGGCCAGGAGTTCGGCATCCGCATGGCGCTCGGCGCCGATCGCGTCAGGGTGCTGTCTCTGGTTCTGAAGCAGGGGCTGCGCCAGGCCATCGTCGGCGTGCTGCTCGGCGCCGCAGCGGCGCTGGCGCTCACACGCCTTATGGCGAACCTGCTGTTCGAGGTGCAGCCCAGCGATCCGGCCACGTATATTGCGGTCGCATCGCTGCTCGTCGCGGTGGCGGCGCTTGCCAGCGCCATACCGGCGTTGCGGGCGGCGCGCTACCAGCCGGTGGAGGTGCTTCGCGAAGAGTGAGGCGCTTGTAGTGACCAGCTTGACGGAGCGGGGAGCGGAACTGTATCTGGGCAGCTACAAGCTTGAATCGATCGCGGTCGTCGAACCGGATGCGGACCGGGAAACCGAACCCGCGGGCTGAGCTGGCCGCCCGGGTTTGGCCGTGAAGACTACGAGGGGAACACCGTCGGGCGTTCCCCTCGCAGCTTATTGCGTCCTTTCGGCGTGTTTTGTTTCGGCTTACGGTCGGGTGACCGTGATACTCGTGCCGTCGCTGTCGCCATCGGCGTCGTGGTTGTCGCCGGGCGCGTAGTCGAGGCTCGGGAAGACGACGTCGGTGACGCTGAAGGTCACACTCTTCATCCTCAACGAGGTGCTGAGCATCAAGCACTCGCCGGCGTAGTCGGTGGTGCACTCGTCCACGGCGAGGCCGTTCCCGGTCCAACTACCATAGACCGTGGCGCCCTCCACGGGAACGTGCTCGCTATCTTCGACCCGGACGATCACGTAGGCGGTCCACGTCTTGCCCTCCCGGCTGCTAAACGGGTACAGGTCGCCGACGTGCATCGTGGAGGCCGGCGGCGGCGTCTCGCTGATCGTGACGGTCGTGCTGTAAGCATCGTTGCCGGCGTTCTCGTCGGCGAAGTCGTGGCTGGCGGTCAACGTATGATCACCCAGCGAGGCGCTCTCCGTGCTCCACGCATACGTGAGCGTGGTCGAGGCGCCCGCCGCGAGACCGCCGGAGATGGTCTGGCTCCCGAGCCCCGTGGCGTCGGTGTCGTCGTTCAACGTCACCGAAATGTCTGAAGTCACGTCCTGGTTCCCGACGTTTTGCACGGTGACGTCGACGTCCACCGGGTCGCCCTGTACCGCCGAAGCCGGCGCGCTGACGTCGCTAACGGCTATGTCGGTGAGCGGTGTCGGCGGTGCGGCGTCGATCGACACGTTGAAGCGGCCCAGGATGGGGCCAATCGGGCTGGCCAGGGTGTGGGTCGAGGAGCCGGCGAAGAGCAGGGCGATGGGATGCTTGAAGGCGTCGTCGGTCACGATCAACGAGCCCGAGTCGCCGCCGTCGCTGAAGCCGCCAGGCGTTATAGCGATCTGGTCCACGAAGATCGCCGACTTCACGCAAATGATCCACCAGACCTCATAGCAGACCTCCACCTTCACGTTGATCTCGGAGACTTCGCCTTGGGTGAGCAGCGTGGTGCGGCCGAACTTCTGCACCTTCTGACCCACGAACGCTGGCTTGATAGAGGAGTTCGGCGTTCCGTATCCCTCGGGCGGAGTGGAGTTGTCGAGCTCGCCGACGGACGACAACGCGATCGCCGCGTCCATGATGTTGGCGCCGCTCGTCGAGAAATCCAGCGGCTCGAAGTCGTAAAGGGTACCGATTCGGTCGCCGGGGTCCTGGCCTCCGTCGAAGGCGCCGGGCTGCAACGCGCCGTCGCCGATCTGCGCGTCGTTCGAGGCGGCGTAGACGTGATTGTTGCTGAGCGCGAAGACCCTACCGCTGAGGTCTCGGACCCGGGCGCCGATGGTGCCGGCGGTGATGTTCGGGTGACCGGTGGAGACCCCGATCGGTACGGGGCGCGGGAACCTGGCGGTGGGGTCGGTCCGGGCTACGAACATCCCCGTCACCTTCACCGCGACGGGGAAACCCTCCAGGTCGCTGGGCAGCCTTTCAACCCCCGGCCGATCCGTAAAGACGGTGATCGTTGGCCGTCCGGCGCCGTTCAGGCCGACGCCGAGGCCGACGACGCCGCGTCGGTCAAGCAGATCACCGGCATAGCGATCCTGCACGGCGATGGCCGCGTTGATCGCATCCTGAATGTCGACCTCCTGTTGGGCCGGGCCGGTGGGATCGCCGGAGTCGTCTGTGCAGGCGACGCCGAGCATGCCGACGAGGGCGAGCGGCACGAGGAAATGGGCCAAGGGACGCTTCCAGATGGTGGGGTAACTCATCCTACACCTCCGGAGTTGGGGCGTGACCTGATGCGCAAGTACACCACATTTTGCATAGCGGCGTGTGCACGAGTCTGTCTGGCCGGCGGTGCCAAGTCCCGAACTCATGCGGGATGGCGCGGGAGAGCCTGGGCGAACATGTACAGGAGGGGCAAGAAGCGTACCCCGAAAAGCCGTGCCCAACGATTCGCCGAGCTTCGGGCGCCTGGACGGTACGCGCTACCCTGACTGCGTGGATGCCGTATTTGCCGCGTAGGCCGACGGTGAGCTTCCGTAGCGTCCCCGGAACCGTCGGCAGAAGTGCGACACACTCTTGAACCCCACCCCGTAGGCGATCTCGCTCACCGTTCCGGCCCTGGCCGCCAGCAGGTCGGCGCCCCGCTCCAATCGGAAGTTCTGGATCACCTCGCTGGGTGACTGGCCGAGTGTTTCTTGCAACCGCCGATACAGCTGGGATCGGCTCTGTGCGACGGCGTCGGCCAAGGCATCGACGCTGAAATCGCTGTCGGCCAGGTGCGCCTCGAGAACCTGGCGTATACGCTCGAGGAAGACCTCGTCACGTGACGGAACATCGATCGGCGCAGGATGGAGCTCGGTATTCTGCTCTTGGAAGCGCTCGCGCAGACGCTGGCGCGAGCCGATCAGGTTGCCGACCCGTGCCACGAGCTCGTCGACATCGAAGGGNNCTTCATCTCTCGGCACAGAGCGTGGCCGTCGAGGCCCGGCATCATGATGTCGCTGACGACGCAGTCGGGAACGATCTGACGGGCAAGCCGCAGCCCCTCTTCGCCTGTCGCGGCCTGGACGGCCTGGTAGGAGGCGGCGCGCAGATGCCTGGCCACGTAAGCGCGAAGCTCCGCGTTGTCATCGATCAGCAACACCGTGGGAGAATCGATGTCCTCGGTGACGGCGCGTTCGGGTCGAAGGTCGGCCTCTTCGTCCTCACCGGCGAGCGGTTCGCTCCCGAGCTCGAGTTCGGCGGGGGCCTTGAATTGGTGGAACGGTTCCGCGGCGGTTGCGGTCTCCGCTGGATCCATGAGCTGCGAGGCGTCGAAGTGGGCGCTCCCGAGGGGCAAGATGACGGTGAACGTCGCACCGAACCCCTCCTCGCTCTCGACCTCGACGCGACCGCCGTGGAGCTCGACCAGCTCCCGGGCCAGCGACAGACCGAGTCCGGTGCCGCCTTGCGACTCCTCGGTCCCGGACGCTCGGTAGAAGCGTTCAAATATATGGGGCAGCTCGGCGCGAGGGATTCCGGGCCCACTGTCTTTCACCTGTACGGTGACGTAGCCCTCGGGCATGTCGGCGAAGTCGGGGTGGCCGGGCACCGGGACGGTCGCCCGGACCGAAACGCGTATCGCGCCGCCTTCGGGCGTGTACTTCAGCGCGTTCCCCACGAGGTTCGCGAACACCTTCTCCAGCAGGTCGGGATCGAAGTAGGCCTCGCACGATCCCTGCTCCTCGTCGAAGCGGACCTCGATCCGCTTGCGCTCGGCCATGGGCGCGAAGGCGAGCAGCAGGTCGCGGAGAAAGGCGATAATGTCGCCGCGCTCCGCCCGGAGCTCGACGCGGTTCGCCTCGAGCCGCGCGACATCGAGCAGCTGATCGACCAGGTTTAGAAGACGGCGGGCGTTTCGCAGCGCCAGCGTGATCTCGCGATCGGCCTCGGGAGCCACGGTGCCATGCATGCCGGAGCGCAGGTCCTCCAGCGGACCGATCATCAGCGTGAGCGGCGTGCGGAACTCGTGGGAGACGTTGGCGAAGAAGCGGGACTTGGCCTGGTCAAGCTCACGCAAGCGCTCGGCCTGCGCTTCGATGGTGGCGGTCCGCTCGGCAACGAGGCGTGACAGCTGTCGGGCCCGTCTGCGATGGCTCAGCTCCCGGGCTCGAAGGCCGCCGAGTCCGACCAGTAGGACGCCAAGCGCGGCGGTGGCCCTGAACCAGACCGTCTCGTAGAAGAACGGCGCCACCGTNNCGAACGCGGAAGGTGTAGGAACCCGGCGGCACGTTGGTGAAGAAGGCGGTGCGGCGGTTCCCGGCGTCGACCCAATCCTGCTGGAACCCGTCGAGCTGGTACTGGAAGCGCAGGTTATCGGGCGCCAGAAAGCTGAGGGCCGTGTACGCGATCTCGAAGTCTCTCTGATTCGCCTCTAGCTGCACGTGCTTCGAGCCTCCCGGACCCACGGGTACCGGAGGCGTCCCTTCCGACCGGACGTGCTCGATTCGTACCGGTATCGGAAGGTCGGTACGATGGGTGTTGGTTGGGTCGACGACGGCGGCACCGGACTGCATCGCGAACCAGAGCCGGCCGTCGCTGGCGACGATGGCCGGTGTACCCACCCCGCCGTTCGCTTCACGGTTTCGCAGGCCGTCCCGCTCGGTGTAGGAGATCGAGTGGATCCTGCTGGTGCGACCCGCCGCGAAGTCCTCGAGATCCGAGCGCGGCACCCAGAAGATGCCGCGGTTGCTGCTCATCCAG
>JABAHQ010001504.1_pt2 | contig 12611 bp, 14 predicted proteins | sample 7062091 | NCBI WGS metagenome assembly JABAHQ01 (sample SAMN14534359, study PRJNA622989) | marine sediment metagenome | biome: marine biome [ENVO:00000428]; feature: marine pelagic biome [ENVO:01000023]; material: deep marine sediment [ENVO:00002113] | place: India: Gulf of Kutch | collected...
GACCTTCTTGCGGCGGGCCGTCTTCTTCTTAGTCCCGGCCTTCTTGCGGCGGGCGGCCTTCTTCTTGGTGCCCGCCTGCTTGCGGGCCGTCGACCGCTTGCGGGCCGCTGCCGCCCGCTTCTTGGTGGCGGCTTTCTTGCGCGTGCCCGCCTTGCTCGTGGCCTTGCGCCTGCGAACGGCGGCGGTCCCGCGCTTCGCGGTGGTGCCGCGTTTGGCCGCTGTGGCTTTCTTCTTGGATCTCACCTTAATCGCCATACATCATCCTCCGCGAGGATTACCATGTGTTCAGTGAGAAAGTATAAACATCATATTTCAAATTGCCAGTAAACAAAGAATTTTTTTTGGTGATTATTTATGTCATGTCGCGCGTGCGCTGTCGACGACCGTGCCCGTCGCGTGCAGTGATCTCGAGCACCGCCGCCGCGCAAAAAGAAAGGCGGGTCGTTGCCCGCCTTTCGTGCATCGCCCGCGATGCGCGCGTCCCTCGGTGTCGCCGGCCGCTCAGATCTTGCCCTGTTGCCTGAGCGCCTCCTCGTTGAAAGCGCTGTCGATCACGGGCACCACCCCCTCCACGAGTCGAAATGCCTCGACCGGCGCGTCGTCGGCCATATATTTCAGGCGCAACGGGCCGATCGCGTTGACGACCGCGGCGCGCTCGACCTCGCTCTCCGGACGCTCGGCCTCGCACCGGGCCATGATGGTGGAGACGAGCTCGCCGACCAGCGGCTCGCGATGAGTGCCGCCGCGGGCCTTCTCGAGGGTCTCGCCCACGCTCCCGTCGAGAATCGCGTAGGAAGTATTGGTGTCCAGGTATTCGAGCAACTCTCCGAGTGTCATGGGTCGCACCTCGGTGGGTGGGTTCGTTGGTGCACGAGCGTGTCGCAAAGGTTTGTCATAATGTAATCACGAGACCTTCGCTCAAGCGCGTACCGCACGCCTCGTCCACGCGTTGCAGGTAGTACATCAGGTCCACCGGCAGGCTGATGCCGTCGAGCAGCTGCAGCGGATAGAGGTCGGCGGCGAGCACCATGTCGGCGACGCTCACGGTGCCCATGTAGAAGCGGTGGCGGTCGAGGTAATGCGCGAGCTCGGGCAATCGGCTGAGGTGCTCGAGCTGCTCGTAGCCCTCATAGCGGTCGTTCGCCAGCGCCTCGAGGCTCATCCCGAATCGCGCCCGGACATCGGCCTTGTATGCGGCGAGGGTGTCGTCGTCGTCGGCGACGTCGGCATAAGCGGGCCGGCAGGGGGCGTAGAGGCGCTCGAGAATCGGGTCGGCGCGTGCGCGCCACTCGAGCAGCGCCTGCCAGTCGGCGCTTGCAATGACGCCCTCGACGAGCGGCGCCGTGGCGGGGAACAGCTCGTCGATGCGCCAGAGGGTCTCCAGCGGGTCGGTCAGCAGCGTGCCATCGTCCAACGCCAGGACGGGCACGGCGCGGCGCACGCCGAGGGCGAAGAAGGTCTCATCGTCGTCGTGCCGCAGCGGACGGTCGGCGTAGTCCACGCCCTTGTAGCCGAGCGCCAGGCGCAGGCGCTGCGCGGCAGGCTCGGACCAGAGGTGATAGAGCGCGACCACGGCCTCACTCCAGGCTCAGGATGAGCTTCCACTGCGCCGCAGTTACCGGCATGATCGACAGCCGGTTGCCGCGCTGGACCAGCGGCAGGCCGGCCAGCGCGCGGTGGGCCTTGAGCTCCGCGAGCGGAATGAGGCGCTCGAGCTTGCGCCGGTACCTCACGTCTACCATGTACCAGCGCGGGCGGTCGGGGTCGCTCTTGGGATCGTAGTGCTCGCTGTCGGGATCGAAGGCGGTCGGGTCCGGATAACCCGCCCGCACGATCTCCATGATCCCCGCGATGCCCGGTTGCGGGCAGTTGGAGTGGTAGAAGAGGGCGAGATCGCCCTTGGCCATCCGGTCACGCAGCATGTTGCGTGCCTGGTAATTGCGCACTCCGTCCCAATGATCGGTCCTGCGCGCGGCGGCGCGGAGGTCGTCGATCGAGAAGGCGTCCGGCTCGGATTTCATCAGCCAGTAGGCCATCGTGGCGCTCGACGGTGGTGTCCCGGCCTTCGGCGACCCGCTCGCTCGCAGGCGACGCTCAAGCCTATCCGTGCGCCGCGCGCCGCTGCAAGGCGTGCTCAGCGCGGTCCCGGCGCCCCATGTCCCCATAGATACAGATGTCTCTCGGTGGCCACGCCGTGCAGCGGGACGTCCCAGGGCTCGTGCGGCAGCGTGCCGACCTGCTGGAGCTCGTAAGCGACGCCGATCAGCCGCGGCCGGTGCCAGTAGGTACGGTGCATGAGGTACCCGAAGGTGCGGTCGTAGAAGCCGCCGCCGGTCCCGAGCCGGTTGCCGGCGCGGTCGAAGGCGACCAGCGGCACGAGGACGAGGTCGAGCTCGGCGGGGTCCAGGCGCTCGCGCGGGTGCACGACCGGCTCCGGGATGCCGACGCGGTTGAGGGTCAGGCGCTCGCCGGTCTCGTAGCGGGCGAACCACAGGCGCTGCGAGCGGTGCGGCCCGAGCACAGGCACGTAGACCGTCTTGCCCATCGCGAGCGCACGGTCCATGAGCGGGCGGAGGTCCATCTCGCCGCGCACGGGAAGGTAGCCGGCCACGCGGCGGCTGTTGCGAAACCAGCGCGTCCCGGCGACCCGCTGCGCGAGCGCCTGCGCCCGCCGCCGGCGCTCATCGCGGCTGAGCGCGCGGCGCTCGCGGCGCATGTGCCGACGGATGTCATTGCGGGAACGCATGGGGTGGGAAGTTAGCAGATATCGGCCGGCGGCAAGAAAGCGCGAGCGAACCGCGGCGGGCGAGGGCGAGTCGTGCCCCCTGGCCTCTTGGCGGCGCGTGCGCCATAAGGCGACCCGAGGCCGCCGCACCGTGGGTGTGCCGCGGGGACGGCGGACACGGCCCGCCCCCTCTCTTGCTTGCTGGAGACTGTCGACTGCCCGCTGAGAGCTTGAGGAGGGCACCCTCCGCCTGTGCCGCTGCGGACCTTTGTCCTTGAACCGGTCGGTTCAAGTGGGAACCTCGGCCGATGCATCAGGCTTTCCGCTCGGCGGCGGACGTGCTCACAGCACCGGCGGCTCAGTTCCCTGGGTCGATATTTAGGGTCAAGGATTGCCCAGGCCCGCTGGCGTACACCGCAGAGGATGCCCCGAACCGCAAACGGCATCCAAACGGTAAGTCTATTCTACCGGATCGGGGGCGAGCTTCGAAACGCCCGCGAGGACGCGGCGCCTAGGCCTGGAGCTGCCGGGCCGTCTTGTCGAGCGCGACGTCGATGCGCTCCTGCAGGGCGCGTATGCGCTCGCGCACCCGGTCGGCGTCGGTGGAGTCCCGGGCCTGCTGGTCGAGCAGCTCGTGCGCCAGGTTCAGGGCCGCCATGACCGCGATTCGGTCGACACCCACGACCTTGCCGCTGTCGCGGATCTCTTTCATGCGGCTGTCGAGGTGATGGGCGGAGGCGACCAGCGCCTCGCGCTCGCCGGGAGGACAGGCCACCCGGTATTCCTTATCCATGATGTAGACGGTGACGGGGACGTGCTCCTCGCTCACACGCCGTGCTCCATGGACTTGAGCCGGTTGATCATGGCCTCGACGCGGTTGCGGGCCAGCTCGGTCTTCTCGATCAGGCGGGCGCGCTCGCCCATCAGCGCCTCCTGCTGCTCGCGCAGCGAGCGGTTCTCGTCGCGCAACCGGTCGCAGGTCCGGATCAGCTCTTCAATCCGGGCCTCGAGCCGCTTGACCTCGGTGACCGTGGCGTTGTCGTCGCTGGGTGCGGACATGAGCATAACTATAGAGCGCCCATGGGGGCGGATCAATGCGCCTGGCCGGCCCCGGGGCGTGGTGCTAGCATGAGGCCCGGTGAGCGGCGTGCGACCCTCCATGGCCGACGATCCCGAATCCGGCGGGGCTGCGCCCCGACGCTGGGCCGCGCAGGTCGCGCCCGGCGCCAGCGTGGTCGAGGGCGAGACACGCTCCGGTAAGCCCTGCCGCGTCATCGACAATACCGGCACCGTGAGGCGGGCCGAGCTCGAGCAACTGCTGCACACCCTCGTCGCGGAGGGCCATTTCGGCCTCACCGGGCTGTCGGCGAGCGGCGGGCAGACCATCAAGCTCGGCGAGCCGCGCTTCACCCACATCCAGTTCGGCGAGTCGTTGTACCGTTTGCTGCTGTTCCCGTACGAGGCGGTCATCGAGCGCTTCTAGCGCGCCCGTGACCGGTACGCCCGACGCTCCGGATGGCCCATGGCCGAGCCGCTCCCAGACTACAGTGAGGTCCAGGATACGCTGCACGAGGCCGGCGCCGGCGTCGACGCGGCGCAAGCGCATGGGCTGCTCACGGGCTTGCTGTGCGCGAGCGACGGGATCGGCCGGGACGATTGGATCGAGCGCGCCCTGGGGGTGGCGCCCCCCGAGCACGCCTACGGCACGCGCGCGGTGCTCGCCCGCCTGTTCGAATCGACCGCGGCCGGCATCACCGATGCGTCGTTCGGTTTCGCGCTGCTGCTGCCGCCTGACAGCGCACCGCTGCACGAGCGCGCCAGCGCGCTAGGGCGCTGGTGCGAGGGCTTCCTCGCCGGCTTCGCGCTCGGCGGCGCCTCCGCCCGGGGCGAGCGCCCGGAGGAGGTGGAGGAGTACCTGCACGATGTGAGCGAGATCGCCCGAGTGGAGACCGACGTTTCCGAGGAGGAAGAGGCCGAGGCGGCGTACGCCGAGCTGATCGAGTATCTGCGCACCGGTGCGATGCTCGTGCACGAGACGGTGCGCGCCGCCGAGGGGCCGCGCGGCGCACGGTCTTAGCGTGGGTGCAATGGTGTGCCCGCGCTCGTACAATCTTGGGCCATGAACCCCAAGGAGTTCGGCAAGCGCCGGCGTCAGCTCATGCGCATGATGGGCGAGGGCGGCATCGCCGTCGTGCCGGCCGCGCCCGAGCGCATCCGTAATCGCGACGTCCACTACCCCTATCGCCAGGACAGCGATTTCTACTATCTGACCGGCTTCCCGGAGCCGGAGGCGGTTGCCGTTCTGGTGCCCGGCCGCAAGCAGGGCGAGTACATCCTGTTCTGTCGCGAGCGCGATCCGGCGATGGAGACCTGGAGCGGGGCGCGCGCCGGTCAAGAGGGAGCGATCGAGCGCTACGGCGCCGATGACGCCTTCCCGGTGACCGATATCGACGACATCCTGCCCGGGCTGCTGGAGAACCGCGACCGCGTCTACTACACGATGGGCGCCTATCCCGACTTCGACCAGCGGGTGATCGGCTGGGTCAACCAGGTGCGCGGCAAGGCCCGCGCCGGCGCGCACGCGCCCGGCGAGTTCGTCTCCCTCGAGCACCTGCTTCACGACATGCGGCTCTACAAGAGCCGCGCGGAGATCGCCGCGATGCGCCAGGCGATGAGCGTCACGCACGAGGCCCACCGCCGGGCGATGCAAATCTGCCGGCCGGGCATGGCCGAGTACGAGATCGAGGCCGAGCTCGTGCATACTTATCGGCGGCACGGCTGTGAGCCGGCCTATCCGCCGATCGTCGGCGGCGGGGCGAACAGCTGTGTCCTGCACTACATCACCAACCGCGACACGCTGAACGACGGCGACGTGCTGTTGATCGATGCCGGCGCCGAGTACGATTACTATGCCTCGGACGTCACTCGCACCCTTCCGGTGAACGGCCGGTTCACCAAGGCGCAGTCGGCCATTTACGAGGTCGTGCTCGCCGCCCAGGCGGCGGCGATCGACGAGGTGCGCCCCGGCAACCATTGGAGCGATCCCCACGATGCGGCGGTACGCGCGCTCACCGAGGGTCTCGTCGAGCATGGTCTGCTCAAGGGCCGATCCGCGAAGCTCGTCCGCGACGAGGCCTACCGCCGCTTTTTCATGCACCGCACCGGGCACTGGCTCGGCATGGACGTCCACGACGTGGGCGAGTACAAAGTCGATGGCGAGTGGCGCGAGCTCGAGCCCGGGATGACCCTGACGGTCGAGCCGGGACTCTACATCCCCGCGCACAGCAAAGGCGTGGCCAAGCGATGGTGGAACATCGGCGTGCGCATCGAGGACGATGTGCTCGTCACGCGCGAAGGCCCGGAGGTGCTGAGCGCGGGGATTCCCAAGGAGATCGACGAGATCGAGGCGTTGATGGACGCCGGGACGGGCCGGTGAGCGAGCCGGTGGAGCCCGCGTGCGATCTGGTCGTCGTCGGCGGCGGCCTGGTGGGCGCGAGCCTTGCGTGCGCGCTCGACGGCACCGGCCTGCGCACGGCGGTGATCGAGCCGCGCCCGCCGGACGGGGGCGCCGAGGGCGCGGGGGCGGATCGCGATCTCGCGCTCGCCTACGGCACGCGCCGTATCCTCGAGCGCATCGGGGTCTGGCCGGCGCTCGCGTCGCGCGCGGCGCCCGTGCGCGCCGTCCGCGTCTCCGAGCGCGGCCGGTTCGGCAGCGTATGCCTGGACGCGGGCGAGCTCGGGCTCGAGGCCCTCGGTTACGTCGCCTCGAGCGCGGATCTGGCCGCTGCGCTGAGCGCCCGCCTCCGCGAGACGCAGGGCGTCACGCTCTACAATCCGGCGCGTCTGACCGGGCTCGATGTGGCGCCCGAGACCGTGACGGTGCGGCTCGAGGGCGAGAGCGCTCCGGCCGTGCTGCACGCGCGCCTGATCGTCGGCGCCGACGGCGCCGACTCGCTCGTGCGCGAGGCGCTCGGCATCGGCGCGCGGCGGACGGCGTACGACCAGTCCGCGGTGACGGCGCGCGTGAGGGTCGAGCGCTCCCACCGTTATCGGGCCCACGAGCGTTTCACGCCGCAGGGGCCGCTGGCGGTCCTGCCGGTCGACGAGACGAGCGCCACGGTGATCTGGAGCGTGGCCGACGAGGCGCTCGATCAGATTCTCGCGCTCGACGACGAGGGCTTCGCGGCGGCGCTCGAGGCCGAGCTCGGCTACCGCCTCGGGCGTCTGCGCGCCGAGGGTCCGCGCCGGGCGCACCGCCTCGGCCTGGTGCGCGCGCACGAGTCGGTACGCCCGCGCGCCGCGCTCATCGGCAACGCCGCCCACACGCTGCACCCGGTCGCTGCGCAGGGCTTCAACCTGGGGCTGCGTGACGCCGCCACGCTCGCCGCGCTGCTCGCGGCCGCGGCCGATCGGGGCGAGGACCCCGGCGACCCGGCCCTGCTCGAGCGCTATGCGCGGCGCCGCCACCACGACCAGCGCTGGGCGATCACCTTCACCGACGTGCTGGCGCGCCTGTTCACCAACCCGTGGGGACCGGCGCGGCGGCTGCGCCAGCTCGGCATGCTCGGCCTGACGTTGCTGCCTCCGGCGCGGCGTGCCTTCGCCGCGCGGGCGGCCGGCCTCGCCGCGCTTCCGACTGCGGATACGCGCGCGCTGGAGCGGGGCTGAGCGGGGGCGGGCGCCATGGCCGATGACCTCGACTGCGTGATCGTCGGCGGCGGGATGGTCGGCGCCGCGCTCGCGTGCGCGCTCGATCCGCACCTGCGCGTCGCGCTGGTCGACCGCCAGGCGGTCGAGCCGCCGCCGGCGCGCGACGGGGACTACGACCTGCGGGTCTCCGCCTTCAATCGGGCCTCGCAACGGCTCCTCGAGCACCTCGACGCATGGGAGGCGATCGTCGCGCACCGGGTCAGCCCGTATACGGCCATGGAGGTGTGGGACGCGGAGGGCGGCGGCCGCGTGCATTTCGACAGCGCGGAGGTCGGCGCCGACGTGCTCGGCCACATCATCGAGAACCGCCTCGTGCGCCACGCGCTGTGGCAGCGCCTCCACGAGCCCGGGCGTGCGGCCGTGCACGCGCCCGCGGCGGTGGCCGCCATCGATTACGGCAATGGCCGCGCCGAGGTCGATCTGGAGGACGGCGGCCGCCTGCGCGCCGCGCTGGTGGTCGGCGCCGACGGCGCGGATTCCCGCGTGCGCGCGCTGGCGGGGATCGACGAGCACCGGCGCGAGTACGACCAGGAGGCGGTGGTCGCGACCGTGACCACCGAGCGCTCCAACCCGGCCATCGCGTGGCAGCGGTTCCTGACCACCGGTCCGCTGGCGTTCCTGCCGCTCGCCGACGGTCGCTCGTCGATCGTGTGGTCGACCGGCCCCGCGGAGGCGGCTCGTCTGGTCGAGCTGCCCGAGGACGAGTTCCGCGCGGTGCTCGGCGAGGCGTTCGAGCATCGCCTCGGCGCGGTGACCGCGGTCGGCCGGCGGGCACGCTTCACGCTGCGCCGTGCCCACGCGGCTCGCTACGTGGGCCCGCGGCTCGCTCTGGTGGGCGACGCCGCCCACGTCGTCCACCCGCTGGCGGGCCAGGGCGTCAACCTCGGCCTGCTCGATGCCGCCACGCTCGCCGAGGTGCTGTTACAGGGCCGGGCCCGCGGATGCGACCTCGGCGCGCTGGCGCTGCTGCGGCGCTATGAGCGCTGGCGCAAGGGGGAGAACCTGGCGATGCTCGCCGCCCTCGACGGGCTGAAGCGGCTGTTCGGCGCTTCAGCGCCGCCGCTGCGGTGGGCGCGCAGCGCGGGGCTCTCCCTGGTTGACCGGTTTCCGCCCGCCAAGCGCTTTTTCATGCGCCGCGCCATGGGGCTGGAGGGAGACCTGCCCGCCGCCGCACGGGCGCCGGCCGCCGGGCCCGGCGAGGACGCTTGCGGACGATGATGCGAATAATTATCATTATCGACTCTCTCCTTCGCACGGGTGGTCGCAGCCATGCATGTGAAATGGGCGCAGGGTCTTCCGGGTCTGCTGATGCTGGCGCTGGTGTCGGCGCCGGCGCCGGCCGAGGAGCTGGTGGTGTACTCGGGGCGCAGCGACAAGTTCGTGCGGCCGGTCGCCGAGGCCTTCGAGCACGAGAGCGGCATCGACGTCGTCCTGCACAGCGCGAAGTCGACCGAGCTGCTGAACAAGCTGCGGCTCGAGGGGGCGCGCACGCCGGCGGATCTCTACATCAGCAACGACGCCGGCAACCTGCAGATCGGCAGCGAGCTCGGCCTGTTCCGACCCGTGCCCGCCGAGGTGGCCGAGCGGATCCCGGCCAATTTCCGCGCGCGGGACGACACCTGGATCGGCCTGTCGGGGCGCGCGCGCGTGCTGGTGGTCAACACGCGCGCCGAGGGGGTCGGGTTCATCGCCTCGGTGTTCGATCTGGCCGACCCCCGCCTGGCGGGGCGGCTTGGCCTGACCCACAGCGCCAACGCGAGCTTCATCGCGGGCATCACGGTCTATATGGAGGAGGCCGGGACCGAGCGCGTGCGCGAATGGCTAGAAGGGCTCAAGGCCAACGTGGACGGGCGCGTCTACAGCCACCACAGCAGCATTGTCGGCGACGTCGCGGCCGGCCGGAAGGCCGTAGGGCTGGTCAACCACTACTACATCTACCGTCACCTCGATGAGCGCCCCGACGCCCCCATCGACATCCTGCTGCCCGACCAGGGCGAGGACGGCATGGGCGTGGCATGGAACACCGCCGGGATCGCAATCAGCCGCCACACCGATCACCCCGAGGCGGCCGAGGCGTTCGTGGAGTTCCTCACCTCGGAGGAAGGCCAGTACATCTTCGCGGAGGTCAACCGGGAGTACCCCACGCGCGCGGACGTCCCGGCCGCGCCGCAGGTGCCCCCGCGCGAGAGCTACGAGGTCGCCGACGTGCCGATGGCCGAGCTCGGCCGCCGGCGCGACGCGACCCTCGATCTGATCGAGCGCGTGGGCATGCCCTGAGCCGGCGCGGTGGCCGGTGCACCGGGTGATGCGCGGAGCGGACCGACCGGTCGGGCGGCCGCGGCACCGGCGCCCCACCGGGCTGGCGCTGGCGGCGGGCCTCGTGGTGGCGCTGGCGGCGGTGCCGCTGGTGTTCGTCGCCGACGCCAGCCTCGGGCTGTCGCTGGCGGACTGGCGCGCGCTGTGGAGCGGTCGCCTGCCGCGCCTGCTGTGGAACACGCTCAGCCTCGCCGTGCTGGTGGCGGCCGGCAGCCTGGCGCTCGGTGTCTCGGCGGCCTGGCTGGTGGCGCGCCGGGAGTTCCCGGGCCGCGCCCTCGCCGTCTGGCTGATGGTGCTGCCGCTTGCCGTTCCGACCTACGTCTTCGCCTACATCTATACGCGGCTGCTCGCCCACGGCGGCTGGCTGGCCGGCGTATGGCACTGGGTCTTCGGCGACCGGCCGGTGCCCGATCTCCACAACCTGGGCGGCGCCGCGCTGGTGCTGACGCTGGCGAGCTTCTCCTACGTCTTCCTGCTCGCGCGCGCGGCGCTCATGCGCTCCAATCGGACGATCGAGGAAGCGGCACGCATTCAGGGGGCCGCGCCGCCCGAGGTCTTCAGGCGGGTCACGATGCCGCTCCTGCGTCCGGCGGTGGCGGCCGGGCTGGCGGTGGTGGTGCTCCACGTGCTCTCGGACTTCGGCGCGGTCAGCATGCTGCGCGTGCAGACCTTCACGCTGAGCATCTACCTGCAGATGAGCGGGCGCTTCGACTATCAGGGCGCGGCGGGTCTGAGCCTGGTGCTCGTGGCGCTGAGCCTGATCTTTCTGGTCACCGAGCGCGTCTTCCGGAGCCGCCAGCGCTACTACGCCGGTGACACGCAGGAGCGGCGCGTCGAGCCGCGGCGCGCGCGTGGCCTGGAGCTCGCGCTGATCTGGGCGTGGCTGGGGCTGATCGTCGTCCTCGCCTTTCTCCTGCCGCTCGCCTGGATGGCGACCTGGACCTGGAAGACCGGGCTGGCGAACACCGCGGCGCTGCGGTTCTGGGAGTACGTGGGCAACTCGCTGGCGGTGGCGGCCGCCGCGGCGACGTTCGCGCTGGCGGCCGGCCTCCCGGTGGCCTTCTACCATGCCCGTCACGGCTCGCGCGCGAGCCACGCGCTCATCCAGCTCGCCAGCGTGGGGTTCGTCCTGCCCGGCCCCGTGATCGCGCTCGGCGTGCTGACGTTCGTGCTCGATGCCGCCCCGCTGCTCTACGGGGGCCTGAGCGCGCTCGTCATGGCGCTCGTCGTGCGCTTCCTGCCGCTGTCGGTGCAGTCTCAGGACGCCGCGCTCGCGCAGCTCACCCCCTCCGTGGAGGAGGCCGGCCGCGTGCTCGGCGCCGGGCCCGCGGAGAATCTGCGTCGGGTGGTCCTGCCCACGATTCGGGGCGGGCTGGTGAGCGCCTGGGTGCTGGTGTTCATCGACGCGCTGAAGGAGCTGCCGGCGACGCTGCTGCTGCGTCCGCCGGGCTTCGATACATTGCCCGTGCGCATCTGGATCGAGGCGAGCGAGGAAATGCTGGAGCTGGCCGCGCCGGCGTCCCTGGCGCTGGTCGCCGCGACCCTGCCAGCGCTTTGGATTCTCATGCGCAGCGAGGCGTCGGCGCCGACCCGCGCGCAGCGGGGCGCCGGCGTGGACGCCGCGGAGGCGGCGTTGCCGCCGGGGTGACCTGGCCTTGTAGAGGCCGATCGTCTACAATTCGTCTCACTTGACAAACTGCTCGAATCCCCTNNCCGGAAACGCTCAGGCAAAAGGACCACGGGAGCACGAGCACTCTGGAGAGCGGTCCGCCCCGTAGCACGGGGCAGGGCCCACCGAAGGGGGAAGGCAGCGAGCGCTGCCGAATCTCTCAGGTGTTAAGGACAGAGGGGCGGCGGATGGGTTAGACCGTCCGCCGCCCCTTTTTATTTGGGCCTGTAAGGTTTTTCGACCGCCGCCCGTAGCGCGCCATGGGGAAACGAACGCCGCTGTTCGACACGCACCAGGCCTCCGGCGCCAAGATGGTGGACTTCGGCGGCTGGGACATGCCGCTGCACTACGGCTCCCAGATCGAGGAGCACCACGCGGTGCGACGCGATGCGGGCGTCTTCGACGTCTCGCACATGACCGTGGTCGACGTGAGCGGCGGCGGCGCCGAGGCGGGCATGCGCTTTCTCCTCGCGAACGACGTGGCTCGGCTGGACGAGGGACGCGCGCTCTACGGCGCGATGTGCAACGACGACGGCGGGATCATCGACGATCTGATCGTCTACCGCCGCGCGGACGGCTTCCGCATCGTGGTCAATGCGGCGACGCGGGAGAAGGACCTCGCCTGGATGCGCGAGCGGCTCGCGGAGTTCGAGCTGGAGCTCGCCGAGCGCGAGGATCTGGCGATGCTCGCGGTCCAGGGGCCGCATGCGATCGAGCGCGCCTGCACGGTGCTGCGTCCCGTGCGCGCCGAGCTCGCGACGAGCCTGAAGCCGTTCCGGGCGGACGAGGCCGAAGGCTGGTTCATCGGGCGCACGGGCTATACCGGCGAGGACGGTCTCGAGATCGTGCTCCCGGGCGAGGAGGCGCCGGCGTTCTGGGGTGCGCTGCTCGCCGCGGGCGTCGCGCCGGCCGGGCTGGCCGCGCGCGATACGCTGCGCCTGGAGGCCGGGCTCAACCTCTACGGCCAGGACATGGACGAGTCCGTGACGCCGCTCGAGTCCAACATCGGCTGGACGGTGGCATGGAAGCCGGAGGATCGCGAGTTCATCGGCCGCCGGGCGCTCGAGCGCCAGCGCGCCGAGGGGGTCCCGCGCGTGCTGACGGGCGTCGTGCTCGAGGTGCGGAGCGTGCCGCGCGCCGGGCACGAGGTGTGGATCGGCGGCGAGCGGGCCGGCGCGCTCACGAGCGGGG
>JABAHQ010009112.1_pt1 | contig 12608 bp, 11 predicted proteins | sample 7062091 | NCBI WGS metagenome assembly JABAHQ01 (sample SAMN14534359, study PRJNA622989) | marine sediment metagenome | biome: marine biome [ENVO:00000428]; feature: marine pelagic biome [ENVO:01000023]; material: deep marine sediment [ENVO:00002113] | place: India: Gulf of Kutch | collected...
AGCGCAGCTCGGCTGCGCGATGGCCGTTGGTGGGCAAGTTGGTGCCGGGGGTGGGACTCGAACCCACACGGCTGAAGCCAGCGGATTTTGAGTCCGCCGCGTCTACCGATTCCGCCACCCCGGCTCAGTTACGCCGATCTAATTGATCCCGGGGCGGCGCGTCAGCGGCGACCCCGGCTCAGTTACTCCGATCCGGCACAGCCTGCCGGATTCTACCATCCCCCCAAAGGTGGGTCATGGCGGGAGCCCGGGTAAGAGGCTCCCGGATGCTGGCGGTTGTCCACCCGCCCAAGCGGGTCTGTCCGGCGGGGGATTTGGAATCCTGGCCGTCGCCCGCTACCATTGCTCGCCCGAGATAGCTAAGGAGTGGTCCATGCCGCAGTTACTGCCGTTGATCGGTCCGGCCCATGCCCAGGCGGCCGGAGGGGCTCCCGAAGGTCCCGGGCTGCTCGCGACCCTGCTTCCTCTGATCCTGATCTTCGTCATCTTCTATTTCCTGATCATCCGTCCTCAGAGCAAGCGGATGAAGCAGCACCGGGAGATGGTTCGCAATCTGGAGAAGGGCGACGAGGTGGTAACCGGCGGCGGCTTCCTCGGCCGGGTGGTTCGGGTCAACGAGGATTCCATCACAGTGGAGCTGGCCGAAGGGGTGCGGGTGAAGGCCCAGCGGGACAGCATCCAGAACGTCTTGCCCAAGGGCTCCCTGAAGGACTGACCCGCTGCCATGAACCGCTATCCCCTCTGGAAGTATATCGTCATTGCCGGCGCGATACTGCTGGCCTTCCTGTACGCCATCCCCACACTCTATGGGACGGATCCCGGGCTCATGGTGACCCCGACCCAAGGAAAGCCACCCTCTGGGGGGCTCCAGCGGGTCAAGGGGGTCCTCGACGGCTCCGGGATCGCCTACCGGGGTCTGGAGCAGCGGAAGCGGGGGGTGGTGGCTCGCTTCGGCGAGGATCCCGTCCGGGACCGGGCCCGCGACCTTCTGCAGCGGGAGCTGGACGAGTATGCGGCCGGCCCCATGCGCTTGGCCGCGGTCCCGGGCTGGCTGCAGGCCGTGGGGGGTCGGAACATCAACCTGGGCCTGGATCTGCGCGGCGGGGTCCACCTCCTGATGGAGGTCCAGGTGAATGCTGCCATTCAGCGGGCCTACGAGCGCCACGTGGACGAGCTTCGCTCCGCCCTGCGGGAGGAGCGGGTACGCTATCGTGCGGTAGAGCTGGTGACCGAGGGCACCGGCGCTCCCTGGCTGCGGCTGAAGTTCGACGATGCCGCCGAGGCGGGGAAGGGCCGGGAGGTTATCGAGGACCGCTACGGGGAGGTATCGCTGTCCTCCAGCCCTCGGGGCGACCGGTACCTCCAGGCCCGGCTGACCTCGCAGGAGCAGGAGCGCCTCCGCGAGTGGGCCGTCGACCAGAGCATCACCACCATTCGCACCCGGGTCAACCAGCTCGGCGTCTCCGAGCCGGTGATCCAGAAGCAGGGCCAGCGGCGGGTAGTGGTGCAGCTCCCGGGCATCCAGGACACCGCCCGCGCCAAGGAGGTGATCGGCTCCACCGCCCAGCTCGAGTTCAAGCTTGTGGACGCGGAGCACAGCCTGAGCCGTGCCCTGGAGGAGGGCCCTCCTCCAGGCAGCGAGATCCGCTATGACCGCCAGGGGCAGCCCTACCTCCTGGAGAAGCGCACGGTCCTGTCCGGCGAGTTCATCACCGACGCCCGGGCCGGCTTCAGCCAGCGGACCAACGAGCCGCTGGTGCACGTCTCCTTCGATGCCAAGGGCACCCGCCTCTTCGGCCGGCTCACCGGCGAGCATGTCGGCGAGGCCATGGCCATCCTCCTGGACAACCGGGTGATCACCGCCCCCGTGATCCAGGAGAAGATCGGCGGCGGGCGGGCCCAGATCACCGGCATGGCCAACCCCGAGGAGGCCCACGACGTGGCCCTCATGCTCCGCGCCGGCGCCCTGCCCGCTCCCGTGAAAGTGGTCGAGGAGCGCACGGTGGGACCCACCCTGGGCCAGGACAGCATCGATCAGGGCATGAAGTCCGTGGTGCTCGGGTTCATCCTCGTCCTGGCCTTCATGGCGGTCTATTACCGTCTGTTCGGCCTGGTTGCCGACGTGGCCCTGGCCCTCAACCTGGTGTTCATCGTGGCCGTCATGTNNGGCATCGCCGGCATCGTGCTCACCGTGGGCATGGCCGTGGACGCCAACATCCTGATCTTCGAGCGCATCCGGGAGGAGCTGCGGGTGGGCAACACCCCCCACGCGGCCATCCACGCCGGCTACGCCAAGGCGCTGTCCACCATCGCCGACGCCAACATCACCACCCTGATCGCCGCGCTGGTGCTGTTCCAGTTCGGCACCGGGCCGGTGAAGGGCTTCGCGGTGACCCTGTCGATCGGCATCCTGACCTCCATGTTCACCGCGATCATGGTCACCCGCGCCATCGTCAACCTGTCCGTGGGCCGGCGCCGGCTCACCGGGCTGTCCATCGGGGAGAGCCGATAGCATGCACCTTGTCCCCACGCAGACCCGGCTGAATTTCCTGGGCCATCGCAACAAGGCCTTCGTCCTGTCCCTGATCGCCCTGGCGGTGGTGGTGGGCAGCCTGGTCACCCGCGGGCTGAGCTTCGGGATCGATTTCACCGGTGGCACCCTGGTGGAGGTGGCGTACAGCCGGGCCGCCTCGGTGGGGAAGGTCCGGTCGGACTTGCGCTCCGCCGGCTTCGGCAAGGCCATCGTGCAGACCTTCGGGGCCCCCACGGAGATCCTGGTGCGGGTGCCGTCCACGACCGGCGCCGACTCCGCCAGGGTCAGCACCCGGGTCCTGGACGCGCTGAAGTCCGGGGCCCCTGGAGGGGTCTCGGTGGAGATGCGGCGGGTGGAGTTCGTGGGGCCTCAGGTGGGGGAGGAGCTGACCAAGAAGGGGCTGCTCGCCATCCTCTACGCCCTTATCGGCATCCTGGCCTACGTTTCCATCAGGTTCGAGCTGCGGTTCGCCGTGGGCAGCGTGGCTGCCCTGCTCCACGACGTGCTCATCACCCTGGGGGTGTTCTCCCTGACGCAGATGGAGTTCGACCTGCCAGTGGTGGCCGCGGTCCTGGCGGTGATCGGCTACTCCCTGAACGACACCATCGTGGTGTTCGACCGGATCCGGGAGAACCTCCGGAAGATGCGGCGGGCCGGAACCCAGGAGGTGATGAACGCCAGCGTCAACGAGACCCTCGGGCGCACCGTGGTGACCTCCCTGACCACCCTGCTGGTCCTGGTGTCCCTGTTCCTCCTGGGCGGCCCGGTGATCCACGGCTTTGCCACGGCCTTGATCGCGGGGGTGCTGGTGGGAACCTATTCCTCGGTCTTTGTGGGGGCGCCCCTGGCCCTGATCCTCGGGGTCTCGCGGGCCGACCTCATCAGCCGCAAAGGAGGGGAGGAGCCCGAGGCGGGCGAGGTCCACGGCCCTTGAGCCCGTTGCGGCACGGCCGTCGGCACTGGCCGGGTCCCGGGTAAGCCTCCGGTCTCGCGCATCCGCCGCCAGCGATCGCGCGGCAAAGCTGCGCTCCTACACCCTCTGCCCAGCCCCCGGCGCCAGGCCTATCCCCCTCGAGAGATCCGGCATTCCCCATTGCCCTCTTTACACTAGGGGCACTCCCGGGCATACTCCTGTCGGAGGGAATGGGAATGGTTTTCACTAATAATTGAGGCCCGGCCATGCGTCTCCGTCTTTCTCTGCTCCTCGCCTTTCTCCTGGCACTCTTCTTCGCCGGAGGCCCCGCCGCGGCCGGCGAGACCGGCGGCCAGCAGCAGCGCCTCGAGCGCCTGGTCCAGGTCCTGGACTATGTGGGGGTGGACTACGCCGTTGCGGTCAAGGACGGCCGGGTGATCAGCGAGCCCGAATACCGGGAGATGCACGACTTCGTGGCCCGGGCCCGGGAGCTGGCGGGCCAGCTTCCCGAGGGGGAGGGGAGGTCCCGGCTGCTGGCAGGTCTGGAGCGGCTGGGAGAGGACATCGAGGCCAAGGCGGATCCCGTCGCGATCCGCCAGCGCACCGGGACCCTGCAGGAGGTTCTGCTGCAGCGGTTCCCGGTGAGGGCCGCCCCCAAGGAGCCGCCGGATCTTGCCCGGGGCGAGCGCCTCTACGCCGAGAGATGCGCCTCCTGCCACGGGGCCGGGGGCCGGGGGGACGGCCCCCAGGCCGCGGGGCTGGAGCCCCCGCCCACCAATTTCCATAACGAGAGCCGGGTCTTCCAGCGCAGCCCCTTCGGATTCTTCACCACTGTCACCCATGGCCTCGACGGCACTGCCATGGCGGGCTATCAAGGAAAGATGAGCGAAGAGGAGCGCTGGGACCTTGCGTTCTATGTGGCCTCCCTGCCCTTCTCGGGGGAAGCAGCGGACGAAGGCGCCAAGAAGCTGGGGGCCCGTCCAGGGAAATGGGCGGAGGTGGTGCCCAGCCTGTCCGCCCTGGCCACCACGTCCACCGAGGTCCTCCTGGAGAAGGGGGGAGCGGGCAGCCGGTCCGTTGTGGCCCACCTGCGGCGGAATCCCGGGGCCATCGAGGAGCAAAGCGGACTGCCCCTGGCGGTGACGCGCCAGAAGCTGGCGGCCAGCCGCGACGCCTACGTGACGGGGCAGCGAAAGCGGGCCCGGGCCCTGGCGGTCTCGGCCTATCTTGACGGGTTCGAGTCTCTGGAGCCCCGCCTGGATGCGGTGGATCACGAGCTTCGGCTGGAAGTGGAAGGGGCCATGACCCGCTTCCGCTCCCTGGTGGCGGCCCCCGGTAATGCCGACAAGGTCGCGGCCCTGCACGACCGCCTTCAGATCTCCCTGGACCACATCGAGCAGCGGATCAGCGGCGGCAGTCTCTCCGCGGAGGTGGCCTTCGTCAGCTCCCTGGGCATCCTGCTGCGCGAGGGGCTGGAGGCCCTGCTGGTGGTCGGGGCCATCCTGACCGTGCTGGTGCGCACGGGCCGGCGGGAGGGGCTGCCCTACCTGCACGCCGGCTGGATCCTGGCCCTTCTGCTCGGCGGGGCCACCTGGTTCGCCGCCCAGGAGATGATCCAGATCAGCGGGGCCGGCCGGGAAGTGGTGGAAGGGGTCTCCGCCCTGGTAGCGGCGGTTATCCTCTTCTATGTGAGCTATTGGTTCGTGAGCAAGGTGGAGGGCCGCAAGTGGCGAGCCTTCATCCAGGCCAAGGTGGATGCCGCCGTCAACCACGGCGCTCTGTGGGTCCTTGCCCTCGTCGTCTTCCTCGCGGTCTACCGGGAGGTCTTCGAGACCATCCTTTTCTACCAGGCCCTGTGGGCGCAGTCCGCCAATGGTGAGGGCAGCGGACCGGCGGTTCTCTGGGGGGTCGTGTCCGCAGCCGCCATCCTGGTGGCCGTGGGGTGGGGGATCTTCCGAGCCGGGATCCGGCTGCCCTTGCGGGCGTTCTTCGTGGCCAGCTCGGCCCTGCTGTTCGTCCTTGCGGTGGTTCTGGCCGGCAAGGGGATGCTCGCCCTACAGGAGGCCGGTTGGGTGGATCCCACTCCCGTGGCCTTCTTCCGCCTGGAATGGCTCGGCATCTACCCCTACGCCGAGCCCCTGGGCCTGCAGGTCCTGCTTATCGTCGCCATGGCCGGGGCCCTGCTGTGGCATTTCCGGGCCGCTCAGGGGGGCCGCCGGGGCGAGGACGTCCACGCCTGAGCCGGGCGATGGTTTATGGGGACGCGGCCGGTCGGGGAATCGCCCGCTGAAGCGCGCTCCTACAGGTGCCTATGGCCGTGTAGGAGCGCGGCTTGGCCGCGCGAAGTCCCGGGCCGGAAGGGTCTCGCCCGCCGAAGCGCGGTCCCACAGGGCCGGGGCCCGGCCGTGGCGGCTATTTCCGGAACAGCCACAGCAGAAGGCTCAGCACCAGGCTGATCAGGATGGCCGTGGTGATGGGAAAGTAAAACCGGAAGCTGTCGCGCTCGATGACGATGTCCCCGGGGAGCCTCCCCAGGCCGCTCTTCTGGACCAGGGGCCAGAGGAGTCCGAGGGCGATCAGGAGCAGGCCGAGCAGGATGAGGACGCGGGACATGACCGGGGCTTTGCCCGATGGGTATCTGCCGAAAGGATTTCAGGCGATCGAGGATACCGCAGGCTCGCCTCCCGCTGAACCCTTCAGCCCGGTACCGAGGTCGGGCCGAGCCCTATTTCGGGGGCGGCCCGTTTCCGGAAAGGATAGCGTCTAGCGAGGAAGGCGGTCGATCTTGGCGGCTACGATGAAGTCGTTTTCTGACAGCCCGCCGATGGCGTGGGTGGACAGGCGGACCGTGACCTTGCCGTAGCCCACCTCCAGGTCGGGGTGGTGATCCTCATCCTCGGCAACGTCCTTGATCCGGTTCACGAAATCCACAGCTCCGACGAAGCCTTTCAGCTTGTATCCCTTCTTCAGGGTGCGTCCGTCCGCGGTCAGAGCCCAGGGCCTGCTCCGGGCCTCCTCGGTGTCGTTGAGCTGGGCCAGCTTGGTCTGGGCCTCCTCCTGGCCCATGGGCTCGGCTCCCCCCTCGCATGGCTCGCAGTGCTTTTCGGCCAGTTCCATTATGGCTTCTCCGTTCACCGCTTGCGCGGAGTCGTACCGTTTCCAATAGTAAAGTAGTTATCATTCCCACTCCCCCTGGTCAACGCGGGTATCCTTTTTGGCCGGGCGGCGATGCCGTACCCTGAGGCCGGATGGAAAAACGCCTCCGGCCCGGCCGGAACTGGCGCGTTCCTGGAGCGCAGGCCATGGAAACCAAGCTCTACACCGCCGAAGAAACCCGGACACTGGATACCGCCGCCATGGAGGCGGGGATTCCCGGGATGGTTCTCATGGAGCGTGCCGGGGAGGCGGTGGTGCGGGAGATCCGGGAGCGCTGGGCGGGATGGCGGCGGTTTCATATCGGGGTTCTCGCCGGTGGCGGCAATAACGGGGGAGACGGCTACGTGGTGGCCCGCCGGCTGCAGGAGGCGGGGGTCCGAGCGGCCGTGGTGGCGGCCTCGGACCCCCGGGGGCTGAAGGGAGACGCGGCCGAGGCCTGCGCCCGCTGGCAGCGCCTTGGAGGCGCCTGGACCGGGCCTGAGGCTTCTCTCGAGGACTTCGATCTGCTGGTGGATGCCCTGCTGGGAACCGGGCTGGGCCGCGATGTCCGCAGCCCCTATCGGGGCTTGATCGAGCGCATCAGTGAGCTCTCCGTCCCGATCGTTGCGGTGGATGTGCCTTCGGGACTGAGCGCCGATACCGGCCGGATCCTGGGCGCTGCCCCGGCAGCGGATCTGACCGTCACTTTCGTGGGGCTCAAGCGGGGGCTGTTCACGGGAGACGGCCCCGACTGCGCGGGAGAGGTCGCCTTCGAGGGGCTGGGGATCCCGGAAGAGGTTCGCGAGAGGGTGCCCGCCGGGGGCCGTTTGATTGATCCGGTGGACCTCGGCTTGGAGGCCCGGCGGGGAAACACCCACAAAGGCGACTTCGGCCGCGTGGGGGTGATCGGCGGGGCCCCGGGCATGGCCGGGGCCGCTGCCCTGGCCGCACGCGCTGCCCTGCGGGGAGGCGCGGGCTGGGTGATCTGTTGTGCGGCCGCCAGTGAGCGGGGGGTGGTGGCCAGCCTGCAGCCGGAAGCCCTTACCGCCGAATGGGGGCCCGGGGGCCGAATCCCGCGGGAGGTCATGGATTCCGCGGAGGTCCTTGCCGTAGGCCCGGGTCTGGGATGCTCGACCGAAGCCCGTGAGGTGGTGGCTGCGGCTCTGGAGTGGACGGGTCCCCTGGTTCTGGATGCCGATGGGCTGGGCTGGGTGGCAGAGGAGCGGGAGCTAGCCGACAGGCTCTCCGGCCGGCAGGGGGCCACGGTGCTCACCCCCCATCCCGGGGAGGCCGCCCGGCTGCTCGGCATCTCCCCGGGAGAGGTCCAGGCCGAACGCTTCGCGGCCGCCACCCGCATCGCCGAGGTGTTTCAGGCCACGTGCTGCCTGAAGGGGGCAGGGACAGTGATCGCCCACGCGAAAGGGGGATATGCCGTCAACACCAGCGGGAACCCGGGCCTGGCCCAGTCCGGCCAGGGGGATATCCTGACAGGGCTGGTGGCGGCCCGGCTGGCCCAGGAGGCCGACCCGGCCCGCGCCGTGGAGCGCGCGGTATGGGCCCACGGCGCCGCCGGGGATGGCCTGTCCGATCGTTTGGGGCCTTTCGGCTTCACCGCCAGCGATTGTGCCGACGAGCTGCCGGCGGTATGGACCCGGCTCCTGCGGAGCAGGGCATATACGAACCACAAGTGGGAGTGAAGATGCCCAAGGCGCGCGACATCATGGCCTCCGATCCGATCACCGTCACCGAGACCACGGGAGTTCAGGAGGTGGCCGAGATCCTGCTCAACAGCCATCACCATGGGGTCCCGGTGGTCGATGCCGAGAACCGGCTGGTGGGAATTGTCACGGATGCGGATCTGGTGGACCGCACCAAGCGTGTTCACCTGCCCACGGTGATCACCATCCTGGACACCCTGATCCCCATCGCTGGCTTCAAGCAGTACTCTGAGGACCTCCGAAAGGCCACCGCCACCACCGCCGGTGACCTGTGCACGCGGGAGGTGGACTACGTGTATCCGGATGCCGAGATGGACACCATCGCGACCCTTCTGTCCGAGCACCACATCCATTTGGTCCCGGTGCTGGACGAGGACAACAAGCTTCTCGGGGTGATCACCAATACGGACATCATCCGGGCGCTGACAAAAAGCGGATAGGGCCTTGGAGCTGGTCCTGGTGGCAAGGGGGGAGGCCGAGCAGGAAAAGGTCGGGGAAAGGCTGGCCCGGGGCCTCGGGACCGGGCTGGTTCTTTACCTGCACGGGGAGATCGGAACCGGCAAAACCACACTCACCCGAGGGCTGCTGCGGGGGCTGGGAGTGACAGCGCCGGTCAAGAGCCCTACCTACACCCTGGTGGAGCCCTACGAGGCTCCCGCCGGCCCGGTCTACCATTTCGACCTCTACCGACTGTCCGATCCTGAAGAGTTGCAATTTTTCGGGGCGGAGGAGTATTTTTCCCCGGAGGCGATCTGTATCCTGGAATGGGCGGAGAAGTCAGGATCGGCCCTTCCGCCGCCCGACCTGACCATCCAAACGGAATATCTTGATGCGGACAGCCGGACAATCCGGCTCTGGTCCCACAGCCAGGGGGGCCGTGAGGTCCTGGAGGCGATGGCCGGGGGGGATGGACCAGCCGATTCGGAGTAGGCCCCGGGGCGCCGTGTCCGCCCTGATCGCGGTGCTGCTAGGGATGGCCGGCGCGCCCGCGGGGGCCGCGACCCATACCGTGCGGGACATCCGCATGTGGACCGCTCCGGATCATACCCGCCTCGTCCTGGATCTGGACGGCCGGGTGGAGTACCGGCTGTTCCGGTTAGAGGAGCCCGCACGGGTGGTGGTGGACCTGGGCGACACCCGAGCCCGCACAAAAGCGCAGGATCTGGATCTCCCCGACCCCGTCCTCCACGATGTCCGCACCGGCTATCCCAAGCCCGGTACATTCCGGGTGGTCATGGATCTCAAGCAGGACGTCAATCCCAAGACCTTTCAGCTCAAGCCCCACGGGCGCCACGGCTACCGGCTGGTCATCGACCTCCACCGCAAGAAGGGGGAAGGCCGGCGCGTGGCCCGGGTCCTGGAGCAGAGCGAGGACTACGAGCACCTGGTGGCCGTGGATGCCGGGCACGGCGGTGAGGACCCGGGTGCCCTGGGGCCCGGGGGAATCCGGGAGAAGGATGTGGTCCTGGAGATCGCCAAACGGGCCGCCCGGCGAATCAATGACCAGCCGGGCATGCGGGCCTTCCTGACGCGCAAGGGCGACTATTTCGTCAAGCTGCGGGACCGGATCCGGATGGCTCGGGAGGCCAAGGCCGACCTGTTCATCAGCATCCACGCCGACGCCTTCCCCAACGCCAAGGCCCGCGGTGCGTCGGTCTACGCGCTCTCCCGCAAGGGGGCCACCGACGAGGCTGCGGCTTGGCTGGCCCGCAGCGAGAACCGGGCCGACCTCGCCGGGGGGGTGGATCTGGAGGAGGTGGACAAGGTGGTTGCCTCTGTTCTGCTGGACCTGTCCCAGACCGCCACCATCAGCGACAGCCTCGACCTGGGCGGGCAGGTCCTTGGGCGGCTGGGAAAGTTCGCCCATCTCCACCGGGATGAGGTGAACCAGGCTCCTTTCGTGGTGCTCAAATCCCCCGACATCCCCTCCATCCTGGTGGAATCCGGCTTCATCTCCAACAACCGAGAGGCCCGCCGCCTCCGGCAATCTCCCTATCAAGAGCGGCTGGCCCGGGCCATCGCCCGGGGCAGCGCAGGGTTCCTGGAGGAGCGTAACCCGGTTCCGGCTGTGGCACGCCAGACCGCCCGGATCGAGGAATATACGGTCCGAAAGGGCGACACCCTCTGGTCCATCGCCCAGCAGCACAGGATCAGCGTGGCCCGCCTGAAGAAGGCCAACGATCTCACCGGCACCACCCTGCTGGTGGGCAAGGAGCTGAAGATCCCCAAGTGAGGCTCTCGAGCGGGAGGATTCCGGGGAGCGCCCCCCGCCACCTTGGACCTGGCGCCCGAATCGCCCACAATGGCCTCAGGCAGCCTTCCCCGATCATCGCGCACCCGTTACCGCCCATGCCCATCCGTTGCCTGCCGGAGCACCTCGCCAACCAGATCGCCGCCGGCGAGGTCGTGGAGCGCCCGGCCTCGGTGGTCAAGGAGCTGGTCGAGAACAGCCTCGATGCGGGGGCGGACCGGATCCAGATCGAGGTGGAGCGGGGGGGCTCCCGGCGGATCCGGGTCCGGGACAACGGTGCCGGCATCAGCCCGGAAGATGCACCGCTGGTCCTGGCCCCCCACGCCACCAGCAAGATCGCCGCCCCCGAGGATCTGAGCCGTATCACCACCCTGGGCTTTCGGGGAGAGGCCCTGCCCAGCATCGCATCGGTCGCCCGCTTGACCCTTACCACCCGAGCGGCCGGAGCCGGCGAAGGGGTGGAGATTTCCCTCGGGGAGGCGGGACCGGAGACCCTTCCCGCGGCCCACCCGGTGGGCACTACCGTCGAGGTTCGGGATCTCTTCCACAACACCCCGGCCCGCCGAAAATTCCTGCGCACGGAGAAAACCGAGCTCGGGCACATCGTCGACGCGGTGCGCAAGGCGGCTTTGGCCGCCATGGACGCGGGGCTCACTCTGAGCCACAACGGCCGGGTCAACTTTCAGCTTCCCGCCGTGGAAGGCTGGGACGACAGCGAGCGGCGAATCGGTCGGCTGCTGGGAGAGGGATTCCTGGAAAACGCCGTCCATGTCCGCCAGGACGCAGGCGACGGCCTGCGCCTGGCCGGATGGGTGATCCAGCCCACCGCCGCCCGGGGTCAGCGGGATCAGCAATACTTCTTCGTCAACCGGCGCCCGGTTCGGGATCGGCTGCTCTCCCACGCTGTGGCCGAGGCCTATCGGGACGTGCTCTACAAGGACCGTCAACCCGCCTATGTCCTCTACCTGGAGGTGGCACCGGAAGCGGTGGACGTCAACGTCCATCCCACCAAGCACGAGGTCCGCTTCTCCGATGGCCGCCGCATCCATGAATTCGTTCGCCACACCGTGGAGCAGGCCCTTAGCGAGGTGGGGCCGGTGCCGGCTACCACCTCCGCCCGGGAGCAGGGAGCCGGGCCGGCGGTGGGGCGGCCGGCCCCGGCCTCCGGTGCCCGCGGGGCGGCGGGCGGCCTCTTCCCGAGGCCAGGGCAGGGTCGTCTGGCTTTGCGGGAGGCCTCGGCAGCCTATGCGGATCTCTACGGAGGCGGGTCCACCGCACAAGGAGCTTCGGAGGATGCCGAGGAGGGGGGAGCTTCCGGAGAGGATGGGGAGGTCCCGCCCCTGGGATACGCCCTGGCCCAGATTCACGGCGCCTTCATCCTGGCCCAGACCCCGGACGGGGTGGTGCTGGTGGATCAGCACGCCGCCCATGAGCGCATCACCTATGAGCGTCTCAAGGCCGCCTACCAGGCCGGCGGGATTGAGCGTCAGGCCCTGCTGGTGCCCGTCACGGTGGCTCTGTCCGAGCGGCAGATGGCCCTGGTCGATGAGGAGGCCGACACCTTGCTGCGGCTGGGGCTGCGGGTGGAGCCCACCGGGCCCCGGCACGCCGCAGTGCGGGAGGCGCCGGCCTTGCTGGGGGAAATCGATCTGGGCCCCCTGGTGGATGATACCCTGGGGGCCCTCGATCAGTTCGGTTCGGGTGGCCCCCTGAACGAGACAGTGGAGGGGGTTCTGGCGGAGATGGGCTGTCACGGCGCGGTCCGGGTGAACCGGACCCTAAGTCGCACCGAGATGGACGGCCTGCTGCGGGAGCTGGAGCGGACCGAGCGCGGCGGCCAGTGCAACCACGGCCGTCCCACCTATACCCGTCTGTCCCTGGAGGACCTCAACCGCTTCTTCATGCGGGGGGAGTGAGTTGCCCCGCTGCGCCATCTTCCTGATGGGTCCCACCGCCGCGGGCAAGACCGAGCTGGCCCTCGCCCTGGCCGACGCCTTCCCGGTGGCCCTGATCAATGCCGACTCGGCCCAGGTCTACCGGGGCATGAGCGTCGGAACG
>JABAHQ010007472.1_pt1 | contig 12595 bp, 16 predicted proteins | sample 7062091 | NCBI WGS metagenome assembly JABAHQ01 (sample SAMN14534359, study PRJNA622989) | marine sediment metagenome | biome: marine biome [ENVO:00000428]; feature: marine pelagic biome [ENVO:01000023]; material: deep marine sediment [ENVO:00002113] | place: India: Gulf of Kutch | collected...
GACAGCTCGATCTTGGCCTTCTCGGCCGCTTCCTTCAGGCGCTGCATGGCCAGGGAGTCGCCGCGCAGGTCGATGCCCTGATCCTTCTTGAACTGGTCGGCCAGGTACTCGATGAGAGCCAGGTCGAAGTCCTCACCGCCCAGGAAGGTGTCACCATTGGTGGCCAGCACCTCGAACTGCTTCTCACCATCCACATCCGCGATCTCGATGATGGAAATGTCGAACGTACCACCACCCAGGTCATACACCGCCACAGTGCGGTCCTTGCCCTTCTTGTCCAGGCCATAGGCCAGCGCCGCGGCGGTCGGCTCGTTGATGATGCGCTTCACGTCGAGACCGGCGATGCGGCCGGCGTCCTTGGTCGCCTGGCGCTGGGTGTCGTTGAAGTAGGCCGGCACGGTGATGACCGCCTCGGTGACCTTCTCGCCGAGATACTCCTCGGCGGTCTTCTTCATCTTCTTCAGCACTTCGGCGGACACCTGCGGCGGCGCCATCTTCTTGCCCTTCACCTCCACCCAGGCGTCGCCGTTGTCATTCTTCACGATGTCGTAGGGCACCATCTTGATGTCCTTCTGCACGACATCGTCGTCAAAGGCACGGCCGATGAGACGCTTGATGGCATACAGGGTGTTCTTCGGGTTGGTCACCGCCTGGCGCTTGGCCGCTGCGCCCACAAGGGTCTCACCCTCGTCCGTGTAGGCCACGATGGAGGGCGTGGTGCGCTCGCCTTCGGCGTTCTCGATGACCTTGGCGCTGTCGCCGTCCAGGATGGCGACACAGGAGTTGGTGGTACCCAGGTCAATGCCGATAATCTTACCCATGGAAATCACTCCAGTTTTCTGATCGTTGAATTCAAATCCGGTATTCAGTCGCCGTTACTGCCTGTATTGGGCTTATGGCGATGATTTCAAGCCTGCTCGTCGACGTTACCGCCTTCCGGCTCTTCCGCCTTGGCCACCATGACCATCGCCGGACGCACAACCCGGTCGTGCAGCAGGTACCCCTTCTGCATCACCGCAATCACGGTGTTCGGCTCCGCCTCGTTGCTCGGCACCATGGACATGGCTTCATGCTTCTGCGGATCGAAGGGCTCGCCAACCGGGTTGATCTGCTCGACATTGAACTTGGACAGGGCGCCAATGAACATATCGAGCGTCATATCGACGCCTTCCTTGATGCGGCTGACGACCTCCTCGTTCTGAACCTCCTGGTTCTGGGCGCTTTCAACCGCCTTCTCCAGGCTGTCGACCACCGGCAGAAGTTCCTTCACGAACTTTTCGGTGCCGAATTTATGCGCCTTCTCCACATCGATGTCGGCACGACGACGGATGTTCTGCATTTCCGCCTTGGCGCGCAGGACTTCCTCCTTCTGCTGCTCAAGCTGTTCGCGCAGCTGGGCAACCTCGTCATCACCGCCCTGAGCGGACTCCGCCTCGTCCGTCGCTCCGGGTGTCGGCTCAGCGTCATCCGCGCTGCTGCCTTCACCCGTCTCGTTCACGGTTTCATCCTTACGGGTTTCGTCGTCACTCATGGTCAACCTCATTGCTCGGTATCGGATTCGCTGCCCGCTTCGGGACGTCTGCCGGGCAATATGGGGCTGGTCTCACGGGTTTCAACCACCCGGTAACACTTTCTCCATCTTCAATCGGCCACTACCGCTTGAAACCACCGCCAGATAACTGTACAAATAAACATATACTGTATATCGATACACGCCCGGGAGGCTCCATGCTGACGCATCTGACCGTATCCAACTACGCCGTCGCGGAGAAAGTGGAACTCACCATCCGGGAAGGCATGACCGCCCTGACCGGCGAAACCGGGGCCGGCAAATCCATCGTCATGGACACCCTGAGCCTGGTGACCGGCGCTCGCGCGGACGCCGGTGCCGTCCGGGAAGGGGCGGACAAGGCCGACCTGAGCGCCGTATTCGATCTCACCCACACACCCGGGGCGCGGGCGTGGCTGGAAGAGCGGGACCTGGACCAGGAAGACGACTGCGTCCTCCGGCGTGTCATCCGACACGATGGACGCTCAAGGGGCTACATCAACGGCCAGCCCTGCACACTCACGGACCTCCGGACGCTGGGCGGCATGCTCATGGACATCCACAGCCAACACCAGCACCAGTCCCTGCTCAAACGGGAGACACACCACCGGCTTGTTGACGAGTTCGGCGGCAACGGCGACCTGGCCGAGCAGGTTCGCCAGGCATTCCGGACGTGGCGGGAACTCAGCCGGAAACTGGAACAGGCCCGTGACCAGCGCGACGAACGCAACGCTCGCACCGAACTGCTCCGCTATCAGGTGGAGGAACTTGACCGTCTGGCCCTGGGCTCCGGGGAGCTCGATGAGCTCGAAGCCGAACAGAAACAGCTGGCCAATGCGGAGAGCATCCTCGAGCAATGCCACGAGGCCGCCCAGTGCTGCGGCGAAGGCGAGCCGGCAGCAGCGGGCCTGCTTGAGCAGGCCCGCCAGAAGCTCGAACGGCTTCCGATCGACGTGCCCCAGCTGGCGGAAACCTGCCAGATGCTTGAGGAAGCCCGAATCCAGGTTGAGGAAGCCGGGGATAATCTGCGCCGCTTCATCGATGACTACGACTGCAACCCCCAGCGCCTTCAGGAAGTGGAAGAACGACTCAGCTCGATCTACCAGATCGCCCGCAAGCACCAGGTTCAGCCACAGGCACTCCCCGAACACCACGAAGCGCTGCGCGCGGAGCTGGAAGAGCTGGAGCATGGATCCGAGACTCTGGAGCAGCTGAGCGAACGGGTGGAGGCAGCCAAGGCCGAATGGACCCAACAGGCGGATGAGCTCAGCCAGCGTCGCCGCGAGGCGGCCCGGCAGCTGGATGTCAGCGTGGGCGAGGAACTGCGCCGGCTCAGCATGCCGGACATCCGGTTCGAGACCCACTTTGCCGCAACCTCTGAAGACGGTCGTCCGGCCGCCTCCGGGCATGAGGACATGGAATTCCTGGTCAGCACCAATGCGGGCCAGAGCGCACGACCGCTCGGCAAGGTCGCCTCGGGCGGCGAACTCTCACGGATCAGCCTTGCCATTCAGGTGGTTGTGGCCCAGACGTCAACCATCCCGACACTGGTGTTCGACGAGGTGGATGTGGGCATCGGCGGCGGCGTGGCCGAGGTGGTCGGCCGCCTGCTGCGCCAGCTCGGCGAGAGTGGCCAGATCCTCTGCGTGACCCATCTTCCCCAGGTAGCCAGCCAGGCGCACCAGCACCTGTCCGTCAGCAAGTTCACGGAAGACGAGCAGACCTACTCAACAGTTGAAACACTGGACTCGGATGAACGGGTCCGAGAGGTGGCACGAATGCTGGGCGGGGTGGACCTGACCGAACAGACCATGGCCCATGCCAGCGAAATGCTCCAGAAGGGGCAGGCGACCCACCACTGAGTCGTATCGCGGGAACAAGTGCGCCCGGCGTGCAATCGACGTCACGTCAGGCCGCTGTCCCGCGGCAGGGGCGTGTTACTTCGGCTTCACGTAGAGGATCATGCTGTGGTCCACCAGGTCAAAGCCGTGTTCCTCGGCGATGCGGCGCTGACGCTCCTCAATCACCTCATCGTAGAACTCAATCACCCGACCGGTCTGGGTACACACCATGTGGTCGTGGTGTTCTTCCCCGGCAAGCTCGAAAACCGCATGCCCGCCCTCGAAGTTGTGGCGCAGCACCAGCCCCGCTGCTTCGAACTGCGTCAGTACCCGGTAAACCGTGGCCAGGCCCACATCATCACCGGATTCCAGAAGTTTCTTATACACATCCTCGGCACTGAGGTGATGATCGCCTTCGGCATCCTCGGCGGCTTCCGCGCTCTCCAGGATGCTCAGAATCTTGACCCGCGGCAGCGTAACCTTGAGGCCTGCCTTGCGCAGCTCGACGTTTTCTGGTGCCATGCTGAACCTAACCGTTGGTGATGGAGTGGGCTTTCGTTACTATGTGCGCTCGTCTTCAGGCGGGCAGCGCGCCTCGGAGCGGCACTCAAGATAGAGGATTTCCTTCCACGATGCAAAAGGCTTCCATTCCCGCCTGCCTGGCAGTTCTGACCCTTGTTCTGAGCCTCGCAGCCTGCAGTTTTCCGGGTGTTTACCGGATCGATGTTCAACAGGGTAACATCATCGATCACGAAGATCTCGGCAAGCTTAATCCAACCATGACCCGGTCGGATGTGCATGCCCTCCTGGGCACGCCGATCACTGTCAGCAGCTTCGATCCGAACCGGGAACACTATGTGTACACGTTCCAGGAGGATGGCGGTGAGATCCGTAAGCAACGGGTGACCGTCATCTACGAGGACAACCATTACGCCCGGCACAATGCCAAGCTCCTCGAGGAGACACCGGCAAACTGACATTCGCGCTCAGCGGCGGGTCCCGGCCCGCTTTGCGCGCGCCTCCTTCGGGTCGATCTCAAGCCGCCGATAGATCTCGACACGGTCCCCGTCCCGCAGGCGATGCAGCCCCGGCTCCGCGATAACCTGGCTGAAGATGCCGACACTCTGGGCTTCCAGATCAATTTCCGGGAACACCGAGGTGATGCCGGATTCGCGGATTGCGTCCAGGACCGTACTCGCCTCCGGCAACCTCACCGCAATCAGACGCTGGGTGTCCGGTCTGGCGTAAGCAACCTCTACCCGGATCATCTCCCCCCCTTTCCATAGAGGGCCCGTGCCCGGGCACAGAATGCATCCACCATCGTATTAGCAGCCTGCGCAAAGACACCCCCGAATGCCATGCGCGCCAATCCGCTCTGTATCCGGAACTCCAGATCAAGGGTTACCCGACAGGCATCCGCCCGCAATGCCCGAAAGTGCCAGTGGCCTTCAAGATACTCGAAAGGGCCATCCACCAGCTCCATGCGGATCGATTCCGCTGGTACCAGGTGATTGCGGGTGGTAAACCGCTGCTGCAGTCCACCACGCGCCACGTCAAGCGAGGCAACCAGTTGGTTCCCGCCATCTTCATGCAGCACCGCACCGCCACACCAGGGGAAAAACTCCGGATAGCGCTCCACGTCGCTAACCAGCTGGAACATTTTCTCAGCCGAATGCTGAACCAGCGCGCTACGCTCAATATGTCGGGTCATTGGACGCTCACCCCATGCGGCTCTTCTTCCACGGGCACCACAGGTTGCGACAGGCCTTTGGCACCACAAACCCCGCCCCCCGCGATTCGGCAGAGGTTCGAGCGATAATCCACCACCGTGAACAGTACGGCGACCACCATGGCAGCCGGCACCAACCAGGCCATCAACCAGCGCCACAGACGGTAACCCCGCCCCGTCACCCCCAGAAAGGCCAGAAGCTGGCGCGGATGCAACTGCCACCCGGCCAGACGCGCCAGCGCCATTACCGACACCGGCACCAGCACCAGCATGACAAGCAACTCCATTACCGCATAGGTATCCACGGGCCCGATACCCGCGAAGCCAACCAGCGCCAGCGCGGAAGACACCGCCACGGGAAATACAGCCATGATCCCCGCAGCAGGCCGGTAGCCCCCCAGCATTTCGGTGAGCCTTGCGATTACGACCTCCAGCGCGAACAGCGACGACGTCCAGACCAGCAGAACCACGATCAGGAAGAAGAGACTGCCAACAAGCTGCCCCCCCGCCATTGTCTCGAAGACCCTTGGCAGGGCGACAAACACCAGCTCGAAACCGGAGGTCAGTGGTACCTGCTGCGCCAGGACCAAGGACATGATGGCCATGCCAAGCACCAGTGTAACGACAATATCGACCACCGCGACTCCGATCGCGGAAAGCGGCATTGACGCATTGCCGGGCATGTAACTGCCCAGGGTCATGAGCACCCCGAGACCGATCGCCAGCGAGAACACAGCCAGCTGGACCGCCAGCGCCGCGCCATACCACCCGAGCTCCGCCCACCGGGGCCAGAAGAGAGACCACGCCGCCTCTCCGGATTTACCGGAAAGCACGGCCACCACTACCATCACGACCAACAACACCAAGAGCAACGGCATGACCGTGCGCAGCGAACGCTGAACCCCCCGGCGCAGGTTCCTCAGGGCCACCGCCAGCACCAGCCCGATGAAGACCAGCTGCCAGACAGCCAGTTGCTGGACATCCCCGGCAAACCCGACGAACAGACTCGCGGCGGACTCTGTGGTGGCCCCGCGCAGCTCACCCAGAGCCGCCCGGAAAAGCCAGGCGAGGGATATGCCCCCCATTACCGAATAGAGCCCAAACAGCAGAACCGCCGCCAGCAGCATGCCCCGGCCCGCCCACGGAAGGCCGCGCGATTGGAGCCGCGCCGCCTCCGCGGCCACCTGCAGCGTCCGCTCCGGACTGTGCCGGTACCGCCTCGCCAGGGCCAGTTCCGTCATAACCACCGGCACGCCGACCAGCAGCAGCGCCATGCTGTAGACGAGCAGGAAGGCGCCGCCGCCGTGCTGCACGATGGCCGATGGCACCACCCATAGATTCCCCACACCGAGAACCACAGCGGCCAACGCAAGCGCAAATGTCCAGCGACTGCCCCAGGCACTGACCGGTGGCACCGGATAAGAAGGCATGACAGGCTCCCGCATGGATGAACTGCGGATTATAGCTGAACGAGACCCGCCCCTTCAGCCACACAGCGCTGACTTTGCCCAAGGCCTGCCCCTTTGGGCTACAATACGCCGTTCGCAATAATACCCACTCCGCCAGGCCGGACGGTTCCCCATGGCTCAGAAGAAAAAGCCCGCCAGTGGCGGCAGCACCATCGCGCTCAACAAGAAGGCGCGGCACGAATTCCACATCGAACAGAAGTTCGAGGCCGGCCTCCAGCTCCACGGCTGGGAGGTCAAGGCGTTGCGCTCGGGCAAGTGCCAGATCACCGATGCCTATGTCCTGCTCAAGGACGAAGAGGCATGGCTGCTGGGTGCGCATATTCCACCTCTGCCATCGGTTTCCACGCACATCAACCCGGATCCGACGCGCACCCGCAAGCTACTGCTGCACCGCCGGGAACTGGCGACCCTGCTTGGCAAGACTCAGCAGACGGGGCACACCTGCATCCCGCTCGCCCTGTACTGGAAGAAGAACCTGGTTAAATGCGAGATCGCTCTGGCCAAGGGCAAGAAGCTGTACGACAAACGGCACACCGAGAAGGAACGGGACTGGAACCGCCAGAAGCAACGCATCCTGCGTGAGACGCTCCGCTGATTCGGGGTAACGGATCCATCTTTGTTCTTCGCCAACAAGGTCGTATACTGACCAGTCCAGATCCAGAACCACTGCAACCAGGGAGGGACCATGTCTGCAAAACGCACAGCCATGTCCTCGGTCGATACCTCCTGGTTGCGGATGGAGTCGCCAGAAAGTCCGATGATGATTGGCGCTGTGCTCGTGTTCGACGAGCCGATCGACATCGGGGCGTTCCGCAACCTGCTTGAAGAACGATTCCTGCGCTTTGAACGCTTCCGCCAGCGGGTGGTCCACCAGAATGACCGCTACTACTGGGAGGAAGACCCATGGTTTGACCTCGACAACCACCTCCACATTACCGCGCTCCCCGGTAATGCCGACCAGGCTGCGCTGCAGCAGCTGGCGAGTGACCTCAACAGCACGCCCCTCGACTTCGCCCATCCGCTCTGGCAGATCCACTACGTGGACAAATACCAGGGCGGCTGTGCGCTCATCGTACGCATTCACCACTGCATCGCGGACGGTATCTCGCTGGTGCGGGTGCTGCTCTCGCTGACGGACGAGCAGGAAAGCTCCAAGACCGAGCGCAAGATCTCCAAACGCCGCAAGCGCATCCGCCAGCGGACGCCCGAATGGCGGCAGACCCTGTTCCGGGCCCGCCGCAACCTGCGGCTTGCGCGCTGGCAGATCCGCCAGACCTGGCGTACCGTCCGCGAGGATCCAGCCTATCTGGCACGGCTCGGTCGAGAGTGCGTCTTTGTAGGGCGCGACCTGCTCAAGGTGGCAATCCGCCCACCGGACCCGCCCACGGCCCTGAAAGGCCCCCAGTGCGGTCGCAAACTGGTTGCCTGGTCCGAACCGCTGAACCTGGGGGAAGTCAAGGCCACCGCTCAGGCCCTGAACGGTACGGTCAATGATGTGCTGCTTGCGGCGGCCACCGGGGCCATCCACTCCTATCTCCAGCAGACCGCCAGACCATTACCGGAGACCGGCATCCATGTAGCCGTGCCGTTCAATCTGCGCCCACTGGACCAGCCCATCACGCGGCTTGGAAACCAGTTCGGGCTGGTGCTGGTCCCGATGCCTGTCCAGACCCTGTGCCCAAGGGAACGTTTTGAAACCGTCCAGCGCCACATGGACGAGATCAAGCGCTCCTACCAGGCCCAGGTCTCCTACGGGCTGCTGGACATCCTCGGGCGCGGCCCGGACCTGATGGAACGCCGCGCCCTGGAGCTTCTCAGCCGACGCGCCTCCGCCGTTCTGACCAACGTGCCGGGTCCGGACAAGCCGCTGCACCTGTGCGGCTGCCGCCTGCGCACCCCCATGTTCTGGGTGCCCCAGACCGGGGATGTCGGCATTGGGCTGAGCATCTTCAGCTACGCCGGCCAGGTCCAGTTCGGTGTGATCAGCGACCGCCAGCTGATCGCCTCGCCGGAACGCCTGGCCACGGCCTTCGCGGACGCCTTCCACCAGCTGCGCGACTTGGCGCTGGAAAACAGGGTTCCCCTTGAGTCCGCACTGGGCCGCCCCTATACTGGACAGTACGGGGACGATCCGGATTCGACGCCGGTGACAAAACCCGAGGTGCATGCCGAGATGGCAGCGAATCTCGATAAATCAAAGCTGCGTTAAAATAGTCGCAAACGACGACAACTACGCACTCGCGGCGTAAAAACCGCTAGTGCCTGCCTGACCGGGGTGCCTGTCCCCCGCGTATCACAGGCAGTCATAGCAGACAGGATCGCCGTTGCGTGAGGCTCGCAGCGTAACGGTTAAAACCCAGTGAGCTCGCCCCTTGCACCCTGACCTTCGGGTCGCTTGAGGTTAAATCAATAGAAGGACACTAAGCATGTAGACCTCAAGGCTGAGTGCTGGCGGACGCGGGTTCAATTCCCGCCGTCTCCACCAAACAGCAAGACCCAAAGCCCTGATTCGTCAGGGCTTTTTTGTTTGACCTTCTCTACCTCCCTGTCATGTGTCCACCAGCTGTCAACGTCTCAACTCTGAACGGGCACTGGTTGCCTCATGGTTTTCCCGGATTGCTCGTGCCCCCCGGAAGAATTGTTTATTCCTGACCAGAAAGTGTCCAAATAGTTTACACAAATAATTTTTCTGTAAGGTAACCCATTGTGGGGAAAGCAAAACCAGTCTGGCTCCTTTATTGCATGTGGTTTCAAACCTTGCTGTTACGCCAGCCTGTTGTCGGGGTAAAGGAGCTATCCGATGATTCTCAAACAGAGGGACTTGAAATGAAGAAAACCGTTTTGCTTTTCTCATTAATGGCGGCAGGCGCAACACAGGCTGCTCCGATTGTTCTGGATTTCGAAGGACTCGATAACGTGGAATCCATTGAAGGCTTCTACAACGGGGGGTTCAGTGAAAACGGCAACCAGGGAACTGATTTCGGGGTAGGATTTTCCGGCAATACATTGGCCGTTGTTGACCAAGATGCCGGAGGTACCGGCAACTTTGGGGGGGAACCAAGCCCGGATACCGCGATGTTCTTCCTTACTGGCTCCGCTGCTATCATGAACGTCGCGGCCGGCTTTGATACCGGCTTCTCGTTCTTCTATTCGGCAGTCAATAATCCGGGCTCCGTCACCGTCTGGGATGGATTGGAGGGAACCGGTAACATCCTGGCCATGCTCAACATTCCGGTCACGGCCAGTGATGGTGGTGACCCTAACGGAGACTTCAGCCCGTTTGTTGACATCGGTGTGGGCTTTGAAGGAATCGCAAAGTCGGTCTCGTTCGCGGGCGTCCAGAACCAGATCGCCTTTGANNTAACCCCCAGCAAGTCCCAGAACCGGGAACGCTTGCTCTGCTGAGCCTGGGGCTTGCCGGTATTTGGTCGGCACGCCGAAACAGAGCCGTTTGAACTGACTAGACTGAATGGCAATTGAGAGTGATCGGAGCCCCGCTAACGTTGCGGGGCTTTCCAAAGTCTCAAAGTCAAGACGACACTCTAGCACTCACTGAACATCCTGGATCGGAGCTCCCGCCGCTCTCCCCTCAGCCTGTTCCCCCTGGGCTCCTGGTAACCCCGACCAAGCTCCTCATTGATCCTGTCCAAACGTTCCTCGTACTGCCGGCAGCGTCGCTCCTGTGCGGAAACCGTCTGCCTCTCCGCTTCATGGTCATCGTCCTCCTGCTCGACCTGTTCCCTCTCCCAGGTTCCGGGTTCCGGCAGCTCCATGGGTGAGTTCGTAAGCTCCGGTCGCGCCCATTCCTTTGCAGCACCACCTTCCCGGGGCCTGTCCGTGTAGTGGGTAACCCCGTCCTCATCGGTCCATTGGTAGATCTCGGCGGATGCGGGGCTCACAACCAGAGCGGCGAGCGTGAACGCTATAAGAATGCGTAATGCACCGGCAGGCATGATGCGTTCCTCCTTGAGTCAATTGGCATTCCCTTTCGAGCCGCGAAGAATCCANNAGTGGGTAACACCATCCTCATCGGTCCACTGATAGATCTCGGCGTGAACGGGGCTGAGCGCCAGGGCGGCGAGCGTGGGTGCTATAAGAATGCGCAATGCACTGGTAAGCATGAGGCCTTCCTCCTTGAATCGATTGGAATTCCGTTTCGAGCCGCGAAGAATCCACGCCGGCGCCCGTGCTGTCAAGCCGGGTCAGCAACGCCCATTCCCTGCTATGATGAAATGAAATCGCCGGATTCCGGAGCGGTCTTCGCATGGATGGTTTTTACAGCCCCCTGATCGGGGACCACAGCGACGCTGAGCGCACCTACCAGCTGGAACTGCGGCTGGGCGCGGACCATGCGCGTCGGCGGCTGGCCACGGAACGGGAGCGGGAGGCGCTGTTCGTCAGCCGCTCCGGCAAGCACCTGCACCCCGAGAACCTCTACTCCATGCCCGTCCTGGTGCGGCTTGCCCTCAGCCTTAGCGGCCTTTACCAGCGCGCGGTGCAGAACAGCCGGTCTCTCCGGGTCACCCGGAACCGTTTCGTGATCCCCGGCCTCCCACCTGCCCTCGAGGGCTACACCCTTCTGCAGCTCAGCGACCTGCACGTGGACATGGACGAGGCCAACCTGCACGCGGTCATCGAGACCGTGCGGGACCTGGACTACGACCTCTGCGTGGTCACCGGCGACTACCGGCGCGATACCTGGGGCGACATCACCCAGGCCATGGAAGGGATGCGGCGGCTTCGGAGCCACCTGAAAGGCACGCCCCTCGCTATCCTGGGCAACCACGACAGCGTGCTGATGGTGCCGGAGCTGGAGAGCATGGGGTACCGCATGCTGGTGAACGAGAGCCTGTGCATCGAGAAGGAAGGCGCGGCCCTCTGGATCGCCGGCGTGGATGACCCGCACCTCTACCAGGCCCATGACCTGGCCGCCGCCACCCGGGACATCCCCCCAGGCGCCCCGTCACTGCTGCTGAGCCACACGCCGGAGATCCACCTGGAGGCGGCCCATGCTGGTTTTGATCTCTACCTGTGCGGCCACACCCATGGCGGTCAGCTGTGCCTGCCCGGGGGCATCCCGCTGACCCTCGACGCGCGGATCCCCCGCCGCCTCGGGCGGGGCGCCTGGCGGGAAGACGCCATGCAGGGCTACACCACCACGGGAGCGGGGACTTCCATTCTCAATGTCCGCCTGAACTGCCCCCCGGAGGTGACACTGCACCGGCTGAGTGCCGGGCCGAAATCCAGGGATCAGTGAGGCCGCCGGCGAATGCCGAGGCGGTAAAGGAGGGGCGAGGCCCAGATATTGAGGGCCGAAAAGATCAGCGCCGCAAGCAGCGCCACCCAGCCGGAGACGCCCAGCCACCACCAGGCGACAAAGTTGGGGATGAGCCCCTCGGGCAGCTGATCCAGGCCCAGTGCCCGGTCCCCGGGGCCGAGCCCGAAACGGCGCTTGATGAAGCTTGAGAGCAGGTCGCCCACCATGGCCGACCCGCCGAACACCGCCCCGAAGACGAAGCCAAGCCGGAACAGCCAGGCCACAACCGCCGCGGCCAGGATCGCGGCCGCCAGGCCCCGCCATGTCTTGCTGGCACCGAAGAGCCGGCGGCCATCGGGCAGTTGCAGCCGACAGTCCACCGGATAACCCCGGGTGCCCAGGATCCGGCTAAGGACCAGGGGCGCCCCGTTGGCCACGATCAGCAGCGCGACCAGCTCCGGTATCAGCAGCATGACGCGCCGCCCGGCTGCGAACGCGGATCAGGCGTCCGGCAGGCCGCCCTTGGTCTGCTTGATCGGGTCGAGCAGTTCACGCAGCTCGTTTTCCGGCACATCCGTCTCTTCCTTGGCCACATCCAGGATGGAGCGGCCGGTTGCGTAGGCCTTCTTGGCCACCTCGGCGGCCTTGGCGTAGCCGATGACCGGGTTGAGCGTGGTCACCAGCACCGGGTTCTTGCCGACGGCCTCGGCCATCACTTCACTGTTCACAGTAAAGCCGGCAATGGCCTTG
>JABAHQ010005778.1_pt3 | contig 12586 bp, 12 predicted proteins | sample 7062091 | NCBI WGS metagenome assembly JABAHQ01 (sample SAMN14534359, study PRJNA622989) | marine sediment metagenome | biome: marine biome [ENVO:00000428]; feature: marine pelagic biome [ENVO:01000023]; material: deep marine sediment [ENVO:00002113] | place: India: Gulf of Kutch | collected...
TGGCATATCTTAGTCAATCCGGTGGCCTGGCTGGAGTTCCCGGCGGCATGGATCAGTTTTGCATTAGGACTTCAGCTGGCCGAAACCCAATTTCGCCTCTGGGACTGGAGCAAAACATTTTCACATTTCGAGACCCTTTTGCCAATATACCTAAAGTATGTATTGGTTTTGTTATTCATTGCGGGAGTATTGGAAACAGCGTTGATTGTACTGGCAAATCGATTTCAAGATCTCGAGTAATATTATAATTTTTTAGTCAGCAACTTTCTTGAGAAACCATCGTAGCCGTCAACAAAAAGAGGGGTATCGCATGGCAGAGTTGTTTGCACTTTTCTTGATTGGCTTTGGGGTATTGGTATTTGTCAAACTCTTTTCAGTCATATTCAAAACAGGATTATTTGTTGCTGTTTTGCCGTTTAAAATTTTAGGCGCATTTATGTCGGTAATCGTTCTACTCATCGTCATACCACTTGTGGCAGTTCCCGTAATCTTTTCCTTATTTCTACCCATTCTGCTCATTGGATTGGCCATCGTCGGTCTGATGTATCTGCTAAAGTAAGCAGGAATTTATTTCATTCAGGTTGACTATTTCTTTTCCGTCCGCGTTTTATTTTCTGCTTCTCTAATCATCTCATCTGCATTCCTCCTCAAAACGGTTTGTATTTGCACTTACCAATATCTATATTGGGTTTGATTTCTATTATTAGAGGGTTCGAAAGAAAATGGATCGCAATATCTCAGCCGTTGCTTTACATACTGAGGCACCCGATTTTAGTTTAGCCGATTTTAATAATTCCCCCATAAGACTATCAGAATTTCGCGGTCATAAAAACGTAGTGCTCGTTTTCAATCGGGGCTTTTTCTGACCCTTCTGTCAACGACACCTGGCGCAGTTGCGCCGCGATTATCCCGAATTTGTCAATCGAGATGCTGAAGTGATCGTCATCGGACCGGAGGGAAAAGCAGCCTTCCAAAATTATTGGGACGACAAAGTTTTGCCTTTTATAGGATTGCCGGATCCCAATCACAAAGTACTGAAATGTTATGGCCAGGAAGTTAAATTATTCAAATTTGGACGGATGCCAGCCCAGGTCATTGTTGATAAACAGGGGACAGTTCGCTTCGCCCACTATGGAAATTCAATGCAAGATATCCCTGATAATAAAGATTTATTAAAATTACTGGACGAAATAAACAATTAACATCGATGAGGTAAGTATCAATGTTGATACCCACCATGGTATTAAAGAGACTCTATACATTCGGGAGTTTAAAAAATGTGGATACAGGAGTGCAATTTTCAATAAAGAATCGATTGAGTGACGCCGAATTAACCGAGTTGATTTGCATTAAAATAAATGGAAATGAGATTCCCCCAAATAGCATCTCGATGAACTTAAATAATGGAAAATTGTATTCTCCGGAACAGATCACCAAAAAAGATCCGGTTGCCTTTCCGGTAGGAGCCGTTTTTGACGTTCTGGCAAATATCGATGCGTTACCCTTCGGTAAGCATAAAATAGAGCTTGCTTTTAAAGCCAAGCCCTTTGGCAAATTGAAATTTGAAGTAGAGGACGCCATTTCCGAGGAGCAAAAACATATTATTCGTATTCCGCGAGATTTGCATGATGATTATTGTGCAGCGGCGGTGTTAGCACGGCAAAAGTTTGTTGAGCAGTTTGGCGGCAAAAGCCTGCAACACCTAACACAATATTCATTTGATCCCCATGAAACTCAGGGTAACTGCGAACATTTCACCGGCGTCGCCCAGGTGCCGATTGGATTTGCCGGCCCGCTTAAAATAGATGGCGAGTATGCCCACGGTGACTTTCTCATTCCACTGGCAACCACAGAAGGGACTTTGGTGGCCTCTTACAATCGGGGCATAAAGCTGATCAATCTTTGCGGGGGTGTCAGGTGCAGTGTGGTTGGAGACGCCATGCAACGCGCCCCGGTATTTGTTTTCGAAGATGCCCGCGCTGCCCGGGATTTTGTAAAATGGGTTGAAGCGAACCTGGATAATATTCGTGAAGAAGCAGAGTCCACTTCACGTATCGCCAAATTGGATTATATCGATCCCTATTTAGCCAGCAAGTTTGCTTATCTGCGTTTTAATTTTACAACCGGAGATGCGGCAGGGCAAAACATGGTTGGACGGGCAACATTTGCTGCCTGTAGTTGGATTCTTGATCATTACCCGGGAATTAAGCGATTTTTCCTGGAATCGAATTTTGCCACCGATAAAAAGGCTTCTCAAGTAAATATTATGCGTACCCGTGGCAAACGGGTAACTGCTGAGGCCATAATCAAACGGGATGTATTGATCCAACAAATGCGGGTGGAACCGGAAAGTCTCTTTTATCATGGAAATGTGGCCAATGTGGGAGCAATCCTTTCCGGAGCGAACAATAACGGTTTGCATTCCGCCAATGCGATTACTGCCATGTTTATTGCCACCGGTCAGGACGTTGCCAATGTGGCCGAATCATCCGCCGGCATTATCTATACCGAACTGACGGCGGATAATGATCTTTATATCTCCATTACTATCCCCTCTTTAATTGTCGCGACATACGGCGGCGGAACCGGCCTGTCTACCCAAAAAGAATGCCTTGAGTTGTTGGGTTGTTTTGGTAAGGAAAAGGTAAACAAATTAGCAGAGGTGATTGCCGGAGCAGTACTGGCGGGAGAACTTTCCCTGGCCTCAGCAATATCTTCATTAGATTGGGTGTCGAGCCATGAACAATATGGCCGAAATCGCTAATCATTAGTTTGTATTTTTGAAGTGTAACAAAAGGAATGCGCAATGAGTTCTGCCGCCAAGGCGAAAAGCACTGTTGATCTTTTCGAACTTAAGGAAGACCTCGAGCGGGTATTTGCACTTCAGCAAGCTAACAAATTTACCATTGGGAATACCACTGCCAGGCAACGAATTGCCAAACTCAAACAATTAGAACAATTCGTATACGATTATCAAAAACGCCTTCAGCAGGCGTTATATGCCGATTTTAAAAAACCGGCTGCGGAAGTAGACCTTTCGGAAATATTTGCAGTGGTTTCAGAAATAAGGCACGCCGTCAAGCATTTAAATAAATGGATGAAGCCTCGCAAAGTTCACCCGACCTTGCCTCTGGTAACCACTCGCTCGCAAATCCGATATGAGCCCCGGGGAGTGGTGCTGATTATCTCCCCCTGGAATTTTCCTTTTGCATTGACGATGGGCCCATTGGTTTCCGCCATTGCTGCAGGAAACTGCGTAATGATTAAGCCCTCAGAATTTACAACGCACACCTCCGCATTAATGAAGGAAATGATCGAACAACTTTTTCCGGAAAATGAAGTGGCGCTCTTCGAAGGTGCGGCTGATGTTTCCACTGAATTGTTAAAGCAACCGTTCGATCACATCTTTTTTACCGGCAGTCCCACAGTTGGTAAAATTGTAATGAAAGCCGCTGCTGAACATCTAAGCACGGTGACTTTGGAATTAGGCGGGAAATCTCCGGTCATTATAGATGAAACAGCCAATCTGAACGATGCGGCACAAAAAATTGCCTGGGGAAAATTTTTCAACAAAGGCCAGGCCTGCATTTCACCCGATTACCTGTTGGTGCATCGAAGCAAAAAAGAACTGCTCCTGGACAACTTGAAGAAAGAAATCAAGAGATTGTATGGCGAGAGTGAAATCGATTGGGAGAAAAACCCCGACTATGCTCGGGTGATCAACGACCGAAATTGTCGGCGGCTTACGGACCTGCTTGATGACAGTATTGAACGGGGTGCCCAAATTGAAATCGGCGGAGGAGTCGAACAGAACGAGCGCTACATCGCCCCAACGGTTCTATCGGATGTCGCACCAGATTCCCGGATAATGCAGGAAGAGATCTTTGGTCCGCTGCTTCCGGTTATTTCTTACCAAAATCTGGAGGAAGCCCTGCAAATCATCAATGAGAAAGAAAAGCCGCTGGCGATATATATCTTCAGTAAAAATCGCAAACAGACTGAAAAGATCATATCAAACACCTCAGCAGGAGGAACCTGTATCAATGAAGTGTTATTGCAGTTTATGCATTGGAATCTCCCCTTTGGAGGCGTTAATCACAGCGGATTCGGCAATGGTCACGGTTTTTACGGATTCAGGGCTTTTTCACATGAAAGGGCAATACTCAAGCACAATCAATTCAATCCGCTAAAACTCTTGTATCCACCCTATAGCTCATTTGTACGAAGGCTGATTAATTTTGTGGTAAGATATTTATAATACGAATACAACTACACATGATTGCAAACAGAAATTACCGTCATTGCTGCATTGAGACTTTGATATCGCAGGTGGATAGATAGATCTATTAATGAGATCAGCATCCCCCTCAATCCCCCTTCTTCCGAAGGTATGCCCGTGGCGGAAGGAGGGACATGGGGAGATGTAACAAACATTATAAGTGATAATAGCTGCAATTTGCTCTCTTGCTTTAAAAGTAAGAAAGTCGTATTAGCAGTATTCAAACCCGGCCAGGTCCATTCTCACCTGCCATCCGCAGAAATCTTTCCTTTAAGCACATTATCAAAAAAAGTGGCAACATTTCCGCCTTCCCTTCGTAAGCAATCCGATGCATCAAAATTTCATTCTAATTAACTTATTAGTGTTATTAATCAATCTTAGGAGGCTATATGTCAAATAAAAGGAAATTATCAGGCGGGTTTGTGCTGGTATTTGCAATATTATTGACAGGCTTGTTTGCTACGCAAGCATTAGCTCAGCTACAAACCCCACGAGTTAGCCCGTATTCATCGATTACGCAGCGCATCGGTATAACCGATGTGACCATTACGTATCATCGGCCGGGCGTAAAGGATAGGGAAATTTGGGGGGAATTAGTACCCTATGGTAAGGCGCCTGGAAATCCCAATTTCGGATCTGGCAATCCGCATCCCTGGCGTGCCGGGGCTAATGAAAATACGACGATTTCTTTTACCCATGATGTCACGATTGAAGGGAAGCCATTAGCTGCAGGTACTTACGGATTACACATGATTCCGGGTAAAACTGACTGGACAGTTATTTTCAGCAACAACAGCACTTCCTGGGGGAGCTTTTTTTATGATGAGTCGGAAGATGCGCTTCGAGTGACGGTGACCCCGCAAGAAGCCGAACATCAGGAATGGTTAAGATATGGTTTTGAAGAATTAAGCGGTAATTCGGCAGTGGCATTTCTGCATTGGGAAAATCTCAAAGTGCCCTTCAAAATCGGTGTCAATTCAACTGAAATTGTAATCAATAATTTCAAAAATAAGCTAAGATCGACGCCGGGATTTAACTGGCAGAGTTGGAATCAGGCTGCTTTCTATTGTTTGCAAAATAATGTTCATCTGGATCTGGCTGAAAAGTGGGTTAAAAAATCCATTAGCATGAATGAGAATGCCAATAACCGTAATTTATTGGGTTATATCTTAATGGCCCAGGATAAAAAAGATGATGCCCTTCAGGTTTTCCAGGAAAATGTAGAAAAATATCCGGATAATTGGAATGTCCATGATAGTATGGGTGAAGCATACGGAAAATATGGCCAAAAGAAGAAAGCAATACAGTATTACAAAAAAGCCCTTTCATTGGCGCCGCAGAATCAGAAATCACGAATTGAGGGTATTCTGCAAAAATTGGAACAAGAATCCTGAAAATTTTTTAAACAATATGGTTGATGATCTTTTAACTGACCCTGAGAAGTCTGATGCAGAACTGCTCAGGGTCAGTTATATAAATGGAATTTGGTTTAAAAGTTTGTTTGCTCAGCGGTGTGTTTAAGATTGATGGTGAAAACATATGCGATATCAATTGGATAGAAAAATAAAGGATCGGATAAGACATCTATTGAAAGAGACCAAAGTAAAGATCGTTCTGGCCATTACCAGCAGCTTCATTTTTGGTTTGGTTAATTTTAGCGCCATGGTTCATTATCAACATATCGTTAACACAGAAGGCCCGAAGAATATTGCCCAGGAAACAACCAATTTTACCGATGCAAACATCGGCGTTCCAAAAACTTTATCAGACAAAAATTGTGATAACGAAATCTATTTAAAGCGCTGTCCAACCGCCAGTTCCCCAAATATTCAACATCCTTAACAGATTTCGGATCGCCCTCCTAACCTATGCTGACTACCAAACCCCATCCCTATCTGATTATCTTCGCTTTATGGTTATTGATGTTCTCCGCCAGCAGTCAGGTAATGATCATTGCTCCGATTTTGCCCCAAATCGGCCAACAATTGAATATTCCCAAAAGTGTTCAGGGAACCCTGGTGAGCGCCTATGCTGTTCTTCTGGCCATATTTGCCCTCATTACCGGACCGGTATCTGATAAAATCGGGCGGCGGCGAATCTTAATGATCGGTACCGGTTCTATGGCTTTTGCTCTTCTGCTACATAGCTTTGTTTTTGATTATTTTTCTTTATTGGTGGTTCGTGCTCTGGCAGGTGCCGCAGGTGGCATATTGAGCGGCTCCTGCGTTGCATATGTGGGAGATTATTTTCCCTACCAAAAGCGAGGGTGGGCAAACGGATGGATATCCACCGGGATTGCCACCGGACAAATCATCGGAATTCCCTTCGGAACCGTCCTGGCAGAATGGTTCGGATTTCATGCCCCCTTCGCCATGTTTGCCATGAGCATGTATCTGGCTTTTATGCTGATCTGGCTGGTCGTCCCTCAACCCAACGTTCAGAGATCCACCATCAAGCTTACTTTTAAGAATGCCTTATCCAATTATGCTCGCATGATAACCGTTCCCCACATCGCTGCCGCTGCCGGCGTTTACGGTCTGATGTATCTGGGAATTTCACTGTTTGTGGTTTATCTACCTACCTGGCTTAAAAGTCAGTTGGGCGTGTCCGGATACGAAATTGCCTCGCTCTTTTTTGTTGGTGGAATTGCCACAGTGTTGACCGGTCCGCAAGCCGGCAAGTTATCGGATCGGATCGGTCGCAAAAAACTTGTCCTGACTTCTTGTGTCGGGCTCGCTCTGGTGATGGCCACAACCACATTGATGTTAACATCTATCTGGATTGCTTATGGGCTCTTTTTCTTAGCTATGATCTTGATTGCGGCTCGATTAAGCCCTTTTCAGGCGCTGATTTCAGAAATCATCTCCGATGAAAAAAGGGGGGCAATGATGAGCTTTTCCATTGCCCTTGGGCAGGTGGGAATGGGGTTGGGCGGCGCGCTGGCCGGATTTGCCTACACCGGCTACGGGTATTTCAGTAATACCATTTTAGCAGCTCTGTCGGTTCTGTTAATGGCCTTTTTAATTTGGCGATTTATCGCCGAACCGGAACTTTCCTCAGAACCGGAGTTAGAAGAAGCTGTTGCAGACTCTGAAAGTATTAAATAATGTTGTGCCTATAAATCATGTGTCAATAACAAAATAAATTTTGCTGCTCCGGAGTGTCAAAATTTATTTTGACACAATTACTTGGTGCCTAAATGAAGAATGCCATAATCCTGATAATGATCATTATTGTGATTGCCGGAGGGTATGTTATCTTCAGCAGTCTGACTGAAAATAAAATTGAAAACAATACGTCCGCCGCCGTTCCTCAAGCCGTCATTGATCAAACCATTAAGGTGCACGGTGGAGATCGGTATTCCGCCTCGATGATCGAGTTTGATTTTCGCGACAAACATTATACAGCAAGACGGGAGGATGGCCTGTTCACGTACACCCGCAGCTTTGCTGATTCAATCGGCAAGATTAAAGACGTGCTGACCAACCAGAGATTTAAGCGAACCATTAACGGACTAAAAGTGCAGTTGAGGGAGAGGGATAAGAGGAGGTATGCCGCGTCGGTAAACAGTGTCATCTATTTTGCATTATTGCCCTTTCCCCTAAATGATCCGGCGGTTAAAAAGCGATACATAGGAGAGACACCCATTAACGGCCAACCTTATCATACCATTGAAATCACATTCCGCAAAGAGGGCGGTGGACAGGATTATCAGGATGTATTCGCTTACTGGATTCATAAGACTGATTTCACAATGGACTATCTCGCCTATCGATTTCATGATGATGGCGGCGGCACCCGTTTTCGGGACGCCTATAATCCACGTACGATTAACGGAATTCGTTTTGCGGATTATCACAATTACCAAGGGCCGTCAGCCGATACGCCTCTGGTGGAACTATCCAGCATGTTTGAAAATGATGAACTGGAGAAAGTTTCAGAAATCAAGTTGGAAAACGTTCAGGTTAGGATTTTAAAGGAAAAACACAACGAATACCAATTTTAAGCAATGATTGGGCATTATCATTTTTTAGAGCCTTTCGATCCCCATAACAAAAAGTAAGTTAATTTTCCCTCCAGCAGCGGATTCTGCCATATCCAGGACGGCACAAACGGGCGAAGCGAGCGCGTGGAACGACTGAGAGAATTTAATATGATTCGCTCTTTCCAGCCCCACTTCAAACCATACTCCTGTCGAAATCGTTCGGGCAATATTCCCGCCGTTACAAAGCGTAGCAACCCAGCACTAATCGTCGGGAAAAATCCAACCTGGGGATAAAGCACCGCATTGGCCAGACGCTTTGCGGTACTGGTGACGGCAAGCGTGTCACTGGCCAGCATGCTTTTCATGTAGTCATTGAAATCATCCAGCGTTTGAGGTAAAATGTCTTCCGGGATGTCCATCAATCGCGCTAGAATCAGACTATCTGAATAGTAACTTTGCCGTTCTTGCCGGGTCAGCGGGCTCACAAATCGCTGGTAAACCTTCAGGCTGGTATCCGCAAAGGTAGCATGAACCCATAGCTTTGCCTGGGGGTCTCTGCCGGAGTATGGCGTTCCGGCCGGAAAACGGCCTGCCTCATGCGGAAGGTGCCCCCGAATACGGTCATGCATGGCATGGAATTGCTGAAGGGTTTCATCGGCGCGGCGGCGATCCGCGAACACCAGGTTTTGCATAAACAACAAAGTCCGATACAATCGGTCGAGTATTTCGGATTGAAAATTGCTGTGATCGTCAACTCCAGCAGCGACAAAGGGGTGGGCTAATTGCAAAAGAATGGCGCGTCCGCCACCGAGCAACACTACCGCTTCCCGATCAACCCTGCGCATCACACTATCCGGCGGGAGGTAACAATCAACCTTAGCGGCAGGATTTTGTGTCATTGTTTTGCTTAGATCCCGGCGCTCGTTTGCTCGGTTTGGTTTTGATTGATCTATGGTCATACAATTTATCCTATCAGGTAATAAGCATTTGAATTGTTTTGAAAAATAGTTTGTTTCGCTCCTTTTAATCATCGCCCAGCGCATTATTTATGCATTTACATTTTCAACCTCATCCTCAGTCCGTGACGAGGACGGAGGGTAATCAAGGGCTCCGGCTCAACTGGGCAGTCGTCTACCAGCTTCAGGCGATAGCGACGTGCAATCATAGCCAGAATCAATTGAGCTTCCATCATTGCGAAGTTACTGCCGATGCAGTATCGTGGCCCGCCGCCAAAAGGAAAGTAGGCCTCCCTAATCTGCTTCTCGCTACTCCCGGTTGAAAAGCGGTCGGGATTAAACTCTTCCGGGTTTCTCCAAAAATCCGGATGCCGATGCAAAGTATATGAACAGAGCGTCACAGTAGTCCCGGCAGGAATTGAATAGCCATCGATCTCATCCTCATCTACCGCTCTGCGGCTAATAATCCACACCGGCGGATATAATCGCATCGTTTCCTCCAGTATATTTTTGGTATACTGCAACTGCGGGAGATCAGCTACGGTCGGAATCCGGTCGCCGAGCACCTTTTTCAATTCGGCTCTTAACTTTTGTGCCACCTCCGGGTGCCGGGAGAGAAAATAACAACTCCAGGAGAGCAAGTTCGCCGTGGTTTCATGACCGGCCAGCATCAGGGTTATCACCTCATCGCGAAGTTGCCGATCGGTCATACCTTCGCCGCTCTCTTCGTCCCGGGCGCCCAGCAACATATCCAAAAGATCATCATGGGAACCCCCGTCCCGGCGCCGCCGCGCGATAATCTCATATACCAGCCGGTTCAGTTCGGCCCGGGCTTTTTTAAAAGCCCGATTACGCGGCGTCGGCACCCACAAGGGCGGCACAAATACGGTTTTAAAGCGATATGAGATGTCCTGATTGAGAGTAGTGAATGCCTTTGCAACCGTATTGGTTGCATCGCTGATGTCAATGCTAAATAACGCTTCTCCGACGACGTGTAGTGTGAGGGACATCATTTCGGCATCGATGTCAATAGCATCACCACGAGCAGCTACAGAATCCCAGCGGTTTAGCATTTCAGTAGCGGCTTTAATCGTGGTGTTTCCAAAACCTGCGATCCGCTTGTGATGAAATACCGGCTGGATAAGGCGACGTTCACGCAACCAGTGGTCTCCGTCACTGGTAATCAAGCCTTCTCCAAGCACCGGTTTGAGCTTCTTATAATTGTAGTTCTGTTTGCTGTAATTGCGGTGATTGGTTTGCAAGACGTGTTGAAAATAATCAGGGTGATTGAGGAGATACCCGGTGTAAATGCCGATGCGAAAATAGATAATATCCCCGTAGTTGCGAGTCAGATTCAATGCAAAGCGCAGTGGATCTTGTCGGGCCCGGTGCAAACTGCCCCAAAACGGTATGCCGCGGGGGCCAGGCGGACGCCCAACTGTTGCGCCAGTATTGTTCCGGCTTTCCTGGTTAACTATATTTCGGGACTCTGTGGTTCGTTCAGCCATCTTTTATGGAACTATGAAAAATTAAAATTTCAAAATCAGCTAAATTATAATATAATACCGCATCACCGATGAGGGCAAATGAGGACTTTGCCTTTTGTCATATTGGCCTGATATTCCAGTAATCCCTCCACAACCGCGTTGAGTTTGAGGCGTTTTCTGACACTGCTCTCCAGCACGCCAGCTTCCATAAGCTTTTGAACCCGGCTTACCAATTTCATCTTTGCTAACAGACTTTTTTTCATCGCCCAGGATTTTAGCCAGAAGCCCTCCACCCATTTATTCTCAAAGATCAGGTCATGGGGATTGATCCCATTACAGGGTTGATTGGACAACGCCCCATAAACAACCACGACCGATCCTTGCGGCAAGGCAGAGAGGACCTGTTCGGTCATTTCTCCTGCTATGGCTTCAAAGGCGATGCTCGCTCCCAGGCGTTTGCAAGCCTTTGTTAATTCTGCTTCGAAATCTTCTGATGCCGAATTCAGCACAATTTCAGCGCCCATCTTTTTCAACAGCTCGACCTGTTCATCACGCCGCACAATATTGATTAAGGGAAATTTGTCTCTTGCAGCCAACCGAATCAACATTCTGCCCAATTGACTGGCGGCAGCAGTTTGGATTCCCGCCCGGTGTCCCTCTTGCTTCGCTTTTGCCATCAAGCTATAGGCAGTGGCGGGATTGACAAACAGCATCGCTCCCTCTTCGGTGCTGATATTTCGATGGAGCGGGGCACAAAGCAGCGCATCGGTGATGCAGTATTGCGCCCAGGTGCCATGTTGCGCCGATTTGTAGCTACAAGCAACCCGCCTACCCACCAACAACTTTCCCAGAACGCCGCCACCGGAAACTACCACCGTACCGGCGCCTTCCCAACCGGGGGTGGAGGGAAGTGTTCTGTCAAACCCATACAATCCTTGCAGATGCATGATATCGGACGGATTGCAGGGGGCGGCCTCAATCCGGATCAGGACCTCTCCTTTTTTCGGACGTGGCATGGGTCGGGTAACGATCTTTAAATTTCGAATTGCTTCCACCGGATCGGGAATATAGCGGTCGATCTGTATTGCTCGCATTTCAGCAGGTATTGGTTCAGACATGTGATTCTCCAATTTAAGATATTGGAAAAGTGTTTTGGGTATTTGAGTATTTAAGTGTTTTAGTGTTCAGGTTACGTTAACGCACGGTAACACCAGAATACTAAAACACTATTTAAAACTTCCCCCGGTGTAGCTCAATGCCAATCAGGATGATTGCGATGTTCTTTAGTAAGCACATCCCGATTGTAAAAACGTTGATAAAAATCCGTATCCAGATGATGGGCCTGGTAGGCCAGCACTGTGCGAAAGGGTCCGTTCAATTTGGGGAAACGACCGTACCGATTGTAGATGTAGTCGCAATAGGCAATCGTTGCAGCGATGGCTTCATCAGAATAATTTGGAATGCCGGACTGGACTGCTGCCCCGTCTTTCCAGGCAGTCGCCTCTCCCCCATCCCGGAATGTCCCGGTTTTTTCCGCATATTTATGTTCGATAAAGGCAAGCACCGCTTCCTCCATATTGCGATAGTAAGGAGGGCAAAACGGTTTGAGCAGCACTTCGTCTGCCCGTTCTAATCCAACTGCCGTGGGAACGTGAATATTTTTTCGCAGCAATTTTAACAGAGTTTTCCCCAATAGTCCTACTCCATAGATGGAAGCCACCGGCAATTCCGTCATTCGAAACCCCAGTGTCTGGAACCATATAAACGGATGAGCCGCAAAATGAGGAAATCCGCCCAACCCCAGCGCCTGCGACATCAATCCCAGATTTTGAAGCATGGCGCCGATTTCCATGGCGGCAAATTCATGTAACCACGATTC
>JABAHQ010026720.1_pt1 | contig 12586 bp, 11 predicted proteins | sample 7062091 | NCBI WGS metagenome assembly JABAHQ01 (sample SAMN14534359, study PRJNA622989) | marine sediment metagenome | biome: marine biome [ENVO:00000428]; feature: marine pelagic biome [ENVO:01000023]; material: deep marine sediment [ENVO:00002113] | place: India: Gulf of Kutch | collected...
CCATCGCGAACGTCCGCGCGCGGCTGACGGCCCACGGCACGCTGGAGGTCGCCACCGTCTCGGGCACCGACCTGACGCTGACCGATACGACCGGCACCGCGCTCGCCGGGCTGGGGCTGATCTCCGGCGGCTCGCAGACCTTCGCCGCACGCGATCCGGCGACCTTCGCGTCCGCCTACAACAACGCCACCGCCGGCGCCGGCGAGGCGGCCAACTTCTTCGAGGCGGAGAGCGGCACCACGCCCGGCGCCGTCACCCGCAACAACATCCGCGTCAACGACACGCTGACCAACGGAACGGAGAGCGTGAAGGACCTGTCCGGGAACGCCGTCGTCGAGGCGCTCAACGGCCAGAACCGGAACATGGTCGGCTCGGGCAGCAACCTGACGGGCGAGGACTACACCGGGCTCGCCTCGGGCATCCTGACAGAGGTGGTCACCCGGGCCGAGCGCGCGGACACGCTCGCCACCCAGAACAAGACGTTGCGCGACGACCTGCGCCAGTCGCTGCGCGACGAGGTCGGCGTCGACATCGACCAGGAGATGACACGGCTCACCGTGCTTCAGAACTCCTACAGCGCGACCGCGCGCGTCATCAGCAGCGTCGACGAGATGTTCCAGGCGCTCGAACAGGCCGTCCGGTAGCGGCGCTCATGAACGGCGCGGCGTCGTCCCCCCATGCAGAGCCCGCAACGCCGCTCACCGTCGGCGTGATCGGCCTCGGCGTCGGCGAGCGGCACGTCGCCGGCTACCGGGCGCTGGCGGGCGTTCGGGTCAAGGCGGTCTGCGACATCGATCCCGAGCGGCTGGACGCCGTCGCCGGACGGCAGGACGTGCCGGACCGGCACACAGACCATCGCGACCTCCTCGCCGATCCGGCGATCGATGCGGTGTCGATCTGCTCCTACGACGACGCCCATGTCGACCAGGCAGTCGCGGCCTTCGAGGCCGGCAAGCACGTCTTCTGCGAGAAGCCGGTGGCGCTCGACCGCGACGGGCTGGACCGGCTCACGGCCGCCTGGCGGAAGAGCGGCAAGCGGCTGTCCTCCAACCTGATCCTGCGCCGCAGCCCGCGCTTCCGCGCCGTGCGCGACATGGTGCGCGCCGGCGATTTCGGCGCCCTGCACTACATGGAGGGCGACTATCTCCACCAGATCCTCTGGAAGATCACCGAGGGCTGGCGGGGCAAGATGGACTTCTACTGCGTCACCTACGGCGGCGGCATCCATCTGATCGACCTGATGCGCTGGATCGCCGGCGAAGAGGTGGTCGAGGTCACGGCCATGGCGACCAAGAAGCTGACCCGCGACAGCGCCTTCCGCTGGCCCGACACGATGACGACGCTTCTGCGTTTCGAGAGCGACCTGCTGGCCAAGTCGACCACCAGCTTCGGCCCGCAGCGCCCGCAGATCCACACCCTGAACGTCTACGGCACCGCGCTTTCCTTCGAGAACGCCAACGGCCCGGCGCGCCTCTACCGCGGCGACCGGCCGGAGGACGAGGAGCCGTTCGACGCCCCCTACCCCGCCATCGAGAAGGGCGACCTGCTGCCGGATTTCGTCGGCGCCGTCCGCGGCGAGCGCGAGCCGCTGGTCAGCGGCGCGGACGTGATCCAGGTCATGGAGATCTGTCTCGCGGCGTGGGAATCGGCCGAAACTGGCCGGCATGTCNNATGACCGATCCGAGCCCCATCCCCTTCGGCCGGCCGATGCTGGACACGGCCGCCTTCGAACGCGTCCGCGAGGTGCTGGAGAGCGGCATCCTGGTCCACGGCCAGGTGACTCCGGCCTTCGAGCAGGCCTTCGCCGAGCGCGCCGGCGCGGCCGAGGCCGTGGCGGTCTCGAGCTGCACGGCCGGGCTGCATCTGACGCTGTTCGCGCGGGGCGTCGGGCCGGGCGACCGGGTGGCGGTCCCGGCGATGACCCATGTGGCGACCGCGCATTCCGTGGAGCTGCTCGGCGCGGAGCCGGTCTTCGTCGACGTCGATCCCGAGACCGGCAACATCGACCCCGAGGCGCTGGCCCTCGTCGAGGGACCGCTCGCCGCGATCATGCCGGTGCACTATCTGGGCCTGCCCTGCGCGATGGAGGCGGTCCACGCGGTCGCCCAGGCCAAGGGCGCCTTCGTGCTGGAGGACTGCGCGCTCGCCGTCGACGCGACCTACGGCGAGAAGAAGGCGGGAACGCTGGGCCTGGCCGGCAGCTTCTCCTTCTATCCGGTCAAGCACATGACCTCGATCGAGGGCGGCATGGTGACGACCGACGACACGGACCTGGCCGCCGCGCTGCGCAAGCGCCGCGCCTTCGGCTACAACCGCATGCTGGGAGAACGGGCGCGGCCCGGGACCTACGACGTCGACGCGCTCGGCTTCAACTACCGCATGAGCGAGGTGGAGGCCGCGGTCGGGCTGACGCAGCTCGACCGACTCGACGCCTTCCAAGCGGCGCGGCGCGCCAATGCGGAGGCCCTTCACGACGGCCTCCAAGACCTGGAGGGGCTGACGCTCTTCCCGCTCGCGCACGGCCCGGCCCGGTCGGCCTGCTATTGCGTGAACGCGGTATTGCCGCGCGACGGCTCGGTGGCGCGCGACGCCGTCGTCGACGGGCTGAAGCGCCGCGGCATCGGCACCTCGATCCACTATCCGGGACCGGTGCCGCTCTTTACCTATTATTCAGACAAGTACGGCTACCGTCCCGGGCGGTTCCCGGTGGCGGAATGGCTGGCCGATCAGACGATCTCGCTGCCCGTGGGACCGCATCTGGCCGATGCCGGCGCGGCGCGGATCGTCGAGGCCTTCCGCGCGGCTTATGCCGAGGGGCAAGCGGCCGCGCGCGGGTAACGCGCATCCCCGCCGCGGCCGCTCCCGGGCGGGATCGGCGCGCAATGGCGGGGTGCACGGACAAGCTAGGGGAAGACCTGAGCCCATGACCGAAATCGCCTACGACTCCCTGGCGCCGGAGCTGCGCGGTACGCGCATCCTGCTGATCGGCGGCGCCGGGTTCATCGGGCACAATCTGGCGCTCGAGCTGGCCCGCATGGGCGCCGAAGTCGCCATCGCCGACAACCTGATGGTCAACAGCCTGATCGAGAACTCCTTCGAGGGCGCGCGCGATGCCATTCAGCGCCAGGCCTATCAGCATTTCCTGCTGTCGCGCTTCGAGCTCCTGCGCGAGGCGGGGGTGACGCTCATCAATTGCGACGCCCGCCTGCTGGCGGACCTCGGCCGCGTCTTCGAGGACGTCCGGCCGACCAAGGTGGTGCACCTCGCCGCCATCGCCTCGGCCGTCGAGGCGAAGAAGGAGCCGGGGCTCACCTTCGACCTGCAGCTCATCACGCTGCGCAACGTCCTGGAGCTGGTGCGGCCGCGCACCGAGGCCATCAACCAGGTGATGTTCCTGTCCTCCTCCACCGTCTACGGCGATTTCGAGGGCGACACGGTGGACGAGACCACCTTCCCCCGGCCGGAGGGCATCTACGCCAACGCGAAATTCATGGGCGAGCGGCTGGTGCGGACCTACCGCACCCAGTACGGCGTTGGCACGACGGTGATCCGGCCGTCGGCCCTTTATGGCGAGCGCTGCATCAGCCGCCGCGTGAGCCAGGCCTTCATCGAGAACGCGCTGACGGGCAAGCCGCTGCTGCTCGAAGGCGGCGGCGACGGCCGGCTCGACTTCACCTACATCAACGATCTGGTGCAGGGGATGGTGCGGGCGCTGGCGCTACACGACTCGCCCGAGCGCAGCTCGACCTTCAACATCACCTACGGCAATGCGCGGACGATCGCCGAGCTCGCCGGGGTCGTGAAGGAGGTTGTGCCGTCGGCGAAGCTGGAGGAGCGGCCGCGCGCGGCCGACAAACCGGTCCGCGGCACGCTTTCCATCGAGCGCGCGCGCCGGGAGCTCGGCTTCGAGCCGGAATGGCCGCTGGAAGTCGGCTACAAGCGCTATTGCGAATGGTACGTCGCCGAGTGGGAGCGCGCGAAGCGCCAGCTCGACCGCAATTGAGTCCGCGTCGATGACCGCCACCGATCGCGGCGCAAGCGCCGTCCTCCTGCTCGCCCGGCTCGACAGCCGGCGACTGCCCGGCAAGGGGCTGGCGGACCTGGGCGGCCGGCCGCTGCTCGGCCGCACCGTCGACCGTATCCAGCGCTGCACCGTCGTCCCGGACATGGTGCTCGCGACCAGCGACCGGGCGGTGGACGATCCCTTGGCGGCCTTCGCGACGGCCGAGGGCATCGCCTGCTATCGCGGCGACGGCGCCGACGTCGCGGGCCGCTGTCTGGCCGCGATGGACGCCCACGCCCTCGATTGGTTCATACGCATCTGCGGCGACAGCCCGTTCCTCGACCCGGCGGTGACGGATGCCGTGGCACAAGCTTTCCTGGCGCCCGACGCGCCGGACATCGCGACCAATGTCCACCCCCGCGGCTTTCCGATCGGCGCCAGTGCCGAGGCGGTTTCGCGATCCGCCCTGGAACGCATCTGCGCATCGACGGACGACCCGGCCTGGCGCGAACACGTCACCGCCTGGGCCTATGCCCATCCGGAGGCGTTCGCGATCCGCAACGTGGCGCCGCCGGACGGGCGCTACGAAGGGCTATCGGTCGCCGTCGACACGCCGGAGGACCTGGAGAAGGCCCGGCGGGCGATCGCGCTGCTGGACGATCCGGCCGGGGCCCCGCTGGACGCGGTCGTCGCGGCCTATCGCTGAGCGCCGCCGGGCCCCTCCCTACGCCGCCAGTTCGGCATAGGCGGCCTCCGCCTCCGTCAGCAGATGCCGCACGATGTCCGTTTCTTCCGCGGAATGCCCGGTCTTCTCGTTGATCTTCTGTCCGAAGTGCCGGACCGCGGCCTCCCGGTCCGGTTTCAGGCGATCGAAGAACGCATGGAGCGTATCGATCACGGCCGGATCGCCCTCGAACAGGCGTTCGCTCTGAATCGACACGCGGTCTCGGTTCGGGAACGCCGCCTCCAGGCCTTCCCAGAAGCGTTCGGTGAAGGCCAGAAACCAGCCGACGTGATAGGGCAGATCGCTCAGGGTGCGCAGGTCGAAGCGATACCCGCCGTCGTCACCCACCGCATAAGGAAGAGCCGCGATCTGGGTCCCGCCATATTGCCGCTTGCCGATCATGGAACGGATCACGGCGCCCTCGTTACGGCGCAGGTAGAGTAGACGGCTGTCGTCGAACAGCGTCGCCCAGACAGGCGCGAAGATCGCATCCCAGTGGCTAACCACGACCGGCGTGCGGTTCTCGCGGTAGGCGGCGGCCATCTCGGCGATCCGGCAGCGCAGATAGGCCTCGACGAGCGGTCCCAGGGACTCGGGCGTGGTATCTCCGGACAGCAATCGGGTAACGGCACCCCACCGATGGCGCGGCGCGACCTGAAGGCTGAAGGAGTGGAAGGGCATATAGGGGCTGCCGAGACGGTCGAGATACGCGAACAGCGCGGTCGTCCCGGCCCGCCCCGTGGAGATGACCTGGATCGGATCGCCGGCGCTCGGCGCGAAGCGCTCGCGAACCCGGGCGATCTGGTCGCGCATCGCCCGGATCGCGGGCCTTTCACAGCAGGCCGCGATCGCCTCGGCATAGCGCCGAACGCGCTCGGTCAGGTCCGCCGGAATCGCACGCGGCGGGGCCTGGAAACCGGAATCGGCCTCGGCGCCGACGGCGACGGCCTCGTTCAGGCCGAGATACAGCGTCGGCACGTGCTTTTCCCGCCGAATGGCCGTGCCCGTGGCATTGGGCAAATGGGCGATGTCCGCGCTCTCCGGCGCGTGCCGCAGGCTCTCATAGGCGAGCCATTCCGGCGGCAGCTCCAGATTCGCGCCGCGCAGCGTTCGCCCCAGCGACAGGACGTCGCCCTTTCCGGTCACCTGAACCAGGGCGTAGATCAGATGGCGTCGGTGGACGTCGTCGAACCCCCCGCGCCGTTGACCGAGCTGGGCCAACATCCGGGCCGCGCCGGCCGCGTCGCCCCCTTGCGCCATTGCGCCCCCCAGATGGACCAGCGCTCCGGGCTCGTCGGCGCTTGCGCGCAACGGCACGCGCCCCTGAAGCAGCAGCTCGCCGCGCCCGCTGCCGGCAAGGGCGAAGGCCAGGAGAACCTTGCCGAACTCCCTGAGATTCGCGACGCCCGGATTATCGAGGCAGTCCGCGATCATGAGATCGGAGCGCCCGAAAGCCTGGCTGGCGTGAAGCATCAGATACAGCATCTCCGGCGACCATGTCGATGGGGCCCCCAACGCGCCGCGAAGACGACCGATCTCGTAGTAGTTCTCGGCCTCGATGTGCCGCCTCATTCCCTCCAGCGCGGTCTCGCTTTCCATCGTTCCCCCTTCGCCGGCCGGCCTGTGCCAGGGCTCGCCGGCGTTCCGGGCCGTCAGGCCCGCGGTGTCCAGTGCCATGTCACCTTGCGGTCGAGGATACGCCAACCGGCCCGCTCATACATCCGCTGGGAGGTCAGATTGCGCTCCTGCGTGCCGGCCGTGCCGGTTCGGCACCCGTCGCAGAAACACCCCATCGCCGCGATCAGGCGGTGGGCGACCCCGCGGCCCTGCGCGCTGGGATCCACGGCGAGGAGATCGATCGTCGCCGTGCCGTTGCGCACCATGACGAGGTTGAACCCCTCGATCCGGCCGTCCGCCCCCTCCGCCACCAGGGGCACGTCCGCGCGTCCGGCCACGTCGTTCACGACCCAGGCCCGCTTGAAGGCGTTCGCGGCATCGTTCGGTATATCGGGATCGACGTGCCAGCGGTCGTCGGTGAAGGCTCTGGCAGCGATATCGCCGCAGACCTCCGCATCCGTTCCGCGCGCGAGGCGCACGCCCTCCGGCGCGCCGTCCGACGGGCCGTGGTCGATGGGCCCGCCATAGATCAGCAGCGTCTCGACCTTGCGGAAACCGAAGGCGGCGAGGTCCACACGCGGTGCGAACCGTGCNNGTGACCGCCTCGCCGGCATGCACCGGGTCGTCGAGCTGCCAGACGGGTCCGTCCAGGAAACGCGCGTCGAAGGGCCGGTCGCTCACCCCGGGCGGCAGGCCGCCCGCCATCACGCCCCCTCCGCGTCGGTGGCCGGGATCGACCCCCCCGCCGCCTCCGCGGCACAGTCCGCGAAACCGCGCAGGGTGTACTTGCCGCTCGGCTCCACAAGGCGCTCCAGCGTGCGCAGACGCAGCCCCGCCCCGCGCACCAGCATCGCGAAGGACACCGCGGAGAAGGCGCAATAGTGTTCGATGGCGAATTCCTCCCGCGCCGGACCGTCGGGATCGGCGAGCGCCCCCTCCGCGTCCGGCAATTCGATATAGACGAGCCCGCCCGGAACAAGCACGTCGCATGCCGACGCCAGAATCGGCACCGGGTCAGGCACATGCTCGAGGACCTTGTTGAAGCTGACGAGGCCGAAACGCCGGTCGATGCGCGTCGCGCCGAAGGTGCCGGTCAGTGCCTCCACCCCGGCGACGCTCTCCGCGTGGTCGGCGGCCCGCGGGTCGGGGTCCAGCGCGGTGGCGGACCAGCCCGCCTCGCGCATCGCGGCGGGAAAGACGGCGAGGCCCGCGCCCACGTCGAGGAGCGTGCGCGGCGCCTCCGGCGCCAGACGGCGCGCTTCGGCATCGGCATAGGCGACCCGGCCCCGGTTGTCCGAGCGTTCCGGCGGGAGCGCCATGATCCGCTCGAACTGGCGGCGCACGCCGTCAACGCCGTAGGTGCGGTCCCAGTAGTCCCCGGCATAGAGCTGGGACAGGTCCATCGCATGGTGATTGACGACGTGGCCGGTCCGCTCCCCCTGCCAGAGCTCGCGCCGGTAGTCGGCGATGCCAAAATCGGTCTCCACCGGCGGCGGCGCATCGAAACGCGCGAGGAACCGCCACGCGCTCTCGCCGGTGACGGGACAGTGGATTTCGGGCGCCGGGTCGGACATCGGCGGGGCCCGTCAGGCCGCGAGCGAGGCGGTGTAGGTCTCGAAATTGCGGAGACACCGCTCCTTCAGGACCGAGGGCATGAAGGAATAGGACCGCCCGACATAGACCTGGGGCTGGCTGATGAACTGGCCGAAGTCCCGGAACATCGTCAGCGCATCCATCGTGATCTCGACGCAGGCCTCGGTGTTCACCCGGCGCAGTTGATAGAGCTTCATGTCCGGCTCGATGGCCAGGCGGCGCTTGAGCACCACGCCGCCGTACTCGATCTCCGGGCGCACCTTGTGAAGCGTCGTCGACAGGCTGTCGAAATCGCCGTGGTAGATGGCCCACAAGTGGGTATCGAGGCCGCGGTACTTCTCCGGCGGCGCGCCGTGCAGGTTGACCGTCCGGTCCAGCGCCACATTCAGCACCGGCGCGTCGAGCCGCCCGGTGCCGAACACGATCAGGGCCTCGACGTCCGCGGCCTGCATCTCCGCGACCGCCTCGGGTTCGTTGAGATCGGTATAGGTGGAAACCGGCGCCACATCCGCGAGCGTCGGGCTGTCCCCGTCGAACCAGACGTCGCGCTCGTAGGCGTCGCGCTCCGCCTCGTAGGCATGGTCGATCTGGAACGGCGCGGACGGCGTGCGCCGCTCCTCGAAAACCCGCACCACCTCGTGCCGTTCGGCGATGCGCTGCACGAACTGGACGTGGTGCAAGGTGTCGGTGGTCAGGATGCCCACCCGAACTGGTGACGGTTGATCGTCCATCGCGTCTCTCCCCGGCGCGGCCGGACTCTCCGGGCCCCCCGTGGCGCCCCGAACCGGCCAGCGTCTTCTACCATTGCCAGTCCGGGATCAGGAAGTCCGGCATCCACCAGGTGCCGTCCGGCGCGCGCTGCCAGATCTCCGGATTGCGGAAGCGCTCGGCCGTCTCCCAGAACCAGCTCTCGGGCCGGCCGACGAAATCGCAGAAACGGCGCACGTCCGCGTGCGGATAGACCATGCCGTCGGTGCGGAGGCGTTCGATCGCCTCCTCGCGCGTCATGTCGCCGTTCCGGATCTGCACGGACAGATTGTCGAAGGCCCGTGTGATGCCGAACTTGTACCACTTCAACAGGTGGTGCAGCGAAATGAAATGGCAGTCGATGTCGGCGAAGGCCCAGGTTCCGGTCTTCAGATCGCCGGCATCGTGCGCGAATCCGTGCGCGGCGGCGATGCGTGCGTTCTCGAAGCTGTCCCACTTGAAAAAGGCGCCGAGAAAGACCGAGCGCACCTCGAAATCGGGGGCGCTCGGGAAGCGGTAGGGGACGAGATCCGCCTCGGTGAGCCCCTCCTTGCCGACCCAGAAGTCGGCATCGGTGGACATCAGGCAGCCATGCTTGGCCAGCCAGTCCGCGTCCAGCCGGTCGCTCAGCCGCTCGGCCTCACTGCCGCCGTACTCGAGCTGCGGGTTCTCGCCCCACACGATCAACGGAATCCGCAGCCGCACCGCGAGCGTGATCGGGATGGCGAACAGCGCCATGTGCATCGGCAGGCCGGTCGCCCCCTTCTCCTCGAAGGCGGCGACCATGAAGCGCCGCTCCACGTCGGGGTCGATCGTATAGTCGATATGGTCGACGCCGAGGCGCTTGATCATCGCATCCAGGTTGCGCTGGCCGATTTCGGTGCGCGCCGGCGTCCGCCAGGTCACCGCCAGAACCTTCAGGCCGTAGGACTGCGCCTTGATGATCTGGTACCAGCTGTCCTTGCCGCCGGAGACCGGCACGATGCAGTGATAGCCCGCCGCCCGGTCCTCGGCGTCGGCGACGATCTCGCCGAAGGCGGCCGCCCGCGCATTCCAGTCGATGCGCTCCTCCTTGTCGCGGTGGCCGCGGCAGGCGGTGCAGACCCCGTCCTCGTCGAGCGCGATGCCCGGACGCGTGTCCGGCAGAATGCAGATGCGGCAGTACTTCATCGCAACCTCGTGCTTGCGGCGGCCCGCGCGTCCGGCGCGGCGTCGGCCGGCTCCGCGACGGTGCCGCCCTCGGCGGCGTGCCGGTCCAGGAAAAGCTTGGCCGCGACCAGCGAGAACAGGAACTTGCTCTCGCTGTTCAGGCTCACCTCGCTGTCCAGAAGCGCCTCGAAGCGCGTCTTGTCGACGATGTCGAAGAACGGCCCGCCGTCGAGCAGCCGCTCGCGCACCGAAGGCTCTGCGAAATCGACAAAACTCGTCACCGGGGCGTTGATGCCCTGCTTGCGCGGATTGTCCAGGATCGCGTCGTCCACCAGCCCGCGGCCCGCCTCGCGCAGGAGCGCCTTGGGCAGGCCGTTCCGGACCAGATGGCGGTCCGGCACGGTAAACAGGAACTCGACCAGGTCGCGATCCAGGAAGGGCGCGCGGTTCTCCACCGACCAGCGCATCGACGCCAGGTCGTCGTCATGCAGCATCACCGGCACGGTCTCGTGGAATAGCTCGTTCAGAAGCCGGTTCCGGATCGGGGAGTCGGCGTAGGCCGCTTCGCTGTGCGGCTCGTCGAACGGCGCGCGCAGATAGCCGGCGAAGCGCTCGCGGCCGAGATAGACGTGCGCGCGCGCCGCCGGATCCCGGATGAAGGCTTCCGGGTCCTGGAGATAGGGGTTGCGCACGAACTGCCCGTAGGTCTCGCGCCAGCGGGCGACGCGCTCGGCATGGCCCGGCGCGTCCTTCATCGCCGCCAGCCAGAACAGGTAATGGTCGTAGTAGCCGGTGAAGACCTCGTCCGCGCCGGTGCCGCCGAGCGCCACCTTGAAGCCGTCGGCGTGGATCGCCTCGCTCACCAGCCAATGGAGATAGTAGGAAATGGTGAGCGGCGGCCCGTCGAAATAGCCGATCAGGTCGTCCAGGCGCTCCAGGAACCCCTCGCGCGGAATGGAGATCTGCCGGCTGGGACAGTCCAGCCGCGCGAGCGCGGTGCGGATCGCCGCCGTCTCGTCGTAGCGGGGATCGTCCTCGACGATGGAAAAGCAGGTGATCGGGTGGTCGTGGACCGCGCGGGCGACGCCCGCGATCACGTTGGAGTCGATTCCGCCGGAAAGCCTCACCGCCACCGGCACATCGGCGCGCAGGCGCCGGGCGATGGCGTGGTGCACGCGCTCGCGCGCGCCCTCGAGCGCCTGCGCTTCGCTCATCGCGTGGTCGGGGCGATAGGCGAGCTGCCAATAGCTCTCTGCGCGGGGCGGCTCGGGCGCCCCGATCTCCGCCGCGGCGGCCGCCGGGAAGTCGTGGACGTCGGCATAGAAGGTTCGCCGCCGGGTCAGCAGGGCCTTGTAGCCGTTGACGAGGNNGACCAGTTCCGTCAGCACCTTGATCTCGGAGGCGAAGACCAGCGCCCCGCCCGCCATGCGCCAGTAGAGCGGCTTCTCGCCGAACCGGTCGCGGGCCAGCAGAACGCGGCCGGCGCGTTCGTCGTGCAGCGCGAAGGCGAACATCCCCTCGAACCGCGCGAGGCAGTCGCGTCCCCACACGCGATAGGNNGCCCTCGGTCCGAAAGCGGCATCCCGCCGCCTCGAGCTCGCCGCGAAGCCGGCGGTGGTTGTAGATCTCGCCGTTATAGACGAGCGCCAGCCCGTCCTTCACGAACGGCTGGTCGGACCGGGCCGCCGGGTCGACGATGGACAGCCGCGTATGCAGCAGGGACAAGAAGCCGCCCGGCAGCGTCGCCTCGTACTGCCCGGCCCCGTCCGGCCCGCGATTGGCCATCAGGGCCCGCGCCGCCGCCGCGCGATCCGGATCGAGCGGCGTCGCGGCAAGCCGTCCGGCAATCCCGCACATGGCGCGCCGCCCCCCTCCTCTAACCGTCCGCCAGGGCGTCGCGCGGCACGACGCAGCCGCGCGCGAGCGGCCGGGTCAGTCGGCGCCCCACCACACCGTCGATCTCCAGGGCGGGCACCTCGCTCGCCGGGCGCGCGAACATCAGGTCGTCGCGCGTCAGAACACGGTCGGCGGCCAGGTCGCGGGCCGCCACCACGCCCTTGCGAATGGCGGCGACGGCCGGCGCCTCGCAGGGCTGCGGCCGCTTCTCGCCGGTGCCGAGGGCGGCGTTCATGCGCGCGATCGCCTCGGCGAGATAGCGCAGGTCCGCCGGCTCCGCGGAGAGGCTGTGGTCGCGGAATTCCCGGCCCGTTTTCCGGTCGGTGAAGTGCACCTCGATCACCCGGGCGCCCAGCGCGACGGCACCCAGGACAGCCTCGGGGCCGATGACGTGGTTCGAATAGCCGACCGTGGCCGGCGCCACACGGTCCGCCAGCGTGGGGATGGCGCGCAGGTTCGCCTCCTCCATCGGCGTGGGATAGGCCGAGACGCAATGCATCACGGCCAGCCGCTCGGCCACCGCCGCCGTGCCCGCTTCCTCGCGGAACCAATCGACGGCGCGGCTCACCTCCTCGGCCGTGCCGCAACCGGTCGAAAGCAGCACGGGCAGCCCCGTTGCCGCGGCCGCACGGACGGTCTCCGGGAAGGTCAGATCGCCAGACATGATCTTGATCGCCGCGCCCAGCTCCGCGATCAGCGGCACCCAATCCTCGGTCACCGGCGTCGACAGAAAGGCGACGCCGCAGCGGGCCGCCTCGGCCGCCAGACGGCGGTGCGCGGCCTCGTCCAGCGCGAAGGCCGTCACCCGCGCCAACCGCTCGGGATCGTCGGCCGCCACGAACCGCGCCGGCGTGTAG
>JABAHQ010027822.1_pt1 | contig 12579 bp, 10 predicted proteins | sample 7062091 | NCBI WGS metagenome assembly JABAHQ01 (sample SAMN14534359, study PRJNA622989) | marine sediment metagenome | biome: marine biome [ENVO:00000428]; feature: marine pelagic biome [ENVO:01000023]; material: deep marine sediment [ENVO:00002113] | place: India: Gulf of Kutch | collected...
CGGGTCGAAGCAGGTCCCGTGTGGCGCGAACTTATCACACCAAGGGCTAGGCTTGAATCCAGCCGTTTCTCCCCGCCTTCTCCGGCCCGATTTTCTCCCTGGATGGAAGGAAAGGGTGAAAGCCGGGTTCAGGAAGAATTTTTTCGGGACCGAGGTCGGCACCCGTAGGTGGTGTCGGAGGTCCAGACGATTTGGATGGCTTTTTTCATTTTCCCCTCCCAATCGGGAGAGTCGGTTTCTGGCGAAGGGGGGGAGGATGGGGAGGAAGAATCCGGCGCTTCCGGCCCGCCTTTGGGGGGGATCGGTCCCTCCCGTTTCTTCCTTTCTTCTTCCAAGGCAGTTGGGCTAGAAAAGGGGACGGTTCCGGGTTCCAACTGGGCCCCGGCAAGTTTGGCCCCGGCAAGAGAAACCTTCTGCAGATCGACATTTTGAAGGTTGGCTCCCCGCAGGTTGGTCCAGGCCAGGTCGGCCCCGTCCAGCCGGCAGCCGGTAAAATCCGCGTAACAAAGATCGGCCCGTCCCATTTGTCCCTCGCGGAGGTCGGCCTCGACCAGGTGGACGCCGGTAAGATCGGCCGCACTGAGGTTCGCCCCGCGCAAGACCGCCCGCCCCGCCTGGGCCCGCACCAGGCTGGCTCGGCTGAGATTGGCCCGGCTGAGATCGGCCCCGGTCAAATTGGCGCCGCTCAGGTTGGCGCAACTCAAATCGGCCCGGACCAGGCGGGCCTGCTGGAAACAGCTCCAACTGAGATCGGCCTTGTACAGGTTGGATCCAGTGAGGTCCGCGGCCGTCAGATCGGCCCGATCGAGATCGACATCCCTCAACACCGCCCCGCTGAGATCGATGCCTTGCAGGTTCAATCCCGAAAGCCCGGCGCCGCTCAGGGTGGCGCCCCGAAGCCGGGTATTTCCAAACCGGGCGTGCCGGAGATCTGTTTCGTACAAGTTAGCGTTGCTGAGGTCCGCATCCAGGAAACCGGTCGCTGCCAACCGGGCCCGGCGAAGGTCTGCCCCGGATAAATCCGCTCCGGTCAAATCGGCGCCTTCCAGGCAGGCTCCCCGCAAGTCAGCGCCGCTGAGGTCGGTGCCCGCCAAGCGAGCCCCTCTCAGGTTCGTGGCCTGGAAACAGGCGTAACGCAAATCGATGCCCGTCAGGTCCACCCCGCTCAAGTCGGCCCCTTGAAAATCCGCGCGCACGAGTTGCGCGTCTTTGAGATCCGCCCAGGACAAGTCGGCCCAATTGAGATCGTTCTTGGACAATTCCAAGAATTTTTGTTCCCAGAGGTTTTTCTGATCCATGATTGTAAATCCCCGTATCTAACTATAACGAACCAAACTCCCGGGAACTCAAGTTTTTTTTTGGAAAACCCAAAAAGTTCTGGTTCCCTGGATCCAAGTCCTTTATAAATCAATAGGGTTTATAAACTCGTGAAAAACCCGGAGAACAGGGCCACCTTGCGGCAATTAGGAGAGTTTGGATTGATCGACCGGTTTCGGACGCGGCTCCGCTACCGTTCTCCCCAAGTCGAATTGGGTTTGGGGGACGACTGCGCGGCTTATCGCGCCTCTTCCGGCGGTTTCCAGCTGGTGACCACCGACGCGCTCGTGGAAACGGTGCATTTCAATCGGGGCACCACCACGCCGGAACAACTGGGGCGTAAATCCATCGCCGTCAACCTCAGCGATATTGCGTCGATGGGGGGCACGCCCACCCTGGCGCTGGTGTCGTTGGCGATTCCTCCCCGGACGCCGGTGAAATTTCTGGACCGCCTTTATTCGGGGATGGGTCAAATGTGCCGCCGGTACCGGGTGGAACTGGTGGGGGGCGATACGGTGGCTTCCCCGCGGCACCTCTTCCTCAATGTGACGGCATTGGGAGAAACCCGGAAAAACCGATTGTTCACCCGTTCCGGCGCCCGCCCCGGCGACGCGATTTGGGTGACGGGGACGCTGGGGAAATCCGCCCTGGGCCTGGAACTTTTGCAGCGTCCGCAAAAAAAATGGAAAGGCCGCGCCGGGGATTTCAATCGGCTGAAGCGGGCCCACCTGGACCCGACCCCCCGAGTGGAGGAGGCCCGGCTTTTGGCCCGCTCCCGGGCCAAAATCACCAGCATGATCGATGTGAGCGACGGCCTGGTTCAGGATCTGGGCCATATTTGTGAAGCCAGCGGCGTGGGGGCGCGGCTCGAGGAATGGCAATTGCCCCTGGCCCCCGCCCTGACCCGGGTTTGTACGCTTAACTCTTTGAATGCATTAAGTTATGGCCTTCGCGGGGGGGAGGAATATGAATTACTGTTTACATCCCGACCCGAAGATGTTAAAAAAATTATGAGCCAGTTTCACCAAGCACGGTGCCCTGTGAGCGTGGTTGGAGAGATCACGGCCTCAAAAAACCGTATGATTTTGGAAAAAACCTCCGGGGCGGAAGAATCTCTTCGATTTTCAATGGGGTTCAACCACTTCAAAACCGGTAAGGGATAACCCGCACTTCCCGATCAAACTGCGAAACTGGGCTCTCAACCCTTTTCCCCACGAGAGGGTTTGGCATCAGGCACCGGCTTAACAGGGGGTTGTTTAAACGCTTTGGACGAATCATCCTTACTTCCCCGATCCATCCTTTTAATTTTTCTTCTGTTGGGTTCAGGCTTTTTTTCGGCCTGTGAAGCCGCGTTTTTCTCCCTGAATCGGTTTCAGATCGACGAAATGAAGGCCCGCAAAGGCCGACTGGGCCGGAAGGTCTACGACCTGCTGCAAAAGCCCCGGGAACTGCTCATCACCATCTACATCGGAAACGAGTTGGTGAACATCGCCACTTCCGTCGTGGCCACCTCGATTTCCATCCAGATTTTCGGCAACGTCGGGGTGGGGATCGCCATCGGGGTGGGAACGTTTCTCTTGCTCATTTTTGGAGAAATCGTGCCCAAAAGCATGTCCCTGCAGTTCGCGCAGGCGTATTCCCTGTTTGCCTCGGTTCCCCTGAACTTGTTCGGTAAAATCGTCCGCCCCTTCCAAAAAATCTTGACCCGGCTGGCCGAAAGGGTCATTTCCAAGCTGGGCATCTCGGCTTTGCAACGCCGGGAATCTCCCATCACCGACGAAGAATTCCGGGCCATGGTCCAGTTGGGAGAGGGAGAAGGGGTGATCGATTCCGAGGAAAGCACCCTCATCCATAACATCATCGAATTCGGTGAAACCACGGTGGGCGACATCATGACGCCCAAAATCGACATGTTCGCGGTGGGCGTGGACGACAGCCTGGATAAAATTTTGCCCCGGATCATGGAGAATTTCTATTCCCGGGTGCCCGTGTACGACAGCGAGGGCCAAGAAATCATCGGCATTCTTTTCACTAAAGATCTGAACCGGCTGAAACATTTGCCGCGGGACAAGGTCAACCTGAAAAGCATTCTCCACCCCGTTCTTTCGGTTCCCAAAACCAAAAAGATCAAGGAACTCCTGGAAGAGTTCCGAAAGATGAAACGGCACATGGCGATCGTTCTGGATGAGTACGGAAGCATCACCGGCCTGGTCACCCTGGAGGATATCCTGGAGGAACTGGTGGGGGAAATCGACAGCGAAATGAGAAAGGATGAGGTGCCGATCGTTCCCATCAGCGATCGCAGTTACCGGCTCACCGCCACCTACCCCCTGCATGAATTCAACGAGCGGTTCAACGCCGATTTGCCGGAAGCCGAATACGACACCGTGGGGGGCCTGGTGTTCGGCCTGTTCGGACGGATTCCCCGTTCCGGAGAAGCGGTGACCTTCTCCCATTTCAAGTTCCGGGTTGAAAAAATGAAAGGTCCCCGCATCGTCAAGCTTCACCTCACCCTGCTGAACGACGGCTCGGAACCGGACCGCAAAGAACCGAAAAAAGAATCCAAAAAAGTCGCTTCGCTCTGATTATGGAACTGACGACCACGCTCATTCTGGTGGTATTGGGCATCCTGATGGAAGGTTTTTTCTCCGGTTCGGAAATCGGGATGATCGCCATCAACCGGATCAAAATGAAACACGAATCGGATGCGGGACAGCCTGCCGCCGCCTCGATTCTCAATCTGCTCGCCTCCCCGGAACGCCTGTTCGCCACCACGTCCCTCGGGACCAACCTGGCCATGGTGACCACCTCGGCGGTTTTCACCGCTTACCTGGTCACCCATTTGGGCCGGCATGGGGAATGGCTGGCGATGGCGATTCTGTCCCCCATCATCATCTTCGCCGCCGAGATCGTCCCCAAGATGATTTTCCAAAACCAGCCCGAAACCATCATGCGGGTGATGGTGAAACCGCTCAGTTTTTTCTGCAAAGTGTTCGGTCCGGTCATCGAATTCTTTTCCCGGATTTCTTTCTTTTTCACCTCGGCCGTCAAATCCGAAGAAAGCGGGAAAATCCTCAGCCGGGACCAGATCCGGAACATTCTGAGCCTGGACTCCCAGACTCTTTCCCTCGGTCCGGCGGAACGGAAAATGATCCACAACATTTTCAATTTCGGGGAGATCACCGTCGAACACTGCATGGTGCCTCTGGTCCACATCACCGCGGTTTCCGACGCCATCACCATGAAAGAGGCGCATGAAATCGCCAACGATTCGGGGTTTTCCAGGCTCCCGGTGTACCATCAAAAAATGTACAACCTGATCGGCATCCTCAACACCTTCGACCTGTTGAATCAGCCGATGGATGACACCTCCATCACGGACCTGATTCGGCCGGCCTATTACGTCCCGCCCAACAAGAAAATCGATGACCTGCTGCGCGAACTCCAGCAACGGGGCCTGCACATGGCTTTCGTGGTGGACGAATACGGGGGATGCGTGGGGTGCGTGACCATCGAGGACCTGCTGGAAGAAATCGTCGGGGAAATCGAGGACGAATACGACAAGCCGGAAAAACGTTATGAATCTTATCCCGGGGGCGGGTTTTTGATCGACGCCGAAATGGAAATCAACGCCATCAACGAAACCTTGAACCTGACCTTGCCCGGCGGCAACTACGAAACCCTGGCGGGTCTGGCCATCGACCGTTTGGAACGAATCCCCAACCCGGGAGACCAGGTGGAAGTGAACGGTTACCGCCTGACCATCAAGGAAGCCAACAAGCGAAAGATCGAATCCATTATTGTGACGCCCGCTTCCCCTGCCTCTCAAGAACCCGCCGCCGGGGAATGATCGATTGGGACTCTCCTCGCGATACTAAAGATCCCGGTAATCTTCCAGTTCTTCGTAAGCTTCCCGGATTTCCAAGAACTTCAGATGCGCTTCCCGGGAGAAGTCTTCTCCCTGGTGGGCGGCCCGGTCCGGGTGGTACTGGCCGGCGAGGCGGCGGTACGCCCTTTTGATTTCCTCGTCGCCGGCGTCGTAGTCGAGCCCCAGCACGGTGTAGGGGGATTTCATGGGAGGTAAAGCGTATTTGCTGCGGATTTGGTCTTGTTCCCGGTAGGAGACCGAGACCCTTCGAGCCACCTCGTTGATGCGTTTTTCCACGGGCTCCGTCAACGAATCGCCGACCAGGGCCAGGCGGTAACACAAAGCCACCAGCAGGCGTCCATACTGGTGGCCAGCGGCCTTTTGATACTGCTCCACCAGCGATTTTATATCCGGATCGACCTTTTGCGTTTCGCGGATGACCTGGTCGATAAACCTCAAGCCCTCTTCACCGAATTGAAAATGCTTGACCAGGAAGCCGTGAACCACTCGGACCTCTTCCGGCGCCAGAGGACCCCGGGCCATCATCACCTTGGTGAGCACCGCCGCCAGGCAGGAAACAAAAAGCCCCCGGTGGACCAGCCCGGGGAGGCTTGGGGCCTGTTTCTTGAAATACTTTTTGGTGACAAAATGCTGGAGGGTTCCCCCGATCAAAGCCCCCAAGGGGCCGCCCCGAAGAAAACCCAGCCCGGCACCCAGTTTCCAGGACATGAAAAACCGGCCTTCCTGCTGAAATCAGAGGGTTCATTTTTCAAAAAAAACCATGATAGCATACCACTCCCCGCACCCAGCCCGGGGAAGTTTCCGGTCTCCAACCTCCCGGAGGTTCTCGGGTCCGGCCTGAAGTCGCTGGAAAAATTTTTTCGAAAATGGTACCCTGCCCCCCACGTCCCCTCGCATTCGTAAGCCTTCCTCTCCGGATCAAAAACATTTTAAAAAATACGGAGCATTTCATGGTCAAACACATTGTGATGTTCAAACTCGCTGAACGGACCCCGGAGAACCGGGAGAAAGTGATCGCGGCCTTGACCGGGATGAAAGGGAAAATCGAAACCCTCCGCTATCTCGAGGTGGGCACGGATTTTTCCCAAACCGAACGCAGCTACGACGTGGTGCTGACCACTCATTTCGATGACCGGAAGGGCCTTAAAACTTATTCGGAACACCCCGTGCACCGGCCCGTGGTGGAAACCCTCCGGGGCCTGTGCTCCAGCTCGGTGGTCGTGGATTATGAGTCCTGATCCCTCCGGATTCGGCCGGAAATAAAGGGACCACCGGGGTTTTCGGCACGCTGATTTTTTCGAAATAATTTCTTGTACTTTCAGAGATGAAATGCTAACATCCCTGCTTAAAATTTAATCAGTTACATCTAGTGTTACAGATTAAAACCACGTTAAAAGCAAAGAGCACCGAACCCGGCCCCTAACGATACCTTGATCCTTCAAACCCGATTTGAGAATCCTCGGCAGGCATTTTTCAGACCCCCCCAGGTCGTGTTGAGCCCACATCCCGCCTGGAAGGTCCTCAGTCAGAAAGGGCCTTAAACGGTTCCGGGTGCTGTAAATCCCAGACTTCAATAGGAGATTGGGGATGGCCAAAAAAAAGAAAACGACCCAAAAGAAAGCCACCAAGAAAAAGGCGGGAACCCGGAAAAAGGTTCAAAAGAAAAAGGTTCAAAAGAAAAAGATCCCCAAAAAGAAAAAAGCCGTGAAATCCGCTGCCAAAAAGGCCAAGACCCGAACCCGGAAAGCGACCCCCAAGAAGAAAACCAAGGCCAAGAAAAAAGCCGCTCCCCCGGCGAAAAAAAGCAAAGCCAAAACCAAAAAACCGGTCAAAAAGAAAACCCCCCGGAAAAAGGCCTCTTCCGCCCGGCCCAAGGCCCGGAAAGCCGCCGCCCCGAAACCAAAAAAAACCCGGCCCAAGGCTCAAAAATCCAAGGCGAAAACCCGACCGGCCACCACCCCCCGGGCGCGGCTGGAACCGGTGATTGAAAAAATCCGGGAACGATTGTTACAAAATCGGGCGGAGCTTTTGAGGATGATTGAATCGGCCCAGGGCATCGAGCGGGAGGTCGGGGAACTGACGTTCAGCAATGAAATCGACCTGGCCTCGAGTCTGGAAGGGCGGGAAATGGCGTTTCAACTGTCCAGCCGGGACCGGCACGAATTAAAACTGATCGAAGACGCCCTGGTTAAAATGCGAACCGGGACGTACGGCATTTGCGAAAGCTGCGGGAAAAATATCGGCATCAAACGGCTGGAGATTCTACCGTTGACGACCCTGTGCATCGATTGCCAGGAATCCATGGAACACGCCTGACCCTGGCCCGGTTTCAGCGGCCGTGGCATTTTTTGTACTTCTTGCCGCTTCCACAGGGGCAGGGATCGTTTCGTCCCACCTTTTTTTCCTCGCGCCGAACCGTAGCGGGTTTAGCCCCCTCCGCGGAATCCCCCCGATGTTCGATGACTCTTTGCTGGGCCGGCGCAAGGTTGTTTTTCAGAGAAACCTCCGCTTCCTTCTGAATCCGGATCTTGAATAAGTATTCCGTGATCTCCTGCCGGATCCGGGTCATCATTTCCCGAAACATGTCGAAACCCTCTTTCTTGTATTCAGTCAGAGGGTTCTTTTGCGCATAACCGCGCAGGCCTATCCCTTCTTTGACATGATCCATGGCGAGCAGATGATCTTTCCAGAGGTTGTCCACGATCTGAAGCATGATCGAGCGCTCCAGGTGCCGCATCATGGTGGGGTCGATCCCTTCCTCTTTTTTCTTGTACGCTTCGCAGACGGCTTCAAATAACGCGTCGTGGAGTTTTTCCCGCGTGCAGTGTTCGAGGGGCAACTTCCGGCCTTCGATTTCCAGTTCCTCGTCACCCACCTTCCGGACCCGGATGGAGAACTGCCGTTCCATCATTTCGTGGAGGGCCTCGATGTCCCATTCCTCCGGATAGAGTTTTTCGGGAGCGATGTCTTCGAGGAACATGTCGATGACCTCGTCGGCCATATCGAGAAGGATTTCTTTCTGGTTTTCGCCCGAGATGATGTCGCGGCGGAGGGCGTAAAAGATTTCCCGCTGCTTGTTCATGACGTCGTCGTACTCCAGGAGATGCTTGCGGATGTCGAAGTTGTGGGCCTCCACCTTCTTCTGCGCGTTGGCGACCGCCTTGGTGATCATGTTGTGCTCGATCGGCTGGCCATTTTCCATCCCCAACCGGGTCATGACCCCGGAAATCCGGTCGGATCCGAAAATGCGCAGCAGGTCGTCTTCCAGGGAAAGGAAAAACCGGGAGGACCCCATATCTCCCTGTCGTCCGGACCGACCCCGAAGCTGGTTGTCGATGCGGCGGCTTTCATGGCGCTCCGTGCCGAGAATATGCAACCCGCCCAGTTGAGGAACGCCTTCGCCCAGGACGATATCGGTCCCCCGGCCCGCCATGTTGGTGGCAATGGTGACCGCCCCGGTCTGGCCGGCCTGGGCAATGATCTCCGCTTCTTTCTCGTGATGCTTGGCGTTCAGCACGTTGTGCGGAATCCCATATTTTTTAAGCATTTTGCTCAACCGCTCCGATTTTTCAATGGAGACGGTCCCCACCAGAACGGGCCGCCCCATTTCGTGCAGCTCCCGGATTTCGTCGATCACCGCTTCGAATTTTTCCTTCTCCGTCCCGTAGATGACATCCGGGTGATCCTCCCGGATCATGGGCATGTGGGTGGGAATCACCACCACTTCCAGGTTGTAAATGGACTTGAACTCTTCCGCTTCGGTGTCGGCGGTGCCGGTCATGCCCGCAAGTTTTTCATACATGCGGAAGTAATTCTGGAAGGTGATGGTGGCCAGGGTCTGGTTTTCGTTTTCGATCTTCACGCCTTCCTTGGCTTCCAGGGCCTGGTGCAGGCCATCGCTGTACCGCCGTCCGGGCATCATGCGGCCGGTGAATTCATCGATGATGATCACCTGACCGTCCTTGACCACGTAATCCACTTCGTTTTTGAACAGGGCGTGGGCCTTCAGCGCTTGCTGAATGCAGTGAAGAATTTCGATGTTGGACGGGTCGTACAGGTTGTTGATTCCCAGGATTTGTTCGACCACCGTAACGCCCTCTTCATTCAGGGAGGCGGTCCGGCTTTTTTCGTCCACTTGGAAATGTTTTTCTTTGCGGAGCCGGGGGATCACCCGGTTGGCCTCGTAATATTTATCGGTGGATTCTTCCGCCGGCCCGGAAATGATGAGAGGAGTCCGGGCTTCGTCGATCAGGATGCTGTCCACCTCGTCGACGATGGCGTAATACAAGGGCCGCTGGACGAGTTGTTCCTGGGAAAATTTCATGTTATCCCGCAGGTAATCGAACCCGAATTCGTTGTTGGTCCCGTAGGTCACATCGGCCTGGTAGGCCGCTTTTCGTTCGTCCTCGGGCATGTCGTGATAAATGTTTCCCACCCTCATGCCCAAAAATTTATAAATGGCGCCCATCCATTCGGCGTCCCGTTTGGCCAGGTAATCGTTGACGGTCACCACATGGACGCCGCGGTCCAAAAGGGAATTCAGGTAAACGGGAAGGGTGGCGACCAGGGTTTTTCCTTCCCCGGTCTTCATTTCCGCGATTTTGCCTTGGTGCAAAACCACGCCGCCGACCAACTGGACGTCAAAATGCCGCATGCCCAGGGTTCGTTGGCTGGCCTCGCGAACCACGGCAAAGGCTTCGGGCAGAAGTTCTTCCAGCGTGGCTCCCTGCCCCAATCGTTGTTTGAATTCGTCCCTTTTGGCTCTCAACTGCTCATCACTCAGGGCCTGGACTTGGTTTTCCAGCTGGTTGGTTTTGACCACGTAACCCTGGATCCGCTTGAGTTCCCGATCGTTGCGGGTGCCGACAATTTTCTGAAGCAAACTTAATACCATGGCAATTCCTGCGATTCGCTAAAGGATTTGAATACCCATTTTATGAAAAACCCGGACGGATTGGAACCATCCCTTTTCCGGGTTTCATTCCATGTTTCGAGGGATTAGGAGAGGGTCTCCAAGAAAAAAGCAGAGGGGAGGTTCCGGCTCACCTTGCGGGGCCCATCCGCAACCAATTATATCAAAAATTTTCCAGGTTGAGGGGAAAGGCTTTTTCCTGCGCCGGAACGGCTTTCACCTGGAAAGCGGGAAAGATCAGTCTTCCAGGATGTAGTTCTTGGGATCGACGGGGACGCCGTTTAGGAGCACTTCGTAATGAACATGCGGACCGGTGCTGCGCCCGGTGCTGCCGACCTCCGCGATCACTTGACCTCTTTGGACGCGGTCCCCCACCTCGACCCGATGCTTGGAGTTATGACCGTAGCGCGTGACCAACCCGTAGCCGTGATCGATTTCCAGCATCTTGCCGTAGCCATGTTCCCGGCCATCCACCACGACCACACCATCGGCGGTCGCGCGAATGGGCGACCCGGCCCGCGACGCGATGTCCCAACCTTCATGCTTTTCGCGGAGTCCGGTGAAGGGCGATTTCCGGTACCCAAACCCGGAGGTGACCCATCCCCGGGTGGGCCAAATGGACGGGGTGGACGACAGCAGCGATTTCTGGTTTTTAAAATACTCGTCGAGTTCTTGGAAACTGATGGTTTGGATGTGGACCTGCTTGTTCAACTGCTCCAGGTCGTGCGACAACCGGTCGACCATGGCCATCGCTTCCCGTTCCAGGGAGGTGGAAAAACTGTTGGAGGTCAACCCGTACGGGCCGCCGACGCCCCAGTTTTTCTCGATGGATTTGGGAGAATCCTCCAAGGCGGTGATGACGCGCAACTTATTTTCAAACCGCTCCAGCCGAGCCATTTCGGTCTCGAAATTTTTCACCTGCTTGGCAAATTTCTCGACCTGGATCTTCTGGATCTTGGCTTCCCGCCGAAGCTTGGTGATCTCGGTCTGATCCTCCAAGAGCTCGAAGTAACGTTGGGTATAGTACAGAGAGGAACCCGCCAAACCTACGGCGAGCACCAGGAAAATGGCGAGGCCTATCCGGATTCCCCGCTTGGGAACACGGATTTTTTTGGGAGCGGAGGCCGCTCCCGGAAAGACCATGATGGTGTATTCGTCCTTTCGCACCCTTTCTCCTCCGGGATTTTAAAACCAAAACGGGTTCAAAAAGCTTTGATAATCCTACCGATCAGGGTCATTTCTGTCAACCCAGAATTGCCAAACGCGGTTTTTGAAAACCAAATAAAATCGTGAGTTAGATCCTCGGCCCTGGAAGGGGAGCGGCCGTCGGTCTCCGCCCCCTACCCTCAGGGTTTCTTTGGGGATCGTACTTTTTTCCGGGCTTGCAAGTGGTGGGGATTGATTTCCAAAACCATCTCGTAGTATTCGCGGGCGCGGTCCACATCCTGTTTTTCTTCGAACAACAATCCCAAACTGAAATACACCGGAACAAGCCCGGGTTCATAGTCTATGGTTCGGTAAATTTCCTCAATTTCCTGAAATTTTTGTATGGCCCCATCCAGTTGACCCTTTTGATACAACCGGAAACTCTCCTGGCGGAGGGCCCTGGCTTGAGCCTTGCCATAGCCTTCCGCCAGGAGTTTGGACCCCTCCTTGACATACCGTTGAAATTCTGCAAAAAACAGGCCAATTTGTCCGGATTCGGCATAGATATATCTTAAGTTGTTATAAAACAGGGGGTTCCTGGGTTCTAACCGAATCGCTTCCTTGACCTTTTTCAGGGCCGAAGTGTATGATTTTGTGTGCAATAGGGACGCTCCCCAGTTGTTCCACGCGAGCGCGTTCCGGGGATTGCGTTCCACGGCGTTCTGAAAATAATCCTGGGCTTTTGAGTGGTTTCCCTCCAGATAATGCACATATCCCAGTCCGTATAGGACTTCGGAAAGTTGGGGATGTTTTTTCCGATAACTCTCCAGGAAGGTCGCCGCTTCCGGGAGAGCCCCTTGCCCCTGGTAGGCCTGGACCAGGCCCCGAAACACGTAGCTGTCATTTTCCCCTTGTTCCAGAAGCGATTGGTAGAGTTCGAGCGCTCGATCGTATTCTTTTCGGGCCAGGTGAAACTGCGCCATCTGGCGCGGACTGGCCTGAAAATCCCGGAAGGAATCGTGGGGCCCCTGGGCCCGGGCGAAGCCCGGAATTCCCAGAGAAGGGCTCACCAAAAACAAAACGGCCAGGAAAAAGCTCCCTCGATGGATCAGGATACGAAGCATGAGGACAGCCGAGTGAGAAAGGGAGGCAGTTTGTGCCTCCGGTTACGGGAAAATATTTCCCGGCCCCAAGGCCGGGGGCCGGAAAGGCGATCGCGGTCCCCGTCAAGGGTTCCGGACCCAACGTCGGGACGTCGCTGCGTCCCCGAATCAGATGGGAGGTTCCTCTTGGTCCTTATCCGAAAAATTATGGA
>JABAHQ010005918.1_pt1 | contig 12569 bp, 10 predicted proteins | sample 7062091 | NCBI WGS metagenome assembly JABAHQ01 (sample SAMN14534359, study PRJNA622989) | marine sediment metagenome | biome: marine biome [ENVO:00000428]; feature: marine pelagic biome [ENVO:01000023]; material: deep marine sediment [ENVO:00002113] | place: India: Gulf of Kutch | collected...
TCACCGCCGAGAAGTCGTCCTTGCGCCAGCCGCCCTCCAGACCCTCGGTGTAGGCGGTGCGGGTGGCCTCCATGATTGGCAGGGAGAGGTCGCCCGCCAGGCTCAGGGCCAGGCCGACGTCTTTTTGCATCAGCTCCAGCGAGAACTGGGTGGAGTAGTCGCCGTTGAGCACCCGCTCCACGCGCCTGCCGAAGTAGGTGGTGTAGGCCATGCCGCCGCCGTTGACGACGACCTGCCGGTAGGTTTCCGGGTCCACGCCGGCCTCCACGCACGCGGCGAGGGACTCGGCGGCGGCAACGGAGTTCACGGCGCCGAGCACGTTGTGGATGAGCTTGATGCGGTTCGCCGTGCTGGATGGCCCGACGTGGATCTGCAGCTTGCCCATCACCTCCAGCAGCGGCTGCACGGTCGGCAGGCAGTCCGCGTCGCCCGCCACGATGAAGAAGATCTCGCCGCTGAGGGCCTGGGGCTTGGAGCCCAGCATGGGGGTATCCATGTGGCGGATGCCCTTGTCCGCGAGTGCCGGGTAGACGCGCTCCGTCACACCGGGGCTGACCGTGGAGCAATCGCAGGTGATGAGGCCCCGCGCTCCGTGCTCGGCGATGCCCCCCGCCCCGAGATAGGTCTCGGTGACGATGGCATCGTTGGGCAGCACGGTGAACACCACGTCGGCGCCCGCGGCGGCCTCGCCGGCGGAGGTGGTGCCGGTCACGCCGTCCAGCGCCGTGGCGGCCTCCATCGCGGCCGCGGATACGTCGAACACGCGCAACGGATAGCCTTGCCGGGCGAGGTTGGTGGCCATGGGCAGGCCCATGTTGCCCAAACCGATGAAGCCGATGGTGCCTTGCATGGTCAGTCTCCTGCGCGATTGCGAACGGGTCGGGTGCGAAGCAGGCCTCCCGTCGTGGCCCCCTTCCTCCCATACCGCGCCCACGGGGCGGGAGCAACCGCCGCCGCGGCGCCTGCCGCCGTTGCGCCCGGCAGGGATGGCATCGCGCCGGGAATTTTGCGAGAAAATGAACATTTCCCGCTCGCTGCGCGTATAATCCGTAATCGCTTGGGCCCGCGCCAGCACAAGACCGCGGGCACACAACAGCATCGCGGTGCGGCGCCGGCATGGCCCGGAGCACCGCAAACGCCCGCAACGGGGGACTCGCGGTGCGAATGGCATCGGACGGGTGGCGGGCGATGCAATTGCGGGGTCGGCATCCCGGCCGGCCACCCCGCGGCGCAACGGCGCCATCCATGGAATCCTTTGTCGAGATGTGGTCAACGCCATGAACCCAGAACTGGTCAACCGAGTCGAATCGCTCTCCCTCAGCAGCATGCAGGCCAATGCGGGCGACATCGCCACGCTGGCCGCCATCCTTGAGCAATGTGAGACGGTGCGCGAGCTTGCCGAGCTGAATCGCGTCGCCGGCATCGTTCCGCCCATGCAGGCGCTGGCCGAGCACATCAAGCACATGATCATGGGGGAACTGGAGGACGACCAAGCCGGCATGCAGGTTCTGCGCGAGGCGGTGGGGGTGCTGCAGAAGGGCGTGCAGGACGAAGCCCCGCCCCACGCGAGCGCCTACCCGGAGGTGCTCAGGCTGGCGGACTGGAGCGACCCCGTCGCCGCGGGCGCCAACGGCGACGCATCCGCAACGGCGGCTGGGCCCGCGGATGCCGGCGGTGCGCCGCAGCCCGCCGCACCGGGCCCGGCAACCGAGCCCGCCGGGCTGACCGAGGCCGGCGGGGACGACGGCGCCTTCGCCGCCGACGAGGAACTGCTGGGCGAATACCTGGCCGAGCAGCGCGGACGGCTCGAGGATATCGAGGGCCACCTGCTGACCTTGNNGATCGAGGGCTACCTGCTGACCCTGGAGCGGGAAGCCTCCGACGCGGCGCTGGGCGACCTGAAGCGTGCCTTGCACACGATCAAGGGCGACTCGGGCTTCCTCGGCTTTGCCAACGTGGCGCGGCTCGCCCATGCGGCGGAGACCCGCCTGGAGGAAATGCGCTACCCGTACGACCTGGAGCAGTTGTTCAAGGTCAAGGACTGGCTCGCCTCGGCCTTCGAGGACCTGGCGGCGACGGCGCAATTGAGCCCGGCCACGAAGACCGCCTACGAGGCACTGCTCGCCGAGTTGGGCGCCGCCGCGGCCGCAACGGCGGCGGACACCACCGGCAGGATCGGAGCCGAGCCCGCGCCGGCGGCAGAGCCCGAGGAGGGGCCGGAAGCCGCACCCGAGCCGGGCGCAGAGCCCCTCGCGCAAGCGCAGAGCGCGGANNTGGCGCAAGCGCAGAGCGCGGAAGAGGTGGCGCCGGAGCCGGTGCCCGAGGTGTTCGACGCGGCCCCCGCGGACGACGAGGAAGATCCGGAGGTCGAGTCGATGCTGGAGGCCGCCGAGCCCCTGTCCCCGGAGCCCGCGGAGGAGGAGATCGCGCTCGACCCGGCGCTCGCGGAGCGCCCCGCCTATGTGGAGCTGACCGCAGACGAGTCCCTGCTGGTGGACTTCATTTCGGAGTCCAAGGAGCACCTGGACGCGGCCTCCGGGCAGTTGCTCACGCTGGAGAGCGACCCGGAGAACGAGGAGGCGATCAACTCGGTCTTCCGCGCCTTCCACACCGTGAAGGGCATCGCGGGCTTCCTGAACCTGGAGGAGATGCAGCACCTGGCGCACGACACCGAGAACCTGCTGGACCAAGCGCGCCGGGGCAGCCTGGCGCTCACCCCGCAGGTGGTGGACCTGGTCTTCGAGGCACTGGACTGGCTGATCCGGCTCATCGGCAACGTGCNNAAGGCGCTGGAAGGCGACGGCCGCATCATGACCGAGCCGGAGCTGGACGAGCTGCTGCTGCGGCTCAAGGCCGCGCAGCAAGGCAAGCTGCCCGAGGCCCCGCAGCCGACGCAGGAGCGCACGGACAAGCGGCTGGGCGACATCATCGTGGAGGACGGCGTCGCCAGCACAATCGAGGTGGAGGACGCGCTGGCGGAGTCGCGGGAGGAGGAGCCGGGCCGCCTGGTGGGCGAGGTATTGCTGCAGAAGGAGGTCGCGACTCCCAGGGAGGTGCACAACGCGCTGAAGCGACAGGCGCCCAAGGCATCCCGGGCACAGGCCGCCGCACCCGCCGCACCCGCCGAGCCGGCCGTGTCCCGGCCTGCGGACGCTGGGCCGGGGCAGCGCCGCGCCGTGGAACTGAAGGAAACCCTGCGGGTGGACTACGACCGCCTGGAGAACATGATCGACACCATCGGCGAGCTGGTGCTGGCCGAGGCCATGATCAGCCAGGACGACCATATCGCCGATATCCAGAGCGAGGCGCTGGACAAGAAGCTCTACAACCTGCGCCAGGTGAGCCGCAAGCTGCAGGAGCTGGGCACGACCATCCGCATGGTGCCCATCTCGGGCACCTTCCAGAAGATGGCGCGGCTGGTGCGCGACCTGTCGCGCAAGTCGGGCAAGCCCGTCAACTTCCACACCGACGGCGACGAGACCGAGCTGGACCGGGCCTACGTGGACCTGATCGCCGACCCGCTCGTGCACATGATCCGCAACGCGGTGGACCACGGCATCGAGCCGCCGCACGAGCGCCGCGCGGCCGGCAAGCCCGAGAACGGCACCATCGAGCTGCGCGCCTTCCACGAGGGCGGCAACATCCACGTGGAGGTGCACGACGACGGCAAGGGCCTGGACCCGGAGCGCATCTTCGCCAAGGCCGTCGAGAAGGAGCTGATCGACCCGGACGAGCAGGAGAAGATGACCGAGCAGGAGATCTACCAGCTCATCTTCATGCCCGGCTTCTCCACCGCCACCGCCGTGACCGAGGTCTCCGGGCGTGGCGTGGGGATGGACGTGGTGCGCCGCAATATCAACGAGTTGCGGGGTCAGGTGCAGATCCACTCGGAGTTGGGCAAGGGTACGACGTTCAAGATCATCCTGCCGCTCACCCTGGCCCTGATCGATGGGATGCTGGTGAAGGTGGGCGCCGAGCGCTTCATCTTTCCCGTGCTCTCCGTCATCGAGTCCACCCGCCCCACCTCGGAGATGGTGAACACGATCGTGGGCAAGGGAGAGATGATCAGCCTGCGGGGACGGCAACTGCCGCTGTACCGCCTCAATCGCCTCTTCAAGGTGCCCGAGGCCAAGGACGACGTGACCGAGGGCCTGGTCGTCGTGGTGGAAAACGAGGGGCGGCAGGTCGGCGTGTTCGTGGACGACCTGATTGGCATTCAGCAGACCGTGATCAAGAATCTGGCGAGCGGGCTGATCGATACCAAGGGGCTCTCCGGCGGCTCCATCATGCCCGACGGCACGGTGGGCCTGATCGTGGACATCTCGGGCCTGATCAGCATCGCCCGCGGCAAGCCCTCCATCATGAAGGAGGGGCTGGCATCGTAGATTTTTTGTGACCCCAAGCCCGTTTGGCGACGTTAAATTGAAGACAATGCCCGCAACGGCATGCGCGGGTGCGACAACATGCGGCTAATCAGAGGTGGAAGACCATGACGGAGTTGAGAAAAGAGGAACGCACCGAGGCCCGTGCCGACCTGGCACACCTGGCCGGCAAGTACCTCACCTTCAAGCTGGCCGAGGAGGAGTACGGCCTGGAGATCATGAAGGTGCAGGAGATCATCGGCATGATGCCGGTCACCAAGGTGCCGCGCGTCCCGGACTACATGCGGGGCGTGATCAACCTGCGGGGCCGCATCATCCCCACCATCGACCTGCGCACCAAGTTCGGCCTGGAGAAGGTGGAGGATACCGACAAGACCTGCATCATCGTGGTGGAGGTCGAGGCGGCCAAAGGCAACGTCAACGTGGGCATCCTGGTGGATCAGGTGGCCGAGGTGCTCGACGTGGCCTCCAACGAGATCGACTACGCCCCGGAGTTCGGCACCGCCCTGCAGACCGAGTTCATCCTCGGCGTGGGCATCGTGAGGGGCGCGGTGAAGATCCTGCTGGACATCGACAAGGTGCTGACGACCGAGGAGGTGCACGCCATGCAGACCCTCGCCGCGACCCAACCCCAGTAGGCCGCAACAGGCATGCAGCGGCGTGGGCAGCGTGGCCGGCGGTGCGACGGCACCGCCCCTTCCGGGCCACCTGTGCAATCAACCGCTGCCGCCGCGGCGCACCCGGCACCGCCCCTGCTGCTGAAAGCGGAGGCACTGAACCCGTCTCGCCCCAGGCCACCGGCGCATTGCGCCGGTGGCCTGGCAGACCGACCCGGATGGTCCTGTCCGCCCGGGCGGACAGCAGCGGAACCCTGCTGCCAAGCACCGGCTCCGCCCCCTTGCCACCCCAGGAGTGATGGACAGAGCGACGTTCGACCGGTTCCGCAGCTTGATCTATGACACCTGCGGGATCTTTCTGACCGCGCAAAAGGAAGCGCTGGTCACGGCCCGCATCAGCAAGCGCATGCGGGCCTTGAGTATCGCCGACTACGACGCCTACCTGCAGCAGGTCGTCGCGGACAAGTCCGGTCGCGAACTCGGCGAACTGGTCAACGCCATCTCGACGAACGTCACGCACTTCTACCGGGAGTCGCGCCACTTCGAGTTCCTCGGTGAAACGGTGGCGAAATGGAGCGGCGACGGGGCGCGCGACCTGCGCATCTGGTGCGCCGCCNNCGCCGCCTGCTCGTCCGGGGAGGAAGCCTACACCATCAGCATCACCGCTCTGGAGCATGCCGCCGCCGGCACCCGTTTGCGCATGGTGGCGTCGGACATCTCCACCAAGGTGCTGCAGATGGCCAAGTTCGGGGTCTACAAGGACACCGACGTGGCGCGCATCCCACCGCTGCTGCTGAAGAAGTACTTCCAGCGCGGGGTGGGCCGTGCGGAGCAGTTGTTCCGGGTGAAGCGCAACCTGCGCGATCTGATCGAGTTCCGGCAGATCAACCTGTCGACGCCGCCGTACCCGGTGGAAGGAAACCTGGACGTCATTTTCTGCCGCAACGTGATGATCTATTTCAATCAGGATCTGCGGCGCAAGCTGATCGGCCACTTCGAGCGGATGCTGCGGCCCGGCGGCTACCTGTTCGTCGGCATGGCGGAAAGCCTGTCCGGCGCCCATCCGAACCTGAAGACGATGGAACCGTCGGTCTATCTCAAGGCACACTAGGCACGACAGGCCTGGACTTCTCTGGTGAGCATCGAACGATCATGAGCACACGCGTACTGGTTGTTGACGATTCCGCGCTGGCCCGGCGGGTGATTCGGCAGANNACAGTTGCGCCCGGACGTAATGACCCTGGACCTCGAACTGCCCAGGATGGACGGGCTGACCTTCCTGCGCAGCCTGATGCGGCATCACCCGATGCCGGTGGTGATCGTCTCCGCCTACACGGCCAAGGGCAGCCGCCTGGCCATGGAAGCGCTGGAATACGGGGCGACCGATATCGTGCAGAAGCCGGGCATGGCCTACGACGTCTCGGAGATGTCCGCGGAATTGCTGGAGAAGGTGCGCGCCGCGGCCGTCGCCAAGGTCGGTCCCGCCCCGGTGGCTGCTCCGCTGGCCAAAGCCGCGGCAGCGACGGGGACACCGCCGCCTCGGGTGGCTCTGCGCGGCGGCGCTCCCGCCGCGCAACGGGCGCCGGGAATCTCACGCCGCCCGGCGAACCCCACGCTGGAGGGTGCGCCGACGAGCATGCTGCCGCCGCTGACCCGCTCCGTTTCGCCGGAGCGGATCATCGCCATCGGCAGTTCCACCGGCGGCACCCAGGCGCTGCAGTACATCCTGAGCCGGCTGCCGGGGAATATGCCGCCGATCCTGATCGTGCAGCACATGCCCGAAGGCTTCACCAAGGCCTTCGCCACGCGCCTCGACACCATCTGCGACCTGGAGGTCAAGGAGGCCGAGCATCGCGACGCCGTGGTGCCGGGCCGCGTGCTGATCGCGCCCGGCGCACGGCACATGGTGCTGCGCCGCACCGGAACCCGGTACTGGGTGGAGATTCAGGACGGCCCACGCGTTTACCGCCAGAAACCCTCGGTGGAGGTGCTCTTCCAATCCGTGGCCAAGGTCGCGGGCAAGGGGGCCCTGGGCACCATCCTCACCGGCATGGGCGGCGACGGCGCGGAAGGCATGTTGGCCATGCGGCAAGCCGGCGCGGTGAACATCGCCGAGGACGAGAAGAGTTGTGTGGTCTTCGGCATGCCCAAGGAGGCGATCAAGCTCGGCGGGGTGCACCACGTGATTCACCTGCACCGCATTCCCGAAAAGCTGCACGAGCTTGCCTGAGCCGGTGCCCTCCGCACCGCGGTGAACCGGTCCCCACCGGTGCAGGTCGAACGGTGGATGCGCTGTGGCCCGGGAATGCTGCGGCCCGGGAATGGGGCGAGTCGGCACGAGGCGCCCTGCCGCCCGACGCCGCGCGCAGCGACGCGCCGCCCACCCTCTCGACCATGATCGCAGCGCCGGGGCCGGGCCGGCATTGACGCAACGGGGTGCGCGGGGCGACCATGGGCGGCTGCCCCCCGGCGGCACCGCAGCGGCATCCCCAATCATCGCACCACCGGAGCGCATGAAGGCCCGATCGATCCGCCTCTCGACCCTGCTGCCGGTAGCCGTATGGGCCGCCCTGGCCCTGCTGCCGCCGCACGCCGCCGTACAGGCGGCGGGCGACGATAGCCGCATCGAGCCGGCCGTGGTGGCGATCGAGGTCACCCAACAGCCCGCGGACTGGTACTCGCCCTGGCAGCACAAGCGCCCCGGCGTGGCGTCCGGCTCGGGCTTTCTGGTGGGCTCCGGGCGCATCATGACCAATGCCCATGTGGTCAGCGATGCGCGGCAGATCATTGTGCGCCGCAACCAGGACAACCGCCCCTACTTCGCGACCATCGAGTTCATCGCCCACGACAGCGACCTGGCCATGCTGCGCGTGGAGGACCCGGCCTTCGCCCGCGGGGTGGCGCCGCTGGAGTTGGGGGCGCTGCCCTCGCTGCGCAGTCACGTGCGCACCTACGGCTACCCGGCCGGCGGGGAGAAGATCTCGCGCACCGAGGGGGTGGTCTCCCGGGTGCAGTTCGTCACCTACCTGCACTCCGGGGCCGACAGCCACCTGGCCGTGCAGACCGACTCGGCCATCAATCCCGGCAACAGCGGCGGCCCGGTGGTGCAGGAGGGCAAGGTGGTCGGCGTGGCCTTCCAGACCAACACCCGCCTCAACGACGTGGGCTTCTTCATTCCCACCCCGGTGGTGGCGCGCTTCCTGCGCGATATCGAAGACGGCCGCTACGACGGCTATGGCGACCTGGGCGTGATCACCTCCAACCTGATCAACCCCAGCTACCGCGAGTACCTGGGCCTGGCGCCGAACATGCGCGGCGTGGTGGTGGACCACGTCTTCGACGAGTCCTCGGCGGCGGGGGCGATTCGCAAGGACGACGTGATCCTGGCCATTGACGGCACCCCGGTGTTCGCCGACGGCACGATCGACTTCCACGGCTACACCCTGAGCTTCTCGCAACTCGTGGAGAGCAAGCTGATCGGGGAGCCGGTGCGGATCACCCNNCCGCAAGTGCAGCGCATGCGCTCCAGCTTCGACGTGGCGCCACCGTACTTCGTCTATGCGGGCCTGGTGTTCATGCCGCTCAACCGGGAGTATCTGAAGACCTTCGGCAACTATTGGGAGAACGCGGACAAGCACCTGCTGTACTCGCACTTCTTCGAGTTCCTGGAGCGGGACGGCCCCTACGAGCCGCAGATCGTGCTCGCGCGGGTGCTCCCGCACCGCATCAACAGCGCCTACACGAGCATGGTCAACTACAAGGTGCGCAGCCTGAACGGCGTGGCCCTGCACACCCTGCAGGACCTGGAGCGCGGCCTGAGCGCCACCCGCGACGGCTATCACCGCTTCGAGCTGATGCCGGGGCGCATCAAGGTCGTGCTGGACGCCGCGGAAGCGCGCGCGGCCCACGCGCAGATTCTGCGCAACTACGGCATCCGCCAGGATCGCCACCTGCCATGATGGGTATGTCCGCTTTCCCGCACAACCCGCAGGCCGCACGCCCCCGCACCGGGAGCCGCACGACGGCCACCCGCGCGGTCCGCGCCCTGTCGCTGCGGTCGGCGGCGGTGCTGTTGGCGCTGGCGTTGCTGGCGGCGGGTGCGCCGCCCGTCCTGGCGGATGACCACCGGCAGGTCGCGCGGGGCGTCGTGGCGGTGCAGGTGACCCGGCAGCCTCACGACGAGCTGCTGCCCTGGGTCAAGAACGCGGAGCAGACCGTGCGCGGCAACGCGGTCGTCGTCACCGGCAACCTGCTCATCACCACCGCGGATCTGGTGCGCAACGCGAACCTGATCGAGGTGCGCAAGTTCGGGCGCTACCCGGACTACCCGGCGAATGCCGTGCTCGTGGACTACCAGCTCAACCTCGCGCTGCTGCAGGTGCCCAACCCGGCGTTCTGGCAGGGCCTGCGGCCGCTCCCGCTGGCTGCCCGGCCGCCGGACACGGGGCAGTTCGCCATCAACCGCTGGCGCACCAATGGGCGCTTCGAGCGCGGCTCGGCGGAGGTGGTGGACTTCCTCGTGTCCAGCTCCCCGTTCGGCTCCATCGAGTACGCCCTGTTGCGGGGCAACACGTCGATGGGCGGGCTGGGATGGGCCGAGGCCCTGACGCGCCGCGGCGAGCTGCTGGGGTTGATCGTCAGCCATGACAAGCAGCAGATCCGGGCCATCAACACCGACCTGCTGCGCCTGCTGGTGGAGGCGGCCCACAGCAAGGACGGGCGCGGCTTCGCCCATCGCGGTTTCGCCTGGCAGCGCCTGGACCAGGTGCACATGCGGCGCTCGCTGAGCCTGCCCGCGACGGGCAGCGGGGTGCTGGTGCGCCACACCTACCCGGGCGGCACGGGCTCGCGGCAGTTGCGCCCGCTGGACATCCTGCACCGCATCAACGGCTACGAGATCGACCCCGAGGGCCGCATCGAGCACCCCACCTACGGGCTGATGCTGTTCACCATGGCGCTCAACGAGACCCTCGCCCCCACGCTGGAGGCGGAGNNGAGATCGAGCGCGAGGGCGTGCGCCGCACCGTGCAGTTGCAGCGCACCCGCTTCACACCGGACGCGTACCGCGTGATGCCGCCCGACTTCGATGCCCCCAACGACTACGAGGTCTTCGGGGGGCTGGTGCTGCAGGAGCTATCGGCGAGCTACGTGCGCGCCTGGGGCGAGGAGTGGCGCAACAAGGCGCCCAGCCGCCTGGTGATCGAGTATCTGCAGAACAGCCTGCGCCAGCCCGACCAGGGCCCCGAGCACGTGGTGATCATCAGCCGGGTGCTGCCGGACCCGGACAACCTGGGCTACGAGAACGCCGCCAACGCCATCGTGAAGTCCGTCAACGGGCGTCCCATGACCTCGCTTGCCGCCTTTCGCGAGGCGATCCGGCACCCGGTGGACGGCTACCACCAACTGACCCTGCTGCCCAGCACCGGGCGCGGCAAGCTGATCTTCTCCGCGGCGCGCATTGCCGACAGCAACGCCCGCGTCGCGCAGCGCTACGGCATCCCGCCCCGCGACGACACGCGGTAGGGGCCCGCTGCCGCCACAACCGCGGCGCCATACGGCTGCGCCGTGCCGCTGCGCCGTGCCGCTGCGCCCGCGGCCACGACCGGCCCCGCCCCCCGCAGATGCCGCGCCCCCCACGTTGCCCCGNNATCCGGTACAATCGGGGCTGATGCTGGGCGCCGGCTTGAACGGTCCTCCACTTCCCGGGTCTAAGGGGACAGAGCGGAGGAATCGCGCGGGGACGCGGTCGCTCCAGGCCCGCGCCGGGCGCGCACAACCCCGATACGGTGGATGGCTTGAAAAGGAAGGAATCGTTGCCCTCCAGGCCCGAGGACTGGCACAGCCTGGACGACAAGATCCTCATCAAGGCCCACCTCAAGGGCGATGACAACGCCTTTGAGGTGCTGTTTCGCAAGTACCGCGAGCAGGTGGCCCGATTGGTGTATTCCATCGTCAAGGACGAGGCGCTGGTGGACGACATCGTGCAGGAGGTGTTCCTGCTCGTGCACCGCCACTTGGCCAAGTTTCGCCAGCAGTCGGCGTTCAAGACCTGGATCTATCGCATCACCGTGAACGAGTCCCTGCGGCAGATGGGGCGCCAGCGGCGCTGGCAACCGCTGCCCGAAGGCGAGTTCGAGCCCTCGCGGCTACCCTCGGCGATGGTCGTGTTCGACACGGGCGACTCGCCGGAGCGGGTGATGATCGACGGGCAACGCCACGAGCTGGTGCAACGGGCCCTGGCCGAGCTCAAGCCGCACCACCGCACGATCCTGGTGCTGTACTACCTGGAGGAACTCTCCGTGCAGGAGATTGCCGCGGTGCTGGAAATTCCGGAGGGTAGCGTGAAGTCACGCCTGTTCTACGCCCGCGACGCCTTGCGGAAGGTGCTGGACCCGTTGCTGGAGCACGATACGCAAGACGACAGGAAAGGTGTCCATGCCCTGTGAACAGTTGCCATTCGTGAGGCGGTTGATCGTTGACGATCCGGCGGCGCTCGTTACGCCCCGCTGGAAGTCGCATCTGCAGGACTGCGCGGAATGCCGTGAGGATCACCGCGCCCTGGAGCGCGCCCTGGCCGTGTTTCACCACTTCGAGTCGCAACCGGCCGCGCAGCCCCGCGGCCCGAGTTGGGAGCGGCTGTCCGCCGCCCTGGCGCAGGATGCGCGGCGTGGCCGGTGGCAACGGCGGATACGGGTGCCGATGGCCGCGGCGGGCTTCATGGTGATCCTCGCCTCCGGCGTGCTGATGTTCCCCGCCCAGGAGACCGGTGAGCGCGTGGCCGCTCCGCAATCCCGCGCGGGAGTGGAGCGCCCCGGCCGCGCCCCGGTGGTGACCACCGTCGCCCCGGCGGCGAACGCGGCCGGCGCGCGGGCCGTGCTGGAGCGCACGCTGCGCGAGGTCGTCCCCGTGCTGACCCCGCAACCGCGGCGGAGCACCGGCATGGTGAGCGCCACTCCGGTCGGGCAAGCCTCGCCGGCCTCTGCCGCGGCGGCGCCTGGAGCGGCGGAAGAGGCCACCGCGCAAGCGTCGGCGCAAGACGCCCCCACTCCGCACCCGTCCACGGTTGCGACCCGCACCCGGACCCGGCAACAGGCCCCCGCGCGCCCCACCACCGTATTGCGCGTGCGGGCACAGAGCCAGCAGCGCGCGCCGGTGCTGCTGTTCCGCACGCTGCAGCAACGGCGTTCCCTGCGGGCACCGGACAGCGTCCGCCGGCATCTGACACCGCAGGCCACCCCCGTCTCGGCACCGCGCCGGTAGGGTGTGGCAAGGGACCCGACGGACTTTCCGCACGCACCGCATCCCGCCCGCTGAGGCGCCCCGCACCGAACGGCATGCGCCAGGGCCGCGATGACCCCGACCCGACCCCGCTCCCGCGACGGTCGCCAAGCGCGGCGACGCGCACCCGCGGCGGCCACAGGGCGTCCAGTGCGCACGCAATGGGAGCCGTGGGCCTGGGCCACGACGCAGTCGCTGGAGGGGGCAGAAACGACGAGGGGGCGCCGGCAGCGGAGCCGGCGGCAAAGAACAGCGGCACATGCCGCGCGGTGCGCGCGCGTGCCTGCTATTC
>JABAHQ010028144.1_pt1 | contig 12564 bp, 10 predicted proteins | sample 7062091 | NCBI WGS metagenome assembly JABAHQ01 (sample SAMN14534359, study PRJNA622989) | marine sediment metagenome | biome: marine biome [ENVO:00000428]; feature: marine pelagic biome [ENVO:01000023]; material: deep marine sediment [ENVO:00002113] | place: India: Gulf of Kutch | collected...
AGGCGGTTAGAGCGTTCCTCTGATAAGGGAGAGGTCGTTGGTTCGAGTCCAACCAGGCCCACAAACGTTAAAAAAACCTGCCCTGCGGCAGGTTTTTAGTTTGTGTGGTACAATCCGACGTATGAAAAAGATCGCCGCACACCTCCTTTTTTTCGCCGCGCGGATATATTGGTTTATGTTCCGTCCGAAAGAGTATGGCGCCAAAGCGGTTATTAAAAAAGGGGATGAAATACTCTATATCAAACAAGGATGGGGAGGCGCCTACACGTTCCCCGGCGGCCGTATCAATAAAAACGAGGTTCCGGAAGACACCGTTAAGCGTGAAGTTAAAGAAGAGGTGGGGATTGAATTAAAAACAGTTACTTACCTTGGCGCGTTTATCTCACGCGCATTCTATAAATACGACACCGTATTTGCATACTTCGCAGAAGTCCCTGAAGACACGAATACTACCATCGACGGCTTTGAGGTGATTGAAGCAATCTGGCGCTCGGAGGATGACACCCCGTCGCTTGGGTGGGTCGCCGATGAGGTGATGGATCTCTACCACACCCATGCGCCCCCCCAAAATATCTAAGAGATTTCTACATCTACAACCTAAAATCTTTGTAGTATAATGCCTATAAATGGGGCATAAAAACATTCGCACATTACGTGTCGCACCAATATACCGCCTGTTTCTGGTTTTTTTCGGCGTATTTGCGTGGGGACTTTTGCTGTTCTCAGGGGAGCTAGGCGCGATCCCTGCGCTTGACGCACCCGCGAAAACAAACGCGCAAGCGAATGAAGAACGGGTCAATGACCGCGGTCAAGCAGTGCGTTTTGAGCATACAGACAACAACGAGGGCGAAGACCTCATAATCAAAACGGATAAAAAAACATACGTCGGTCTCTCGCGCGCGGTGGTGTATGCGAGTGTAACAAACACCGGCTCAAACACCGAAGAGGTGGAGTTGCAAGCATTATTCCCCCGCCAGGCGGGTGAGGTGCGCGCGATCGAGCAATGGGTGAAGAACAAACCGTACAACATTGCAGTTCCCGAATATGCACCGGTTGCTTATCTCTGCCGAGAAGGGTGGCGGATGCAGACCGAAGCGGTGCCGCACGAAGTGCCTCGGGTTGTTTATTCCTGCGACGCGCAGAACGAGGTGCGAATGTGTGAGTCGCTCAGCGACAACCAAAGCAATTGTTTTGTGCGTGAAGAACTCGGCACGCATGAAGAGCGGCGGTACAAGGCGGCATGGGAGGCGCGCCCGATCTCAAACAAGCCGCTTGCGTTCAAAAAAGAAAGCCTTCTCAACCGTCTCTTTGGTGCAGAAACAAAACNNCCTCCCACCATGTTGCCGGCAGTACGGCCGGTGGCGGCGTGGTGCTTGCACCGGGAGAAACGGGGTATTTTAAGTTTACGATCGCTTTTCCACTGCAGTCAGCGGGTGAATTTTATCTTGAAGCAGCGGGGAGCGAAGGCGGCTACGGCCACCTTGATCCGTGGTGGAACAGCGCATGGCTGTATAAAAAAGCAATTATGATTGACAACACCGGCAACAGCAACACATTGAGCAACCACCAGGTGTTGGTAGAAATTGATGCCGGCGAGACGGGGTTTTGGAGCCACGTCGCTTCCGACGGTGGCGATGTGCGGTTCCTCAACAGCGCCGAGGATACTGAGTTGGATTTTTTCCCACTGCGGTTTGATTACGCCGGCAACACCGCGCAATACTGGGTCAAAGTGGACAGCGTCCCCGCATCGGGTACGCAAACCGTATATCTTTACTACGGCAACGCAAGCGCCGGTGCGGCCGGTAGCGCGGAGAACACTTTTAGCTATACGACAAAGCAAGACAGGTTCTATGCGGCAAGCAGCGTCAACGGAGGCAACGGCGCGCTCGGCATCAGCTTTTTTGACAACAACGACTTTGAAGTCGGCGGCCTCTCCGACCCTGACTGGGATACCGCCGCCGGCGAGAATCCGAAAACTATCAGCAGCACCAACACCGGCACCGGACAAAACGCGCAATCAACCAAACCATTTGCAATCGAAGCGGGGAACGTGAATTCCGGAGAAATGTGGGCACCCGCCTCGTGGCAATCCACGTTGTTCGTGGCCGCTTCGCCCCGGACGGGAACGAATTTCGCGTTCTATAACCCGTCATCTTCAAGCGCGTCGGTTACGGTCGCTAAAGACGGCACGACGGTTGACACATTCAGTCTTTCGGCGGGCAGCTATGTGTCCAAGACCTCATATGTCCATACAGACGATGCGCACTGGCGTATTACATCCGATCAGCCAATTGTGGCGTTTCAATGGGGTTCGTCAACATACGATCAGGCGAACATCGTCCCGCCGGCAACCGTCTGGCACGGCACCCAGCGCAATACGCGGGTGATCTGCAGTGAGGACAACACTACCATTACGATCTACTGGTCGGACAGCACAACAAACTCAAATACTTGCAATGCAAATGGCGTATGGTCGGTCGGGGGCGGCGGAACGTACGGCTCCGGGCCGGCAGGCAAATTGGTTGCCGACAAGCCGGTGTATGCGTTTTCTTATGCCGACGGCAATGGTACGGAACTGCAGGTGTGGTACCGCAGCCAAGATCTTGACGTTGAATACGCAATCCCCAACAACTATGATTATGTTGCATGCGCTGCGCCGTACGACAACACCACCATAAATATCTATGATCTCAGTGGCAGCCAGGTGACGTCAAGCGGAGATTTGGGCTCAAACGGCGCCAATTACCCCCACCACTATCGTGACTACACCAACCGAACGGGCGGATTCCGTGTAAACGCCGATGAGCCATTTTATTGCTACTATGAGCAGGCCGAGCAAAACGATGAGCGCAACATGGCGAACCGCGTGATCACGCGTAAGGGGACTTATCCGGAACCCCAGGTGTCTACAATCGGGCCGGAAGAACAGAGCGTCCTGCCGGTATTTACGCAAAACTATTACCGATGGTATGCCAATACCGATGGCACCGCACCCGGAAGCGCATGGTCTGGCGTAAGCGAAAATCAATCGATTGGTGCATCAGACAATCCGCCGAACACCGGCGACATCCTGCGGCTCCGTGTGAGCTTGCAGATCTCAAACGCTAATCTCTCGGCGAGTCAAAACGCCTTCAAACTCCAATACGGACAAGGGAGCAGTTGCGGCAGCATTGAAACCTGGAATGATGTCGGCGCCGCCGGAAGCGGATCGATATGGCGGGGGTATGACAATGCATCTCCGGCAGACGGCGCAACGCTCTCCTCAACGTTGTTATCGGTATCCGATGTCGCGCAAACCTACGAAGAGGGAAACCCTACGGCGGCAAACCCCAACGGCGTTAATACGGGTCAAGACGGGGAGTGGGATTTTGCTATTGAGAACAACGGCGCCCCGGCCGATACGACATACTGTTTCCGGGTGGTAAACGATGATGGAAGCGTGTTGGTCTACAACAACTATCCGCAACTTACCACCAACACCGCGCCGGGCACTGCATCCGAATCGTCCCCCTTTGACAATAGAAAAGTATCGGCCACGGAGCCGTCATACACCTTCTACGCCGCAGACGGGAGCAATGACGACCTCACCTATGAGATAGAGTGGGATACGGATCCGACCTTTGCCTCGCCGGTTACCCGGAGTTCCGACGCTCATGCGGGATTCCAAAACCTCACCACTCCCGCCGATGCCGATCCGTTTAATTCCGGCGAGACAGTGCAGTTTACGGTCCAACCCGCCGATGCGCTTGCCGACGGCGCCACGTACTGGTGGCGCGTGCGGGCCAAAGACCCGAACGGCAGCAACACGTTCGGTTCGTGGTCGCAGGGAAGGAGTGTTACCGTTGATACTGCAGTCTCCGCTCCTGCGTGGTACCAGACGACAAATACCCAGTTTGAACGCGGCACACTCTCCGATACCAAAGCGGTCGGCGGGGGTGTAGAGATTGACAGTGTTGCGGGCGAATACGGCACGGTCACGCTCTCGGGCAATACCGCCTCAACGGTGACGCTCTCAAAAACATACTCCGATCTCGTTGCGGTTGCCTCTCCGCGGCATGCACCGGACAGCGACACGCAGCGCGTGGCGCGCATTGTGCAAAAATCCGCCACCTCGTTTGATATCAAGGTTGACAACGAAAGCGGAGTACTCTCGGGCAACACCACGGTTGACTGGGCGGCGTTTGAAGCGGGATCATGGACAATCCAAGACGGCGGCGCGGGTACGCAGGTGATTGCGGGGAGCCAAAGCGTTTCCGCGGTTGGGTGCAACGGATCGTGGCCGACGGGAGCGCTCGTTTCTTTTTCTCCGACGTTTGCATCCGCCCCCGTGGTCGTGCACACGGTTTCTTCAAATAATGACACCACCTGGACCGCAGCGCTTATCAATGACGGCACACAAAGCGGCGAACCGACCACCGGCAGCATGCGCATCCTGCTGAATCGCTCATTCGCATCTTGTTCGCATGGTGCGGAGACGGTGGATTATGCGGCCTTTGCGACCGGGCACGGCACGAATAATGGCGCGGGATTTGACGCGGCAATCGGCGCGGATACCACTTCGTGCTGCAGCGCAAGCGGCTATAGCACCGGCTACAGCCAGGCGTTTGCAAGCGCTCCGCAAGTTACTATCGTTGCGCAGATGGGGGAGGACGGCGGCAACGGTGGCTATGCCGTGACCCATACCGGTACTGCTGGAACGGCGAGCACGCATTACAACTCTATCGACGAGGACGGCCCGGGCGCTGATCGCAGCCATACCACCGAGGATGTTGCCGTGATCGCATTCGGCCCTGCTTCCGGCAGCATTCTTCGTACCGACGCCACCTCGGGAGTGATCACAAGCCCCGCAATTGATTTTAATGACGCAACGGGACCGTCGTGGGGCACGCTTGCATGGAATGATAATGAGACCAATGGATCTATCACATATCAGATAGAGTATGATACCGGCAGCGGCTGGGCGCTTATCCCCGACGGCGACCTTGCAAACAATTCAACAGGGTTTGGGGTAAGTCCGGTTGATCTTTCGGGGCTGAACACGGCAACGTACGATCGGATACGCGTAAAAGCGAATCTCAATTACTCAAACGACAGCCCCATTCTGCAGGATTGGACGGTAAGCTGGGCTGAGGCGGTGAACAATACGCCGGTGGCAAGCGCCGTGTCGGTCAACAGCGGGGATGCGGCGGTCACGCTTACCGAGAATGCAACCACAAGCGTCACATGTGCCGGAACAGTTACCGACGCTGACGGATACGCCGACATCGCGGCGGTCGGTGCATATTTGTTCCGGACTGCTGCTGGAACCTCAACTGCAGACAACAAAAACCATAAATACTCGGCGTACGGCGACAGCGAATGTGTTCCGTCAAATGGCAGCGGCAATAGTGAAGATTACGCTTGTACGTTCGCATTTGAGTATTACGCCGATCCGACGGACACCGGCTCGCCGTACGCATCGGACGATTGGACGTGCGAGCTGTGGCCTGAGGATGCCGTTGCTACTGGCACCCCCGCCACCGATACCATTGAGGTCAATTCACTAATCGCGCTTGGGGTCACCGGAACGATCGATTACGGCACCATTGACCCGAATACCGATACGGGGAGCACCAACCAGACGACCACTATAACCAATACCGGCAATCGCGCTATTGATCCGCAGATCTCCGGCGCCGATATGTCCGATGGCGCAAACACGATTCCTCCGAGCGCCCAAAAGTATGACGCGAGCGCCTTTACCTACAACACCGGGGGAACATCGCTCCTGTCCACGCCGACAATATTTGACCTGGAGCTTCCCCAAGGATCGGCCGGTACAGTTCCCGTGACCGATACAATATACTGGGGGATCGGCATCCCCGACGGCACGCTGTCGGGCACATACACGGGCACTAACACATTCACTGCTGCCCAGGCACTCTAGGCATGCCTAAACCGTGTCTGTGGATAACTTGAGCGATAACGCAGGCTCAATGGTATACTGAGGGAAGATTTACTAGGAAATATCTATATATTACTCGGGAAAATGAGATTTTACGCAAACAACAAATCAATACTGGGAGCGGCAGTTATTCTGGCAGGCACGCTCATTGCCACCGCGCTTGCTGTCGCCGATACCGTGTCAACGCAGGTGGTGGTGGGCAACGCCACTCCTTCGGTGACGACTACTGCTTTTAATAACAATACGGATATCACGCTTACCGAAAATACAACAACCACCGTCTATGCGACCACTACGGTGACCGACGCAAACGGGTGCTCGACTCTCTATACGGTCAACGCCGATTTCTATCGTTCGGGTGTTGGCGCAACCGGATGCGACACTGCGGGCGAGTCCGATAACAATAACTGTTATTCGGTGCAGTCATGCACCGTGGTTTCCGGCACCTGTACCGGCGGAACGGACANNAATACTATGCAGATCCTACTGACGCGGGGACCTACAGCGCCGACACATGGGAGATTACCGTAACTGCCGGTGACGGTTCGGCCACAACCACGGCAACCGCCAACCAAGAACTCAATACATTGCTCTCACTTGACGTGACCGCAAGCATCGACTACGGCACACTGTCGGCAAATACCGATACCGGCGCGACCAACTCAACGACCACCGTCACGAATACCGGAAACGCCGATATGGACCCCGAAGTATCGGGAACCGATATGTCATCGGGAGGAGACACGATCACGGTGGATAATCAAGAATACAGCATCATCCCGTTTACCTATGGTGCAGGAACAGCGCTGTCCGCCTCTGCAACACAGGTCAACATGGCCCTCCCGCAAGGGACAGCCGTATCAGTACCGGTTACCGACAATCTTTCCTGGGGACTCGGGGTTCCCGCGGGTACGACCGAAGGCACCTATACCGGCACCAACACCTTCACTGCTGCTGCTGGCATATAACGCCGCGTTGTTGTAGTATAGTCTGAAAACGATGACGTCCATACCACCCGGCCGAATACTCCGCTCTGCGGCAATGTTTCTCTTTCTTGCTCTCATCGCGGCGGCTGCAGGTCCGCATCTGAGCTTCGCGGGGTTCGGGGTGTCCCCTGGCACGCTCGAAGAGAAGCGGCTTGTACCCGGTTCGCATCTCGAGCGGACGGTGTACCTTGTGCAAGGCGCTCCCGAAAAAGATCTCACGATTGAGGCAACCGTCGAGTCCGCGGAGATTGGCGGCTGGATGTCTTTCAAGGAAGGAGAGAGGTTTGTGATCCCCGCAGGCGTACAGCAATTTCCCGTGACAGTTATTATTGATGTTCCGGAAGACGCATCACTCGGCGAATATCACGGGTTTATCCGTGTAAAAACAGTCCCTGAGCGGGTTGAAGATTCGCAGGTCACGATTGCACTCGGCGGGCGCATCGACGTTGATCTTACCGTTGGAGACGACATTGTGTCCGACTTTGATATCAAAAGCATCACCATTGCCGATGTCAAAGAAGGAGAAGACCCGGAGGCGAACGTCACCATTACGAACACCGGCAATGTGCCAGTTGCGCCCGAGAGCGCGACGTTTGAGCTGTTCAACAAATACGGCGATATCCGTCTCGGGTTTGCCGAAAACACAACGTTTGAAAAAGTAGAGGCGTTTTCTGAGGACGTTGTCGCTCTCACATTCCCGATCGATATCACGCTTGCCCCCGGCGAATACTGGGGCCATATAAAGATTTATGACGACGGGAAAGTGGTGAAAGAACTCAAAACGGTCTTTAACGTAACCCCACGGTCAACGCTTGAAAAACTCGCGGTTCCCGGCATCGCAATTGTCGTCCTTGTTGCCGGCGGAGCACTTCTGGTTGTGCGCATGCGTGCACGAAAACGGATGTCCTGATATCCTCTGATATCCTCACGTCCTGTGTTTTGTGCCCGCGCGCGACCTGCTACAATAAAGGCAATGGCCGCCCAAAGCTTTCGTCTTGCAGGAAGAGCTGTTGTTCTTGCAACACTTCTTGCCGTATTTCATCCTATTGCAGCCGACACCATTGACGTGTCGGTAAAAGTGATGCACTTTGCGTGCTCCGATGGCATTGATAATGACTCCGACGGCTTGGTCGATCACCCTGATGACCCTGGATGCGCCGACGGCAGCGACAACAACGAGGCAGATCCTGCGACCCCCTCCCCCCCGCCGTCCTCCTCCGGCGGCGGTGGAGGCGGAGGAATTATCTATCAATCGGCCCACGCGACGTTTTCTGGCTGGGGGTACCCTCGGCGGGCGGTCATGTTGTTTAAAGATGCTCACGTCGCTTCCGTAGTTACCTCCGCCGCCGACGGGCGGTTCGAGGTGCTTCTTTCCAGCCTCTCCGCGGGAGATTATCTCTTTGCTGTTCGGAGTACGGATGCGCGCGGCAGCGGATCGGGACTCGTGACGCTTCCGGTGCGGATCACTGCGGCAGCGGAAAACACAGTATCGCAGATCATACTCCCCCCCACTCTTTACATAAGTGAGGCGGAAGTTGCACAAGGAGAACCCGTGCACGTTTCCGGTATGGCGACGCCGGAGGCGCTTGTTGCCATCCGGATCAGCGGCGATCAAACGCGTACATATACCGCACATGCCGCGCCGGACGGCTCGTACACCTTCAGGCTTGATTCCGGCATTCTTACGCAGGGAGCATACACTGCTTCGGCCCAGACGCGTGTCGGCGGCGCGGAGAGCAGCTTTGGAAACATGTTGCGTTTTATCGTTGGGACCGAGACGAACGCGCGCTCGCCGAATGTATGCAACATACCGACCGACTTTAACAGGGACTGCGCAGTTGACCTTATTGATTTTTCCATTGCGGCGTTTTGGTATCGCAGACCCGCCCCGCCGGTACACCTTGACATAAACGGCGACCGGATCGTTGACCTTACCGAATTTTCCATCATGGCGTTTTATTGGACAGGGTAATATATGGGTACACGAACAGCATACATAATGTCCGTTGCCGCGGGGTGTGCGCTTGCACTGCCGGTGCACGCGGCGCAGGTCTTTTTTGACGCGCCCCAAACTGTCTTTTCGCGCGGTGCGCACATCGTACTCCCGCTTACGATCGACACCGAGGAAGAAAACATCAACGCGATCGAAGGGACGGTGCGGGTCCCGGCGGGAATATCATTTGAAGAACATCGAGACGGCGGCTCAATCATCTCATTGTGGGTTACGCCGCCGTCGGCCGCCCCCGACGGGATAATTCGGTTTTCGGGGATTATCCCCGGCGGGTATCGGGGAGATGCAGGACACCTCGCATCGCTGGTTTTCCGTGCCGAGACGGTCGGTCAGAAACGCATTACCATACCAAACGTGCGCGCGTTTGTTCATACTGCACGCGCCACCCCCGCAGCGGTTACCGCGCGTGACATCCGCATCACAATTACCAATGCGGACGCTCCGAATCCGGCACCGCTGATTGACACAACCCCGCCGGAGCCGTTTACCCCGATGGTGGTGCGCGACCCGGCGCTTTTTGGCGGACGGTATGCTCTTGTGTTCGCCGCCCACGATAAGCGCTCGGGTATTGACTACTATGAGGTGAGCGAGGCGCGTGTCGATGAATCTCTTGTGTGGACGGAAGCGGCCAGCCCCTATGTTCTTGCCGACCAAACGAGGCAAAGCGAGATACGGGTTCGAGCGGTTGATAACGCCGGCAATGAAACAACAGTTGCAGTGCCGCCCGCGCAGGATGCATCGGATGACAACAGTATTCTTCTCGGTATAATAATAGGAGTGCTTGTAATTGCGGCAGTGGGATATGCGATCATCCACAGACGATAATCAAACACGAAAACACAAACGGCCCGTACGTGCTTTCTCGGGCTGCTTCCGAGCGGTGTTTGTGTGCCTTGCGGGGGCGGGCGTGCCTCTAATTGCGTTCGGGGCATCGCTCGATCTCAGTCCCGCAACCGGCGCAGTGTATGCGCAAGAAACGTTCAGTGTTGTCGCGACTGTTTCAAGCGAGGGCGAGTCGATCAACGCGGTATCGGGAACGATCACATTCCCTGCGGACCTCATTGCAGTGGAAGGGGTTGCCCGCGCGCGGTCTGTCGTGGACCTATGGCTTGAGGAACCCGCGTTCTCCAATATGGCCGGCGAGATCTCGTTCGAAGGGATCATCTTTGATCCTGGATTTCAAGGACGCCGCGGCGAGATCGCGGTCATAACGTTTCGCGCAAAAAATGACGGGGCGGCTGATATTGTGTATGAATCGGGTGCCGTTCTCGCCAACGACGGACAGGGAACAAACGTACTAGAGAAGCTGGGGCAGGNNAGGCCTCTTATACGATCGCCGGATATGCGGATGCCGGCGAAAACAATCTTCCGGCGCGTCCGCAGATAAGCTCCCCGACCCATCCGGACCCCAACGAGTGGTATCGAAGCACCAGTCCCGTATTTACATGGGATGTTCCGCCCGAAGTGACGGCGGTGCGCCTTTCATACAACCAAACTCCCAATGCGATCCCCGAGGTGCTCTACACACAGCCGATCGCCAAAAAGGAACTGCATAATATCAAGGAAGGAGTCGGATACCTGCACGCGCAATTTAAAAATGAACACGGATGGGGGCCGATCGCGCACTTCCGGGTGCAGATCGACGAGGATGCCCCTCGGCAATTCACCATTGAATGCATTGATACGGATAAAACAATCAATCCGCGTCCCACCTGTCTTTTTAATACCACCGACGATCTTTCCGGCATCGGACGGTACAAGGTAAAGGTCGGAGAGAGCGCGTTTGAGCCTGTTTCGGTGGAAGAGGTTGAAAGCAATCCCTATACGCTTCCGCCTCAGCCTCCCGGAAGGCATACGATCCTTGTCCAGGCATTTGACGCCGCCGGCAATTACACGACTGCCACAAGCACGATTGAGGTGCTTGCACTTCCGGCCCCAACCCTTCTTTCTTACCCTTCGGAGGTGCATCAGGGCGACCCGGTGATCATCAAAGGGAGCACCGAACCGAACGCGCGTGTTACCTTTAAAGTTCAAGGCCTTGACGGTGAGCCGATCCAGCAGAGCGTAAAGAGCGACCAGGACGGGAATTTCACATTCGTGTTGTCCAAAAAGCTGGACCTCGGTACATACACCGTCTGGGCGGATATTACCGGCGAGAATGGCGCTATGAGCACCGCATCGGAGCGCATTACGGTCGCGGTCACACCGTCACCGATCGCGCAATTCGGCTCTGTCACGATCACCGCACTGTCTGTTATCGTTCCCGCGATCGGCGTGATCGTGATCGTCGTTTTCGGCGCGCTCTACGCGCGGTATCGCCTCCTCCTGTTCCAAAAGCGCATTTCAAAACACCTGAGTAAGGCGGATGTCGGCATCGAAAACGCATTCTCCACCCTGGGGGAGCACTTAAACGACCATATCCAACTGCTTGAAAAAACTCAAACGCGGCGGCGGTTGACGGAAGAAGAGCGGCATTTGATGGAAAACATGAAGAAAGAATTCGACGTGCTTGAACGGGTCGTACGCAAAAAGGTGAAAGGTGTGAGCAAAGAGGTTGAAAAAGAAGCTGGAAAGGGTCAAAACAAAAAGAAGGATGAGGGCGAGACAGCATAGCCGCTTCTCTTTCCTTGAGCATATCTTGGGCATATGCCGCGATATGTATGCTACAATCGGGGGACATGAACAACACTCCCACCCTCTCTATCGTCGCCACGCCGATCGGCAACCTTGAAGACATTACGCTTCGGGCGATTCGCGTGCTCGGCGAGGCCGATCTCATTCTCTGCGAGGACACGCGCGTAACCAAAAAGCTCTTGGAGAAATATGACATCAGTACGCCGACAATGAGCTATCATGCGCACAGCACACTCGCCAAGACGGAAAAAATTTTTGCTGAGCTTCACGAAGGGAAACATCTCGCGCTTGTGTCCGATGCGGGGACGCCGTGCATATCCGATCCCGGGGTGAAGCTCATTGTACAATTGTCAAGGTTGAACCTTGACATAAACCTTGACATAAAAATTGAACCAGTCCCGGGTCCAAGCGCAGTAATAACTGCGCTTTCTGCAAGCGGCATTCCATCGTCAGAATTTTTGTTCTTGGGATTTTTACCACACAAAAAAGGGCGTGAAACGCTCTTCAAAGAGATTGCGCACCCGTCAGCTGGCGGGAAGCGCACGGTTGTATTCTATGAATCACCCCACCGCATTCTCAAAACGCTCGCCTCGCTCGCCAAACACGCGCCTGATCGTACCGTCGTGCTCGCGCGCGAACTCACCAAGATCTACGAAGAGTTTCTCTCCGGAACGCCGGCAGAACTCATCGAGCGCCTGGAAGCAAACCCCGAAAAACAAAAAGGCGAATTTGTAGTAATTATAGGAGGCGAGAAAAGGATATAATAAACCGGACCAGGAGGACGAGCCCGCCCCGAACGACGTTCAGTCCGGCGGGAGTATTTGAGAAATAGCCAAAGCTCGGCTATAATACAGCAAATATATTTACATACCATGTCTAAGCACTCATTCATTATTATTCTTGCCGTCATCATTATACTTATGCCGTTTTTGGGGTTCCCCAGTGGCTTTAAAACCGCCGTATATGTAATTGCCGGAGCTGTCATTGCG
>JABAHQ010008083.1_pt3 | contig 12561 bp, 12 predicted proteins | sample 7062091 | NCBI WGS metagenome assembly JABAHQ01 (sample SAMN14534359, study PRJNA622989) | marine sediment metagenome | biome: marine biome [ENVO:00000428]; feature: marine pelagic biome [ENVO:01000023]; material: deep marine sediment [ENVO:00002113] | place: India: Gulf of Kutch | collected...
CACCGACACCGGCGGCTCCATCCGCCAGCCGGCGGCCCTGTGCGGCATCACGGGCCTGAAGCCGACCTACGGCCGGGTGTCGCGCTACGGCATGATCGCCTTCGCCTCCAGCCTCGACCAGGCCGGCCCGATGGCGCGGACCGCCGAGGACGCGGCCTTGCTGCTCGCCGCGATGGCCGGTTTCGATCCGCAGGACTCGACGAGCGTCAATGAGCCGGTGCCCGATTACGCGGCGACGCTCGAGGGCTCGCTCGAGGGTCTACGGATCGGGCTGCCACGTGAGTCTCTCGGCGAGGGCGTGCACGCGGGCGTGACGCGGGCGGTCGAGGACGCGGCGGAGGTCTATCGTCGACTGGGCGCGCGCATCGAAGAGGTGAGCTTACCGAACACGGCGCTTGCCGTGCCGGCCTACTACGTGGTGGCCCCCGCCGAGGCCTCCTCCAACCTGTCGCGTTACGACGGCGTGCGCTACGGGTATCGTTGCGAGTCACCGCAGGACCTCGAGGACATGTACAAGCGCTCGCGCGGAGAGGGCTTCGGGGCCGAGGTCAAGCGCCGGATCATGGTCGGGACCTATGCGCTGTCGGCCGGCTATTACGACGCGTATTACCTCAAGGCGCAGAAGCTGCGCCGGCTGATCCGCGACGATTTTCGCGCCGCCTTCGAGACCGTGGACCTCATCCTGGGCCCGACGGCGCCGACGCCGGCATTTCGGATCGGCGAGAAGACCGACGATCCGGTGACCATGTACCTGTCGGATATCTTCACCATCCCCGCCAACCTCGCCGGCCTCCCGGCCCTGTCGATGCCGGGGGGGTTCGCCGACGGCACGCCCGTTGGCGTGCAGCTGGTGGGGGGTTATTTCGAGGAGGCGCGGCTGCTGAACGCCGCGCACAGGTTCCAGCAGGAGACGGATTGGCATCGGCGAATCCCTTCGGGATTCGAGTAACGAGGTCCTGGGAACTGGATGCTAGGCACAGCAAGAAAGCATATGGTGTGGCAGGCGCGAATGTCCGGATTCGTAATGGTGGCGCCATTGGGACGGATCCGTCTTTGTCGTTTTTAGCTCCTAGTACCTAGAACCTGGTCACTCGACCGACTGCGCGGGATACCGGCAATGAATTGGGAACCCGTAATAGGCCTGGAAATACACATCCAGCTATTGACGAAGAGCAAGCTGTTCTCCGGCGCGTCCACGGCCTACGGGGCCGATCCCAACACGCAGGCGTGCGCGGTCGATCTGGCGTTGCCCGGCGTGCTGCCGGTCCTCAACGAGGCCGCCGTGCGCATGGCGGTCAAGCTCGGGCTCGCCCTCGGGGCCGAGATCGCGCCGCGCTCGGTGTTCGCGCGCAAGAACTACTTTTATCCGGATCTGCCCAAGGGCTACCAGATCAGCCAGTACGAGCTGCCGATCGTCCGCCAGGGTCGGGTCAGCGTTCCAGTGGGCGAGGGCGAGTTCAAGGAGATCGGGATCACGCGCGCGCATTTGGAGGAGGATGCCGGCAAGTCCCTTCATGAGGATTTCCGCGGCATGACCGGCATCGACCTCAATCGCGCTGGGACACCGCTCATCGAGCTGGTATCGGAGCCCGATATGCGCTCGCCCTCGGAGGCGGTCGCCTATGCCAAGGGTATCCATACGCTGGTGCGCTATCTCGAGATCTGCGACGGCAACATGCAGGAGGGCTCGTTCCGTATCGATGCCAACGTCTCCGTGCGTGTCGAGGGCGAGCACGGTTTCGGTACGCGGACGGAGCTGAAGAATCTCAACTCGTTCCGTTTCCTCGAGCGCGCGCTCGGTTACGAGATCGAGCGGCAGGTCGACGTGCTGGAGGGCGGCGGCAGGGTGGTTCAGGAGACCCGTCTCTACGATCCGGACAAGGGGGAGACCCGCTCGATGCGCATCAAGGAAGAGGCGCACGACTACCGCTACTTTCCCGACCCCGATCTGCTGCCGGTCGTGCTCGAGCAAGGATTCGTCGAGGGCGTGCGCGCCACGCTGCCGGAGCTGCCCGATGAGAAGCGCGCGCGATTCATGAAGGAGTACGGGCTCTCGGCCTATGACGTCACGGTGCTCACCGCCAGCCGCGAGCTGGCCGACTACTACGAGCGCGTGGTCGAGGCCTGCGGGCAGGCGAAGCTCGCCGCCAACTGGGTGATGGGTGAGCTCTCCGGCGCGCTCAACAAGGCGGGCCTCGATATCGGCGCGAGCCCGCTCGACGCGCGGGCGCTCGGCGGATTGCTCGGGCGCATCGCCGATGAGACGATCTCGGGCCGCGTGGCCAAGCAGGTGTTTGAGGCGATGTGGACGGGGGAGGGCGACGCCGACACGGTCATCGAGGCCCAGGGCCTCAAGCAGGTCACGGACGCCTCCGAGATCGAGCGAGTCATCGAGCGGGTGCTGGCCGACAACCCCGGTCAGCTCGAGCAGTATCGCGCCGGAAAAGAGAAGCTGTTCGGTTTCTTCGTGGGACAGGTCATGAAGGCCTCCGGGGGTAAGGCCAACCCTCAGGTGGTGAACGAGCTTCTGAAGAAGAGGCTCGCCGGCTGAGGATCGGTGGACTCGGGCGAGCGTGACAACCGGCGTCGGTTCGTATTCGAGCACTCGCACGTGCGCGGCGAGGTCGTCCATCTCGATGCCACTTGGCGCGCGGTCCTCGAGCGCGAGGATTATCCGCCGGCGGTCCGCGATCTCCTCGGAGAGGCGATGGCGGCGGCCGCGTTGCTGGCCTCGACCGTCAAGCTCGACGGCTCGTTGATCATTCAGTTCCACAGCACGGGGCCGGTTTACCTGCTGGTGGTCGAATGCACCGCCGAGCGCACCCTGAGGGGGCTCGCGCGTTGGCACGAGCCCTTGGAGGGCCGGGGCGGCCTGCTCGGCACGGGGCGCGTGGCGATCACGATCGATCCGGGTGGCGACGCCGAGCGCTATCAGGGCATCGTCGAGCTCGACGGCGAGCGCCCGGCAGACGCGGTAGAGGCCTATTTCCGGCGCTCCGAGCAAATCGACACGCGGCTGTGGCTCGCCGCCGACGGCGCGCGCGCCGCCGGTTTGCTGCTGCAGGCCCTGCCCGGGCACGAGACGTCGCCCGATGCGTGGAGCCGGGCCGTGCACCTCGCCGCCACCGTCACCGAGCGCGAGCTCCTGAAGCTGCCGGTCGCCGCCCTTCTCAAGAGGCTCTATCACGAGGACGATCTGCGACTGTTCGATTCCGAGCCGCTGGCCTTCCGCTGCCGGTGCTCGCGCGGACGGGTGGAGGAGGTGCTGCGGCGCTTCGGCTACCAGGAGATGCGGGCGCTGCTCGACGAGCGCGACGAGGTCGAGGTAACCTGCGAATACTGCAACCAGCGCTACGTCTTCGACCCGGTGGACATCGAGCGACTGTTCGCCGCAGCCCGCAGCCAGCCGCGAGTCCCGCCCACGCGCCACTGAGACGGCGGCTTGACGCGAGGCGCCGGGCGCTCGAATCTGAGGCGCAGCCCCGTGACGCGGTGGGTCGATGAGCGGTTCGTCGCAACACACGGTGCTCGCGGTCAATCCCGGGAGCTCGACCGTCAAGCTGGCCCTCTTCGTGCTCGAGGCGGAGGGGCCGCGCCGTCTCGCCGCGGCCCATTACGAGGACCAGCACGCCGCGCCGGAGGAGGCCCTGCCGCGTTTTCTCGGAGGCGAGGACCTTCCCCCGCCGACGTTGGTGGCGCAGCGCGTGGTGCACGGCGGGAGGCGGCTGACGCGCCCGGCGCGGATCGACGCCGAGGTCGAGGCCGAGATCGAGCGACTGGCCGCCGTCGCGCCGCTGCACAATCCGCACGCGCTACGCTGGATCCGCGGTTGCCGGCGCACGCTGGGGGCGGCGTTGCCGCAGGTGGCGGTGTTCGACACCGGCTTCTACGCGGACCTGCCCGAGATCGCCTCCGACTACGCGATCCCCTACGGGCTCGCCGAGCGCTGGTCGATCCGTCGTTACGGCTTCCATGGCATCGCGCACCAGGCGATGTGGCGGCGCTGGCAGGCGCTGGAGCCCGGCCGCGCCCACGCCCCGGTGATCACGCTGCAGCTCGGGTCCGGCTGCTCGGCCACGGCGGTGGAGGACGGCCAGCCCGTCGACACCTCCATGGGCTTCTCGCCGCTCGAGGGGCTGATCATGAGCACTCGCACCGGGGACCTCGATCCGGAGGTCGTCACCTACCTGCAGCGGGCGGGCGGTTATGACCCCGAGGCGATCAGTCGCATCCTCAATCATGAGTCGGGGCTGCTCGGCCTGTCGGGGATCAGCGGCGACATGCGCGCGCTCCTCCGCCGCGACGAGCCGCGGGCGCGGCTGGCGGTGGACGCCTACTGCTACCGCGTGCGCAAGTACATCGGCGCCTACATGGCGGCGCTCGACGGCGCCGAGGGCGTGCTGTTCGGCGGGGGCGTCGGAGAGCACGCCGCCTCCGTGCGCGAGCGGATCCTGGCCGGACTGGACTGGGCGGGCATCGAGCTCGACCTCGAGGCGAACGCCCGCGCGGACGGCAAGGAGACCTGCATCAGCACCGAGGCGAGCCCGGTGGCCGTCTACGTGGTGCCGGTGGACGAGGCCGCGGTGATGGCCGAGGCGGCGGGCGCAGTGATGACGCGGGAGCGCGAGTCATGAGCTCGCGTCCCGGAGGCGGTTCCGGCGAGGCGGCCCGTGCGGCGCAGGAGGGCGACGAGCGCGCGCGGGCGCTGCTACGTGAATGCGCCAGCCGCGACGGTTTTCTCGCCTCGCCGACCTCCCGGGACAACTACCGGCGCATCTGGGCGCGCGATGGATGCATCATGGGGCTCGCCGCCCTGCAGAGCGCAGAGCCCGAGCTCGTTTTCGCCTTCCGGCGCACGCTCGAGACGCTCGCCGATCATCAGGGCCCGCACGGCGAGACCCCGAGCAACGTCGATACCGTCTCGGGCCGCGTCAGCTACGGCGGTACCACCGGGCGCATCGACGCCGACCTGTGGTTCATCATCGGCTGCGGCCAGTACTGGCGCCGCACTCAGGACGAGACGTTCCTCGAGAGGATGGCAGGCGTGCTCGAGAGGGTGCAGTTTCTCCTGGGGGCCTGGGAGCTGAACGCTCGCGGGCTGATCTACGTCCCGCAGGCCGGCGATTGGGCGGACGAGTATCTGCACAGCGGTTACGTTCTCTACGACCAGCTCCTCTACCTGCAGGCGCAACGCGAGATCCACGCGATACGAGGCCGGCTCCACGGCGTCCAGGACGACCAGCTGCGTGAGCGTATCTCCCGCCTGCGGGACATGATCCGGGCCAACTACTGGTTCTATGATGGCGACGGCATTCCTCATCACGTCTACCATGAAGTGCTGTACCGCAACGGCTGGCGCGCCGCCGGGCATTGCGCTGACCGGCATTGGCTGCCCTTTTTCTCACCCCACGGCTATGGCTACCGTTTCGACGCGCTGGCCAACGTGCTCGCCTCGCTGCTGGGGGTCGCGGACGATCATCAGCGCGAGCGGGTCGATGCGTTGATCGGCGACGAGCTCGCCAACCGCGCCGGACTGTTGCCGGCCTTCCATCCGGTGATCACCCCGGTCGACGAGGACTGGGAGGACCTGCAGATGACCTTCTCTTACACTTTCAAGAACAGGCCGTACGAATTTCACAACGGCGGGCTGTGGCCGATGATCACCGGCTTCTACGTGGCCGATCTCGCCGCGCGCGGTCATCACGAGCTCGCCGGTCGTTACCTCGATAACATTCACGCAGGGAACGCGCTCGAGATGGACGGCGAGCCGTGGTCGTTCCCCGAGTTCGTCCAGGGCAAGACCTTCGAGGCGGGCGGCACGCGCCACCAGGGCTGGAGCGCCGCCGCCGCGGTGATGGGCCGTCAGGCGCTCGAAGGGCGTCCGCCGATCGAGGGGACGGCCGATGAGCGCTGAGGTGCTGCTCGCGAGCGACCTCGATCGTACGCTGCTGCCCAACGGCGAGCAGCCGGAGTCGCCCCGTGCGCGTCCCTTGCTGCGGGCGTTCGCGGCGCGCCCGGAGGTTACCTTGGCCTACGTCAGCGGTCGGCACGCGGCCCTCATCCGCCAGGCGCTCGCCGAGTACGAGGTGCCGGAGCCCGACTACGCCATCGGGGATGTCGGCACGACGATATATGCCGTGAGCGCGGGCCGCTGGTCGCCGTGGCCCGCGTGGGACGAGGCGATCGCGCCCGACTGGCGTGGGCTCGACCGCGCCGCGCTCGCGGCGCTGTTCGAGGACCTGGCCGTGCTCAGGCTTCAGGAACCGGAGAAGCAGAATACGCACAAGCTGAGCTACTATGCGCCCGCCGGGGGCGACCACGCCGGTCTGGTCGCCGAGATGACGCGCCGGCTCGAGGCGCGCGGGGTGCGCGCGAGCGTCGTCTGGAGCATCGACGAGACCCGGGGCCAGGGGCTGATTGACGTGCTCCCTGCCTCGGCGAGCAAGCTGCACGCGATCCGCTTTCTGACAGAGCGTCGTGGCTTCAATCCCGAGCGGACCGTATTCGCCGGGGACAGCGGCAACGACCTGGCGGTGCTCACCAGCGAGGTGCAGGCGGTGCTGGTGGCCAACGCCACCGACGAGGTGCGCAGGGCGGCGCTGGACGGGGCGCGACGCAACGGCACCGGGCCCGCGCTCTACCTCGCGCGGGGCGGGTTCATGGGGATGAACGGCAATTACGCCGCCGGCGTGCTGGAAGGATTGGCGCATTTCGTGCGGGAGACCGCCGGGTGGCTGCAGGCGGCGGAGGTCGCCGGCCCCGGCTGACGCGCCCCGCTAACCGTTACCGGCGACCGCGGCGGCGGCGCACACAGGGCATTCGGGGTCTTTGCGCAGGCGCAGGGTGCGCCACTCCATCTGGGCGGCGTCGAGCACCAGCAACCGCCCGTGCAGCGACTCGCCGAACCCCGCGAGCACCTTGAGCGCCTCGACCGCCTGCACCGCCCCGATGATCCCCACGACCGGCGCCAGGATCCCGTTCTCGCTGCAGGCCTCCTCCGGGGGGGGCGAGACGTCGCTGTAGAGACAGCGGTAGCACGGGCCGCCGCCCCGGCGCGAATCGAACACGGTCACCTGGCCCTCGGTGCGGATGGCGGCGCCGGAGACGAGGGGAACGCGGGCGGTGACGCAGGCCGCGTTCAGCGCGAAGCGCGTCGGGAAGTTGTCCGAGCAATCGGCGACCAGGTCCGCCGCGGCCACCGCGTCCGCGAGCGCCCCGGCCTCGAACCGCAGCTGCCGGGTTTCGATCTCGACCTCCGGGTTGAGGGCGCGCAGCGTGTCGGCGGCCGACTCGACCTTCGGCCGTCCGATGTCGTCGGTGCGGTGGAGGATCTGTCGCTGGAGGTTGGACAGATCGACGCGGTCGTCGTCGACCAGGGTCAGGCGCCCGATCCCGGAGGCCGCCAAGTACATGCCGACCGGCGACCCCAGCCCCCCGAGGCCGACGATCAGCACGTGCGCGCCGGCCAAGCGCTCCTGGGCCTCGGTCCCCATGGCCGGCAGGAAAATGTGGCGGCTATAGCGAAGGAGCTGGTCGTCGTCCATAGCGGTCATTATGACGGCTCGCGGCGGTACCTGACAGTGGTGGTCGGTTGCGGCGACCTGCGTCTATAAACAATAGTAGTCCCAAAGCCTCATGCGGAGAGTGTGCATGGCGCCTGGGTCTCGATCTACCCTGATCTCCGTTCCGGGGGGCGGCTGCGAGACGTGCGCCCTCGCCCGCTTGTGCGTCCCACCCGGGCTCGATGCCGAGGCCCTCGGGCGGCTCGAGCGGCTCATCGAGCGGCCGCGGCCGCTTGGCCGCGGGACCGTCCTGGTGCGCTCGGGCCAACGTTTCGACGCCCTGCTCGCCGTCCACAGCGGCGCGGTCAAGGCCTACATCCCGGCGGCCGCCGGCGGCGGGCGCGAGCAGGTGATCGACTTCAGGTTTCCGGGGGATCTCATCGGCCTCGAGGCGGTCAGCCTGGGCCGCCACCCTTACTGGGTGCAGGCCCTGGAGACCACCACCGTGTGCCGGATCCCATTCGAGCCCCTGGAACGGCTGTCCGAGGAGCTTCCCGCCTTGCGCCGCCAGCTCCTGAGGCTGATGAGTCGAACCCTGGCGCGCGAGGAACGCGAGATCCTGGGGATGAGCAAGCGCGGCGCGCGCCAGCGTCTGGCGGCCTTTCTGCTCGACCTCGCCCGGCGTTTCCGGGAGCGTGGCTATTCATCGCGGTCCTTCCGCCTGGCGATGTCGCGCAGCGACATCGCCGCCCATCTGGGCCTCGACACGGCCACGGTCAGCCGCCTGTTCACCGCGTTCCGGCACGAGGGGCTGCTCGCCGTCGAGCGCAAGGACGTGCGCCTCCAGGGCCTGCGGCGGCTGGCGGACCTGGCCGGGCATGTCCCGAGCCGGCCGGCGCCGCGGGTTTCTTGACCTCGATCAATTCGGCTCGGGGACCGGGTACAATACTTTATCCGTCTTCCGACCGGCGCGCCGTCGGCCGCCCGCCGTAAGCGCTAAGTGCCGCGGCTTGCGGAGGAGGGTTGGTGTGAAGATAGGCAGCAGCGGACGCTACGGGGTCCTCGCCCTGCTCGAGCTCGCGGTGCGGGACACGGACGACCCGGTGCCGTTGGCCGACATCGCCGGCGCGCTCGGGGTCTCGGTCTCCTATCTGGAGCAGATCTTCGTCCGGCTGCGCAGATCGGGCCTGGTGGTGGGCCTGCGCGGACCGGGCGGAGGATACCGGCTGGCGCGGGAGCCGGACCGGCTGACGGTTGGCGAGATCATCGCCGCGGCCGAAGGCCCGCCCCAGGCCGCTTCCGTCGCTAAGGGCTCCCGAATGCCGCGGACGCACCTCCTGGCCGCCGGGCTGTGGGAGGAGCTCAGCCGGGAGATCTCGCGCTTCCTGCACGGCATCACCCTCGCGCAGTTCAGCGCCCGACCGAGCGTCCAGGCCCGTGCGCGCGCCGCGCGCAGCCGGAGCGACGGTCGCGGTCCCGAGGTGCTGTCCTTTCGCAAATAACCCTGTCCGGACATCGGACGTGCCTTTTCGGTCCGCGGCTGTGGCCGGGTCCGCCAGGGGGCTATTTGACTTATATCAATGCCCCCTGCCGGTTCACCGGGCACAGTAACATCGCCCGCGGGTCGTGCGCGCGGCCGAGGGCAGAGCGGAGAGGGTCTCCATGGTGGTGACGTCCAACAAGGCCAACTTGATCGATTTCCCGGGCGCGCGGGTGGCGTGCCGGGATTGCAGCATGTTTCGCCTGTGCCTGCCGCTCGGGATGGGGGAGCCGGACCTGCAACTCTTCGACCGGATCATCAAGCGTCACCGGCCGGTGCGCAAAGGCACAGACCTGTTTCGCATGGGCGAGCGTTTCGGCGCCATCTATGCGGTGCGCAGCGGGTGCTTGAAGACGTACATGCCCACGCCGGAAGGCGGCGAGCAGGTCATCGGCTTTCATCTGCCTGGCGAGCTCGTCGGGCTCGACGCCATTACCGAGGGATACCATCCCTGCAGCGCGAAGGCGCTGCAGTCGACGAGCGTATGCAAGATCCCTTTTAGGCGTCTGGAAAACCTCGGCGAGCAGGTGCCCAATGTCCGGCAACAATTGGTGCGCCTGCTGAGCCGCGCGATCCGCGACGACGAGCGTTTCGTCACGCTGCTGGGCAAGAAGACGGCTCTGCAGCGATTGGCGGCCCTCCTGATGAGCTTCTCGGCGCGGTTTCGCGAGCGCGGGTTCTCGCCGCTCGAGTTCCGGTTGAGCATGTCGCGATTCGACATCGCCAACTATCTCGGGCTCGACGCCGCGACCGTCAGCCGTCTCTTCACCCGGCTCCAGCGCGAAGGCGCGGTAGAGGTCGCCCGCCGTCACATCCGCATTCGTAATCTGGACCAGCTCGCCGACCTGGCCGAACTCTCGGCCGACTGATTCGCGGGACGCGTCCGCGGAGCGCTGAGGTGGCGTCGCGCGGACAGGGAAGGAACTATGATAAATGTCATTTCCCGCGGCATCCGGTGCTGAGAAGGTGGCGTCGCTTTTACAGCGGGCGATCGCTGGCGACGGACCGTCGCTGGCGCTGCGACAATCGACGCGACCAACGGAGAGTGCGGAACATGACCTATCGCAGATATCGAAGCGGCGGTGCGGCGGCCGTGTTGGCCATGGGGTTGGGTCTGATGTCGGGGCACGCCCCGGCGGAGCCGGGTGAGTGGCGGGTGCGTGCCGGCATTGGCCACGTCAGCCCGCAGGCCGACAGCGAGCCCCTGCCGGGGCTCGCCGGCTCGAGCGTGGACGTCGACAGCGCGAGCCAGCTCGTGCTCAACGTGACGTACTTTTGGACGGAGCGGATGGCGGTCGAGCTGCTGGGCGCCCTGCCCTTCCAGCATGAGATCGAGGGCGCGGGCAGCCTGAGCGGCCTGGGCGAGGTCGCCGAGATCAAGCACCTGCCCCCGACGCTGAGCGTGCAGTACCACTTCGGGCCCGTCGGGGCGGTGCGACCCTACCTCGGCGCAGGACTCAATTACACGATCTTCTTCGACGAGGAGACCACGGGTGCGCTGTCCGGTCGCGATATCGAGCTCGACGATTCGCTCGGTCTCGCCGCCCAGCTCGGCGCGGACGTCCGACTTAACGGGGACTGGTTCGTCAACGGGGATTTGCGCTACCTCGATATCGGCACCGAGGCCGAGATCGAAGGCATCGGATCGTTCGATGTGGATATCGATCCCTGGGTCTTCACCCTGGCGGTGGGGAGGCGGTTCTGAAGCGCGAGCCGGGCGGCTCGCGGCCGCCCGGCTCGCCGGGGGCTCATGCAAGGGGGGTGTCGATGGATACAGAGGCGACGTACAACTACAAGGTCGTACGTCAGTTCACGATCATGACGGTCGTCTGGGGCATCGTCGGCATGGCCGTGGGTGTGTTGATCGCGGCGCAGCTCGTCTGGCCGGCATTGAATTTCGATACGCCTTGGCTGACCTTCAGCCGCCTGCGACCGCTGCACACCAATGCCGTGATCTTCGCGTTCGGCGGCTCGGCCCTGTTCGCGACCTCCTACTACGTGGTGCAGCGCACCTGCCACGCGCGGCTGTTCGGCGATCGGCTGGCCGCCTTCACCTTCTGGGGATGGCAGGCCGTGATCGTGCTGGCGGCGGTCACGCTGCCACTCGGGTATACGACGAGCAAGGAATACGCCGAGCTCGAGTGGCCCATTGACATACTGGTCACGCTCGTGTGGGTCGCTTACGCGATCGTGTTCTTCGGCACGATCGTCAAGCGCCGGGTGCCCCATATCTATGTGGCAAACTGGTTCTTCGGCTCCTACATTCTGACCATCGCGCTCCTGCACGTGGTGAACAGTCTCGAGCTGCCGGCCTCGCTCACCGGCATGAAGTCCTATTCCCTGTTTCCGGGCACGGTGGACGCCATGGTTCAGTGGTGGTACGGCCACAACGCGGTCGGATTCTTCCTGACCGCCGGCTTCCTCGGGATGATGTACTACTTCGTCCCTAAGCAGGCCGGCCGGCCGATTTATTCCTACCGTCTGTCGGTCGTGCACTTCTGGGCGCTGATCTCGCTCTACATGTGGGCCGGTCCCCATCACCTGCACTACACGGCGCTGCCCGGATGGGTATCCTCGCTCGGCATGGTGTTCTCGGTGATGCTGCTGGCGCCGTCCTGGGGCGGCATGATCAACGGCATCATGACGCTGTCGGGCGCCTGGCACAAGCTGCGCACCGACCCGATCATCCGATTTCTGATCGTGTCCTTGTCGTTCTACGGCATGTCGACCTTCGAGGGGCCGATGATGTCGATCAAGACCGTCAACGCCCTCTCTCACTATACGGACTGGACCATCGGGCACGTCCATTCGGGGGCGCTGGGGTGGGTCGCCTTGGTGACCATCGGGTCGACCTACGTGCTGGTTCCGAAGCTCTTCGGTAAAGAGCGCATGCATAGCACGGGGCTGATCGAGGTGCACTTCTGGACCGCGACGATCGGCGTCGTGCTCTATATCGTATCGATGTGGATGTCGGGCGTGATGCAGGGCCTCATGTGGCGGGCTGTCAACGAGGACGGGATGCTCACCTACAGCTTCGTCGAATCGCTGGAGGCGATGTACCCGTTTTACTTCGTGCGTTTCCTCGGGGGGTTGCTGTTCTTCGCCGGCATGCTCGTGATGGCTTATAACGTGTGGAAGACGGTGTCCGGGACGCGACCGGTCGAGGCCCCGATTCCACAGCCGGCGCACTAGAAGGGGGACGCCATGGCCTCGCACGAGATCGTCGAGAAGAATACCGGCTTGCTCGCCATCTTGATACTGCTGGTGGTGAGCATCGGGGGGCTGGTGGAGATTATTCCTTTGATGTTCATGAAGTCCACGACCGAGCCGGTGGAGGGGGTCGGACCCTACAGCGCATTGCGGCTCGCGGGCCGGGACGTATACGTTCGTGAGGGTTGCTATGTCTGTCATTCACAGATGATCCGTCCGTTCCGCGCCGAGACCGAGCGCTACGGGCACTACTCGGTGGCGGGGGAGTTCGTCTATGACCACCCCTTCCAGTGGGGCTCCAAGCGCACG
>JABAHQ010008149.1_pt1 | contig 12552 bp, 9 predicted proteins | sample 7062091 | NCBI WGS metagenome assembly JABAHQ01 (sample SAMN14534359, study PRJNA622989) | marine sediment metagenome | biome: marine biome [ENVO:00000428]; feature: marine pelagic biome [ENVO:01000023]; material: deep marine sediment [ENVO:00002113] | place: India: Gulf of Kutch | collected...
TTCGGCTGGAAGGGCGGGATCGGCACGAGCAGCCGGCTTCTGCCCGCCCCCCTCGGTGGCTGGCGCGTCGGGGTCCTCGTCCAGAGCAACTTCGGGGGGATCCTGACGATCGCCGGGGCCCCGGTGGGCGAAGAGCTGGGACGCTACTCCTTCCGCAGCGTCGTGGAGCGGAACGGGGAGCGCGAGGAATCCGGCGCCGATCGCCCGGAAGCCGCCGCCGGCACCCCCGAGTGGTGGGAGGACGACGGCCAGGGCTCGATCATGATCGTGGTGGCCACCGACGCTCCCCTCTCCTCCAGGAACCTGGAGCGCCTGGCGCGGCGGGCCGTGCTGGGCCTAGCCCGGACCGGCTCCTTCGCGGGCAACGGCTCGGGCGACTACGTGATCGCTTTCTCCACGGCCGAGGGCGTCCGCCGGGAAGCCGGCGAGGCGGTCCGGAACGTGGAGGACCTGGCGAACGACCGGATGTCGGCTCTCTTCCAGGCCACCGTCGAGGCCACCGAAGAAGCGCTCTACAACTCCCTCCTGCGCGCCACCACGGTCACCGGTCACGAGGGCCGGACCGCCGACGCCCTTCCGATCCCCGCCGTGGTCCGGATCCTGCAAGCGTACGGAGCCGTGCCCGGTGCCGGGGAGCCCCGGCGCTGAGGCGGGACGTGCGGGATCGCCGGAGATCGACCCAACCTTTCGACCCATCGACCCAGAGCAACCGGAGCGTGTCGTGAGCGATATCGAAAGCGCGTTCGAGCGAATCGTTCGGGAGAACTTCGACCGGGCGTGCGAAACGTTGAATCTGGACCCGGAGCTGCGGGAGATGCTCTCCGTCCCCCGACGTGAGGTCTCCGTGGCCCTGCCGGTGCAGATGGACGACGGGAGCGTGCGGGTCTACCGGGGATACCGAGTCAGCCACTCCAGCGCCCGGGGGCCCTCCAAGGGCGGGCTCCGCTTCGCCTCCGGGGTGACGCTGGAGGAGGTCCGCTCCCTCGCCACCCTCATGAGCTGGAAGTGCGCGGTCATGAACCTGCCCTTCGGGGGCGGGAAAGGGGGTGTGGCGGTGAGCACCCGGAAGCTCTCGGACCGGGAGCTGGAGGCCCTCACCCGGAGCTACACCCGGGAGATCGCCCCCTTCATCGGACCGGACCGGGACATCCCCGCGCCGGACATGTACACCGACGAGCGGGTCATGGGATGGATCATGGACGCATACTCCCAGCTCAAGGGGCAGGAAGTCCCCGGGGTGGTCACGGGAAAGCCCCTGGCCCTGGGCGGCTCCCAGGGTCGGGAGACCGCGACGGCCCGGGGGCTGGTCCTGACCCTGGACGCCGCGGCCCGGGAGCGAGGGATCGGCCTGGAGGGGTGCACGGTGGCGGTCCAGGGGTTCGGCAACGCCGGACGGAAGATCTCCCGTATCCTGGGAGACGAGTTCGGCGCCCGGGTCGTAGCGGTGAGCGATTCCCAGGGGGCGATCTACGAGCCCGAGGGGCTCGACCTGGACGCCGTGGAGGAGCAGAAGGACCAGGCCGGCACGGTGGTGGACGAGTCCCTGGGCCGCGTCGTCTCCAACGGCTCGATCCTCACCCTGGACGTGGACGTCCTGATCCCCGCCGCCGTGGAGGGCGTGCTCACCGCCGAGGTCGCGCCCGATGTCAACGCCCACATCGTGGCCGAGGCCGCCAACGGGCCCACCCTCCCCGACGCCGACCGGATCCTGCAGGAGAAGGGCGTAATGGTGCTCCCCGACATCCTGGCGTCGGGGGGCGGGGTGACCGTGTCGTACTTCGAGTGGGTCCAGAACAAGCTGGGAGACCGATGGCCTCTGGAGCGGGTCTGGTCGGAGCTCCGGACCCGGATGGACGAGAGCTTTCGGGAAGTCTACGAGCTGGCTCAGGAGCACGACGGCGACATGCGCCTGGCGGCCTACATGATCGGAGTGGGCCGGGTGGCCGAGGCCGTGCGGGCCCGGGGAGGGTTCGGGCTCGAGCCGGTGGCCAGCCGGGTGGCGGGCTCCGTGCCTCGGCACCCCGCTACAGCCTGACCACCCGGGCGGCGGTGACGTCGGGGGACTCGGTGAGCTCCTCGATCACCTCGGGGCCCACCTCACCGTCCACCGAGATCGCGGCCAGAGCGTCCCCACCGGCCTCGAGGCGGGCCTGGTGGTACTCGGCGATGTTGAGCCCGTGGGAGCCCAGGAGCGTTCCCACCCGCCCGATCACCCCGGGGACGTCCCGGTTCTTGAGCACGACCAGGCTCCCCTGGGGAACCACGTCCACGTGGTACTCCCCGATCCGCACGATCCGGGGATGGCGGTCCCCGAGGAGGGCGCCCGAGACCTCCAGGGGACCGCTTCCCGTCTCCAGCTCCACCTGGAGGAACTCGGAGTAGTCCTTGCGCCGGGAGAGGCGGGAGGTGGAGACGTCGATTCCCCGCTCTCGGGCCAGGTGGAGGGCGTTCACGAAGTTCACCTGCTCGTCGCCCAGGGCGACCGAGAGGAGACCCGAGAGCACCGCCGCCGAGAGGGGCTTGAGGCCGTCGGCTTCGCTGCCCGCGTAGCGGATCTCCACCCCGTCGATCCCTCCGCTGGAGAGGACGCAGGCCAGGCGGCCCAGCTTCCCGCCCAGGTCGAGGATCGGCCGGAGCCGCCGGAGCGTCTCCCCCCCGATCGCCGGCGCGTTCAGCGCACGGGAGAGATCGCCCTCGAGAAGCGCGCCCCGGACGGCCGCCGCGATCTCGGTGGCCACGAGCTCCTGGGCCTCGGCCGTGGCGGCGCCCAGGTGGGGGGTGAGGACCGTGTTCGGAGCGTCTCGTAGAGGAATCCCCTCCTCCAGGGGCTCGCTCTCGTAGACGTCCAGGGCGGCGCCGGCGATCGTCCCGTCGCACAGAGCCCGGGCGAGGGCATGCTCGTCCACCACGCCTCCCCGGGCCAGGTTCACGAGGAGAGCCGACGCCTTCATCCGCGCCAGCTCATCGGGTCCGATCATCCCCCGAGTCGAGGAGGTAAGGGGAACGTGGAGGGAGACCACGTCGGCCCGCTCCAGGAGCTTCTCCAGGGAAGCCGGCTCCAGGCCGAGCTCCTCCGCCCGCTCCTCGCTCAGGTACGGGTCGTGGGCCAGGACAAGCATCCCGAAGGCCTGAGCCCGACGCGCCACCTCACCGCCGATTCTCCCCGCGCCCACGAGCCCCAGGGTCTTCCCCCGGAGCTCGGCGCCGGCGAAGGCCGAGCGGCGCCACTCCCCGGCCCGGACGGAGCGGTCCGCCTCCGGGACCTTCCGGGCCAGGGCAAGGATCAGGGCGAGGGTGAGCTCCGCGGCCGACACGGTGTTGCCGGAGGGGGCGTTGAGGACCGGGATGCCGCGCTCGGTGGCCGCGTCCAGGTCGATGTTGTCCACGCCCACGCCGGCCCGGCCGATCACCCGTAGACCGGGGGCCCGGTCCAGGAGGGCCGCGTCCACGGTGGTGGAGCTCCGGACCACCAGGGCGTGGGCGGTCTCCAGGGCGGCCCGGAAGCGCGCCTCCTCCCAGTCGTGGCCGAGCTCCACCACGAATCGCTCGTCGTCCGCGAGGGGCTGGAGCCCCGACGGTGAGAGGTGGTCGGCCACGAGGACGGTGAAGCGCTCGCCGGCCGCCGCAGTGGCCGTCCCGTGCTCGGCCCGGGTCGCGCTCTCCGTCGGCATCTCAGGCCCCTCCCGCAGCCGGAGCCCGGGTCACCGACAGGCTCTCCGCCAGGACCTCGAGGAGGTCGTCCAGCTCAGGGACGGTGTGCTCTCCCATGTGCCCGATCCGGATCGCGCCCTCCCTCAGCTTCCCGTACCCCGGCGCGATCACCCATCCGCGCTCGGTCACGGATCCGACGACGTCGGGGCCCCGGAGGCCCTCGGGGAGGAGGACACAGGTCACCGTGGGCGACCGGCGCCCGGCCGGCGCCAGGACCCGGAGGTCGAGGCCCGCGCGGGCGGATGCGTCTTCCACCCACGCCCAGCAGCGCTCCGCCATGGCGCGGTGACGGGACAGACGGGCGTCCAGCCCCTCCTCCCGGATCCGCCCCAGCTGCTCGTCGAGGGCGTAGAGGAGCGTGACGGCGGGGGTGTTCGGGGTCTGGAGCTTCTCCATCTTCCTCCGGAACTGTGGCAGGTCGAAGTAGCAGCCCCGGTCCGGAAGGCTCTCGGCCCGCTCCATCATCCGCTTCGACGCCACGGCGAACGCCAGACCGGGCGGAACGGCCAGGGCCTTCTGGGATCCCGCGAGCACGAAGTCCAGGCCCCACTCGTCGGTGCGCACGTCGGCGCCGCCCAGGCCGCTGACGGAGTCCACCAGCATCAGGGCGTCGGAGGCCTCCCGCACCGCGGACGCGATCTCCGCGATCGGGTTCAGCGCTCCGGTGGAGGTCTCGGAATGGACGACGGAGACCGCGTCGTAGCCGCCACCTCTCAAACGCTCCGCCACGGCGCCGGGCTCGTGTGCCTCGCCCCAGGCAATCTCCAGGACCTCGACCTCCTTCCCGCACGCCCGGGCGATCTTCGCGAACCGCTCCGAGAACGCGCCGTTCACCAGGGCCAGGAGGCGATCGCGGACGCCGTTGCGTACGGCGGCTTCCATGAGGCCCGTGGCGGAGGAGGTGGAGACGAAGACCGGCCTGTCGGTACGGAAGATCGTCCGGAGGCCCTCCTGGATCCTGGCGACGAGGGTCCGGATCCCCGGGCCCCGATGGCCGATCACGGCCCGGGCCTGGGCCGCGAGCACGCGGGAGTCGACCGCGGTGGGCCCGGGCAGGAAGAAGCGGCCCGACGATTCGGGAAGGGGGGTGGGGCGAGGCTCGGTCACGACGCGTCCCTCGGCGGTTCGAGGTGATCTCGTGCCGACCGCGAGAGGGCCCGGAGCGCGGCCGGCGGTCCGTGAGGGACCGGAAGATAACCGTCCCACCGCCTCCTCTGAACCCCCCGGGAGGGAGCACGGCCGGGGCGCGAAGCCCGGCGTTGCGGAAGGGGCGCCGCGACGCCTCGCGGAGGCGGGCTACCCTACCGCCACTCGTCCCGCCAGCGCACGTAACGCACCGCGTGGATCCCGGCGCGCTCCAGGATCTCCAGGCCCGCAGGGCTGCGATATGCCTCCCGGTAGAAGAGGTGGGTCACGTTGGCCTGGACCATGAGCTTGGCGCACATGACGCAGGGGCTGGCCGTGACGAAGGCCACCTTGTCCCGGAGGTGGCCGGGCGACTTCACCAGGGCGTTCTGCTCCGAGTGGATGCAGCCGCAGGAGCCCGCCACGTCCCGGTCGCACCGGTTGGGGAAGCCCCGGGCGTTCCCGTTGTAGCCGATGGCCACCACGTTCTCCAGGGCGCCGTCGGTGATCACGGTGCCCACCTGGAGCCGGGAGCAGGTGCTCCGCTTCGCCAGCTCCTCGGCCATGCGCATGTAGACCTCGAAGAGGGGCGGTCGAGTCACCTCCCACCGCTCCACCTCCTCGGGATCCGCGTTCTCGACGCGGTTCAGGGGATGGTCGTTCTCCGGTACCCGGTCCTTGTAGAGCAGGGCGATCGCTCTCCGTCCTCCGGTAGGGGGCGAGTCAGGCTCCGGAGCCCCTGGCGCGCCCAGGCTCCGATCCCTCCCTCCGAGTCTGGGGAAAGGGGGGCGGGGGCGACAGCCCCCCATGGAGCGAGGGGGACGGCCCGTGATGGGCCGCCCCCCTCTCGCAGGAAGGCTGGTCAGGCGAGCAGTCGCGGCAGGATGCGAGAGGTCGAGAGCGTTCGCTCAGCGCCCTCCCGGCGGGAGGTCCGTGGTCGACGCGCCCTCACGCCCCATGGCCGGAGACCTGGTGGATGGCGTAGAGGAGCGCTCCGAAGAGTCCGAAGTATGCGATCACGATAGCCCCCACCTGGAGCATCAGGGCGGCTCGCCGGGGGCTCTCGGCTTGCTCGTTCATCGTCCCTCCCGGTCACCGACGCCGATCCTGTCGCCTCCGCGCTCCGCTCGGGAGCGAGCGGCCCGGTTGCGCGACGAAGGGCACGGCGATCTGTCTCAATGTGGATGCAGACTAGCGGATCGAGATCAGGCCGGTGTCAGGCGGGAAGCCGGGATCAGGGACGGCTATCAGATCGGTATCAGACGGGAATGTGGAAAACTCCGGAGCCGCCCCCGATTCCAGGAACTCCAGGGTGGGATCCTCCGAAGGGGAGCCGGGGTGGGAATGGGCGCTCCCGCTGGCGACGACGACCCCCTCCGCGTCCGGGGGGCGCGGGAAGGGTGCGTCTAGACGGCGACCGCGAAGAGGTCGAGGAGGCCCCGGAGGGTGGTCTCGCCCCGGTCCCGGGCGTACCAGCGGCGCTGGCGTCGGTAGCGTTCGTCCTTGTCCAGGGCCTGTCCGTCCCCCAGCACCCACTCCTGCAGCTCGGGCGGTCGTGGACCCCACCAACCGATCTCCTCGAACTCCTCGTCCAGCACCATGACGACGGGAATCGAGCGGCTGCCGTCCGTGAGGTGGGCGTCCATGAGCTCGGGGTTCCGGTCCCTCTCCAGGACCCGGAGCTCCCAGCCCGGAACCTCTTCCGCCAGGCGAGCGACGTAGGGCAGGGTGTTGACCGCGTCGCCGCACCAGTCCTCGGAGAGGGCCAGGAGGTGCCAGCGTCCGGGGATCGCCCGGGCGGCCCCGACGATCTCGTCGGGCACCGACGCCCGCTCGTAGAGGCCGTGCCAGAGCTCCCTGTGCTTCTCCACGCGCTCCTCCAGGTATTCGCGGAAGGTGGGAGCGGAGCGGTAGTGCTCTTCCAGGTTCATGGGGCCTTCGGGTGCTGCGTTCTCGCCGTATTCCGATTTCCCGAAGGCGGGAGAGGGACGGGATGTTCCCGGCCCCGAGGGTCAACCGACGGCGGGCGCGCCCTCGCGCTTCCGGGCCTTCCGCCGTCGGTTCTGGTCCCGGATCCGCTTGCGGAGGCGGATCGCGTCGGGAGTGATCTCGATGAGCTCGTCGGGCTCGATGAACTCGACCGCCCCCTCCAGGGTGATCTCCCGCGGCGGCTCCAGCTTGATGTTCTCGTCGGCCGACGCGGCCCGGATGTTGGTGAGCTTCTTCTCCTTGCACACGTTCACGTCCAGGTCGCCGGGGCGGGTGTGCTCGCCCACGATCATGCCCTCGTAGACCGGATCCCCGGGCCGGACGAAGAGGGTGCCCCGGTCCTGGAGGCCCCAGATCGCGTAGGCCACGGCCTCCCCCTGCCGGTCGGCGACCAGCACGCCCCGGTTGCGCCCCGAGATCGGCCCGGCCCACGGTCCGTACTCCAGGAAGACGTGGTGGAGGGTCCCCTCGCCCCGGGTGTCGGTGAGGAACTCGGACCGGTAGCCGAAGAGGCCCCGGGCCGGGATCCGGAAGGCGAGGCGGGTGGGGCCCCGCTCGGTGGACCGCATCTCGGTCATCTCGCCCTTCCGCTGGCCGAGCTTCTCGATCACCGTGCCCACCATCTCCGAGGGGACCTCGACCACGGCCTCCTCGTAGGGCTCCAGGGTCTCCCCGTCGGGGCGCTCCTTGAGGATCACGGTGGGCCGGGACACCTGGAACTCGTAGCCCTCCCGGCGCATCGTCTCCATGAGAATCGTGAGGTGGAGCTCCCCCCGCCCCGACACGGTGAGGGTGTCGGGCTCGCCGGTGTCCTCCACCCGGAGCGCCACGTTCCGCTCCAGCTCCTTGTAGAGGCGCTCCCGGAGCTGGCGGCTGGTGACGTACTTCCCGGCCTGGCCGGCGAAGGGGGAGTCGTTGACCGTGAAGTCCACCGACAGGGTGGGCTCCTCCACCGCGATCCCCCGGAGGCGCTCCCGGCGGCCGGGATCGGTGAGGGTCTTGCCGATCTCCACGCCCTCGAGGCCGGCGAGGCCCACGATGTCCCCCGCCGCGGCCTCCTCCACGTCGACCCTCTGCAGGCCCTCGAAGCCGTAGAGCTTCACGACCTTCGCCTCCTCGGCCCACTCCTCGGGCACCGTGCCGGGCTCGCCGAAGGGCAGCAGCGCCACCTTCTGGCCCACCCGGACCCGCCCCCGCTCGATGCGGCCGATGGCGATCCGCCCCACGTAGGGGGAGTAGTCCAGGGTGGAGACCAGCATCTGGAAGGGTCCCTCCCGGTCCACCTCCGGCGGGGGCACCCGGTCCGTGATCGCCCGGAAGAGGGGACGGAGGTCCGGCCCCCTCTCACCCACCTCCTCCGAGGCCCAGCCCTCCCGGCCCGACGCGTAGAGGAAGGGGGCGTCGAGCTGGGCGTCGCTGGCCTCCAGCTCCATGAAGAGCTCCAGGACCTCGTCGTGGACCTCCTGGGGCCGGGCGTCGGAGCGGTCCACCTTGTTGATCACCACCACGGGCTGGAGGCCCAGCTCCAGGGCCTTCCGGGTGACGAAGCGGGTCTGGGGCATGGGCCCCTCGGCCGCGTCCACCAGGAGCAGCACGCCGTCCACCATGCGGAGGATCCGCTCCACCTCGCCCCCGAAGTCGGCGTGGCCCGGGGTGTCCACGATGTTGATCTTCACGTCCTCCCAGCGGACGGCCGTGTTCTTGGAGAGGATCGTGATCCCCCGCTCCCGCTCCAGGGGATTCGAGTCCATGACCCGCTCCCGGACCTCCTGGCCCTCCCGGAAGACCCCGGCCTGGCGGAGCATGTGGTCCACCAGGGTGGTCTTCCCGTGGTCCACGTGGGCGATGATGGCGACGTTGCGGATCTTCATGGTCCCGCGAGCGATGGGTCGAAGCGAAGGCGGACCGCGGCGTGGGTCGTCCGACGCGGCGATCGGACAGCCTGGAAAGGTAACGGCGCTCCCGGGGGATCCGGGAGGGCATCCGACTCATACGGAGGAGGGGCCGCGAGGGTCCCCGCCGGGGCTGCGGTCGCCGGGTGGCCGGCGGCGGGAAGGGGCGGGCGGCGCCGTCCCCCCGCCTTCAGTCGCCCAGGACGTAGGAGAAGATCAGGGGGGCCACGATCGACGCGTCGGAGTTGACGAGGAACTTTGGCGTGTCGGCGTCGAGCTTTCCCCAGGTGATCTTCTCGTTGGGAACCGCTCCGGAGTAGCCGCCGTAGGAGGCCGGGGCGTCGGTGATCTGGGCGAAGTAGCCCCAGAAGGGGACCTCCCGCTTGAGATCCTGGATGATGCACGGCACGGCGCAGATGGCGAAGTCGCCGGCGATCCCGCCCCCGATCTGGAAGAAGCCCACCGAGGGCCGGTCCTCCTCGGCGCCGTGGTTCTCCAGATACCACTCCATGAGGTGCTGGAACTGCTCGGTGCCGGAGATCACGCAGCGGTGGTGGGGCAGCTTCCCCATCATCACGTTGGCCGCGAAGATGTTGCCGGTGGTGGAGTCCTCCCACCCCGGGGCGTAGACCGGGATCCCCGTCTCCCGGGCCGCCATCACCCAGGACTCCCCCGGGTCGGCCTGGAAGTGCTCGCGGAGACCGGCGTCCCCCAGGAGGTCGAAGATGAACTCCGCGGGCATCTTCCGCTCCCCCCCCTCGCCGGCCTCCGACCAGAGATCCAGGAGGCGGCGCTCCACGTGGCGCATCACGTCCTCGGGGATGCAGGTGTCCGTGACCCGGTTGAGGCCGCTCTCGTAGAGCTCCACCTCGTCCTCGGCGGAGAGGGCGCGCCAGTCCTCGACGATCTCGTATTCGTCGTGGGCCAGGAGGTTGAAGACGTCCTCCTCCAGGTTGGCCCCGGTGCAGGAGATGGCGTGGACCTTCCCCTCCCGGATCATCCGGGCCAGGGTGACGCCCAGCTCGGCGGTGGACATGGCGCCCGCCAGGGATACGAGCATCTTCCCGCCGGCCTCGAGGTGGGCTTCGTAGGCCCGGGCGGCGGCCAGGGTCTCCCGGGCGTTGAAGTGCCGGAAGTTGAGCTCCATGAAGTCGCGGATCTCGCCCATCCGTGGAGGTCTCCTCTCGGCCGTCCCCGCCGGCGTACGGCCGCCGATCGTGATCCGGGCCGGGGGAGGGCGGGCCGGTCGCGCGTGGTCGGATCGGCGGCGGAACCCGGCGTATGATAGGCCTCTTCTCCAGGGCCGGGCAAAACGCCGGTCCTTCCCCGAGGCGGCCTCCCTGGCCGCCGGACCCGCGGGCGGCCTATTCTCCAGAAGGCGTCAGGGCGTCGCCCTTCTGGAGCGCCTCCTCCGGCTCGCGCCCTTTCTCGAGCAGAGATCGATGGAGCCGACGGCGATCGCAGCGGGCCTGGTCACCTTCCTCGGGGTGCTGGCGTGCGCCCGGGCCTGCCGGGTCCTGCCCGGAGACCGCGGCTGCCCCGGATGCCGCGGTCATACCGTGCCCTTCCGGCCCAGGGTCTGGCCCTCGTTCCTCGCCAGCAGGATCCTCTGGCGGTGGTGTCCGGCGTGCGGTTGGCGCGGCCTCCGGCGGACGCGCCCGGACCGCGACGAGCGCTCCGACGGGGCGGTGGGCCACGACTCCGGCTTCCGATGGGGCCGACCCGACCCGGGATCGGCGCCGGTCTTCCGGTGGAAGGACGCGCGACGGCGGGAGCGGGATCCCTCGGCGAGCTGAGGCGGCGCGCGTTCAGCTCGAGACGATCTTCACCGTCCAGGGATGAGGACCCGCCTCCTCCCACGCCTCCAGCAGCGCCTCGTCCGAGGCGAACGGCCCCGCGGGGAGGTCCCGACACTCCACCGGGACCTCCAGGGGAGAGGAGTCGAAGGGAAAGGGCTCCAGGGCGGCCGCCTCCCCGCCCACCCAGGTGAGGCTCAGCCGGGGTCCCCCCTCCCGCGTGGCGAGGAGGTCGGGACGGAGCCATTCCGGCCTGTACCGCTCCGACGCTCCCGGCGGGGTCAGGCAGAGGAAGAGGGAGAGGTTGTCGAAGAGCCGGAGGTGCTCCAGGTCCCGGCGAATCGCCCGGGGGCCGGGGGCCTCGTCGCCGAGCCCGTCGAGGAGCTCGAGCCGGCGCTCCTCTTCCGATTCCTCGAAGGCCGAGGGTCGCCCCGGCGAGCCGAAGCTCGTGTAGTGGAGGCTCACCAGGACCGCCGCGTAGGGGTGCATCTCCTCGAGACGGTCCAGGGCCGCGCTGGCGGCCTCGTACTTGGGGCGGGCCGGGAAGTCGACGAAGCTCACCGGGAGCCCGCTCCCGGGGTCCAGGAAAGGCTCCCGGTCCAGCTGCCGCCAGGCCAGATCGTGGAGGGCCGCGGCCAGGACCACGACCTCGGAGACCGTCTCGTCCCCGCCGGGCCCCACCCAAGCGGCGGCGAGCTCCCCCGACTGTAGTCCGTGCTCGTGCTGGGGAATGAGGCGGAGCCGGTCTCCCAGGTCCTGGATCAGCACGCCCGTCGCCCGGGGACCGTGACCGGGGCCGACCTCACCGGGAACGCTCCGGGCCCGGGCCCATCTCCCCGGAGGCCGACCCCGGCGGTGTGCGCCGCAGCACCCGACCCGCCCGCTCGTCGGTGAAGGTCCCGTCCCGGACCACGCCCTCGCCGTTCACGAAGACGTGGACCATGCCCCGGGAGAGCTGATGGGGTTCGGTGAAGGTCGCCACATCCCGCAGTCGCTGGAGGTCGAAGACCACCACGTCGGCGTAGGATCCGGCCTCGATCCGGCCCCGATCCCGGATCCGGAAGACGGCGGCCGGCAGGGAGGTCATGCTCCGGATCGCCGCCTCCAGCTCCACCACCCCCTCCTCCAGGGCGTACCGGCGGATCTTCCGGGGGAAGGCGCCGTAGGAGCGGGGATGGGGTACGCCGACCTGCCACTCCGGCAAGCCGCCGTCGGAGGAGGTCATCGTCCAGGGCTGATCCATGAGCGTGCGCACGTCGTCCTCGTGCATGTTGAACGAGACGATCCCGGGGCTCCCCTGGCGGAAGAGGGCGATGGCGGCCTCGATCGCCGTCGTGGCCCTCTGCTCGGCGATCTGGGCCAGGGTCTCCCCCTCGATCGAGGGATCGGGCTCGAAGCGCCGGAACTGGATCCGATCCGCGCCCCCGCGTCGCGCCAGGTTCTCGACCATGGCGGCCCGGATCCGCTCCAGCTCTGCGGGGCGGTCGAGGCGAGCCAGGAGGGAGTCCCGCCCCCCCGCCTGGGCCCACCGGGGGAGAAGGGCGGCCTCCAGGCCCGTGGCCGAGGCCGGGTAGGGATACTGGTCCGCGTAGATCTCCAGGCCGTCGTCCCGGGCCCTCTCGATCCGGCGAACCAGGGCCAGGGAGAACCCCCACACCGGTGGGCCCAGGGCCTTGATGTGGGTGTGGATCCCGGGGAGCTCCGCCTCCCGGGCGATCCGGATCACCTCGTCCAGCGCGGCCACCACCCCGATCGTGTAGTTCGACTCGTCCCGGACGTGGCTCGTGTAGACGCCGCCGCGCTCCGCGGCCACCTCGGCCAGGGCCACCAGCTCCTCCGTGTCGGAGTAGCTCCCGGGGGCATAGAAGGGCCCGCTGGAGAGGCCGAAGGCTCCCTCGTCCATCCCGCGCCGCACCAGCGCCCGCATGCGATCGAGCTCGCCCGGCGAGGGGGCCCGGTCGGCCATCCCCAGCACCTCCCGGCGCACCGCCCCGTGGGGGACGAGCTGGGCCGCGTTCACGCCCAGGCCGTGTTCCAGG
>JABAHQ010026263.1_pt1 | contig 12548 bp, 9 predicted proteins | sample 7062091 | NCBI WGS metagenome assembly JABAHQ01 (sample SAMN14534359, study PRJNA622989) | marine sediment metagenome | biome: marine biome [ENVO:00000428]; feature: marine pelagic biome [ENVO:01000023]; material: deep marine sediment [ENVO:00002113] | place: India: Gulf of Kutch | collected...
CGGCTCCTCGTGGTTGCGAAAGGCCTCGAGCACGTTTGGCTGGCCCAGAACGACCAGGTGGGCCGGGGCGCCGACCTTCAATTCGAACTCCTCCAGACCCATGCAGGCGGCGGCCTTGGTCGTGATCATGTCGTAGAGGGTTTCCATCTCGGCAGCGGTGGTCATCCAAAGCAGATGAGAGGCCAGGAACGCGACCTCCAACATGCTGTTGCGGCCGTAGGGATAGTAGGCATCGGAGATATCGTCTTGTCCCAGACAAACCAGGCACCCTTNNTGTAGCGGACCGGTGTGGGGATCGCTGACGACGCCCATTTCCGCCCGTTTCAAGAGGGCGGCGACCTTCTGAAAGTAGGGCTTGGGATAAAGGTGCATGGCCCGCGCGTGGTGGGCGAGCGCCCTGCCCTGCCAACCTCGCTCGAAGGCCTCCACGGCCATCAGTTCCAAGGAGCGCAGTCCGGCGTCGCCGGCGTCGTCGACGAGCATGGAAACGTCGGCGTCGAATTCTTCCGCAACATCGAAGACCGTTTTTACATGCTCTTCGATGTCGGAATCCGTGAATTCAATCCACGGGATGCCGCCGGCTACGTCCGCTCCCATCTCCATCGCCTCCCTCAGGAGTTCAGCCGCGCCGGGTTCCCGTACGATGCCATCCTGAGCAAAGGCGACCACTTGGACTTCGACGATGCCGCTGAACTCCTCGCGCGCCCGGGTGAGCGCCTTGACGCCTTCCAGCTTGGCCTTGCTGTCCACATCCGCGAAGGCCCGTACATGGGTGCCGCCATGCAGGGCCGATAGGCCCAGCGCCCTGCGCACGTTCTTGATGATCCAGGACTCGTCATACTGAGCCTTGACCCGGGCCGCCAGCTCGATGGCCGTCATGGCCTTGCCCATGTCCTGCCCGTGGTAGTCCTTCAGTGCCTCCTCATCCATCATCTGCAGGGTGTAGACCTTGCAAAGGTGCAGATGGGGGTTAATGAAGGATTCGGTGACTAGTCCCCCTTCGGCTTCGATTTCGGAGGCGGCCGGCCCTTCGACTTTCTCCTCAAGGGCGGCCACTTTGCCGCCTCGGACTCCGATGTCGTAGGTCTTGTCCGGCTCTCCGCGCAAGGAGGCGTTGCGAATCAGGATGTCGAAGGGAGAGGACATGGGCGCGTTCTCCTTGAAGTCAGTCGACCAATCCCGCCTCGAGCATGGCCAAGTAGACCTTCTCAGATGAGAAGGGGGGCTCGGAAACCCGGATACCGAGCGCGTCATAGATGGCGTTGGCGACGGCGGCAACGGTGGGGACCATCGGATGTTCGCCGACGCCGCGAGCACCGAACGGACCATCGTCCTGCGGCTCCTCGATCAGCGTGGTGACGATCTGCGGAGGTGCATCTGCGCTGGTCGCGATGCGGTAATCGACGAAGCTCGGGTTCTGAAGCTCGCCTTTTTCCAGTTTGAGTTCCTCGAAGAGGGCGGTGCTCAGCCCTTGTACAAATCCCCCTTCGACCTGCGCCTTGGCCATTTCAGGGTTGATGGCTTTGCCCACGTCGAAGGCGGCCGAGCCGCGGATGATCTCCACCTTGCCGGTCTCAGTGTCGACCTCGACCTCAACGGCTTCGGCGCCGGTTGTGTAGTGCACGACGGCTCGCTCGCCCTGGCCGGTCTCCGGGTCGAGCCCGGTGACGTAGGTCGGCATGAAGTTGCCGCGGCCGCGGATCGGACCGCCGCGCCAACCGCTGTCGCCTTGCTTGGGCAAGCCGTAGATGACGAGATCCTTCAGTGAGACCGATTCTTCCGAGCGATAGGAGATCACCTTGCCGTCGAGGATGTCCAGGTTGTCCGCGTCCTCGTCCCAAGCTTCGGCCACCAACTCGAGCACCTGCTTGCGGGCGTCACGCGCTGCGGTCAGGATCGCGTTCCCCATGGACCACGTGATTCGGCTGGCCACAGTCTGCCATTCATAGGGTGAGTACTTGGTGTCCAAGGGGTGGGCTACCCGGACCCAGTCGTAGGGAACACCCAGCCCCGCGGCGGCGATTTGCGCGGCCACGGTGAAGGCACCCTGACCCAAATCCTGCCCTCCAACGCCGACGGTTATCGTCGCGTCCTCACTGAACTCGACCCAGGCGCTGGAGCCCGGATTGGGTGGCATGGCCGGCGCTTTCCACATCAAGGCGATGCCCTTGCCGCGGCGCTTGTTGGCACCGCCCGGTTTGGACGATTTGCCCCAGTCGATGCCTTGGGCGGCGGCTTCAAGGGCGCGCGGCAGGCCGGTGGGATGCATCTTGCTCCCTGTCACCAAGGTGCTGCCCGTCTTGAGGCAGTTGCGGCGACGGAATTCCACCGGATCCATCTCGATTTCATGGGCCAGCTCATCCATCACCTGTTCGATGCCGGTGTGCATCTCCGGCATGCCGAAGCCGCGGAAGGGGCCGCCGACCGGATGGTTGGTGTACACACAATAGCTGTCCGTGTGGACGTTGGGAATCTCGTAGGGACCGCTGCTGCTGTAGCCGGCTGCGCGGGTGACATTGACGCCATATTCCGTGTATGCGCCGCCGTCCCAGTACATCGTGTTGTGCATGGCCAGCAGCTTGCCGTCGGCGTCGCAGCCGACCTTCAGCTTCATCACGAGGCCTTGACGGACGAAGGTCGTATAGAATTCCTCCTCGCGCGTGAGCCGTAGCTTAACGGGGAAGCCCTTGACCTTTTGGGCCATGGCGACGGCCAACGCCTCCATGGTCACCCCGGCTTTTGATCCGAAGCCGCCGCCAATCGTATTGCCGATGACGCGTACATCGCTCTGGGAGATTCCGAGCGTCTTGGCGATCATGTTGCGCTGTGCGAACGGCGACTGCGTGCTGGACCAAAGGGTAACTTGGTTATCCTGGCTGACCTGAGCGATCGCGATGTGCGGTTCGATCGGGACATGCTGAACGTGGGGGATGCGGTACTTGCGTTCGATCACCGCGGCGCAGTCCTTCCAGGCGCCATCCACCTCACCTTTGCGGATCTTGAAATGGTTGGAGATATTGGTGCCCGCCTTGGGGAAGATAAAGGGGACCACCTCGTAGTCCCCCAGATCTGGGTGCACCAGGGCCGCCCCCTCCTGGGCGCCCTCCTCCGGATCAAAGACCCCCTCAAGCTCCTCATACTCGACGTCAATTAGATCCAGGGCCTGCTCGGCGATCTCTTCCGTCGAGGCGACCACCCCGGCGACCGGGTCACCGACATAGCGCACCCGGTCCCGGCAGAAGATGTGTCGGTCCTGCAGGTAGAGGCCGATGAAGCCGGGAAAGTCTTCGCCCGTGACGACGGCCTTGACCCCTGGGAGTTCCTCGGCCTTGCGGGTGTCGATGGACAGGATCTTGGCGTGAGCGTACGGGCTGCGCTTGATGCGGGCGAAGAGCAGGCGTGGTCCAAACTGCACGTCGTCCGTGTAGACCGCCGCGCCCGTCACTTTTTCGCGCCCGTCGATGCGAGGGACGCTCGTGCCGATCAAATCGGGGATGCGATCGTCGCCCGCAAGCTCCTTATCTTTCGTAGCCATAATTCCCCTCCAAAATCCTCTCGGTGTTGCGGGGCCAGCTCATCAGTTTCTTCGGCGCCATCATGCCCGTTCAACCTGTATCCCCTTGGCCGCCTGTCGGACCGCCTCGACGATGCGGGAATAGCCAGTGCACCGGCAGAGGTTGCCCAGCAGGGCAGCGCGAATCTCTTGCTCAGTGGGATCCGGGGAGCGGTCGAGCAGGGCGCGGGCGGAGATCAACACCCCAGGCGTGCAGAAGCCGCACTGGACTCCGCCCGCCTCCAGGATGGCTTCTTGAACAGGATCGAGCTGACCGTCCTCGGCCAAGCCCTCTACGGTGACGATCTCGGCGCCGTCGCACTCCGCCGCCAGCATCATGCAGGCGTAGACCGGCTGGCCGTCGCGGAGCACGGTGCAGGCACCGCATTCGCCAGCCGCGCACCCGTTCTTCGTGCCGGTCATGGCCAGGCTCTCACGAAGCATTTGCAGAAGGGTGAAATGGGACGGCACGCTGACCCGTTCGGTCGAGCCGTTTATCGTCAGGATCAAATCATGGGTTGCCATCGATACCTCCGTAGGGTCGGGGCGTCACCCCGCCAACTGCTGCCAGACTTTGGTGACCGCCCGCTCGGTCAGATTGCGCACCATCAAACGGCGGTACTGCGCGCCTCCCCGCACATCATCAATGGGAGAAGAGGCCTCCATCGCAGCGGTGGCGGCCATCTCTATGACCTCGCTCGTGATCGGCCCCTTTGCCAGGATCTCCTCCGCCTCCCGTGGCACGAGCGGGGTAGGTGCGACGGCCGCCAGCGCCAATTTGAATCGGTACTTTGACTTGGCTGACTCGTCGGGATATCCGAGGGCAGTCACGCCGACGATGGCGAGATCCCCGAGCCGATTGCGGCCCAATTTCTCATACACTCCCACCGCGCCCTCCGGGGCAAGGGGGAATCGGATGCCCGTCACAATGTCGCCGGGCTGCAGTGTCGTCTCACCCGGACCCTTGAAGAATCCCTCGAGGGGAATCTCCCGTTGCGCCTTTGTCCCGTGGACTTGGAGCACGCCTCCGTAGACCAGGCAGGCTCCAATGGTGTCGCCGGCAGGAGAGGCGTTGCAGATATTGCCCACAATCGACGCCCGGTTGCGCAATTGGTAGCTGGCCACCGTCCGCGCCGCCTCTGCCAGCAACGGGAAGTTGGAAGCTACCTCGGGATGGAAGATTACTCGGTTCATGTTGACGGCGGCGCCGAGTGTCAGCCCATTCTTGGGATCGAACTCAAGCTCCTCCGTGCCATCCAGGCCTTTGATGTCAACCAGGTACTTGTCGTGCCAGTGGCCGTCGCGCATGCGCACAAAGATGTCTGTCCCACCGGTGAGCGGCCGGGATTCTCCCTTGTGCTCAGCCAAGAACTTGCTGGCCTCTTTCAGATTCTTGGGTTTGACATAGTCGAATGCCGGCAGGGCTACATGCGGTTCAAGCATTGCGCACCTTCTTTCCGGGGACGGACAAAGTGAGCCGAGATCGATCGGCCATTTGCGCCACCAGGATCTGATTCCCTAGGATCGTCAGGGGTCATTTCTGGGAGCCTGATATCGGGGAGAAATGGAACGGCGAGAGACCTTCCAGTGCTGTGTGTTAGCGGTGGTGGGAAGGCCCCTCGCCGCTCCTGCCTGCAACCCTCCATAGTGGGAACCGGATGAGCGCGCGTGTGGTGGTTGGACAGAAACCGGGGGGCCAGCGTCTGCCTCGCACTTTGCTCATCGAACCGTAGAGGAATTGCTCTGCGTCTCATACCTCCGGGTCTCGGTCCCCTCGGCCAATCCACCTTCAGTCTGGGGATGCAATGTGCCCCATCCGGATGCGATGCATCGCCACGAGGGATAGAGCACATCGTTGGCTGCTTGTCGAGCTGTCCTGGGTTGGCCGATGGAATAACCCCAGACGTTCATTAATAGTTTCCGGGCCATGTCCGACAAGGGCAAGTGACAACCTACAGAGAGGCAATTGTCATGTGTCACTTCAGAATTGCCGGGGTTCTCCGGCCGGCACACCAAAGAAGTTTCCAAGGAAAGGGTCAGCCCGGCAGATGGGGAGGCCCCTCGTCGTGACGTTCTCCACGACATTGGCTTGGGGTTTGAGCATGCATGGCTGCTCCCCCTGGCCCATTGGTGACCATGGGTCGATGTTGACAGGGGCTGCCGTGTGGTGCAGGATGGCGTTGCGAGAAGGGATGGCCAGCAGCTCCCCAAAGGCAACCAACCGTCCGCCCGATCCCGATATCAGACGAGGTGTATCCGATCATGAAAAGGCGGCTTGTGCTCCGTGTGTTGAACTTCCTGCTCGCGATCGCCCTGCTCGCCGCGTGCGGGGGCACGGAACCCCCGGAGGAGTTGCGGGTGGGCGCCACCCGTTCACAGGTTGTCGCCGCGCTGGGGGAACCGGACGAGAGGGAGGATTTTCTGATGCCGGATGGGGGGTTCTTCGGTCCACAGGAGGCGCTGACGAGGCTCGTCCCCCCCGGTGAGATCGTCGAGCAGTGGGTTTACCAAAAGGGCGACGAACTGACCTACGTCTGGTTCGCTGGGCGCGCAGGAGCTGAGCGGGTGAGCTGGACGGTCGTCGCTTTTAGCACGGCGCCCGCCGACGCGGTCTACTAGGGAGCCCTCGGCTTGCCTTTCCGGCCGGGGCGGAAGCTGGTCAGGGGGGAAAGCCGAACGCAACATACGAGGCGTCGCCAACGGAGAAAACCGACGGCCAAGAAAATGAGGGTAAGATGGTTCGCATCCCGTGCGCATGAACCCCCGCTGGGTGCGGAGTGCGTATTTGGAAGAGGAGGAGGAGATGACTGGTGTTCGCGTACTTGTGGGAACAAGCAAAGGGGCGTTCGTCCTGTCGTCCGATCGGAGACGTGAAGAATGGAAGGTCGACGGGCCGCACTTCGGCGGTTGGGAGATCTATCATCTCAAGGGATCCCCAGTTGACACGAACCGCATCTACGTCTCTCAATCAACCGACTGGTTTGGACAGGTCCTCCAGCGGTCCGACGACGGTGGCAAGACATGGGAGGCGGTGGGGAATGAGTTTCAGTATGAGGGGGAGCCGGGGACACATCAATGGTATGACGGTACCCCACATCCTTGGGAGTTCAAGCGGGTCTGGCATCTGGAACCGTCGTTGACGGATCCGGACGAAGTCTACGCCGGAGTCGAGGACGCCGCCCTGTTCCGGTCAAAGGATGGGGGCCAGACATGGCAGGAATTGCCTGGCTTGCGTGGTCACGGGACGGGACCCGATTGGCAGCCCGGTGCCGGCGGCCTGTGCCTGCACACCGTCGTGCTCGACCCGAGCGACGAGCGCCGAATGTTTGTTGCCATCTCGGCGGCCGGCGCCTTCCGTACGGAGGACGGCGGCGAGACGTGGCGGCTGATCAATGAGGGGCTTCATTCGGAGTATATGCCGGACCCGACGGCAGAGGTCGGGCACTGCGTGCACCGGCTCGCGATGCATCGCTCCCGCCCAGGCGTTCTCTTCATGCAAAAACATTGGGACGTGATGCGCACGGACAACGCCGGCGATGAGTGGAATGAAATCAGCGGCAATCTGCCGTCGGATTTCGGCTTCGCCATAGACGTTCACGCCCATGACCCCGATACGATCTATGTGATCCCAATCAAATCCGACTCGGAACATTACCCGCCCGATGGAAGGCTCCGCGTGTATCGGAGCCGCACGGGTGGGAATGAGTGGGAGGCGCTCACGAAGGGTCTGCCGCAGCGTCACTGTTATGTCAACGTGCTGCGCGATGCGATGTCCGTCGACTCGCTGGATCCATGCGGCGTGTACTTCGGCACGACGGGCGGCCAGATCTACGCGTCGGCGGATGCCGGCGACAGCTGGAAACCCATCGCGCGCGATCTCCCCAGAGTGATGTCGGTGGAGGTCCAAACTCTGCCATGATCCGAGTCGTCCTGCCCGTGCACCTCAGGAGGTTGGCGGAGGTGGACAAAGAGGTGAGCCTACAAGTGGAAGGGCCGGTCAGCCTACGCTCGGTCCTAGACGCCTTGGAGGCGGCCTACCCGGAGCTGACAGGGACCATTCGGCATCCACAGACGCAGGAGCGCAGACCGCTGGTGCGGTTCTTCGGCTGTGGGGAGGACCTGTCCCATGGGCGGCCCGACGCGCCGTTGCCTGACCCCATCGTGACCGGCGAAGAGCCCCTGCTCATCGTCGGGGCCATCGCCGGGGGGTGAGGCGCGAACCCAAGCGCCTGCCGAGGTGACGGTCTTGTAGCTGACCGTTCCCGACCGATCAGGGGAGGGTGACCGCCATCTCTCCGAATCGGAAGGGCCGCGGTGGACAGATCCCATTGGAAGGCCGCAATCAAGGCTGGGGGAGAGATCGCCCGCGCCGTGGGGGCGTGCGCGTATCAGGTAGGCGGGAAAGTCATTGGCTATGGTGTGGAGTTGGAGGACGGGGCAGGGAGGTTGCACAAAGGAGGTCGGGAGAATCCCGGCCTCTGCCTCTTGGCAGGCCTGGGGGCTTGTTCGGCCGTCGGGTGACTAGGCGCGCTCCCTCCGTCGGCTCCAAATCACCAAAGCGCTAATGAGAGCCACCCCACCAAGGATCCACGTTGCCCAGTAGTCCAGCAGCTCCAAGAAGCCGAGGGGCAGTTCTAGCTCCGATTTGCGCGCTTGGAGCTCGTGGACGAAATCCTCGGCGGCGTCCGGATTGTCAACCCTGCCGTCCACCAGAGTGAGAGGAANNTGGCCGCTCGCACCCAGGCCTTCACCGACAGGGCGGGGCCATCGAGCTCGGCAGAGATGTCGGCAAGGGGGAAGGGGCGGACCCCATGTTGCAGCAAAGATATGGCCAATGGCCGGAGCCAAAGCTGGGATTGGAGCGTGGCCACTCCGGCCTCGCCTTCGACCCTAGCTCGCTCCAGTTGCTTGAGGGGTGGTCCCATACCAACGGTCAACTGATGATCGGGCAGGGTAAGTGTCACCACCCGGTACGGGTCGTCCGCGCTGCGAGCGACGAACGTATAAGTGTTCTCCATCTCGATATCGTCATTTCCCTTGGATTGGCTGTTTCTGGTCTACCGAGCCGGGATTATTCCGACGTTAACGAGAGTTCCATCGCCCCTGGCGGATTGGCCCAATTGGGGGGCTCGCTCCCTACGATGTGAATTGGAGTAGACCTGAGAACTCGCCTTCCTCCATCAGAATTGTGAGGGAGGTGATAGGCTCTGACTCGCGGCTGTAGAACTGGCCCAGATTGTAGGCGCCAAACCGGGTTAACGAGGCGTCCGGCTGCCTACCGTCCATGGCGACCATGTGGCCACGACGGGGGATGCCGACCGCCAGGATTTCCGTTCCCAGCATGCCTTCGGCCTCCCGCATGAATTCCGGATCCAGAATTCGCTCGGTGGCCAGCTCGTCTGCGGCGCAGAGAAGCATGCTGGTGTTGCCACTTTCAGCCTCGGAGCCCGGCGCCGGTTGCCAATCGGCCGGGCGATCTTGGAGGTTGCGCAGGGCCGCTATCTTGACGTCCTCGCCCACTGTCCCCCCCTCCGTTTCCTCGACGGCAAGCAGTGCGAAATCGGCACCATTCATCGTGCCGTACGTAACCCACGGCAAGCGAGGATCGTCTGAGGGGACAGATAGTTTGTGCGCGATTGCCTTTTCGTGTCCGGACCAGTCGGCGGACTTGAGAATGGGAAACAGAACTTCGTCGGGTGTCATACTTACCTCTACAGTCAACTTTGCGGTCACAGGATTCGGTTAAGTCTAAGGCATGGCGCCTCTTGAGGCATCGATTTCACTTGCGGCTCCGAGGAGTCGACAGCCGGGGCCAGTTCGCTTCCCCTGACCTGCCTGAAGGATGAGCTGGGAGCAGAACGAGGTCAGTCTCTGCCCAGACCGGCTTCCCGCGCTCGCAGCATGGCCTCGGCGCGATCCGCTACTTGAAGTTTGGAGTAGATGTTGGACAGGTGGTTGCTGACGGTCTTTGGGCTGATCCCGAGGCTCTCGGCGATCTGATGCTTGTTTTGACCTGCCGCGAGCAGGTCCAGAACCTCGCGCTCCCGCGTGGTGAGCTCGGGGAAGATCTCTTCGTCTGAGGAGCGGGCCTCGGACAGGAACTTCTGGAGCCTGTCCGCGATGCCCGGGCCAAAGAGGGCCTCCCCTTGGGCAGCGGCCCGGATTGCCCGCAGCATTTCGTCCTGATCCGCTCCCTTGAGAACATAACCGCGGGCGCCCGCCCGCATGGCGGCGAAGACCGAATCGTCGTCCTCCAACATCGTGACGATGATCACGCTGGCGTCCGGGTTGGCGCGAGTGATTTGGCGGGTGGCCTCGATGCCATTCACCTGCGGCATCTGGACATCCATCAAGATGACATCCGGCTGTACCATGCTGACTCGTTGGACGATTCCTTCCCCCGTGGCGGCCTCGCCGACCACCTCGATATCCGGGACGGAACTGAAGAGCGCTCGCAAGCCGTCACGAAAGAGTGTGTGGTCGTCGGCGATGAAGACCCGAACGGTCTTCTCTTTCATTGGGTCTCCATTCCCAATGGCAGGGAGGCGCGCACGCAGGTCCCGCCCTTGCCACGCCGTTCGACGGAGAGGGAACCTCCCACCTCGGCGGCCCGTTCTCGCATGGAACTGATGCCCACCCCTGCCAGGGCATCGGAGGGGATGCCGGTGCCGTCGTCGGCCACCTCCACATCGAGCGTGTCCGAGACGGAAAACCGCACCCAGCAGTGTGAGGCATCGGCGTGCCGTGCCGAATTCGTCATCGCCTCGATGGCTATGCGGTAGGCGGCGACTTCCACTGCGGCGGGGAGAAGCGGCAATTCTTGCGGGCTCNNGCACCCGGGGCCGATGGTTTGGGATGTGGGAAATGGCGTTCTGGCGGACGGCCGAGACAAGCCCAAGCTCGTCGAGCGCGGGAGGCCGCAAGCCGTAGACAATGCGGCGCACCTCCCCCAATGCCCCCTGAGCCTGGTCCTTTGCCTCCTGTAGGTATCGGCGGGCGGAGCCGGGAGCCTTATCGAGCAGGTTCAAGGTCGCATCCAGCTTGAGGCCCATACTGGCCAGTTCCGGTCCCAGGCCGTCGTGCAAATCCCGGCGCAGGCGCCGTCGTTCCTCCTCGCGTGCGGCGACAAGTCGCTCGCGAGAGCGCTGCAAATCCTCCGTCAGCTGGACAGCGTGCACGGCTACACCGGCATGGTGAGCGACGTTGTTGAGCAGCAATTCCTCGGCCGGGCTGAAGCCTTCCCGGGGCGAACGAGGGCCGCAAAGCAGGCTGCCAATTCTTTCCCCTTGATAGGTCAGGGGGACGGAAATCGGGTTGTCAACGGGGCGGCCATATTCCACGGCGACGCGGATCGTGTCGCCCTCCCGCAGTTGGATTGCGGCGTAGGGGAGCTTGAGGGCTTGGGCGACCGCCTCGACGATGGTCGGCAAGACCTCTTTCGGAGCGATGGTCGCCTCCAATCGTTGCCCAAGCTGGGAGAGGACTTTGTACGGGTCGTCTCGCTCCCCATACATCAGTCGATTGACCCCATGTTGCAGCCGTTCCCGTAGCGGATGGACCATAACGGCGACGATGCCGGTGGCGACGAGCGAGAGGCTCAACCTGCCTCGCACCTGGAATACCTGTCCCAGGTAGCCGACCAAGAGAACGTAGGCAGCGACAACGCTCACGGACAATGCGCCGTAAACCAACGTCCTATTGATGACGAGATCTACATCATACAGGCGGTGGCGCAGAATGGCGATGGTCGCGGCCACGGCGATGGTCAAAATGGAAAGACTGGTGAGGATGATGCTCCATTCCTCGGCGGCGGGAGCATCACCGAAGAGGAACCAAATCAGTGAGCCGGCGACAAAGGTCACGATCATCCAGCCGGAGGCATAAACGAGCCATTTCATCTGCTCCCTCCGCACACCGGATGAGAGCCGGAACTTCACAATCAGAGCTGCGATGGACCCAAGAAAGGCGACAGCAGCCAGACCTGATCCGACATCCACCAGCCCGCTTAGGATGCTGGCATACCCTTCCAGGCCGAAGGGATTGGGCTCGACCACCCCCCAAGAATCAAGGGCGCCGGGGTAGAGCATGATGCCGCCAACAATCATCATAAGGCCGAGGGCACCGGCCGCAGCAAACGGCCGCCAGCGCCGGGAAGGCAACTTCCCGGTCGGGAAGTAAAGGAAGACGAAAACGGTGGGCAGGAATAGGGGCGGGATCCAGCTCCAACGGTTAAGCCAGGTGGCAAATTGCGCCCAGAAGGCCATCTCTCCGACAGTGAGCTGGGCAATCGCGGAATATCCGACGCCCACCGCGTTCAATCCGTTGAGCATGCCGACCCCGGTGAAGAGCCAGCCAATGGGATTACGCGGATGACGCGCGGCGACCATCGCGCCCACAAACGCGTAGGCAAGTGTGGTGAGGGGTACCAATGCCTGGTGAGAAAGTAGGGGGCGGATGTTGCCCGTGCGGGCCATGAATATGACGCTCAAGCCCGTACCCGCGAGCATGAGCAGAATGGATATCGCTGCCACGAACCACGCCAATTGTCGGGAGCCGATGTCTTTCACCGGGCGCCTCCTTGCATGATGAGGGGCCTTGCCGTTGGGACAAATCAGTGAGAAGTGTGGAGTGGAGGGCCTGCCTCTACGGAACGACCATTCTACACTGTGGCGGCCCGGGGACCAATATCCCCTACATCCGACTCAGTTGAGACGGGGGATCGGCGACGCCCATGGGTAAGGCATTCGGCCACCGGGAAGCCCGGCGCGAGCCCGACGAGCGGGTTTCCGGAGGCGTGCATGATACACGCGCGGTCTGGCCGACTGACGGTGCCGGTTAGACCGGGGGCTGTCACCAGAGGAGAGGTTGGCAGGCACCTCCTAGCGGAGAATAGGCCGTGCCGCGGCGCGAGCGTCACACGGACGGTCGCCCCAGGGCTCGGCCTGCCATGGCCGCAGTCAGGCGACATTTGACCCATAGCGTCAAGTGAGCATCA
>JABAHQ010043747.1_pt1 | contig 12548 bp, 9 predicted proteins | sample 7062091 | NCBI WGS metagenome assembly JABAHQ01 (sample SAMN14534359, study PRJNA622989) | marine sediment metagenome | biome: marine biome [ENVO:00000428]; feature: marine pelagic biome [ENVO:01000023]; material: deep marine sediment [ENVO:00002113] | place: India: Gulf of Kutch | collected...
CCCGTTGCATCGCTTAATTCGCTCAGGTTCGGCTCGACCGATAACCCGCGAACAAGGTACCTCCTCGACGGCGTGACGGCCGGTATAGCCGGCTACGGCAATTGCATGGGTGTGCCTACGGTGGGCGGAGAGGTATACTTCCATGAATCCTACGACGGCAACTGTCTTGTAAATGCCATGACCGCGGGGGTGGTAAAGGCCGATAAGATATTCAAGGGCTATGCCTCGGGTATCGGAAACCCGGTCATATACGTAGGCTCGAAGACCGGCAGAGACGGCATACACGGGGCCACGATGGCAAGCGACGTATTCGGCGAAGGCGGCGAGGAGAGAAGGCCGACGGTCCAGGTCGGCGACCCCTTCACCGAGAAGCTCCTGCTCGAGGCCTGCCTCGAGCTCATGGCCACCGACCATATCGTCGCCATCCAGGACATGGGTGCGGCCGGGCTCACCTCCTCGAGCGTTGAGATGGCCTCGAGGGCTTCTACGGGGATAGAGATCGACGTCTCGCTTGTGCCAAGGCGCGAAAAGGAGATGACCCCGTACGAGGTTCTCTTATCCGAGAGCCAGGAGAGGATGCTCCTTGTAGTAAAGAAGGGCTCCGAAGAGGCGGTCGGGAAGATATTCGACAAATGGGACTTAGAGTGCTCGGTAATAGGCAAAGTAACCGATACCGGCATGATACGTATCCTCGATGATGGGGACGTTCAAGCAGAGATACCCATCCCGGCGCTGACCGACGCTGCTCCGGCTTACCAGAGGCCCTCAAGGAGGCCGAAAGAACAGGACGAGCTTAATTCGCTCGATACCGGCAAGCTCAAGGTTCCAAACGATTTAAACGAAGTCCTCCTTAAACTTCTTTCTTCCCCGAATATCGCAAGCCGTGAGTGGATATACTCTCAGTACGACCACATGGTGGGGGTAGATACCGTCGTCCTCCCGGGCTCCGATGCGGCTGTTATGCGGATAAAGGGGACAAAAAAGGCCGTAGCCCTTACAACGGATTGTAATAGCCGCTACTGCTACCTAGACCCGTACGGTGGGGCGATGATAGCAGTAGCCGAGGCCGCGAGGAACCTAAGCGTAAGCGGGGCCACACCCCTTGCGCTCACCGATTGCCTTAACTTTGGAAATCCAGAGAGAGAGGGCGTTATGTGGCAGTTTGAGAAGGCGGTCGAAGGGATGAGCGATGCCTGCCGCGCCCTCGGCATACCGGTTGTGAGCGGGAACGTGAGCTTTTATAATGAGACCTCAGGCAGCGCCATATTCCCGACCCCTACGGTCGGTATGGTCGGGCTGATTGAAGATATACGCCGCCACACCACGCAGTACTTCAAAAGCGAGGGAGAGCTTATCGCGCTGCTTGGCGAGACGCGCGATGAGATAGGCGCAAGCGAGTACCTTAAGCTCGTCTTCGGGCTCGACAAGGGTTTGCCGCCAGTTATAGATATAGAAAAGGAAAAAGCACTTCAGGATGCTTGTCGCGAGGCGATAAAGGATGATATAATCACTTCAGCGCATGATTTGAGCGAGGGCGGCCTTGCAATAGCCTTAGCCGAGTCTATTATGAGGCCAGAAGGCGCAGCAGATGCCGTAGGCGCCGCCGTAGACCTGGATACTAAAAAGGCCAATGGGCTTCGCATAGACTCGCTCTTATTTGGCGAGAGTACCTCCAGGGTGCTCGTAAGCCTGAAAGAAAGCTCGCTGCAAGCGCTAAAGGAGATTTGCGAGGGACGCGGAGTGCCGCTTGAGGTAATAGGCACCACAGGCACCGCCAACCTAAGGATAAACGACTTTATTGACGTACCTGTAGCCGAGCTTTACCGAAGCTGGAGAGGGGCTATCCCGTCACTTATGGACGCGTAGCCGGCCTTATGACACAGCCGATTAAAATCAAATGGATATGACAGACAAGTTCAAAGACGAGTGCGGCGTATTCGGCGTATTCAACCATGAGGAGGCGTCGAATATTACCTACCTCGGGTTGCATGCGCTTCAACACAGAGGACAAGAGAGCGCCGGGATAGTCTCGTCGCACGATGACAAGCTCTACTCCCATAAGGGAATGGGCCTTGTCTCCGATATATTCAGCAAGGAAGACTTCAAGCAGCTCCCTGGCCGTTCGGCGATCGGACACGTCAGGTACTCTACCGCCGGGGCCTCGCACATACGTAACGCCCAGCCCTTTGTCGTCGAGTACGCAAGGGGTGCCATAGCGATAGCCCACAACGGGAACCTCGTAAACGCCGTACACATAAGAGACGAGCTGGAAGCCTACGGCTCTATCTTCCAGTCTGACATGGATNNCATGGATACCGAGGTGATAGTCCACCTAATCGCCTCAAGCAAAGAGAGCTCGCTCGTCGACAGGCTTACCTATGCGCTCGGAAGGGTGAGGGGGGCTTACTCGCTTGTTGTATTGACCGAGAAACGGCTTATAGCCGCAAGGGACGTGCACGGTATAAGACCGCTTCTGCTCGGCAGGTTGAAGGACTCGTGGGTGGTTGCCTCCGAGAGCTGCGCCTTTGACCTAATAGAGGCGGAGTACGAACGGGAGGTCGAGCCTGGAGAGATAATAGAGATAAGCGACGAGGGCATTAAATCATACAAGCCTTTTCCAAAGGCCAAGTACTCGCCGTGCGTATTCGAGTTTATCTACTTTGCGCGCCCGGACTCCAATATCTTCGGCGCAAACGTATATGAGGTTAGAAAAGAGCTCGGTAGAAAGCTCGCCGAAGAGCACCGCGTCGATGCCGACGTGGTCATACCCGTGCCGGACTCGGGTGTTGGCGCAGCCGTGGGATACGCCGAGGCCTCTGGCATGCCCTTTGAGATGGGGCTTGTAAGGAACCACTACGTAGGCAGGACCTTTATAGAGCCAAAGGACGCGATAAGGCACTTCGGTGTAAAGCTAAAGCTCAATCCCGTCAGAGAGGTCTTGAAGGACAAGAGGGTTGTAGTGGTGGACGACTCCATTGTAAGAGGCACTACGAGCCGCAAGATTATCGGGATGATACGCGAGGCGGGCGCAAAAGAGGTCCACATGCGGATAAGCTCCCCACCGACGATATCTCCGTGCTACTTCGGCATAGACACCCCAACAAGGGAGGAGCTTATAGCCGCAAATAACACCATAGAGGAGATAAGCAGCTACATCACCTCGGACTCGCTCGGTTATCTATCCATAGAGGGTATGTATCAGGCGGTTACAGAGGCCGGGGGAAGCTACTGTGACGCGTGCTTTACGACTCATTATCCTGTGGAGATAGCCAGGGAAAAAAAGCCCCCGCAACTTGTGCTCTTTAAGTANNGTAAGAAGGCGCACTCTCAAAGTGTCGTGGCTTCCATATTATAGTGAGGTTTTTTTATGGCTACAGGGCAAAGGCAGGCAGTGGTTTTTATGGCCGCGGCACTCTCGGTAGCGCTCGTCGGCTTCTTGCTTGGCGGATGCGCTCCGTCGAATACGGGTGTGCCCATTAATCCGCCAGTATACTACGAGAGCCTCAATGAGTGGACGAGGAGCGCAAGGATAACCGATGATATGGAGACCTCGCTTTTTATCACGGCAACACTAAAGTCAAAAGCCTTCAGACAGGCCTACGTAGCCGAGTACTCAAAGCGCTTCGAGCTCGATAAAGACCTCAAGGAGTTGCTTGAAAAAAGAGAGAGTGAGGTAGGCGAGCAGTACGTGGAGTTCTTTGTCGCCGCCTATACGCCGCTCGACGAGTGGAACGACTTCGAGCGCACTTCGTCGATATGGAGGCTTTATCTGAGCGACGAAGAGGCGAGGAGGGTCGAGCCGCTTGACATAGAGAAGCTCGATGCGCGCGATGCGATATTCAGGGAACTCTTTCCTTACCTCGACCCTTGGAGCAGCGCCTATGCGGTGAAGTTCCCGCTCTACTCCGTAGAAGGAACGAGGATGGACAAAGCAGAGGTTCTTACCCTTACGGTAGCGGGCATAAAGGGCAGGGGCGAATTGGTCTGGAAGCTCGCGGATAACGAGACCAAGTAAAAACTCGAAGCAACTGAGAAGCTCAGCATTGGTGTAATATGAGCGTAATATCAAAAATCGTCTCGAAGCTTTCCGGCAGGGGGGTCTCGGCCTTTATCATCATAGGGCTTGCAGTATCCATTGTGACCACCTTTCTCTACGTGGTAAGACTCGACTCCATTCATCTCTTCGACTTAAAGCTAAACGACATAATGCTAAGGGCCAGAGACGCTGCAACACCTCCCTCAAAGGTAGTCATCGTGGCGGTCGACGAAAAGAGCGTCAACGAGCTTGGCAGGTGGCCCTGGAAGAGAAGCCGCATGGCATCACTTATACGGAATCTCGACGAGGCCGGTGTCGTGGCCTTTGATATGGTCTTCTCCGAGCAGGAAAATCTGACCAACGATACCGAACTCAGAGACGCCATCACCGAGCACGGCAACGTCGTGCTCGGCTACTTTTTTAGAAATGACTCGACGAGTGAACCCAATAAAGTAAGCCTCGAGCAGATGCAGCGCTCTAAGATAAGCCTTGTAAGGTATCTCGACGACGAAGTCGCACAGGCGGGCAAGCTTCCGTTGCAGCAATACAGGGGCGTGGAGCCGAACATTTCCATGGTCGGCACCGGTGCCGCGGGCTTCGGGTCGTTTAACATAGTGCCGGAGGACGACGGTCTATACCGGGTCGCAAAGCTGATGTACTCCCATGACGGCTTCATCTACCCGGTGCTCTCGGTAGAGGCCTTGAGGAGATACCTCGGCGACGAGTTCGTCGTAACGGCCGCAAGCTACGGCATCGACAGCTTGAACCTCGGTTCCTATGATATCCCGCTGAGCGACGACGGCGGTTTTACGTTGAACTTCTACGGAAAGGGCGGCACCTTTTCGACCTACTCTGCGGTAGACGTCATAAACGGAGTCGTCCCAGAGGAGGCCTTCAGAGATAAGGTGGTATTCGTTGGTGTCACCGAGAAGGCAGTCTATGATATAAGGGCTACGCCGATAGACCCGACATACCCGGGTGTGGAGGTGCACGCGACGATAGTAGGCAACGTCCTCGACGGCCGCTACCTTTTAAGCGACGGTAGGACCATCTTCCTAAACGTCCTTCTAATCCTCCTTGTACCGATAATACTGAGCGTGCTCATCTCGAGGGTGCACAGGACTTACGTAAGCCTCATAATCTTCGCCGGTTTCTTCGTGGCCCTAAGCGGCGCGATCTTTTTTATCTTCAGCACGTACTCGCTCGTTGTAAGCCTCCTCTACCCGCTCATCTCTCTCTCTGTCACCTACATGTCAGCCGAGGCCTACAGGAACGTCGTCGTTGAGAAGAAGAGCAAGTTTTACAAAAAGGCGTTCTCCACGTATGTGCCGCCGCAGCTCGTAACCGAGATAATAAAGGACCCTGAGAGCTTGAAGCTTGGTGGCGTAAAGAGGGAGATAACCGTCCTCTTCTCCGATATAAGGGGTTTTACAACCCTCTCTGAGAGGATACCCCCCGAAGAGCTCGTGGCACTATTAAACGACTACCTCACACCTATGACCGAGATTGTCTTCGAGGAGGAGGGTACGCTCGATAAGTACATCGGCGATGCCATAATGGCACTCTTTAACGCACCAATCGAGATACCGGGTCATCCGAAGCGTGCGTGTACCGCGGCACTATCGATGATAAACAGAATCCCTGAGTTGAACCTCGAGTGGGCAAAGCGCGGACTGCCGCCGATATACATCGGAATAGGGTTGAATACAGGCGAGGCGGTTGTGGGGAACATGGGCGCCGATTTGCGCTTCGACTACACGGCCATAGGCGATATGGTCAACCTCGCTTCACGGCTTGAGGGGATGACCAAGGTCTATGGCGTAGAAATAGTAGCCTCGGAGTATACGGTAAAAGGGGCCAAAGACGAGTTTCTCTTCAGGGAGCTCGATTACGTTAGGGTAAAGGGCAAGGAGAAGCCGGTTGCGATATACGAGCTCATGGACTTCAAGGGTGGGAGCGAGGAGCTTTCGCTGGAGTTCTCAAAGTCGCTTCTGAACTTCAGGAAGGGAAAGTTCAAGACCGCAAGGAGCGGCTTTGAGGAGATATTGAAAAAACACCCGGACGACACCCCCTCAAGGCTTTATGTAGAGAGGTGCGATACATACATAGCCACCCCGCCGCCGCGTGATTGGGACGGGGTGTTCGTCGCGACCTCGAAGTAACCCCGCTTATGGGCACGGCTTACTTGACGACCTAATCTTCGCTGTCTTTACTTGGCTCGTCGTCTCCGTTCTCGTCGTCCGGGTCATCCACGTTCGGCCCAACAATTGATACTACGTAGTCATCGAGTGTGAGGTATTTACGCGCCACTCGCCTGACATCTCTCCTAGATACGTCCTTTACCTCTTTTACGAACCTCTTGTAGTGGTCGTATCCGAGGCCGAGCGCTTCGTCTGTGGAAAGACTCGAGGCCTGGCTCATTACCTCCTGGAGCCCGATCTCAAAGCCCCCGACAATGGCATTGCTGGCCCTCTCAAGCTCCTCGGCGGTTACGTTTGTGGTAGTGACCTTCTTAAGCTCGTGTAGTATCCCCTCGATGGCCTCTTCTTTCTTTGCCGGCGCGCACCCTATGTAGAAGCCGATCATACCGGACTCCACTCCCTCTCTCGAGAAGGCGCTCACGGCGTATGCAAGGCTCTTTTTGTCTCTGAGCTCGACAAAGAGCCTGCCGCCCTGAGAGCCGAGTACCTCCATAAGGACGCTCAGCGGGTACTTGTCCTTATCGTCTATCGTTGTCCCGATAAACCCTATGCCTATGTTTGTCTGCTCCTTTTGCTTTCTATCGCCCGTTACTACGATACCCTCTACCGGACCTACCTCCTGGACAACTGGTCTTTCGCCGCCGCTGCGCTCAAAGTCGCGGAAGCTTTCCTTTACGCTCTCTATGACCTCTTCGGTATTTACGTCTCCAACGACCGAGAGTATCATACGCTCAGGGGCGAATATGCGCTCGTGGTGAGCCGCGAGGTCTTCTCTTGTAAAGCCCGAGACGGTCTCCACGGTGCCCTTTATCGGCATCGAGTATGGGTGCTCGCCGTATAGCTCTTTATATAGGAGCTTGAAGGTATATCCGGGGAGGTAGTCCTCGTCGCGTTCAATCGCAGCGAGTACGTCTTTTCTGAGCTTCTCGAGTTCGTCTTCGGGAAAACTCGGGTTTTTTACCATATCTGCAAAGAGACTTAGCCCCTTGTAGTAGTGCTTTGAGAGCGTCCTCGCCGATACCCCGGCAGTATTCCTTGCAGAGAACCCGTTTATGGAGGCTGCTATATCCTCGGCCTCGCGCGCGATATCTTCGCGCGTGCGCTTTGTTGTACCTCTTCTGAGCATAGCGGCCATCATGTTGCCGAGCCCGTTTGTCTCTGTGGTTTCGTACCTCAGCCCTCCTGGGAAGGTGGCATAGAAGGCCACGGTCTCGTTTGAGTGGTCTTGCTTTACAAGAAGTGTCATGCCGTTATCCAGCTCTACCTTCGTAACCTCGCCTTCGCCAAAGGCCTCCTTGGTCTCTTTGGCCCTTTCGGCGTAAGCCCGTTTGCCTTTTGCCACCGCGCTAGCGATGGCGGCCCCGCTTACGGACTGCTCTTCTTCCTCCGGCGCTATTACCGAGACGCTCATATTGCGTGGGTCGAGGTACTGGCTTGCTATGCGTGCCACGTCCTCGCCTTTAACGCTCCTTATTCCGTCGAGGTACTTCTTTTCGAATTCGAGGTCCCCTGAGATGGTCTCGTAGTATCCAAGCTGCGAGGCCTTGCCCTGCATGGTCTCTCTGGAGTAGATAAAGTCGCTCTCAAGAGAGAGCTTTGCCTTCTCGAGCTCTCGCCGGTTAGTGCCGTCAGCGGCGAGCTCGCTTAGTATGTCGACAACTTCGGTAATGGTAGGGTCGACGTTTTCGGTATCGAGCGTGGCTGTTATGAGAAAGACACCCGGTTCTTTCGGGGTCATCGCATACGTCGATACGCTGTTTACAAGCTCGTTTTCTACCTTGAGCCTCTTATAGAGGCGAGAGGTCACACCATAGCCGAGTACCACCGAGGCGACGTCTATAGCGTATATGTCCGGGTGCTTCTGCTCCGGGATGTGGAAGGCTATGCCAAGCTGCGCCTGCTTTACAGGCTCCGGTGTTATGGTCGTCCTGAGCTCGCCCTGCTCCGGCTCTGCAGGCCTTTTCCTCTCGATGTTTTCGCCCGGCTCAAAGTCCTTGAACGACTCTCGTACCTCTTTCAGAGCTTCGTCTATCTCGAAGTCTCCGACTATGACGAGCGTCATGTTGTTTGGCCTGTACCACTTATCGAAGAACTCGAGTATATGCCCTCTGTCAAGGGAGTTTACGGTCTTTGTAAAGCCAATCACCGGTCTTCCGTAAGGGTGGGTGGTGTAGGATGCTGCAAGGAGTGTTTTGAAGAGTTTTCTCCCCGGGTTGTCTTCGCCCATCCTGAGCTCTTCGAGGACGACCTCGAGCTCTTTGTCGAGCTCATCTGGGTCAAAGGACGAGTTCTGTACGGCGTCGCTTATTATATCAAGTCCCGTTGAGAAGTGGCTGCTGTCGACTACCAGGTGATATACGGTGTTGTCGTAAGACGTATAGGCGTTTATGTATCCGCCGGAGCCCTCTACCTCTCTCGCGATCTCCCCGATGCCTCTTTTTTCCGTTCCCTTGAAGAGCATGTGCTCGAATACGTGGGCTATCCCTGCCTCGTCGGCGCTCTCGTCGGCACTGCCGACCCTGACCCACATCTGAAAGGCCGCCACCTTCGCCGAGTGGTCCTCTTCTAGTATTACGGTCAGGCCGTTGTCGAGCGTGGTCTTTAGTATCTTCCTCTCACCCGGCTCGGCGTGAGCCGAGAGAGCCGAGAAAATCAGAAATATAAGTATCGCAAGGACTCTTGTTCCGCGTTTCATTCGTCGCCTCCGTTTACTAAGGTTAAGACAATTATTTCAATGCAAATGGCGAGCGATTGAAACTCGCCTGGCAAGCCGCATCGCCTCCGCTATCAAGGGTTGAATTTTTTATTTTAATGCAAATGACCGATGATTGCAACTTGCTTAGCGGGTTGCCTCGAAAACCCTTGATTTGACGCCGCCCTGTGGTAAAACTTTCTTGACCCCGGTTTTTTCAATCTTTCAGGCAATTGCGTCGTATTTATGTCGAGTGTGTATAAGGGAGGTGTCGTTTGATGAAAAAGAACCTTATGGTCAAGACGACCAAAAGGGCCGAGTTTATAGATATAACCGAAGACGTAGCCGGCGCAGTAGAAGACCTTGGCATCACCGACGGCATAGCGGTAGTCTTTACCCCGCATACCACCGCGGCAGTAACCATAAACGAGAACGCCGACCCGGCCGTTGCCTCTGACATGGTGATGAAGAGCTCGAAGCTCATCGAGAGAGACGATCCGGGCTACGAGCACGCCGAGGGCAACTCGGACGGGCACTTGAAGAGCTCTCTCTTCGGGGCCTCGGAGACGCTCATCGTCGAAGGTGGCAGGCTTGTACTCGGTACCTGGCAGGGCGTCTATCTTGCCGAGTTCGACGGTCCGAGGAGCAGGAGCGTATTTGTAAAGGTAATAAAGGGGTAGGGAGGTTTGCCTAAGATGGTTCTTTGGGCTTGCTTCTCTTTGCGAGTGCCGCGGCCTCTCTGGCCACGCCGTTGCCAAAGGCGTTTTCTATCTTTTCGACCTTTACCTTCGCAATACGGCGGCCCTCTATGTCGACTACCGTAAAGCGGCTTGACTCGCGTATGACGAACTCGCCGCCGCGGGGGATGCGCTGGAGCTTTGCGAGCATGTAGCTGGCGAGGTTGTTGTACTCATCAATCTCTTCTTTGGTGAAGTCGAGCCCGACGTCCTTTAGGTCGCTTAGAGAGGCCGAAGCGTCGACTATGAGGGTGCCGTCCTTTAGCTTCTCAACAAGCCCACCCTTTTCGACGTCGTACTCGTCCTCTATCTCTCCGACTATCTCTTCAAGTATGTCCTCGATGGTGACGAGCCCGTCGACGTCGCCGTGCTCGTTTACGAGTATGGCTATGTGCATCTTCCTGCGCTGCATCTCCCTCAGGAGCCTGCTAATCATTATCGAGTCGGGGACGAAGTATGCCTCGCGTATGAGGTCTATGAGTACTACCTCCTCGCCCTTCTCCATGGCCTTGAATACGTCTTTATTGAAGAGTATGCCGACGATGCGGTTTAGGTTGTTTCTGTATACTGGGTACCTTGAAAACCCAGCCTTGGAGATGTAGCTTGCCACATCCGAGCCGGGTGTCTTTATGTCTATAGCGCTCATCTTCGGCTTTGGGACCATTATCTCCTTGGCCGTCTTGTCGCCGAACTTGAATATGCCGTGGAGGAGTTCTGCCTCGGTCTTCTCGATTACCCCCTTGGCGCGTCCCTCGGTGATTATGTACTTTATCTCCTCCTCGCTTACAAAGACCCTCTCGACCCCGCCCTTTATCCCAAGGGCCCTGAGTACGACCGATGTCGAGGTTGTGAGTATGCCAACGAGCACTCCGCTAAGGCGCGAAAGAAGCACAAGCGGCCTGGCGGAGAAGCACGCTATCCTCTCGGAGTACCTGAGCGCGAGGCTCTTTGGGACAAGCTCGCCGATTACCAGGAGCGCATACGATAGCAGCACGACGACCGTGCCGACGGCGAGTAGCTCGGAGGCGTTTTGTACTGCCTCTATCGGGATGGAGGCGTAGAGTGGTTTGAGGAACTCAATAGCTGCGACACCGCCTATGACCGATGCAAGCGTGCCGACTACGGTAACGCCGACCTGGACGGTGGCAAGGAAGCGCTCAGGCTCTTCCTTCATCTTTTTCACAAGCCGCGCGCTCTCGTTGCCGTCGCGCGCAAGTTTCTCTATCACGCTGCGCTTTNNGCTATCTCAGAGGTTGAGAAAAAGCCGTTTAAGAGTACGAGCAGCAGTATTAAAAGCGCCTCGAAGATAAGGCTTTCTATCGACACTTAACCTCCAATGAGTTGATGGGTGGAGTCGAAGCTCCAGCATATGTCGGACATTATACCACAGAGTACGGTGGTTTTAAACGGTAATTCATGCTCCTGGCCCGCCCTCCAATACGGCCCAAAAGCCTAATTAACGGCCTAAAGAGGCCTTCCTTTGGGGATCCCAAGGCAGGGGGGGTGACGGGGGGCTTAGCAGGTAAGGTGCAGCGCTGCGGCACACGAGGAGTCCTTTGCCACAAGCTCGTTATACTCCCTTACGGCGTCTATCGTCTTCTCAACGATAAGCCTTATCCCGCGCACTCCAAGCTCGTCTTCGACCTCAACAAGCACCTTCATCATCCCGTCTGCTCCGGTGCCTACAACAAGGGTATCTGGCTTGGTCTCGAGGAGTTTACTTATGTCGTCAAGGCAGAGCTCGTGGCCGTTTTTGCGCCACCACTTGCTTTCAACCGAGCCGTCCGGGAGTATCAGTATGTCTGAGTCGAAGTGTGCGCCGTTTACCTCTATGTTGCCGAAGCTATAGCTCGATATAATAGACATAAATCGCGTTCGTCCGTATCAACAGACCTTGAATGCGTCCCTTCCGGGGAAGTACGCGGCTTCGTCGAGCTCCTCTTCTATCCTAAGGAGCTGGTTGTACTTGGCCGTCCTGTCGCTCCTCGAGGCCGAGCCGGTCTTTATCTGACCGGAGTTTACCGCGACACTTATGTCGGCTATCGTAGAGTCCTCTGTCTCGCCGCTTCTGTGCGAGATGACGCTTGTGTAGCCGGCCCTGTGGGCGGTATCGACGGCCGCGAGTGTCTCGGTTAGCGTGCCTATCTGGTTGACCTTTATGAGTATGCTGTTGCCGGCCCCGGTATCAATCCCCTTTTTAAGCCTCTTTACGTTGGTAACAAAGAGGTCGTCTCCGACGAGTTGCAGTTTGTCGCCGAGGCTTTCTGTGAGCATCTGCCATCCCTTCCAGTCCTGCTCGTCGAGCCCGTCCTCTATAGATATGAGCGGGTAATCGTTTGCAAGCCCGGCGTAGTAATCGACCATCTTCTCGCTTGTGAGCTTTTTGCCTTCTATATGGTAGCTGCGGGCCTTGTGGAACTCGCTTGAAGCGGCGTCTATGGCGATGAAGGCGTCGTGACCTTGGCGGTACCCGGCCTTCTTTACGGCCTGGAGTATTACCTCGATCGCCTCCCGGTTGCTCCCGAGGTTCGGCGCGAACCCTCCCTCGTCGCCTACTGCGGTGTTTAGTCCCTTCTTTCTGAGTATCCCCCTTAGCGAGTGGAATACCTCCACACCCATCCTGAGCGATTCTTTGAAGTTCTTTGCGCNNCATGAACTCCTGGATGTCGAGGTTGTTGTCTGCGTGCGCGCCGCCGTTTATTATGTTCATCATCGGCACCGGGAGTGTCCTTGCCCCTGCGCCGCCTATGTAGCTGTATAGCGGGAGCATGCTCGCCTCTGCCGCGGCCTTTGCAACAGCAAGCGAGACACCGAGTGTGGCGTTTGCCCCGAGCTTGCCCTTGTTTGGCGTACCGTCGAGCTCGATAAGGGTCTGATCTATG
>JABAHQ010001102.1_pt1 | contig 12547 bp, 10 predicted proteins | sample 7062091 | NCBI WGS metagenome assembly JABAHQ01 (sample SAMN14534359, study PRJNA622989) | marine sediment metagenome | biome: marine biome [ENVO:00000428]; feature: marine pelagic biome [ENVO:01000023]; material: deep marine sediment [ENVO:00002113] | place: India: Gulf of Kutch | collected...
GGAGCGGCCGGCCGGGAGACGGGCGGCAGCGACGCGGCGCCGGCCGGACCCCCCGCCCACACGACGGCGACGGCGGCCCCGAGGGCCGCGAGAGCGGGGGTCGGTAGCGGACGCTTCATCGTCACCTCATGGAGCTCGGGAGAGGGTGCCGCGATCGGACGTAATACACGAATCCGCCCGCGGAGTGCGCGGTTCCGGGCAGATCGCCGCCGCAGAGGCACTCTCCGTGCCCTCGAAGAGGAGCCCGTCCCGGGGTCCGGCGAGGGCCGTGACCCCGGTCACGATCACCCCGAGCCAGATCGCCGCGTAGAGGGGCACGAAGCGATAGCGGGTGCGCAGCAGCTCCGGGTGGCCGGGCGTCTTCCCCTGGAACTTCCCCCGGTCCTCGTTGGGGAAGAAGAAGGTCTTGTAGGTCTCGATCGTCGCCACCGTGTAGCCGATCGCTCCCACGAAGATCAGCACGTAGCTGGTGGTCAGGGAGGCGAGGAAGATCCCGTAGAGGAAGGCGATCAGGGGGCTGCGGAAGAACTTGAAGAGGTGGAACCCCTCCACCGGAGCGTCCTTCCAGGCCCCGCCGAAGGCCGAGATCCAGCCCCCCGCGCTCCCCACCACGAAGACGGCCAGGAGTTCGGGGAGGGCGGGGCCCCGGTGCTGGAGCCAGTGCACGCCGTAGAGGACGAGGAGCTCGCCGGAGAAGTAGAGGGCGCCCACCGAGAGGCGCACGGCCCGGCTCTCCACCACCTCCCCCCCCACGCTGAACTGCATGGGGATCGTGTACTTCGACTGGTCCTCCTCCCGGAGGAAGGTCTTGTACAGCTCGATCAGGGCCCGCTCGAGCCCGTAGGTGACGCCGAAGAGGACCGCGATCCCCGGGGCGGCCGTGAGGTCGAGGCCGGCGATCCTGGAGAGCGCCAGGGCGACCGCGGCGGCCACGACGGGGCTCCGGGCGTAGGTGCGCCAGGTGAAGCCCTCGTGGGGCGCGTCCTTGAACATCCCCCACGTGGCGCTGTGGAGGCCCGCGGCCAGGCCCGTGGCCAGCGCCACCAGCGTCTCGGTCATCGCGTCTCCCCCATCATCCCGTCTCCCTGCTCATCCCGTCTCCCTGCTCATCCCGTCTCCTCGCTCATCCCGTCCCCTCGGATCCGTCCCGGAACGATCGGTAGGCCTCGTGGACGAGGCGCACGTCCCTCTCGGCCATCTTCAGCGTCATGCGCGGCTCCCTTCCCGTCCGGAGGGCGTCCAGGAAGTCGGTGAACATCGCCCGGTATCCGGAGATGTCCCACGGCCGGGGCAGGTGGAGGCGGGTCCGCTCCCCGTGGACGAAGACGAAGACCCCGTTGGACTCGAAGGCCACCGATCCCCGGGTGCCCCAGATCCTGGAGACCCGGAGCCCCTGGAAGGGAGAGGGCACCTCCCAGGAGTAGATCAGGGTGCCCACGGCGCCCCCGGCGTACTCCAGGACGACGAGGACGCTGCGCTCACCGGGGCCCGACCCGTCCGCGCCGCCGGGCCCCCGGGCTCCCGCCCCCGCCCGAAACCCCGAGGCGCCCGTCACCTCGGGCCCCAGGCTCGCCATGAGGTTGATCCAGTGGATCCCCCCCTCCAGGAGCGCGCCGCCGCCGGCCAGGGCCGGATCGGCCCGCCACCCCCGGGCCTCCTGGCGCTTCACCGCGTTCACCTGGAGGAAGAGGGGCTCGCCCACCAGGCCGTCGTCCAGGATCCGGGCGAGGCGCTCCCGCAGGGGCTTGTAGTAGTAGTTCTCGGCCACCAGGACCCGGCGGCCCGTACGCTCCGCCGCCTCCCGGACGGGCCCGAAGTCGTGGGGCCGCGGGAAGGCGGGCTTCTCCAGGATCACGTCCTTGCCCGCCTCCAGGGCCGCCAGGGTCAGCTCCAGGTGGGAGGCGGGAGGCGTGGCCACCAGGACCGCGTCGATCCCGGGATCGGCGATCGCCTCTCCGTAGGAGCCGAAGGCCCCGGCGCCCCCGTGGCGCTTCCGGCACGCCTCGGCCCGCTCCCGTTCCCGGCTGGCGAAGTGGAGGCGGAGGTCCGAGGCCACCCGTCCCAGGGTCCGGGTGTGCATGCGGGTGGCCGCCCCGCAGCCCAGGAAGGCCAGGTCCAGGGCGTCCCCCCCGGCGCCGCTCACCGGCCCCGGCTCGCCCCCGCGGCCGCGGCCCGGAGCCGGCGGGCGAGGATGCGGCCCACCCGGAGGGCGTTGGCCGCGATCGTGAGGCTCGGGTTCACACCGGCCGAGGTGGGCAGGGCGCTGCCGTCGGTGACCCACAGGTTCTCGAGGCCCCGGTAGCGGCACTCCCGGTCCAGGGGGCTCCGGGTCGGGTCCGGGCCCATGCGCACCGTGCCCAGGGCGTGGGAGAAGGTGTCGATCTCGTGGAGGTAGGTGGCCGGGGAGCCGGCGGCCCGGTGGACCTCCTTCGCCCGCGCCGCCAGGGCGTCCCGGGCGGCCAGGTCCCGGTCGTGGTAAGCGTGCTCGACCACCAGGCGGGGGAGGCCCAGCTCGTCCCGCTGGTCGGGGTCGAGACGGACCCGGTTGCCCGCCCGGGGCCGGTCCTCGGCGATCACCAGGAGCCCCGTGGAGCGGCGCACCAGGGGGCGGACGAGGAAGGCGAGGGCCACGTGCAGCTCCCCCTCCACCGTGCCCATGGAGGGGGTCTGGGTCTGCTGGATGTTGCCCAGCGTTCCCGGCGGGCCCCGGCCGTCGGGGTCGCCGAGGTAGAAGTCGTTGATCCCCACCTGCTTGTGGAAGCGGCCCTCGTAGCGGGGCATCCAGGGGTATCCGCCGAAGACGATGGCGCTGCAGTGCCGGGTCAGGTAGCGGCCCACGACATCCCCGGCGGGATTCCCCTCGGTCAGCCCCGAGGCCAGCAGGAGGTGGGGCGTGGCCAGGGCGCCGGCGGCCAGGATCACCGCGTCGGCGGTGACCTCGCCCTCCACGCCGGTCTCCTGGTCCTTCCAGCTCACGCCCTCCACGCGGCCGCCCTCGGCGTGGAGGCCGGTCACCGCCGTCCCGGACCGGAGCTCCATCCCCCGGGCCATGAGCGTGGGGATCACCCGGGCGGCCAGATCGTTCTTCGCCCCCACCGCGCAGGCGAAGGTGTCGCAGGTGCCGCACGCCACGCACGGGCGCCGGTCTCCGTGCCGGCCGTAGTTGATCGCCAGGGGGAGGCGGAAGGGGCGCAGGCCCAGGGAGCGGGCGGCGCCGGCGATCTCGCCGGAGACGTGGGAGAGGTCGTCGGGGGATCCCGGGTAGGCCCCGCTCCGGGGCGGCTCGGTCGGATCATCCCCTCCACGGCCCGTGACGGAGAGGATCCGCTCCGCCTCGGCGTAGTGGGGCTCCAGGTCGCCGTAGTCCAGGGGCCACTCGCTCCCCGAGTCGCCCACCAGCTCCGGGTCGGGGCGGAAGTCCGCCTCCCGGAAGCGGAAGGAGACCCCGCCGTAGAAGACCGAGGGCCCGCCCACGCACGAGGTGGAGCCGGTCTCTCCCGCGCCGGCGTCGGTGCGGGCCCGGTAGCGGCTTCCGTCGTAGTAGGGGGTGCGGGTCAGGGTGCCCTCGGGCGCCCAGTTGTGGGCTCCCCGGGACACCCAGGGGCCCCGCTCCAGCATGAGGACGTCGACGCCCTCCTCCACCAGGGGCCACGCCGCCAGGGCCCCGCCGAAGCCGCTTCCCACGACGACGACCCGACGGTGGCGGTCCTCCGACCCGTCCGGGCCGTGACGGCCGTGCCGGGGATCGTGGCCGTGGCGGCCCTCCCGCCGCGCTCCGGGGACGCTGCTCACGCCGCGGTCCGGGCCTCCTCGGTCACCCCGTCCGCCTGCGCCGCACGGGTGCGGTTCTCCCGGGTCCAGTGGCGGGGATCCAGGTCGTGGCCGGCCCGCTCGAAGAAGCGCACCAGCTTCTCCACGGGGTCGGCCTCGATGTGGAAGATCAGGAGGTCGTCCGGCCGGCCCCGGAAGTACTCCCGCACCTCGGAGAGGTGGGTCCGCCAGTGCTCCTTCCAGCACGCCACCAGGGACTCCCGGTCGGCGTGGGCCCGCTCGCCGTGGCGGCAGAAGCGGTAGTCGCCTCCGTCGTCGGCCTCGAAGCGCAGGCGGCTCTCCACCCAGCGGTCCACGCCGCGGATGTTCAGAATGAACTTGCTCCCCGGGTACTGGCAGTCGAGGGCGCGGAAGTAGTGGAAGGCGTGGATCGGCTTCTCCAGGCGGTCGCGGTCCTCGAGGCGCAGCAGCCGCCGCAGCACCCGGCCCTTGAAGAAGCGTCGGTGGGCCACCCGCTCCATGTCCGTGTAGACGTCCCAGCGTCCCACGTAGCGCAGGAGGGGCTCGCCCCGGAGCCGCGCCAGCTCGATCCCCTCGGCCAGCTTCCCGCTCTTCCAGTGGACCGCCCGGTATCCGTTGCGTTGGAAGAAGGTGCAAAGGGACTTCGTCCCGCACCGGTTGAACCCGATCTGGAAGATGCGCGGCCGGGCCCGGTCACGGGTGGATCTGAAGATCGACCACATGGCTCTCTCTGATTGACGGCGGGCGGCCCGCCCGCCGATCGTCGCGTCACGCCCCCACGTTCCCCTCATCAAAGGTGGTGGCAGCCGCCCTCGGCGCCAACCCGTGGGTCGAGCACCACGCGACGCGATCTCGGGACCGCGCCGCGCCGCCCCCCTCACCGGAAGCGGGCCTTCACCCGGCGGAGCTGGGCCCGGTCCTCCTCCTCCAGCCCCAGGAGCCGGTAGGCGCCGAAGTACGCGGCCAGGAGGAGGGGGAGGCCCAGGGCCACGGCCGGGAGGGGGTCGGGAGCCAGGTAGCGCTCCAGCGCCCACACCGCGGCGCCGGCGGGGAGCGTCGCCGCCAGGGGCTTGAGCAGCTTCACCTCCACCGTGTCCAGGTCGAGCTCCGCCCGGTTCACCGCCACCCGGGCGGCGTTCACCCCGGCCAGGGCCAGGGCCACCGCCAGGGCCATCCCCTCGGCCCCGAGCCGGGGCACCAGGGCGATCCCCGCCCCCACCGTGAGGACGAGCCACCCGGCCCCGATCACGATGTTCGCCCGGGGCCGCAGGTAGACGATGGGGATCTCGTTCACCCCGAAGCCGCCCTCGATCGCGTCGCCCGCCATGAGGAGGACCAGGACCAGGGCGCCGCCGGCGAAGCCGCCGCCCAGGAGTCCCAGGAGGTCGTCGGCGTAGAAGACGAAGGCCAGGATCACCGGCGCCTGGGCCGAGAGGATCCAGCGGGAGACCATGGCGAGCTGATCCCGGGTCCGGCCCAGGTCGCCGGTGGCGAGGCTGTCGGAGATCACCGGCCGCAGGATCGGCTCGAACCCCTGGCGGATCTTCTTGGTGACCGTGGAGAACTCCCGGGCCATCCCGTAGATCCCCACCGCCGACGCCGAGGTGAACCAGGAGACCAGGAAGACGTCCACCCGGTTCGCCATGAGCATGGTGAGCTCGTAGCCCGCCGTGGGGCCGGTGAACGCCACCAGCTCCCGGATCTCGCCCCAGCGCAGGCGCACCCGCAGCAGCTCCCGGACCGGGTAGAGGCGGACGAAGAAGACCGCCGTGGCCGCCGCCGCCACGGTCAGGGCCGCCACGTAGCCGATCGCCAGGCCCAGGTCCCGGAAGCCCAGGTAGTAGAGGACGACCACCGCCACGGTCAGGGTGATCGGCTCGGCGATGCTCCGGGCGTAGACCTCGAAGCGCATCTGCCGGGTGAAGCGGATCGCCACCAGGAGGATGTCGGAGGCGACGATCATGGGGATCGCCAGGGCGAGGATCATCACCGCCCGGGCCGCCGAGGGGAGGTCGAAGGCCAGGGCCAGGAGCCCGGCGCCCCCGGCCACCGCCAGGGTGATCGCCGTGCCCAGGCAGAGGGCCAGGACGATCCCGCCGGCGATCGCCCGGTGGAGGCCCTCGCCCCGGGCCACCGCGTCGCTCATGAGCTTGCTGAGGGAGCGCTTCATGCCGAAGAGGGAGAGGGCGGCGGCGGTCTCGGCGATCGCGGTGCCGAAGGTGTAGACGCCGAAGGCGGCCTCGCCGTAGAGGATCCCGGCGAGGAAGAGGAAGGGGGCCCGGGACCCGAGGCGGGCCACGTAGCCCAGGTAGTTGACGCCGGCGCCCCGGGCGATGTCGTCCCGGTCGCTCTCGGCCGGGTCGCCGGCGCCCTCCGGCGGCTCCCGGGGCTTCACCCTCGAGGGATCGGTCACGGCCTCGCCTTCTCCACGGCGATCGTTCCTGCGACAGCGGAGAAAGATGTCCGATTCCCGGAGGCGCGCACACCCCCTCTCCTGTGGCCGGCGGCCGATCCCTTACCTTGCGGGGCGTCCCCGGTGGGTTCGGCCCCGGGGTGCGGCGCGCGTCACTGGACGGGGAGCCGGCACGTGGATCTCCATATCGCCTACGCCTTCGACAACCGGGTGCCCTCGCCCCAGGCCGACACCGAGCAGCTCGTCTCCACCGTCGCCGCCCTTTCCCGCCGGGGGCTGGACGTGACCCTGGTGATCCCGCGCCTCGGGGAGGACCCGGGGGCAGGGAAGGGCGCGGGGAAGGACGCCGCGGCCGACGAGATCCGGCGCTTCTACGGCGTCGAGGGCGCCTTCGCGGTGGCCCGCTACCCCTGCCCCCGTGGCCCCCGCCCCCTCCAGAAGCTCGTGGCCCCCCTCCGGGCGGTCCGGGCCGGCGCCGCCCGGGAGGCCGACCTGATCCACACCCGGAACCTCCCCATCGCCCTGGCCGGGATCGGAGCCGGCCGCCGGGTGGTCCTCGAGACCTACCGGCCCTGGCCCGACCAGTTCGCCGTGCTCCGGCCCCTGATCCGGCGGCTCATGGGCCACGGGGACTTCGTCGGCGCGATCCTCCACTCCCGCCTCGCCCGGGAGAGCTACGCCCGCCTGGGGGTCCCGGAGGAGCGGCTCCTGGTGGCCCACAACGGCTGGGAGCCGTCGCGGATGGAGCCGGTGCTGGAGCGGGGGGAGGCCCGGGAGCGCCTCGAGCTGCCCCGGGAGCGGCCGATCGTCGTCTACACGGGCCGGGTGGACGACGAGAAGGGGCTCGACGTCGTCCTGGAGGTGGCGTCCCTCGCCCCCGAGGTCCTCTTCGTCCTGGTGGGGGCCAAGGAGCCCGACGCCTTCACCGAGCGGGCCCGGCGGGCGGACAACGTCCGCCTCGTCCCGTGGCAGCCCTTCGAGGCCGTCTCCCGGTGGCTCTACGCGGCCGACGTCCTGCTCCTGCCGCCCAGCGCCCGTCCCCTGGAGCGCCACGGGAGCACCGTGCTCCCCATGAAGCTCTTCAGCTACCTGGCGGCCGGGCGGCCGATCCTGGCTCCCCGGACCCCCGACGTGACCGAGGTGCTCCGGGACGGGGAGAACGCCCGCCTCGTGCCCCCGGGCGATGCGGAGGCGGCGGCCGCCGCCGTGGGGGAGATCCTGGAGGACGGGGCGCTGCGGGAGCGGCTGGCCGACGGCGGGAGGCGCGCGGCCGAGGGCCTGACCTGGGACGCCCGGGCCGAGCGCATCCACCGCTTCCTCGCCCGGCGGCTCGAGGCGATGGAAGCTACGGCACCACCCACTCCGCCACCCGCTCCGCGCTGATCCGGAGCGGCCCCTCGGCCGCCCGGGCCTCGTAGAGCTCCCCGTCCAGGACGATGGGCCCGTCCAGGGTCAGCTCGAGGCGGGCGGCCTCGTGGCTCCGGTAGCCCCGCTCCGGCGTGAGCCGGCGCCCGGGCCGCCCCAGGGCCAGGCGGGGGAGCCCCCGCCAGAGCCCCCGGGCGCCCTTCTCCACCAGGGTGAAGTGGATCGGCCCCTCGCCCTCGCCCCAGTAGGGCCGGGTCCCCAGGAGGAGGCGCTCCAGGGTGCTGGCCAGGAAGAGGAGGCCCTCGAGGCGCTCGGCGGGGCCGCCGTCCACGGAGACGGTGGCGGACCGGGCGGCGGCCTCGCCCGTCTCCCCGCCGAAGGCCAGGCCCAGGAGGACCCGCCCCACGGCCACGGCCGAGATCCTCTCCCCGGTCACGGCCACCCGGTCGAGGCGGCGCTGGAAGTAGCGGACGCCGGCGGCCACCACCCCGGCCCCGAAGAACATNNCGCCCAGGTCACTGGCGGTCATGTTGGCGGTCCCGCCGGGAGCCACGGCCAGGGCGGGCCACGGCCCGTCGGGGCGGAAGCGGTCCAGGGCGGTGAGGACGGCCTGGACGGTGCCGTCCCCTCCCGCCACGCAGAGGAGCTCGGCGCCGGCGTCGGTCGCCTCGCCGACGGCGGCGGCGATCTCCGGGGGCTCCACCGCCTCCCGGTAGAGGTCGTCCGCCAGCGCTCGCCCGGCCCGGCGCACGGCGCCCAGGCGGGGCGCCACCCGGCCGCTCTCGGGGTTGCAGAGGAGGGCCGGCCGGGGTGCGCCGGTCGACCCGCCGTCGGGCCCGGAAGCGTCACCGGCGGGGGTGGGGTCGGGGGACAAGGGCACGGGACCGGGAACGGGCCGCCTCCCTCGTCAGGAGGGCCGGCCGGGCGCCCCGGGGAGCGCCTTCTCGAAGATCCGGTAGCGCTTGTAGACCTCGGCGCCCAGCATCTCCACGATCCTGCGCATGGGCTTGTTGTCCTCGAGGATCCAGGAGAGCTCCGCGTCCCGCATCCCCCACTCCCACCCCACCCTCTGGATCTCCACGATCATCTTCAGCGCCAGGGCGGCGCCCAGGGGGGTGCCCTGGAAGCGGGGCCGGACCCCCATGAGGGCGATCCGGCCCACCCGAATCCTGTGGCGGAGGAACCGCCACGCCGCCCGGGCCCAGGCCAGGGGCAGCAGGCGCCCGCCCAGGTCGGCGATGATCTCGTTCACGTTGGGCAGGAGGACGATGAAGGCCACCGGCTCGCCGTCCACGCTGCCGATCTGCACGAACTCGTCGTCGACGAAGAGGCGGAGCGTCTTCCCCAGGTCCTCGAGCTCCGCCCGGGTGAAGGGGACGAACCCCCAGTTCCCCGCCCACCCCTCGTTGAAGATCTCCCGGACCAGGGCCATCTCCTCCTCCAGCTTCTTGCCCCGCAGCGGCCGGAGGGCGATCCGGTCCCCGTAGCGGCGGAGGAGGGAGCGCATCACGGGCGGGTAGTCCAGGTCGCCGTGGACCCGGTAGGCGAGGAGATCCTTCACGGGCTGGTAGCCCAGGCGCTCCACGTGGGCCGGAGCCCAGGGTCCGTTGTGGCCCATCATGAAGGCGGGCGGGCCGTCGAAGCCCTCGACCAGGAGGCCGCACTCGTGGTTGATCGAGAGGCTGAAGGGGCCCTGGGCCCGGCCCATCCCCTCCTCCACGAGCCAGCCCTCGGCGGCCCGGAAGAGAGCGTCGTAGACCTCCGGGTCGTCGGGAGCGTCGAGGAATCCGAAGAGGCCCAGGTCCGCGCCCCGGTGGCGGAGGACGAGCTCGTCGACCTGGGCGCTGATCCGGCCCAGGGGCCGGCCGTCCCGATACGCCACCCACCCCTGCCAGCGCGCGTGCTCGAAGTAGGGGTTGTGGTCGGTGGAGAGGTGGAGGCGGCGCTCCAGGTGGAGGGGAGGCACCCACGCCGGGTCGTCCCGGTAGACGCGGTGGGGCACGCGGATGAACCCGGAAAGGTCGCGGCGTGTAGTCACCGGCCGCACGTTCAGGTTCGTGCCGCTGGACTCGGTGGCCGCCATATGTTTACTTGTTGGGGCTCGTCGCCTCGAGGGGCTCACGGCCCGGGTCCGGAGACGGCCGGCGAGATTCCGACGCGGGAGCCCCCGGAACCGTCGCGTCACCGCGGGCGGGGAAGGGTTTGCAAACGGGATCATCCTAGGTATGTTCTGGCCGGCTCACAAGCGGCCGAGGAGAGGGCGGAGCCGCCGGGACGACCCGGGTGCGAGCGCTCGGTGCCCGCGAGAGGCCCCGGTGACGCCCGGGTGAGGGCCCCTCGACGCCCTCGCGCGCTCCCGCTGGATTGTGGCAGCGGAGCGATCGTGGGCCAGCGGTGTAGGTGGAACATCTGGGCCCAGAGCGCACTTGTATGAGACGTCGGACGCCTTGATTTTTAAGGGGCTTCCGCGAAAAAGTGCGGATTCGAAAGCAGTCCGAACAACGATCTCCGCTTCGCCGAGGAGCGGAGAGGCCGACGCGGGCCGCGGGGCGGGATGCGGGTTGCCGCGCTCGCCGGACGGAGCCGCTCGGTGGTGCTGTGCCGGAGATCGAGGGTCGGGATCGGCCCGGGTCCGATGAAATGACACGGAGCCCGGGATCGGCCCGGCACGGCCGACCGGGGGTGCCGTCGATGGTCTAGAGACAAAGGGGGTTGTTCATTGGATACCGGAGCGAGCCCGTCCACCCACGACCTGCCGCTGCGCCGCGCGGACTTCGCGACGCTGGCGGATGCGCTCGACTACGCGGCCGAGGGTGAGACGGGGCTGAACTTCTACGACGCCAGGGGGCGTCTGCAGGAGTCCCTCCCCTACGCCGAGCTCCGACGACAGGCCCGCTCCCTGGCCCGGCGGCTCCGGACCATGGGGGTCTCCCGGGGAGACCGGATCGCGGCCGTGGCGGAGACCGACGCGGACTTCGCCGTCCTCTTCTTCGCCTGCCAGTACGCCGGCCTCGTTCCCGTCCCCCTGCCCGTCTCGATCAGCCTGGGCAACCACGACGCCTACGTGGAGCAGCTCCGGGGCCTCCTCGAGAGCAGCCGGCCGGTCCTGGCCGTGGCGCCCCCCGAGCTCCTCCCCTTCGTGGAGGAGGCGGCGCGCACCCTCTCCCGGGTGGACACGGGCTCGGTGAAGGACCTCGAGTCCCTGCCCGAGGGCGACGTGGAGCCGGGGCCCACGGGACCCGACGAGGTGGCCTATCTCCAGTTCACCTCGGGGAGCACGCGCTTTCCCCGGGGGGTGGTGATCACCCAGGCCGCGGTGATGAGCAACCTCCGGGGGATCACGGGCCCGGGCCTCGACGTCCGGCCCGACGACCGCAGCACCTCCTGGCTCCCCTTCTACCACGACATGGGCCTGGTGGGCTTCCTCCTCGGCCCCGTCGTCTCCCAGCGCTCGGCGGACTACCTCTCCTCCCGGGACTTCGCGATCCGCCCGGTCCAGTGGCTCAAGCTGATCAGCCGGAACCGGGGCACGATCGCCTTCGGGCCGCCGATCGGTTACGAGCTCTGCACCCGGCGCCTGAGCTCCAAGGACGTGGAGGCCCTGGACCTGAGCAGCTGGCGCGTGGCGGGCGTCGGCGCCGAGATGATCAAGCGGGGGCCCCTGGACCGCTTCGCCGAGAGCCTCGAGGGCGCGGGCTTCGTCCGGCGCGCCTTCCTGCCCTGCTACGGCCTCGCCGAGTCCTCCCTGGCGGTGAGCTTCGCGGATCTCGGCCGCGAGCCCCAGGTGGACCGGGTGGACGCCGACGCCCTGGCGGTGGACGGGGTCGCGGTGCCCGCGGAGCCCGAGACGCGCCGGGTGAGCGAGATCGTGAACTGCGGGACCGTGCTTCCGGACCACGAGATCGTGATCCGGGACGAGGGCGGCGAGGCCGTGGAGGAACGCCGGGTGGGCCGCGTCACGCTCCGGGGCCCCAGCGTGATGAGCGGATACTTCTCCAACGACGAGGCCACCGCCGAGGTCCTGAGCGAGGACGACTGGCTCGAGACCGGCGACCTGGGCTACCTGGCCGACGGCGAGCTCTTCATCACCGGGCGCAGCAAGGACCTGATCATCATCAACGGCCGGAACATCTGGCCCCAGGACCTGGAGCACCTGGCCGAGAAGCAGCCCGAGGTCCGGGTGGGCGAGTGCTCGGCGTTCGCGGTCTCCGAGCCCGACGGCGTGGAGAAGGCCGTCCTGGTGGTCCAGTGCCGCCTCTCGGACCCCGGGGAGAGGGAGGAGCTCGTCTCCCGGATCCAGAGCGACGTGCGCCGGAGCCTGGGGATCCACTGCCTGGTCGACCTGGTGCCGCCCCGGACCCTGCCCAAGACCTCGTCGGGGAAGCTCTCTCGGTCCGAGGCCCGGCAGGGGTTCCTGGAGCGGGCGGGCTGGGCCGAGCCCGAGGCGGTGACCGAGGGGGCCGACACCGTCTGAGGACGGCCGCCTCCACGGCCTCTCCGACCCCATGACGAGCTACGAGGAGATCGAGAAGCGGCTCTTCACCCACCTCCGTGGATTGGCCGACGCCGACGTGGATCTGGACCGGGACACCGACCTGGTGGACACCCTGGGCCTGGACTCCACCGAGGTCGTGGACATGGTCCTGGACATCGAGGACGAGTTCGACGTTCTCGTCCCCATGAACGAGCTCACCGACGTACGCACCGCCGGCCAGCTCGCGAAGCTCGTCCACCGCCTGGCCGAGGAGGAGGGCTGATGTCCCTCCTCTCGCAGCTCCGGGAGATGGCCGAGCAGCGGGAGGCCCTCCTGGGGGCGGAGACCGACCCCTTCGGCGTCCCCGTGGAGAAGATCTGCTCGGCCACCGAGGCCCGGATCGACGGCCGCAGCGTGCTCCTGGCCGGGACGAACAACTACCTGGGCCTCACCTTCGACCCGGACTGCATCGAGGCCGGCCGGGACGCGCTGTCGCAGCAGGG
>JABAHQ010002679.1_pt2 | contig 12542 bp, 6 predicted proteins | sample 7062091 | NCBI WGS metagenome assembly JABAHQ01 (sample SAMN14534359, study PRJNA622989) | marine sediment metagenome | biome: marine biome [ENVO:00000428]; feature: marine pelagic biome [ENVO:01000023]; material: deep marine sediment [ENVO:00002113] | place: India: Gulf of Kutch | collected...
GTCTTTTTTCATCAGACCCTGGGCTGGGTCTTTGAACAGATGGAGCGCCAGAAACCCAAGCAGGATTATCTGGAACGGGCCCTGCACGAATACGAAATCGCCCTGGCGCTCAACGACGAAACCCGGGATCCGGACAACGAGGCCAACCTGCTTTTGAACCTGGGGAACGGCCATTACCTGCTCAACAATCCCTTCGCCGCCTACCATTATTACAAGCAACGGAAGCGGGCCGAAATGGCCTTTGTGGACCCCAACCGCGAGGCGGTCTATCACCGGCGGTTCGGGGAAAGCGCCTTCAAGGCGGGGGTGCACGAGGAGGCGCTCCGCCAATACCAGGCGGCGCTGGCGTTGTTTTCCGAGAAAAAAGACCTCGAGCGCATGGCCGAGCTGAACGACCGGATCGCCCTGGTGTACCAGGACCTGGGGGACCATGGCAAGGCGGTGGAATATTTTTCGAACACCCTCGATCTGCACCAGCAAACCGGGAACCGCGTCTCGTTGTCACGAACCTTGCGAAACATCGCCAACAACCTGTTCGAGTTGAACCGGGAGGCGGAACGGCGCGACCCGCAGGCGTTGAATCGCGCGCTCAGTCATTATTTCCAGGCGATCGAAAACCTCGAGCGGTACGGGGTGGTGACCCGGAAGAAAAAAGAGAAACGAGGCCTGATCGATATCGAACTCCAGGCCGGGCTGGGGAAGGACGTTTCCGCCGCGGCCACGGGATTCGACAAAATCGGAGAGCAAAAGCTCATCTTCCATTACATCGGGAAGATTTACGGCGATTTCGGGGAATACGACAAGGCCATCGATTATTTTCAGAAAAAACTGGCCCTCATTCCGGACAACCTCGATCCTCAGAAAAACATTCCGGTTCTCCTGGAGAAGGCGCTGCTCCTCAACCAGATCGGAAATTACTACTTCCGCTCCGGCGATTACGCGGGCGCGCGGCCTTATTTCCAGGATTCGTATGCGCTCAGCCAGACGCTGGACAACCGGCACGGCATGCTGGTGAACGCGGCCAATATCGGCCGGGTGGTGTTCATCCAATGCCAGTCCCAGCCCCTGGCGTCCCTGCGGCAGGATTTGCTCGACACGGTGGCGCTCCTGCGGGCGGCGGTCGAGGCGGCGGGCCCGGTGAAGGAGGTGGCGCAGCCGGAATACCTGGTGTTGCTGCAGAATTACCGGGGCATTTTTTACTATTACCTGGGATTTCATCTCTCCCCGCCCGGACAGGAGAAACCGTCCCCGGCCTTGTCGCCCGCCCGCCTGAAAGCCGCCCTGGGAACCCTGCGGGCAAATTTCGACTGGGTTCGAAAATCCATCGGAGCCTTTGAAAAAGGGCTCGAGTTGTTGAAGCAGGCCGAGGTCTCCGACCCTGCCCTCGAACAGTCGCTCCGCCAGAACCTGGATTTCATGGTCCGGCTGGTGGGGCCGGCGGGGAAAAAAGCTCCCGCGGCCGAGCCCCAACCCTCCTTCGCCACCGAATGGCAATACCGTTACCTGGATGCGGTGATGGCCGATCCCGACCAGCACCTGCCTTTGCTTCTGGAAGCGGAACGGCTGCTCACCCGGCTGCCCTACGGGATGGCGCCCCGCGATGCGTCCTCGCTGGCCCTCCAGGAAGACCTGTATCGAGCCATCACCCGGACGCTTTTCGATCAGGAGCGGTTCCTCGACGCCCTCTATTATTCGGAAAAAGGCAAGCAGCAGCTTCTGGTTTCCCTGAACCCGCGACTCCGGTTTGCCGGAGAATCTCGGGCCGGTCTGTTTGAAGAACTCCTCCACTACCGCGAGCGGATGCAGGCGGCGTTGGCCGGGAAGGGAGAAGATCACGCGTCCGTCGAGGAGATCCTGACCGAGTACGAGGAGTTCCGGGCGTTCCTGGAGGAAGAGGATCCGGACCTCGCGTCGCTGGTGCTTCCGGCGATTCCCTTCATCGAGGAGATTCAGGCTTTGCTTCGTCCGGGTCAGGTGCTCCTCAAGTACCAGCCCAGTTCCGACGGTATTTATGTCTGGGTGGTGACGCCCGAGTCGGTGCGCGGCGGTCACCTGGAAGAAAGCCGGGCTCTGGCCTTGAGGATCCGGCAAATCGCCCGGGAAAAAAGTCCGGCGGAGGCCGCCGACGTGGCGCTTTTATCCCAGGCTTTGGTGGAACCGGTCCGAGAGACGCTGGAACAGAGCACCTCCCTGTTGCTGATCGCCGACGGGGCCCTGGAGTTTTTGCCCTGGCCGGCGCTCCGGTTGAACGAGAAACCCCTGGTGGAGCAGGCGGCGGTGACCTTTCTGTCCTCCGTCCTGCAACTCCGCTTGGCCGACTCGAAAAAGAACCTGTACAACTCCCGCCTGCTGGCGGTGGAATCCTCGAACGTCGAGGAGTGGGGGAAACCCTTTGTTTCGACCGTGACCTTGACGGGGGACCAGGCCACCCGCGACCGGTTCTTTTCCCGCTGGCGTTTTTACGGCGTGGTTCATCTCGATAGTCCCGCCCGGGTGAACCGGCTCGACCCGGCGTTGTCCTATCTGGATGTCACCCGCCGCACGAACCATTTTCAACGCATCCGCCTGGACGAGCTGCTGACTCGACCGTTCGAAGCCAATTTCATCGCGTTGAGCCAGCTGTCCTGGGAATTCCACCCGGAATTGAGGCTGTCGCCAACGGCCCCCCTGATTCAAGGGTTGACGTTCAAGGGGTACCCCGGGATTCTGATGCATCCGGGCGTCCCGGATCCGGACCTCCACGCGGACCTGCTTCGGTTGTTTTATTCCCGGTACCGCGGCGGCCATCCGGCGGAAGCCCTGCGCCAGGCGCAGGCGGAATTGGCCGGCCAGTCTCCCGATTCCCTGGCGTGGGCCCGGTACCGGTATTACGGGTTTCCGGGAATGACCGAAGAGGAAAAAACCGCCTTCGCCCAAACCCATTTCCAGGCCACCGCGCAGGCGGGCGCCCGGGCTTTCCTGGAGAAGGAGTGGCTGAAAGCGATCGATCATTTTGAAAAATCCCTCGTGCTCCTCGATTTCCTGCCCGAGGGGGACCGGTTCGCCGAAAAAATCTACAAGACGCTGGCGCAGGCGGCGTACAACCTGCAGGATTACCGAAAGGGGATTCATTATCAAAAAGCGCTGCTCCGCCGGGTGGAAAAAAAAGAGTCACCGGAAGAGCTGGCCGAGGCGTATTACTTCCTGGGGATCCTCGAATCCCGGGCGGAAGACTATTCCGTTGCTGTGGATCATTTGAAAAAGGCCCTGGCCATTTACGAAGAACACGAGCTCCTGGACCGGCTGGCCGAGAGTTACAGCACTTTGGGGATCATCGAGGAGAACGCCCTGGATTATGACCAGGCCCTGGAAGCCTTCACCGCTTCCCTCAAGATTCACGAAGAGATCGGCGAGGACCTGCACCGCGGCCGGGAGCTTCGGCGGATCGGCCGGATTTATTACCTGCGCCTCAACCAGTATGCGCAGGCGCGTCAATTTTTCCAGGAAGCGAACCGGTTGTTCACCGAGCTGGGGCACGACGAGCAGCGGGTGGAAACCCTCCTGGAACTGGGACTGGTGGCCGAGAAGGAAGGGGATTTTCCCGAGGCGCTCCAGTTCTATAAGAAAGCCCAGAGCCTGGCGGCCCAAAAAAACCTTCAGGAAGGTTTGTCCAAGGCGTTGCTGTACCAGGCCAATTCCCACTGGTACCAGGGCAATTACCAAAAGGCGTTCCGGTTTCAGAAAGAATCCCTGGAAATCGCCCAAGCCATCGAGGACAAACGCCAGCAAACCTTCATCTACAACACGCTGGGGCTCATTTACTGGACCTTGAACGATTCGCCACGCGCCTTGACCCATCTCCACCGGAGCCTCGACCTGGCGAAGGAAATCCAATCGCCGCTGGACATCGCGTCGGCCTACAACAACATCGGGCTGGTGCACCGCAAGGACGGGGATTACGAAAAGTCCATTGAGTTTTTCAAAAAAGCCCTGGCCAAGGATATCGAGCTCAAGTCGAAGTGGGGCCAGGGCTACACGCACCGCAACCTGGGGATGAGTTACCTGCGCCTGGACCGGCTGGAGGAGGCGGGAACGCATATCGATCAGGCCATCACCTTAAGCCGCGAGATCGGCAACCGGACGAACCTGGTCAAATCCATGCTGGAGAAGGGCCACCTGGCGCTCGAACGGAACCAGTGCGACCAGGCGGTCCCCGTGTTCCAGGAAACGAGCGAGCTGGCGGATCGGCTCAATATCCGCGAGGTGCAGTGGCGGGCGTTGAGAGGAGAGGGGCTCTGTCTCGCCCGGGGAGGACAGAAAAGCGAGGCGATCGAGATTTACAAGCAGGCGGTCGATATCGTCGACCAAATGCGCGCCGCCATCAAGGTCGAGGAATTCCAGAACGGGTTCCTGACGGACAAGCAGGACGTTTATAAGGAACTCGTCCTGCTGTTTTTGGACCAGGGACGAATCGAAGAATCTTTTAATTACGCCGAACGGGCGAAATCCCGAAGCTTCATCGATTTGTTGGGCAATCAGAAGGTCAGCCTGAAGGACGACGTGGACCAGGAACTGTACGATGCCTTGACGGAGCAAAAACTGAAAATCCAAACCACCGAAGAGGCGTTGGGCGTGGCCCGGGCCAAGGGCGAGGACCCGACGGTGCAGCGCTTGTCCCAGCAACTGATCGCCGAACGCAACCGCTACCAGGATCTTCTGATTCAGGCCAAGCAGGAAAGTCCCGAAATTTCCAGCTTCGTCACGGTGGAAACGATCACCGTGGAAGAGGTGGCCGAACTGATCGACGAATCGGTGGCTCTGTTGGAATACCTGGTGACGCCCGAGGAGCTGGTGACCTGGGTGATCACCCGGGGCGAGATCCGGGTGGCGCGGACGCCCCTGGTGGAAAACGAATTGAATGCGCTGGTCAAGGATTACCGCCGCCGCATGCAGCAGCTGGCGCCGCTTGAAGAACAGTCGAGGCAACTGCACGGCTGGCTCATCGAGCCCGTGCAGGCCTGGATCGCGGAGAAACGGGTCCTGGGAATCGTGCCGCACGGCCACCTGCATTACGTATCGTTCGCCTCCCTGTTCGACGGCGAAAGTTACCTGGTGGAGCGGCATCCCCTGTTCTATTCCCCCAGTGCGTCCGTGCTCAAATTCACCTTCCAGAGGAAATACGAGAAAAGCCCGGACGTCAAGGTGCTGGCCCTGGGCAACCCCGACCTGGGGGACTTCAACTACGAGCTTCCCCTGGCGGAACTGGAGGCTCAATCCATTAAATGGGATTTCCCGAAAATCGATATCCTGACCGGGGACCGGGCGACGGAAAGCTGGCTCCACCGGCATATCGGGGATTACCAGATCATCCACATCGCCTCCCACGGAGAGTTCGATCCCATCAATCCGCTGTTTTCCTCGCTCAAACTCGCCAAGGACCAGAACCAGGACGGCAATTTTGAGGTGAACGAGGTGTTTTCCCTGAAGGTCAACGCCGATCTCGTCACGTTGAGCGCGTGCCAGACGGGGCTGGGCCAAATCACCGGCGGCGACGAGCTGGTGGGCCTCAACCGGGCCTTCATTTACGCGGGCACGCACAGCATTCTGTCCTCCCTGTGGCGCGTGAGCGACGTGTCCACGGCGATTTTGATCAAGCACTTTTACCGGAATTACGTCGACCGGAACAAGTCGGAAAGCCTGCGCCAAGCGCAATTGCAGGTCAAGACGCTGTATCCGCATCCCTCGTACTGGGCGGGATTCAATTTGACGGGGGATTACCGCTGAAGGTTGCCTTCCGGGGAGTAGTCGGGAAACACCTGCCCCGCTTCCAGCAGCACCCATTTTTCGGTGGTGTCGCCGAGAACCAGGTCCAGGTGGTCGCCGAGTTGCACCAGGGGGAGGATGTGGGACGGCAGCCGCAGCCGAACCACCTCGGGGTGGTGCCGGCCTTTCAAGTGGACCTTGTCGTTTTCGATTTTGGTCACCGAAAAAACATCGTTGAGGGTTTCCTGGATTTCCGGGGGATCTTCCAGAACGCGGCCGGATTCGTCGTCCAGGAGGTGGCTGAGCCGCAGACACCGGTTTTGCATGGCCGTCAAGTCCTGGATCAGTCGCATCACGTCCATTCCCCCGAGCCCGTGCGCGATGTCTTTTTTGTCCAGCCATTTGAAAAAGGAAAAGACCTCGAACAGAATCTGGTTCATGTCGGTCTTCTGGGAGACCGAATTGAAGGGAAGAAAGGCGACGATGAAGTGACTGAGGTGGGCGACTTCAATGTCCCCGGGGGAAGCGGTCAGGCGGGGTTTGTCCACCGGCCCCTCGTGAGCCAGCCCACATTCCACCAGGCTGGCGTGGAACAGGGAGAGGCTCTTGCCCAACTCGGGCGTGGCGGAATCGGGATCGGGGCCCGCTTGGCTGTGGCGGCCGTAATCTCGCAAGAATTCATACAGGGTCATGGGACACCCCCTGCGGTCGAGTCGGCTGCGAGCAGGTTTCTTTGAGCACCTCCAGGCACCGCCGGATTTCTTCCTCCCGGAGATCGCCCATGTGAGCAATGCGGAAGATTTGGGAGCTCAGGTTGCCCTGCCCGGCGTAAATGATGAACCCGTTTTTTTTGAGCCGGTCGTGCACCTGCGGGTAGGTCACCCCTTCGGGCAGCCGCAGGGCGGTCAGGCATTGGGACCGCAGTTCCGGCTCGGGAATCAGCAATTCGAGTCCCATCTCGGCAAAACCTTTCCGGAACTGTTCGGCATAGGCCCGATAGCGCCGGATGCGTCCGTCTACCGTTTCCTCGATCAATTCATCCAGGGCGGCCTCCAGGGCATAATGCGCCTGGACGGCGGGCGTGAACAAAGTATCGCCCCGCTCCTGGGCGGCGTGATGCCGGGCCAGGTTGAAATACACCGAGCGGGCCGGGACCTTTTGCAGCCGCGGCAGATCCTCCTTGCGCACCAGCACGAACGAGACGCCCGGCAGCCCCTGGATGCATTTGTTGGCCGTTCCGACCACCCCGTCGACGGGGCAGGAGGACCAATCCAGTTCCTCCCCCGCCAGACTGCTGATGCAATCGGCGAGGAGTCTTTTTCTGTAGCGGCGGGCCAGTTGACTGACCGACGGCAACGGGTTCAGCAGTCCCGTCGTGGTTTCGTGGTGGACGAGGGCGATCACCTCGATTTCCGGATATTTTCGGAGCGCCGACTCCACATCTTCCAATCGGGGCGGCCGGCCCCAGGGATAGGTCAGAAGGTGGACCGGCATCCGGTGCGCCTGGGCCATGTGGGCGATCCGTTCCCCGTAGACCCCGTTCTGGATGACGAGCATGGCTTGGCCTTCGCTCACGCTGGAGCAGACGGCCATTTCCAGCGCGGCGGTTCCCGAACCGGAAATCAGGACGGCGGTGTATTCTTTTTCAATGCCGAACGCCTCCACCAGTTTGCGGCGAACGGTCCCCAGGAGCCGGGAAAACTCTTCTTCCCGGTGGCACAGGTCGCCTCTCAATTGGGCCTTTCGCACCCGCTCGGTCACATTGACCGGGCCGGGGTTCAGTAACACGGTTCGTTTTTCCATGGCCTCTTGAAGGGGTGAATGGGACCGTTAAAGGACCAGTCTACCCCACCCCGGGAAGGGGGGGCAAAATAATTTCCGCGGGGCCGATTCCCGGCCGACCAACCCCTCGGCCAGGAAAGGACCCGATTGAAAACCGGCGCAATCCTGTTTACACTCAAAATATGCACTTCCTTTTCAAGACGTTCCTTTTTTTATTGTTCCTGTCTTTGGGCGGGGGACCGGAACCGGTCCAGGCGGCCGATTATTCCAAAATGACTCTCCCCATCCTCAAGTACCGCGGCGGGAACTTCAATCCCCGTCCCCAGGGGGTCCGCAGTCTCCTGGCCGAAATCGCCCGCCGCACGTCCATCGAGGTGAACCGCGAACCCGTGGTGCTGGAGTTGACCCACCCGGATTTGTATCAATATCCCTTCTTGTACATGGCCGGGGATGCCGCCTTCGACCCGTTCTCCGAGGAGGAGCGGAAGATTTTGAGGCACTATCTCAGCTTCGGCGGATTTCTTCTGATCGACGACAATTCCTCACGACCCGATTCCCCTTTCGACGCCTCGGTCCGGAAAATGATGGAGGCCCTGTTTCCCAAAATTCCGCTGCAGGTGCTTTCCCGGGATCACTCCATTTACCGGTCTTTTTATTTGATCAACCGGGTCGCGGGCCGGGTGGTGAACCATCCTTACCTGGAAGGGATCAACATCAAAGGACGAACCGTGCTGGTTTATTCCACCAACGATCTGGGGGGCGCCTGGTCCCGGAACAAACTGGGACACTGGACGTACGACATCATCGCCGGCGGCGAAGCCCAGCGGCAACGGGCCATCCGGCTGGGGGTGAACATCGTCATGTATGCCCTGACGCTGGACTATAAAAAAGATATGGTTCATTTGCCCATCATTCTTGAACGGTTGCGACGATACCATTCACAGTGACTCTCCTGAAACAAATTTTCGGTCCCGAGCTGGCCGAATATAACGAATGGCAGCTCCGCTGGGCGGTCGATCATCTCACCGGGGTTCTCGCGGTGATGGGAATCCTTATCCCCATCGCCCTGTGGTTTTTCTGGTCGAGCTTGTCCCGAATCCGTCACCGCGCCAAGAAATTTTCCATGTTCGGCCTGCGCGTCCTGGCGTTCGGGTTTCTGCTGTTTCTTATGCTCCAGCCGGAACTGGAATTCCAGAAAAGCCGGACCCTGCAGAATTCGATCGCAGTGCTTTTGGACGACAGCAAAAGTCTGGCCATCAAGACTTTCCCCGAGGAGGTCCGGCGCATCGACCTGGTCCGGAAGACTCTGGACGTTAACCGGGACTTTTTTAAAAAATTGAGCGAAGACTTTAACCTGGAGTATTTCCTGGTTTCCGACCGGATCGAACCCCTGGACCCGGCGGAATCGGACACCCGGTACCAGCCGAGAGGATTGAACACCGATTTCACCCGGGTGTTTTCGGATCTTCAAAAACAGTTCGAGGGGAAATCCCTGCAGGGGGTGCTCCTGTTTTCCGATGGAGCCGACCTCACCCAGGAGCGGGACGACCTTTCCCGGGACCTGCTGGACCGTCTCACCCGGTTCCAGGGCCCCCTCCATACGTTCCAGGCGGGAACCAATGAAAGTTTTCGGGACCTGGCCATCGAAACTCTGGAGGTGGCCGATTTCGGATTCGTCCACCAGCCCCTGCGCCTGCGGGTGAAGGTGCGGGCCTCGGCCATCGGCAACAAGAACGTGCCCCTGGTGCTCAAGGAGGGGGAGCGGGTTCTGGTGTCCCGCATCCTGGAGCTTCGGGAGGACCGGCCGACTTATGAAGTCGACCTCCAGTTTACCCCCAATTTCCTGGGCAAGCAGATTTATACGATTTCCCTGCCGGTGTTCGCCGGGGAATCCATCACCTCGAACAACCGCAAGGATTTCCAGGTCAAGATCATCCGCGACCGGATCCGCGTGCTTCACCTGAACGGGCGGCCCTCGTGGGATTCCCGGTTCCTGCGGGAGGTTTTGGTCAAAAATCCGAAGGTGGACCTGTTGTCTTTTTTCATTTTGCGGACCTTGGGCGACGATGTTGCCGCCTCGACCTCTCAGCTGAGCCTGATTCCGTTTCCTTCCAACCTGTTGTTCAGCGATTATTTGAATTCGTTCGACCTGGTGATTTTTCAGAATTTTCAGTACGCCCCTTTCATCGAAGCCAAGTACCTGGGCAACATTCGCACGTTTGTTCAAAGAGGCGGGGCGTTCGCCATGGTCGGCGGGGAACTGTCTTTTCAGGGGGGAGGGTACGACCGGACGGCCATCGAGGAAATTCTGCCGGTGCGACTGGCTCGGCAACGTCCCCTTTATTTAAAAGACGAGTACCGGCCCACTCTTTCCCGAAAGCTGGTGCACCACCCGATGCTGCGCCTCGAAAAGGAGTCCGGGGCCAACCGCAAGGCCTGGAATTCCCTGCCCCCCTTGAACGGACTGAACGTGGGGTTGAACCCGAAATCCGAAAGCCAGGTGCTGGCCACCTACGAGAAAAAGGGACCGTCGACGTCCTACCCGGTCCTCGTGGCGGGAGAGTATGGCGAGGGCCGGGCGCTGGTTTTCGCCACCGACTCGTCCTGGAACTGGAATTTCCGGCGCATCGGAGCCGGGGGCAGCGGGCGCTATTACCAGAGATTCTGGAATAATGCCATCGCCTGGCTCACCAAGGATCCCGAAACCCGTCCGTTGCAGCTCGAAACGGATAAGGAAAGATACGATCAAGGCGACGAGGTGTTGATCAAGTTCAAAGTCCTGGACGAGAACTATAACCCGAGTATCGGCCGGAAGGTTCGGTTGACCCTCCAGGCGCCCTCGGGAGAACGTCGAACGGTGACCATGGAATCCGAAGCAGACGGCAACGGGAGCTACCAGTTTGTGCCGGAGCAGGAAGGGTTTTACCGCATCCGGGCGCAGGTCGAAGGTCCCCGGAAACCGATGGTCGAAGAAACCAGTTTCGGCGTGCTCAGTGAAACGGCGGAATTCCGCAAGCCCCGGGTCAACGAGTTTCTGCTTCAAAAATTTGCCGAGGTCACCGGGGGGACCTATACGGTCCTGGAGGAAACCACCGACCTCAGCGGTCATGAGTTTGAAAATCCCGAGGTTTTCCTCCAGGCTAAAAGTAAAACCATTCCCTTGTGGAACAACTGGTGGTCCTACGGCTGCATCGTCGCGGTTTTGTTTTTCGACTGGTGGATGCGGCGGAAGTCCGGACTGAGTTGACTCCGTACCCAAGTCTCATCTCCCGGAAACCATTATCCATTGTTCCCTTCCGGGTTTTGAGGTAAGATCGATTTTGAAAATCGAAGAATCCTCATTCTTCCCATTCGGGCGATTGCCCTCCAGGTTAAGCGAAACCCATGCCGAAAAAATCCAAGCCCGGCCCAAACATTCGGGGATGGGTCCAGGAACGAATCATCTTCCTGGCGCTCATCATTTTCCTGGTGGGGGCTTCGGCTTACATCGCCGCGGGAAAGCTTTTTTCTCCCGACAGCATCTGGCTGCACCCGGTCAAGGAATTCTCCCTGCTTCTATCGCTCATCGGGGTGGTGTCGGTCGGGTACGAAGTTTTTCTGCGCGAATTGACTTTCCGCGAATACAAACAGGCTCTCCAGGAAATCGTCAATCCCGACGGGGTCCGGCTGGGGATCAAAAGGGTTTTCAAAAACCGCTCCGAACTCGGCCAGTCGGTCTCGTTTGAAGAGCTGTTTGGCAAGACGAATCACGAGATTTTTATCGGCGGAACCTCGCTGCTTTCCATTTCCACCTCCAGCCGGGAACTTTTGAAAGAGAAGGTGCTGGCCGGGGTCACCGTTCGATTGCTGTTGATGAACCCGGAAAGTCCGGTGGTCGAGCTGATCACCAAGCAGGGAGGGGGAAAACCCACGCTGCTTAATGAAATCAAGACCTCCCTGCTGCTGTTGCAAAAGGTGTATTATGAAATTGACACCGAGCCGGGGTATCCCCACCGGGGCAAACTGATCGTGCACACTTACGACACCATCCCCTCCCATTCCTTCATTTCCCTGGACCGCAACGAACCGCACGGGTTGATCATTGCCGATATCGGTCCTTACCTGGGCCGCAACACCGCGCGTCCCAGCATGCTGGTCACCAAGAAGAAGCATGGCATTTACGATTACTGGCTGGAGATGTCCGACATCATGTGGGTCGACAGCCGGCCCGTGGATTTCAAAAGTTCGGAACCCTGGGAGACCCGGACCAAGACCCTCGTCTTCACCAGCGGGCCGAACACGGAATACCACGACCCGGAAACCGACACCTGGCGCCCGGCGGCCATCTGCCAGATGGATAAAAACTGGAAATCGATCAAGGGGAGTCAGTGGGTCTGGATCCGGGATTCCGTGACTCTCGAAGAAGCCAAGACCGGCAGTCAGAACAAGTTCCGATTGAAATTCCACTTGCCCGCCCGCCGGGAAAGGCCGGTGATCCGGGCCGACCTGCTGGTGCGTTCGGATGATACCTGCCATATCACCGTCAACGATGTGGGCTTAAAACAGGAATACGGCGGAGCGGATTATCCGGACGCCTTCCTCGTCGATATCGATAAGTTCATCCGGGCGGGAGAAAACGTCATCTATTTTGAGGTGATCAATTTCGCCAAGCCCGATGCCCAAAGCCCGGAGGACAATCCCACCGGACTGGTCTTTCGCCTTCATATCGACTACAACGAGTAACCGGCGCGTGGTGCCCGGATGGCCCTGCCCGCGGCCGCGGGGGCGGGTTTGGCCCCTGTATTAAGGTCCCGCCGGTGCGCCTCCCAGTGAAGATTTAGCCACCGTTTGTTTTTATTCCTGTTATTTGCGTTTTCCCGCCGTCGTCCCGGTCCTCCTGCGGGAGGTCCGCGGTTCCCCCGTCCGCCTCGAGAAGGCTCGGCCCTGGATTGTGTAACGGATTGATTTTAAATAATTTGAAGAGCCGTTCCCGGCGGATTACCGGGGCGCCAAGCGGCCAAATCAATCATTGACAGGGA
>JABAHQ010005633.1_pt1 | contig 12541 bp, 11 predicted proteins | sample 7062091 | NCBI WGS metagenome assembly JABAHQ01 (sample SAMN14534359, study PRJNA622989) | marine sediment metagenome | biome: marine biome [ENVO:00000428]; feature: marine pelagic biome [ENVO:01000023]; material: deep marine sediment [ENVO:00002113] | place: India: Gulf of Kutch | collected...
TCACACCCCACTCGACAGGGTCCTACAATAGATACTAAGGTAAATGCCTTCCGTGAAAGGCTTTTTTCCTGATTTGACAGGAAATAAATGGGCCGATGAGCCATGTTCAGAGTTCCAAACCGTCATTTTTTCAGCGCCTCTTCGGCCTTTCGGGCGATGTTTATGGCGGCATTGTGGTCCCTGTCGTGTTGGATGTTACACCCCGTACAGGTCCATACGGGATCCGGGCCCAGTTCATTATTGATCTCCCCACACTGGTGACAGGTCCTGGAAGTATTCTGGGCGGCCACCTCTATGACCGGAACGCCTTCTCTCTGGCCGGCGTTCCTAATGGCATTGAGCAGTTCGCTGGGCGACACCAGGAACCGGTTCAACCGGGCGGTATTCCCCAGCGGGTTGTCGCTGTCTCTGGTTTCGGCAAAAACGCTGAGATTGATTTTCTCCACGCCGATGGGCTGGTTTCTCTTTACGAGAACGGCGGCTATATTTCTGTAAAACGCCTTGCGGTCGAGAAATGTTTTGCGGCGGAGGTTATGGATTTCCCGGTAGGTCCGGCTGTTGGCGCGCCACCAGCGGACGGCGGGCCGCTCGATTTCCTCCGGGAGTTCCCCCTTTCCGGCTTTGACGATCCAGCGCCCCAGCTTGTAAGCTTTTTCAAATGACAGGGTCACGTTGCTGGGCATGTTGGCGATGGATTTTATGAATCTGTACTTCGGGTGGTCCTCGGGAAGAATCGTATCTTTCTTTAAAAGGGGTTTTAACTCTTCACCCAACTTTGTGGCCTTTTCGTCCAGTTGCGATTTCAGGGAATCAATGTGCTCAAGGCGCTTTACAAAAGTCTCCGGCACTTCGATATACTGCGCCTCTTCCCGGGGATCGCTCGTGGCGATGGCCGCGGCGCGCAGGGTGCCTTTGCCGGACTGGCGGAACCCTATATCCACGCCGATGGCATTGGCTTTCAGCGGTGCTGTGGAATTTTCCGGTACTCTCACGGTCAGATTGACGCTGTAGCTGAATTTGTCTCCGACCCGTTTTCTAATCAGCCTTCCATTCTGGACCTGCGCCGTTTCGGGAACCGGCCGGTGCAGGATCAAATCAAAATATGCAAATACCCAGGTATCCCTTTTGGATCCGCCCGCGACCTTTACGCGGAGGCGCAGGCGGGGCTTTTTTCGGCTGTTGTCCGTGCTTTGAAAAATGAACGGCCGGTTGTCCCCGTCATCCCTTTGTATCAGTTCACTAAAGGAAATGCCGTCCGTCTTTTCGCCTTTGCGCCGGAACCTGAAATAGTAAAAGCCGGTGCCGTCAAATCGATGAAATTGCAATCTGGCCCGAGGGTTCTTAAACGTGCGGTCCCGGGCGGTCTGAAAATATTCGTTAACCTGATTGGCGGTTTCTGCCCTCAGGCCATCCGTTTGTTTTACTTGGCAGGCCTGGTTGACCGCATCCCTAAATGCTTTATTCAAGGAACCTTTATCGATTATTTTGTCGGCTCTGGTGCGTGGTTCTCTTAAAGCCTGCCAAAGCTCTGTTCTTTTCACCTGCAAGGCTCTTATTTTTTCATTGGCCGCCTGGATCAGTGGGTGTGAGGCGTCTTTGGTGCCCGCCTCTTTCCGCGCGGTCCTTTTGTTGTCATACGCCTGGTCGATACTTGTATTTAACGTTTCCAATTTTTTCGTGAGGGAAGCGTATTCGTCATCCACCGCGCAACGGGCATTGTTATATTGAACCCTGGAGCCCCGATGGATCTCCACCAATTGGTTCCAGAGCCTGTTGGCCCGGTACAGTTCCGTTACGCCCTCCTCCGGAAACAAATCTGTTGGCACGGCGCCATATTCATAAACTCGGGTAGAAAATTGGGGTTCTTTGACACGGCGGACCATTTGACCTCCATAAATTATATGGATGTAGTCCGAAAATAATACTGTATTCCGAAAATATTTACACGGTTTTTCGCTCGGTTATTAAATAGACCCTGGGAAAAACGTTGAATTTAATAATCCATCCCCTTTTCAAAATGGAGGCGGGCCACGCCCGCCCAGCGTGCCGCTGGACCCGGTTTGCTGACAGTTGACGGCAATCATTGACCGTTGGGCGCAATTAATAGTTTTGAAATTTGCCGCGGGCCACGCCCGCCAGCGTGACGCTGGACCCAATTTTTTCAGTTGTGCAGGAAGATTATTGGAAGGAGGCAACGGTTAACAAGTTGCCCCTTCCTGCTAAGCGAGAAAAGGAAAAGGCGAAGGGGTAAGTTAACCCTTCGCCTCCAATACATGGCTTATTCTGAAATCAGGGCGGACCCTGCCGGTCTCAAGATTTAATCCATAGAATATTCGTCGTTTTCCGTGGATTCGCCCAAACCGTCATCCGGCAAACCCAGCTCGCCTTTCTTCTTGGCTTTCTTCTTCAGGTGCAGGGGAACCCGTTTTTTAAGCCCGCCAAAATAGTTGTCCCAGTAATCCTGGCTCAGCTTTTTCGGGGACAGGACTTTTTTGACTTTTCCCTTGCCATCTTTGATTTTTACAGGATAAAACATGGTTTGCCTCCCTCGCTTGGTGGTTCGACACTCAAGCCAGGTTGCGGCCCGCGGACCGCAGGTTGGTCATAGAGTAAAAACAGGTTTATAATGAAACTATTCCCTGCTAATGAGATGCTCGCAGGCGAATAAAGATTCACCAGAATACCTTTTTTTTTGTTAAAAGGGGGCATATTTTGAATAAATCGACTATTTTGACCATATTATCAACGCTTTTGATTGTTATCGGCGGATGCGACCGGGAACTTAAGGAGCACAAGGGCCACCCCGCCGTGGTCAAGAAACTGGAAAAGCAGAACGACCCCGCCCTGCAGGCCCGGGCCGTATCCGGCAAGGTCCGTTTGGGCCTGAAGGTGAACGCGCCGGTTCCGGAGGGGGCGGTGCTGTTTCTCTACGTCCGGCCCCGCGGCGTGGAGAGCGGTCCCCCGCTGGCCGCCAGAAAGATCAGTTATTTTAAACTGCCCCAGGATTTCTCCATCGGTCCCGCCGACGCGGTGATGAAGACCGCCGGCGGTTTCGAAGGGCCGCTCACCATCTCCGTCCGTCTGGATCTGGACGGCGACGCCCAAGCGCGCGCCGGGGATATCTCCGGTTCCGCCGATGTCACCGCCGGCCAGAAAGAAGTCGACCTGGTGCTCAACCGGGTGGTGGAGGGTACCGGCAAGAAAGTGACCGGCACCATTTCACTGGATCCGGCATTGCAGGCGAAACTGCCGAAGACCGGAGTGCTGTTTCTGTTCGCCCGGCCCGCCGGTGTGCAGGGCGGTCCGCCGCTGGCGGTCAAACGGATCATGGCCTCGGGTTTGCCGCAGAAATTTGTCATCGGCCAGGACGACACCATGATGCCCGGCGCGGAATTCGACGGGCCGATCACCCTCACCGCGCGGCTCGATCAGGACGGCAACGCCATGGCCGCGCCGGGAGACATCGAAGGCTCGCTGGACACCACAGCCGGCGCGGAAAACGTGAAGCTGGTGTTGAACAAAGTGATCGGCGGATGATTGGTTATCCTGCTCGGCGTTTTAACCGGGAATAAGTAAGGAAAGAGCCATCAACCACCCCCAGCCCCTCCTTTGGAAGGAGGGGAGCCGGGCAAGGCCCGGAGCTGACTTGTTATCCGTTGCGGGGATGATGCTTGCCGTCAACGGTCACCAAGCGGGCTCTCTCGCTAGCGGGCGCAGCGGAAACCGACGTAGTGGTAGCGGTAGATGGGGTTGCTGAGGATGCGGTGACTGGAGCGCATGCTGAAGGCGGAATTTCGCCACGACCCGCCGCGCTGGACTTTGCCGCCGTTTTCGTGATCGCTCGCCGTCCATTCCCACACATTTCCCGCCATATCATGGAGTCCAAAGGCATTAGGCTGTTTTTCCCCGACGGGATGAGTTTTTTTACTGGCGTTCTTCTTGTGCCAGCCGTGGGCATCGGCCTCTTGCAGTGAATCCCCCCAATAGAACGTGGTATCGGACCCGGCCCGGGCGGCGAGTTCCCATTCCCATTCCGTCGGCAGGCGCTTGCCCAGTTTGCGGCAGTAGGCGTCGGCTTCGTGCCAGTTGACTTTCTCCACCGGCAGGTTCTTTCCCTTGAAATAGGATGGATTTTCGCCCATCACCTTCAGGTATTGCTCCTGCGTCACCTCGGTCTTGTCCATGTGGAAGGCGTCGACGGGCACGGCATCTTTGGAGGAGGCTCGCACCACGCTTCCTTCGGGGACGGCGGCCATATCCGCTGGCGGATCACACCAGCCCGGGGCGGGGCACAGAAACAGAAAAGTCAGTATTGCCTGAAGACACCGGCCTTTCATCGTTTGCTCCTTTTCGCTTCGTTCAGAATGACAAAATGTATCGCTCTGTATGATTCTGTCGTTGCCTGATTCATCAGGCGGTTTTTAAAGCAGCCCCATCAATGGGGCAAATACAATTATTAAAATCAGCTCCGGGCCTGGCCCGGCCCACCCAGCCCTCCCCTTGGAAAGGGGAGGGATTATTAGAGCCAGTTCCGGGCATGGACCACCCCTCATCCTGCCCTCTCCCCATGAGGGGAGAGGGAGATTGTTCACCGTTAACGGCAATTCCTGATCTCTTTCCACAACCGGGCAAGGCCCGGAGCTGATTTGTTGTCCGTTGTCCCCTTCCGATGATTTTCATTGTACTATTGAACAATTGGGTCCAGCGTCACGCTGGCGGACTTGGCCCGGTGGTGCATGGAGATTATCGTTCTCGGTTAACGGTCAACCCGTTCCCCCTCCGGGAAGGAGCGGTCAACAATTTGCCGGCGGGGGCATCCCCGCGAAGGTCGACAAATTACCTGTGGCGGTTCGCCACTATTCGTTGCCGAGGCCGTGGAGGTCGTCCTGGTAAAGGTCGTGGAGGGCTTCGTGTTCCTCAGTGGGGGGTTTGGCATCTTCCAGATCGGACAGATCCAGCTTGGCCCATTCCTCTTTAATCCGTTTTTTGCTTTTAAAGGCCACCGGCCGCTGGCTCGGGGGACGCGTGGAATCCGGTTGACTCATGGGATTCACCTCAGAAGTATATATTTCATCCTATTATATCCTAAACCAGGGGAGGAGATTCAAGCCGTTGGCCAAAATCCACCCTGATCCACGCCGGTTTCAGTCGGTTTGATTGAGATGCTCCCGCCGCAGGGCCTTGAACAGGCAATAGCCCATCCCCAATAAAATGAATGAAAACGGGAAGCCGGAGGCGATGGCGGCGGTCTGCAGAGCCTTCAGGCCGCCGAACACCAACAGCACGATGGCGATCACCCCCTCGGTGACCGCCCAGAAAACCCGCTGGTTTTTCGGCGGGTTCTGGTCCCCCCCGGCGGTGATGATATCGATCACCAGACTGCCGGAATCGGACGACGTCACAAAGTAGGTGACGATCACCACCACGGCCACAGTCACCGAGACCGCGGCCCACGGCATCTGCTGCAGGGTGATGAACAGGGCCTGGCTGATGTTGGCGGATACGGCTTTCGATATCCCCGCGCCGTCGTTCATTTCCAGGTGCAGGGCGGTGCCGCCGAACACGCTGAGCCAGGCGAAGGTGGCCAGGCAGGGGGCGATCAACACCCCGAACACGAATTCCCGGATGGTGCGTCCGCGCGAGACGCGCGCGATGAACATTCCCACGAAAGGCGACCACGCCACCCACCATCCCCAGTAAAACGTAGTCCAGCCGGCGCGCCAGTCTTCATCCGGCATGGTTTCGCTCCATACCCCGAGAGTGAACACCTGCGGCAGGTAATCGGTGAACGTCTTGAAAAAGTTATCGAAAAGAAATAATGTCGGGCCCACCGCCAGAACGAATACCATAAAAGCCGCGCTCAGCCACAGGTTGAAATGACTGAGCCGGCTGATGCCTTTCACCAGTCCCAGAACGACGGAGATGGTGGCGACGGCGGTGATGCCGGCGATCAGCGCAACCTGATGCCCGGTGGAGACGGACCAGCCGGTGATATGGTTGAGGCCGGAGTTGACCTGCATCGCGCCGAGGCCGAGCGAGGTGGATACGCCGAACATGGTGCTGACCACGGCGAAGATATCGATGGCATGGCCCCAGGGTCCGTAGATACGGTCTCCCAGCAACGGATAAAACACCGACCGGATAGTCAGCGGCAGGCCTTTGCGAAAGGCGAAGAATGAGAGCGCGAGCCCCATCATACAGTACACCGCCCAGGCGTGGAACCCCCAGTGGAAAAAGGTGATGCGCATGGCCTGGTGGGCGGCCTCGGCGGTGGCGCCGTCTCCAATGGGCGGATCCGTATAATGCATGATCGGCTCGGCGATGCTCCAGAACACCAGCCCGATCCCCATTCCGGCGCTGAACAGCATCGCAAACCAGGTCACGGAATTGAATTCAGGTTTCTCGTCCGGCCGGCCCAGTTTGATGCGGCCGATGGGATGGAACATCAGGCAAACCATGGCCAGCAGAATCACCGACAGGGCGAAAGTGAACACCCAGCTGAAGTAGTGGGTGATACCGGACTGTATCCAGTTAAAAAATTCCCGAGCGGCCTGTGTAAAAAAAGTACTCGACAGGATAAAAGCCAGCATCACCCCCGCAGACAGGGCAAACACCGGAGGATTGGTGCGCTTGAAAAAGCCCAGGGGCTTCAGTTCAATACCGTTGCGATCCGCCATCGTTTTCTGAATTGTACTCCGGAACCGGAAAACGATCAGACTTTTTTGAAATGCATGATGCCCCAGTTCAGATAGCCGTTGTTACCGGCTTCCACCCAGTGGTTGAGGCCCTGGATCATCTTGTCGATGTATTCCTTGCCGCAGGCGTCAACGACCTCCTGGTACTGGTTTTCGGTTTCCTCGCGGACGCGATCGTAATGGCGCACCAGATGCTGGGACATATTGTCGATGGCCATCAGTTCGAAACCGTTTTTGCGGGCTTCATCCCAGTAAAATTTGAAGGAACCCAGTGAATCGAGATGAATACGTTCGAGCACCGGACCCAGCACGCCTTCCGGAATACCGTCGTCCTGCATCAGGTCGGTGAAAATGAAATGCCCGCCGTGTTTCAGCACGCGGTGGGCCTCGGCGACCACCTTGTCGCGGCTGGAGCTATGGACCATGGCGTCCTGCGACCAGACGACGTCGAACGATTCGTCCTCCAAAGGAATTTCCTCAAAACTGCCATGAACGACATCCACCAGGTGGTCCAACCCGCGCTCCAGATTGAATTGCTCGTTGCGTTCGTTCTGGACATCACTGAGGTTGAGACAGGTGACCTGGCATCCGAAATTTTTGGCGAGGTAACGCGCGCCGCCGCCGTAGCCGGAACCGATATCGAGTACTTTTTTGAAAACGTCTAGCTTCAGGTGCTCAGCCATTTTGGGAACAATGCGCTGGCTGGCGATTTTGATGGGTTCTTTGGGATAGTGGTAAATGCCGACATGGATATGTTCCCCACCCCAGATTTTGAAGTAAAACTCATCGGCATCAGTGCCGTTGTAATACTCCTCCGCTTTTTCCACAGCGTTGCTTGAGTTGGTGCTTGAAGACATAGTAACCCTCCATACAGTACGATAAGGTGGCTTCAAACGAAGCCAAACAGTATGATTGATAATGTGGGTGGCAAAATTTTAAGTAGATCAATTCATTAACCCATTCAAAAAAAGTAATTTTTTTGGAAGAGGGTCATTGTATCGGTTCGGGGACCGTGTTTCAACCCAATGGGCAAATAAATTGGGATTAATTTGTTTAATTGAGCCATTATGAGCGTAATTGATTGAAATAAAAAAAAACAAAGGTGCTTTTTTAACGTTTTACGCTGAGCGGCGCTCAAACCCAGCCGAACGAGCTGGGCGTTTTCGAACGAACACCCATCAAGGCCAATAAAGGAGTCAGCAACAGGCAGACCCCGCTGAACACGTCACCGTAGGTGGAATAAAAACCGGGCGGGGTTTGCGTGGGATGAATCTGGGCGATCACCCAGGCGTCCTGAAACAACGGGGTGGCGTCGATAATGCGGCCGTAGGGATCGATGGTGCCGGTGATGCCGGTGTTGGCGGCGCGGACGATGGGCACTCGGTTTTCCACCGCGCGCATCGCCACCATGCTCATATGTTGTTCGGAAGCGGCGCTCCTGCCGAACCAGGCGTCGTTGGTGATGTTGACCAGATAATTGGCTCCGTTCTTCACCGGTTGCCGCACCAGATCGGGAAAGATGATCTCAAAACAGATCGACACGGCGAACCCGTAACCGGCGACGGAAAACAATTTGGCGTCATGGCCGCGGTTGAAATCGCCAATGCCCCCCTCCACCAGCTTGTCGACGAAAAATAAAATAGAGCGAAAGGGAACAAATTCGCCGAACGGCACCAGATGAATTTTATCGTAACGGCCCTGCGGCCGGCCGTCTTTGCCTAACAGATAGGCGCTGTTGTAGAGGCGGTAAGATTCCGTTTCCATGCCGGCGGAGTTGTTCTGGATTTTATCGACGGCCGGACTGCCCAGCACCAGCGGAACGCCCGCATCGAGGACCACGTCGCGCACAAAAGCGGTGCCGGCGATGTCGCGCCCGAAATAAAAAGGAGTGACCGCTTCCGGCCACACCATCAGGTCCGGACGAAACTTCGCGGCTTCCAGCGTCAGTTTACGGTAGCGGCGCAGGGTTTCCGCCTTGTAAGCCGGATCCCATTTCATCTGCTGGGGAATGTTTCCCTGAATGAGTCCTATCTTTAAAGGTTGGCTGGTTTGCGGCGGGGTGTCTTTGAGAACCCACCCGCCGTAACCGGTGCACAGGACCATAACGAGCAGAGTGATCACGCCAATGCGGCGGGTGTAGTTCCGCCAGACAGGATACTTGTTGCATTCAGGATGGAGCATCACGAACAGTCCGGCGTTGACCAGCACGATCAGCGCGCTGACACCGTAGACGCCGGTGAACGAAGCCATTTGTATCACCGGCAGGAAAAGAAACTGCGAATACCCCAGCCCCTGCCAGGAAAATCCGTAAATGGAATGAGAGGAACGCAGGTACTCCAGAGCCGTCCATGCCGCCGGCGCCAGGAGAAAGATGTAAACCGGGTTGCCCTTGCAGAACCGCCGCACCAGGTAAGTGAACAGTCCCAGAAAAGCGCTCATATAACATACCAGCAGGGTCAGGATCAGCCAGCTCAATACCTCTGGAATGTGGCCGTAGTTGACCAGTGTGTTGATCACCCAGCTCATCGAAATGAAGTAAAACACCAGTCCGGCGGCGAATCCCAGCCGGAACGCGGTTTTCGGGGTTTCGCTGTAAATGGCGAAAAGTAAAGGGACAAGTGCGATCCAGGCGAGGAATTCCAGGTTGAATTTCGGAAAGGCCAGGGCCAGCAGAAGGCCGCCGATTATTGCTTTGAGGTAAGATTTCATTGGAATAATGAAATAGATAGTGTTCGCTTATTGGATTTAATTCAGATATAGTAGAACAATGATAACTTTTGGATTTTAAGGAAATTCGGATTGAGCACACAAAAACAAATGATCGATAATTTCAAGAAGGTATGCATATGCCGGAGCGTCACCGGAGGTACCATCATGAAAGCCATCCGGGAAGGGAATCTGACGTTTGCGGCCCTCCGGCGCTCCATCCGAGTGGGAACGGGCAACTGCAAAGCCAAGCGATGCCGTCCCAAAATTGAAGCTCAACTGAAGCTCTATAAGGAAAGCCTGGAGGCCTCCGAGGAAAAACCCAAAGCCTCCGCGTCCCACGTCTAGGTCCATGCCGGATCGCCGAAGGCGATACGCGGCCCTCCCGGACCCTTGAAGATTATCCCTTAAATAAATCATGGAAGCAACCCGGCAACTCTCGGCCGGATCAGGAGGCTAAAGCCTGCACCGCTTTTTCGATGCGGTTGAGGCCTTCGTTGATGTTGTCCATCGAGGTGGCGAAGGAGAGACGCTGGTTGTTGTCCGCGCCGAACGCGATACCGGGCACCAGCGCGACTTTGGCTTCCTCGATCAGGAACTCCGCAACGTCGAGCGATCCCTGCAGTGTTTTATCCTTCCATTGTTTGCCGTACAAACCGGAGAAGTCGGGGAACGAATAAAACGAACCCGCCGGGTTGTAACAGGAAACGCCGGGGATTTTCTCATAGCGCTCCATCAAAGCGTCGCGCCGTTTCTTGAACTCGACGACCATCTTCTGAATCTCCGATTCAATGGTGTTTCCGGTCAACGCTTCGACGCATGCGGCCTGTGCGATGGAGGTCGGGTTGGACGTGGACTGTCCCTGCAGTTTGGTCACGGCTCCGGCGATGTCCGCTTCCGCCGCCAGGTAACCGATGCGCCAGCCGGTCATCGCAAAACATTTCGAGGCGCCGTTGATGACGACGGTGTTCTGTTTCATCTCTTCACTCAGTGAAGCGATGCTGACGTGCTCGAATCCGTCGAACACGATCTTCTCGTAAATCTCGTCGGAGATGACGAGGAGTTTGTTTTTGAGCGCCACTTCCGCCAGCGCTTCCAGCTCTTTGCGCGTATAGGCGGAACCGGTGGGATTGGATGGACTGTTCAATACCAGCGCGCGGCTTTTGGCGGTGACCGCGCTTTGCAGTTGCTCCGGCGTGATTTTAAAGCCGGTGGACTCGTCCGTATTCAGAATCACCGGCGTGGCATTGGCGAGCTTGACCATGTCGGGATAGGAAACCCAGTAAGGCGCGGGAATGAGCACTTCATCGCCTTCCTCCCACAACACCTGCGCCAGATTGTAGAACGAATGCTTGGCGCCGCAGGACACCACGATCTGCTTGCGGTCATAAGACAGACCGTTATCCCGCTGGAATTTGGTGATGATCGCATCCTTGAGGGTGTTGGTTCCGCCGACCAGGGTGTAATGCGTATCGTTGTTTTCAATGGCGCGGATACCGGCCTGTTTGATGGCTTCAGGCGTGGAGAAATCCGGTTCCCCGGCGCCGAAGCCGATCACGTCGACGCCCTGCTCTTTCAGAGATTGAGCTTTGGCGGAGATGGCCATGGTCATGGACGGTTGAACGCTTTCTATTCTTTGTGCCAATTTCATCGTTTGATCTTCGAAAAGCCCTGTTGAACACAGGGGGGTACCATTTTACCGATATCGCCGCCGTGTTTGGCGATTTCCCGGACAAAGCTGGAACTGAGAAAGGAATACTCCTGACTGGGAATCAAAAATATGGTTTCCAGATCGTCATTCAGATTCCTGTTCATCAGGCCCATTTGCAACTCATATTCAAAGTCCGAAACCGCGCGTAAGCCTTTTACTATAATGGTGGCGTGATGAGAAGACGCGAAATTCGTCAACAGGGTGTCAAACGGCAATACCTCAATCCCCTCCTGACCATCCAGGGATTCCTGGATGAACCGAACCCGGTCTTCAATCGGGAAAACCGGATTTTTCGCCGGATTTAAAGCCACCGCGACAATCAACCGGTCACACAGGCGGCTGGCCCTCTGCATGATATCGAGGTGTCCCAGGGTGACCGGATCGAAAGTTCCGGGATAAATGGCGGTTCTTTTGTTTTTCATGGCCTCGGAAAAAGGGGGATTATAACGGTAATTACTTGTCAGGAAAAGACTAAAAGGCGAAAGAATGCCGCATTTATTGCCCCTGGGGGCCCTCCCGCCCGGCATAGTCCCCATAACCACCTAATAAAGGTATATACATTTATATAGAAGGGAATTTCATCCAAAACCAGCGGGGCATGCGGCGTGATCCAACCCAGAATATAAGGGCCCCTTTTGGGGTATTTTCAGGTTATATTTGGTGAAAAATGGATATTGTTGTCTGGCGGGATGTATGGAATGTGTTGGCCCGTGGCTGGTGGCGCGGCGGAAAAATAGGTTTAAATTGATAAAAATAAAGAAGTTTAAAAGTGTTCGGGGCGTCGGGAGCCGCATCAAGTTTGAAGGCCGAAAAAAATTTTAAAAAAAGTGGGAATAATTCCAAAAATTGTTGAAATCCAGAGACTTATGCTGTAGATTTACACACAAATATTGGCTGTAAATAAGATGAAAAGCCGGGGTGAGGCAAGGCGCCGGAAATCATAATATTTACGGCAAAAAAATTGATTTTTCCCAACAAAAAAGGGTTTGACAAGATTTTGTGATTCACGTATAAAGAGGCAAGCTAGAATACCCCTGAAGCCAAAAAACGAGGAAATCGCTGCCAAAGGATAAAGAATTTTTGCCATTCAGAAGACTTTGGAAGTGGTGATCGTTTTTTTGGTTGTACTGTTTCGGCCCTGTTTTGTGCCTTGAAACAGGTGTCGGGATTTTAGTTGGGGAAAAAAATTCACAAGTTTTACGTTGTTTATTTTTTCCGGGGTTGAACCCTGGGCCGGTTTGTATTTTTAGTCAGTAGTCATCAGTAAATGTTCAATCACAAGAATTAAGACATCGAAAACAGAGAAAGGAGGGCATGGTGTGGCCCTGGTGGTACAAGGGGTCGCAGGCGAAAAATTTGTTCTGAGAAGTTTCGGTTTAAAACCCACATTAACCTAAGGGAGGTTTTACTCTATGCGTTTAAATCGAAG
>JABAHQ010000815.1_pt3 | contig 12537 bp, 13 predicted proteins | sample 7062091 | NCBI WGS metagenome assembly JABAHQ01 (sample SAMN14534359, study PRJNA622989) | marine sediment metagenome | biome: marine biome [ENVO:00000428]; feature: marine pelagic biome [ENVO:01000023]; material: deep marine sediment [ENVO:00002113] | place: India: Gulf of Kutch | collected...
CATGCGCCGTCCGGGCGAAAACTTCAAGGCCGGGCTCCGGCCCCGGCCTCGGGCGTTCAGCGGGGTGCCGCGGTGCCGTCCAGGAGGCGCGCGGGGTCGAGCACGATCTGGCGACGGACCGATCCGACCGGTCCGAGCGGCGGGATCTTGACCCCGTCGACCTCGATCTCGAGGCCGCCCGCGTTGCCGGTCAGCAGCGTCAGGCCCTGCCGGTCGGGCACATGGTAGGTGTCGCCGACGCGCAGCACGCGTGTCAAAAGCAGCGCGTCCTGGCGGTCGCGCACCTGGACCCAGCTGTCCTGCACCGCGCGCAGCACGATGCGCGCGTTCTCGTTGCTCTCGCCATACACGCGCGGGGAGCGGCTCCCCGGCATGGCCATGGCCTGTGGGATCGAGGGCGGCGCGGGAATGACCACCGTGTCCTCGCCGTAGGACGAGCCCGTCGCGGACGGGTCTGCGCTCGTCGGGGACGTCGCGGACGGGTCTGCGCTCGTCGAGGCCGACGCGGACGGGTCTGCGCTCGTCGAGGCCGACGCGGACGGTGTGCCCGTGCCGGGTTGGCTCGGCGCCTCGGGCGGCGGCGCGACCGATGCCGCGCGCCAGCTCGTCGACGCCGGAGCCGTCTCGGGGGCCGAGGCAGCCGCAGGCTCGGACTGTGCCGGCGTGGCCACCAGCGGTGCCGCCTCGGCGCGCGCCGAGCGCGTCTCCACCTCGGCCGGCTCAGCCGGCGCTTGCGTATCGCTCGCCGGTGCGTCCGGCTTCGGGTCTGCGCGCGCCGTCGTCGCCGCGACCTCGGAGGCGAGCGGCGCCGCGCTCGCGGGGGGCTCGGGCAAGCCGCCCGCCGGCTGGTCCCTTTCAGGTTGCAGAGTCGCGCCCTGCTCCGGCGCCGGCACCACGGCGCCGTCCGTCAGGGCGACGCCGTCCGTCGGCGAGCCGCCCTCCGGCGTCGGTGCCGCGCTCGGCGACGGCGGGGTCAGTCCCGTGGAGCGCTCGACGGGCGCGGGCTCGGGCACGCCGCCCCGCTCACCCACGATCATGGCCTGCATCCGTTCGGGCAGCGGCGCGATCAGGTCGGCGACGCTCTTGCCCTCGTTCGAGAGGTACAACCAACCGCCGTAGGCCAGCGCGAGCAGGACCGCGGAGATGAGGACGATGGCGCCGCCCGGGATCCTCACATCGGTGACCGGCTCCGGGAAGACCAGCTCGGGCTTGCGCTCGCTGCCGCGGCTTTCGTGCTTGAAGCGCTCGACGATTTCTTCGCCGTCAAGCCCGAGGAACTCCGCATAGGTGCGCAGGAAGCCCGTGGCGTAGGCCACGCCCGGCAGGCGCTCGAACTCGCCGGCCTCGATCGCCTCGAGGTAGCTATAGCGGATGCGCAGGACCTGCGCGATGGTCGCCAAGTCCTGGTCGTGCTCCTCGCGTGCGCGGCGCAGGGTGTCGGCCACGCCGCCGAAGGCCGTGCGACGCGGCCCGCCGGCCAATCCTGCCACTGGATCGGGCGCTTCGCTGTCCTGAGTCAATGCCACGGGCTGTCACCCAATATTGCCTTGCCTGAAGGCCTGTGCCTGTGAGGCGAACAATGGGTCTGGCGCCGCCATCGCGTGCCGCCCATGTCGCGACTCGAGCAAGGCCACGGTCCGCGCGGCACCGCCGCCAGACCGACCTAACCTCCCCTTTCCGTCGTGCGCACCCCCGGCTTCGCGTTGCAGGTTATATTTACCAACACCACTGTTACCAGTTTTTTAACAAAAGCCGACTAGGCGCGGCAAATGATTGCAGCGAGCGCCGGACCCGGACGGCGCGAAGGCCGCGCCCCGCCGGCCGGGCCCCGCACGCGGCGGGCGCAAACCGCGACTGCGGTCCTAGACGGCGTCCAGCCGGTAGGCGGCGTGCAGGCTGCGCACCGCCAGCTCGGTGTACTCCTCGGCGACCAGCACGCTGACCTTGATCTCCGAGGTGGAGATCACCTGGATGTTGATGCCCTTCTCGGCCAGGGTCTTGAACATCATCTGGGCCACGCCGGCATGGGAGCGCATTCCTACACCGATCACCGACACCTTGACCACGTCGGAATCGGCCAGAATCTCGCCGTACTCCAGGGACTCGCGCAGCCCCTCCAGCACCTTGACCGCCCGCCCCAGGTCCGCCTTGGTGACGGTGAAGGTGAGGCCGGTGCGTTCGCTTCCCACCGAGACGTTCTGCACGATCATGTCCACGTTGATGGCGGCCTCGGCCAGCGGTCCGAAGATGCTGGCCGCCGCGCCGGGGCGATCCGGCACGCTGGTCAACGTGATCTTCGCCTCGTCCCGGCTGTAAGTGATGCCACTGACGATTGCCTGTTCCACGATTTCGTCCTCGTCGACGACCAGGGTGCCGGGCGAATCCTGAAAGCTCGACACCACCCGCACGCGGACCCGGTGCTTCATGGCCATCTCGACCGAGCGGGTCTGCAGGACCTTGGCCCCCTGCGAGGCCATCTCCAGCATCTCCTCGTAGGTGATTCTATCGAGCTTGCGGGCCCGCGCAACGATGCGCGGGTCGGTGGTGTAGACCCCGTCCACGTCGGTGTAGATGTCGCAGCGCTCGGCCCCGAGCGCGGCCGCCAGCGCCACCGCCGAGGTGTCCGAGCCGCCGCGGCCGAGCGTGGTCACGCGCCCCTGCGGGTCGATGCCCTGGAAGCCGGCCACCACCGCGACCTGGCCCTCGGCGAGGCGGCGCTCGATCTCGCGCACGTCGATGTCCTCGATCCGGGCGTTGCCGTGGGCGTCGTTGCTGCGGATCGGGATCTGCCAGCCGAGCCAGGACCGCGCCGAGACGCCGAGGTCCTGCAGCACGATCGACAGCAGGCCGACCGCGACCTGCTCGCCCGAGGAGACGACGACATCGTACTCGCGCAGGTCGAACAAGCTGGCCGACTGGTCCGCGAGATCGGCCAGCTGGTTGGTCACCCCGGCCATGGCCGAGACGACGGCCGCGACCTCGCTGCCCCGCTCGACCTCCGACTTGATGCGTCCGGCGACCTTGCGGACGTGCTCGAGGTCGGCCACCGAGGTGCCGCCGAACTTCATCACGATCCGACCCATCGGGGTGCCGTAGTCCTTTTACGGGCGATACGCGCGGGTCTGACACGCCGGGTCCGCCCGGCTTGCCCGCGCCCGGACAGGCGGCTATGCATACTCTACAAGCGCAGCCGGAGGCAAGCACGCCACCGGCCGCCAAACGGGAGGCCCCGCCATGGCGAGGCGCACCGCCCCGGGCGAGGGCGCCAGCGTCGATCCCGAAGAGGTCGCCAAGTTCGCCGCCCTGGCGCAGGACTGGTGGGACCCCGACGGCAAGTTCCAGCCGCTGCACCGGCTCAACCCGGCGCGCCTTGGCTTCATCCGCGATCGGGTCGCGGCCCACTATGGCCGCGAGCCGCTGGCGCAGCGGCCGTTCGCCGGCCTGTCGGTGCTGGACATCGGGTGCGGCGGCGGCCTCCTCGCGGAGCCGGTGGCCCGCCTCGGGGCCGACGTGCTCGGCATCGACCCGTCGCAGGAGAACGTCGGGGTCGCCGCCTTGCACGCGGCCGAGAGCGGCCTCGCGATCGACTACCGTCGGACCACCGCCGAGGCCCTGGCCGAGGCCGGCGCAGCCTTCGACGTGGTGCTCAACATGGAGGTGGTGGAGCACGTGGCCGAGGCGGCCGCGTTCCTCGCCGCCTGCGGCGCGCTCGTCAAGCCCGGCGGCGCCATGGTGCTGGCCACGCTCAACCGCACCCCCAAGGCCTTCGCGCTGGCCATCGTGGGCGCGGAGTACGTGCTCGGCTGGCTGCCGCGCGGCACCCACGACTGGCGCCGCTTCCTGCGTCCCTCGGAACTGGCCGCCCTGCTTCGCAGGCAGGGCCTGGAGGTCACCGAGCTCGCCGGCCTCACCTACAATCCGCTGAGCGGCGCCTGGCGCCTGGGCACCAACCTCGACGTCAACTATATGGCCTTCGCGATCAAGGGGCGCTGACAGCGCGGCGGGCCCGGCACGGGCCGGGCCTTCGCTCAGCGGATCGGCGTCGCTTCACGAATCGTGGTGCGCCGGCCAGGGAACGCGGGTGAAGGTGACTCCCTCGTCGCGCAGCGCCTCCGCCTCCTCCTCGGAGGTCTCGCCGTAGATGTTGTGCGGGTCCGCTTCGCCGTAGTGGATCCTGCGCGCCTCCTCGGCGAACCCGCCGCCGACGTAGTCGAAGTTCTCCTCCACCTTGCGGCGCAGCTCGTGCATGGCCCGCATGATCCGACCCGCCCGGGTGGTTTCCGCCCGGGCGCCGGCGGGCCCGCCCCGCCTGCCCGCGCCCTTGCCCAGGCGCGGCGCCATCGGCGCCTTGCCGACCCTCTTCGAGCCGCAGGTCGGGCAGGCGAGCTCGCCCGCTGCGACCTGACGGTCGTAGGCGGCGCTGTCGCGGAACCAGGCCTCGAAGACGTGGCCCTTCCGGCACCTGAGGTCGTAGAGGATCATGGCCGCCCCACGTGGAACCGAGCCAATCCGCCGGCTGCTATGATACAACGTTCGCGATGATTGAACATGGTTTCCGGAAGCAGCCCCTGCAAGGGGCCGAGTCCCTGCTTCGTCAAGGGCTTGGGCGGCGCCCCGCCGGCGCTCCGCGGGGCGCCCGCGGCCCCCGGATAGGGCGCAACGGTGCCGGGCCATGACCGGCAACCGCGCGCAGCCGGACAAGCGCAACATCCATCGCGGCCCGTTGCGTCCCTCGCCCTGGGTGCTCCGCTTCGCCCCGCTGATCCCGGCCGGCGGGGCGGTCCTGGATCTGGCCTGCGGCATGGGCCGGCACGTCCGGCTGTTCCTGGAGCGGGGCCATCCGGTGACCGCGGTGGACATCGACCTGTCCGACATCGCCGACGTCATGGATCATCCGGCCCTGGAGGCGCTGCAGATCGACCTCGAGGACGGCCGTCCCTTCCCGTTTGCCGGCCGGCGCTTTGCCGGGGTCGTGGTCACCAACTACCTCTACCGGCCGTTCCTGCCGGCGCTCGTCGGCGCGGTCGCGCCGGGCGGCGTGCTCATCTACGAGACCTTCGCGCAGGGCAACGAGCGCCTCGGCCGGCCGCGCAATCCGGACCACCTGGCCGACCCCGGCGAGCTCCTGGAGGCGGTGCGCGGCCGGCTGCGCGTGCTCGCCTACGAGGACCTGACCATCGAGCGGCCGCATCCGGCCGCGGTGCAGCGGATCTGCGCGCTCAACGAAGACAGAAGGCCGTAGCCGGGCCCGGGGATCGCCGCTCACTCGCCGGCCGCGCGCAGCGGGCCTTCGCGGCCGGGGCCGGCGAAGGGCCGGTCGTGGGCGAGGGCGGGGATCATGGCGCGCGCCGTCTCGACCCGTGCCGGATCGATTTCGGCCAAGCTGAGGCCGGGCGCCTCGCCGCCGTCGCCGAGCACCTCGCCCCAGGGCGCGACGATCAGCGAGTGGCCGTAGGTCTCGCGCCCGCCCGCGTGCACCCCGCACTGGGCCGGCGCGAACACGAAGCACCCCGTTTCGATGGCGCGGGCGCGCAGCAGCACGTGCCAGTGGGCCTGGCCGGTGAACCGGGTGAAGGCCGAGGGCACGGTGAGGAACCGCGCTCCGGCATGCGCCAGCGCCCGGTAGAGATAGGCAAAGCGCAGGTCGTAGCACACCGTCAGGCCCAGCCGGCCCCAGGGCAGCTCCGCCAGCACGGCCTCGCCGCCGGCTTGATAGGCCTTCGATTCCCGGTAGCTCTGCCCGTCCGGGATCTCGACGTCGAACATATGGATCTTGTCGTAGCGCGCGGCGACCCCGCCGGCCGGGTCGATGAGCAGCGAGCGGTTCGCCAGCTTCTCGTCCGAGGCGCGCAGCACCACCGAGCCGACGAGCAGCCAGACGCCGAGCCCGGCCGCCAGGTCGCGAAACGCCGCCACCGCGGCATCCTCGGCCTCCGGGCGCGCCCGCTCCAGCAGCGCCCGGCGCCGCGGCCCCATCATGTTGGTGGTCTCCGGCGTCATGACGAGATCGGCGCCGGCGGCCCTTGCCTCGCGCACGAGCGCCGCGGCGGCGGCCACGTTCTCGGCCGGTTCGGGACCCGAGGTGAGCTGCACGCAGGCGGCGGTGAAGGTGGGGCTCACGCGGGCCTCTCCAGGATCGAGGCGAGCTTGCCTGCCGCCTCGAGCGCGTAGATCTCCTCGCAGTTGCCCAGGTACACCCCGTCGACGAAGATCTGCGGCACGCTGGTGCGCCCGCCGCTGCGCGCCATCATTTCGGCGCGCCGCCGGGGGTGCAGCATCACGTCGATCTCCTCGTACTCCACGCCCTTGCTCTCGAGCAGCTTCTTGACCCGGTAACAGTACGGGCAAAGCATGCTGGAATAGATCTCGACACCCGCCACCTGCTCGCCCCTCGCCGAGCGTTTCGCCGGACTCGTTCCCGCCCGACCCCTAATCTAGGGTCCGCCCCGGCATTTTTACAGGGCAGGGATGGCGGCCTCACGCGCGTACCACCCGCGCCAGCACCAGCACGTCCACCGCCCGCGCCCCGTCCCGGCGCAGCGTCCGCGCGCAGGCCGAGGCGGTCGCCCCGGTGGTCAGCACGTCATCCACGAGCAGCACCCGGCGCCCCTCGAGGAGCGGCCTGCGCGAGGGCTTGACGGCGAAGGCCCCCGCGACGTTGCGGCGGCGCTGCGCCGGGCTGAGCCGGCCCTGCGACGGCGTGTGGCGTCGGCGCAGCAGCAGGTCCGCCGCCACCGGCCGCCCGGCGCGGCGAGCGAGCGCGCGGGCCAGGAGTGCCGCCTGATTGTAGCGCCGGGCGAACAGGCGCATCCAATGCAGCGGCACCGGTGCGATCAGGTCGGCCTCGGCGATGAGCCCGGCCCCGGCGCGGGCCAGCCAGGCGCCGTAGGCCGCGGCCCCGTCGGTGCGGTCGGCGTGCTTGAAGCCGAGCACGAGCCCGCGGCTGGTCTCGTCGTAGCGCATGACCGCCCGGGCCCGGTCGAAGGCGGGCGCGTGCCGCGTGCAGGCGCCGCACAGCGCCCCGGGGCCGAGTTCGAATTCCAGAGGAAAGCCGCACAGCTCGCACAGCGGCGGCTCGAGGAAGTGGATCCCGCTCCAACACCTCGCACAGAGCGCGCCCGGGCGCTCGACGGTCGCGCCGCAGGACAGGCAGCGCGGCGGCAGGAGCGCATTGAGCGCCAGGCCGGCCAAGCCGCGCAAGCCCTGGAGAGCGTCCGGGTGCGGCGCCATGAGCAAAGTCTTGATCGAGGGCAGCGGCGAGTCAATCGCAAGCGCCCGCCGCCGCCCCCCGCAGAGGCCGCGACCGCGCCCGGCGGGCGGCACCGGGCTTTGCCGCGGCACCCGGACGGGGCGTAGTCTTGGCCCATGGACGAGCCGATGCAGGTTTTCGACCGGCGCCTGCTGCGCCGGCGCCGCGACCGGGCGGCGGCCGCTCTGGCCGCGCACGAGTTCCTCTTCGAGGAGGTCGCCGAGCGCCTCGCCGAGCGCCTGGACGACGTGACCCGGACGTTTCCCGTCGCCCTCGACCTCGGCTGCCGCGGCGCAACGCTGGCGCGCGCGCTGGCTGGCCGCGGCGGGATCGCGACCCTGGTGCAGTGCGACCTGTCGCCGGAGATGGCGCGGGCGGCGGCGGCCCCCGGCCGCCCGACGCTGGTCGCCGACGAGGAGGCCCTGCCCTTCCGGGCCGCCAGCTTCGACCTGGTCATAAGCGGGCTCGGCCTGCACTGGGTCAACGACCTGCCCGGCGCCCTCATCCAGATCCGCCAGGCCCTGAAGCCCGACGGGCTGTTCCTCGCCGCCCTGCTCGGCGGCACGACGCTGGCCGAGCTGCGCGAGGCGCTGCTCGAGGCGGAGCTGAGCGAGGAGGCGGGCGCCAGCCCGCGGGTCTCGCCCTTCGCCGACGTGCCGGAGGCGGGCGGCCTGCTGCAACGCGCCGGCTTCGCGCTGCCCGTGGCCGACCGGGACACGATCCCGGTGACCTATCCCGACGCGCTGGCGCTGATGCGCGACCTGCGCGGCATGGGCGAGAGCAACGCGCTGCGCGCGCGCCGACGCACGCCGACGCGCCGCACGACCTTGCTGCGTGCGGCGCGCATCTATCAGGAGCGCTTCGGCCAGCCGGACGGACGGGTGCGGGCGACCTTTCAGGTGATCACATTGACCGCCTGGGCGCCGCATCCGTGCCAGCCGAAGCCGCTCAGGCCCGGCAGCGCGCGCCAGCGGCTGTCCGAGGCGCTGGGGACCGAGGAGATCTCCACCGGCGACACGGCGCGCCCCAAGTCACGCCGCGATCGCTGAAAAACAAGCAGCAGACTCAAACCCTTATAGCCGCCGAGGCGACGTGCGGAAGCGCCCAGGGCCGCGAGCGGGCCGCCGGCCAGCCTCAGCCGGCTTTCCTTGGCCTGATCTCAGCGCCGGGCTACAGCAGATCGCGCAGGTGCGCGACCAGCGGCTCGTCGGCCGGGGGCATGGGGTAGTCGGCGAGCCGCGCCGGCCGGACCCAGGCCAGCTCCTGGCCCTCGCGCGGCGTTGCCGTGCCGCGCCAGACCCGGCAGACGTACAGCGGCATGATCAGGTGGAACTCGTCGTAGGCGTGCGAGGCGAAGGCGATCGGCGCCAGGCAGCTGCCCTTGGTGTCGATGCCGAGCTCCTCGCGCAGCTCGCGCACCAGCGCCGCCTCGGGCGTCTCGCCGTCGCGCACCTTGCCGCCGGGGAACTCCCACAGGCCGGCCATGGCCTTGCCCTCGGGCCGGCGCGCGACGAGCACCCGGCCGTCGGCGTCGACCAGCGCCACCGCGACCACGAGCACGACCGGCTTGGCCGCACCGGCGGGCGGCTCCACGACGCTCCAGCAGCCGCTGTCGGGCAGGTCAGCTCCGGTAACTGGCATTGATGTCGATGTAGCCGTGCGTCAGGTCGCAGGTCCAGACCGTTGCCCGCCCGCGCCCGACGCCGACGTCCACCTCGATCTCGACCTCGCGGCCCGTCATGTGGCGGGCGACCGCCGCCTCGCCATAGCCGGGCGCGACCTGGCCGTCGCGCGCCACCTCGATGCCGCCGATGCGGATCGAAAGGCGGTCGCGGTCGGCCTTCTCGCCCGCCTTGCCCACCGCCATGACGATGCGGCCCCAGTTGGCGTCCTCGCCGGCGATGGCGGTCTTGACCAGCGGCGAGTTGGCGATCGCCAGAGCGATGCGCCGCGCCGCCCGGCGCGAGGCGGCGCCGCTCACCCGAATGGTCACGAACTTCTGCGCACCCTCGCCGTCGCGCACCACTTGCTGGGCGAGATCGCACAGCAGGTCGTCGAGCGCCGCGCGCAGCCCGTTGAGCGCCGGCTCCTCGGCTCCCGCGACCCGGCGGTGCTTGGCCTGCCCGGTGGCGAACAGCATCAGCGTGTCGCTGGTCGAGGTATCGCCGTCCACGGTGATCGAGTTGAACGACATATCGGCGGCGGGCTCGAGCAGGGCCTGCAGGGTGGCGCCCGGGATCTTGGCGTCGGTGAAGACGAAGGCCAGCATGGTCGCCATGTCCGGCGCGATCATGCCGGAGCCCTTGGCGATGCCGTTGAGCGTCACGGTCCGGCCGCCGATCTCGGCCTGGCGGGTGGCGCCCTTGGCATAGGTGTCGGTGGTCATGATCGCCGCGGCCGCGGCCTCCCAGGGCTCGGCCGCCAGAGCCCCCTGCAGCCGCGCCAAGGCGCCGACCAGCCGCTCGTCCGGCAGCGGCTCGCCGATCACCCCGGTCGAGGCCATGAAGACCTCGGTCTTGCGGCACCGCAAGCGCCGCGCGGTGGCGTCCACCACGCGGGCCACGGAGCGGGTCCCGGCGGCCCCCGTGAAGGCGTTGGCGTTGCCGGAATTGATGACCAGGGCGCGGGCCCGGCGCCCGGAAAGCGCCTTGCGGCACCAGAGCACCGGGGCGCTCGCGGTCAACGAGCGCGTGAAGACCCCGGCCACCGAGGTGCCCGGCGCCAGCTCGACCAGGCAGACGTCGCTGCGCGCCCGGTAGTGGATCTCGCAGGCCCGCGTGGCCAGGCGCACCCCGGAAAGCGGCGGCAGGTCTGGAAATCGTTCGGGCGCCAGGGGAGAACGGTGCACGGCCATGCAGGCTACGCGTCGCCGCTCGAGCTTGCTACTGCGTGCTCGGGCCGGGCGCGGACTCCTGCTGGCGGGACAGGATCTCGACCTCCGCGTCGTTGCGCAGGTCCTGGAACACCCCCTCCAGGATGTCGCGCGCCATTTGATCGCGCAACTGCGCCTCGACCTCGGCGAAGCCCGGCGGGTCGGCGACCCGCCGCTCCTCGACCTTGATCACGTGCCAGCCGAGCTGGGTCTGCGTAGGCTCGCTGGAATGCTGCCCGGGATCGAGCTCGGCCGCGGCCTGCGCGAACTCCGGGACCATGTCATCGGCGGTGAAATACCCGAGATCGCCGCCCTGCGCCCCCGAGGGCCCGCTCGAGCGCTCCTCGGCCAGCGTGGCGAAGTCGGCACCGTCGTCGAGCATGGCGATGACCTCGCGCGCCTCTTCCTCGGTCTTCAGCAGGATGTGGCGCGCGTGATGCTCCATCTGCGGCGGGTTGTTCGCCAGGTAGTCCTTGTAGCGGGCCCGCAGCTCGTCCTCGGTGATCCGCGCATCGATCTCGCGCGTGATGTAGAGCTCGCGGATCGCCCGCTCCTCGGCCTCGGCCACGGCGGCCTTGACCTCGTCCTCCTCGGCCAGGCCCGCCTCGCGCCCGGCCTTGCCGGCCAGCTTGAAGTCGACCAGGCGCTCGACCAGGAGGGGATAGATCTGTGTCAACTGTGCCTGGTACTGCGGCGGCAGCCCACGCGCCATCTCCAGCACGTCCGAATGGCGGATGGCCTCGCCCTCGACGCGGGCCACGATTGGATCGCCCTCCGCCCCTTCCTGCTGGGCATGCGCGACGGCGGCAACAACAATCAGCGCCGTGACGAGCGCGGCGCTCAGGATTCGCAGGCTAATCATGGGATAACTCCTTATTGTCGGCGGCTCTCGCGCCCCCCGCACCGCGCCGGACCACCGTGCGTGTCCTCTCCCCGCCGCATCATGCACGCCGGGGCACGAAGCACAAGGCCAAGCATTGCAGGCCCCGCAGGCCGGCCGACATTGCAGGCCCCGCAAAAAAACCCTGAGCCGCCTTCGCCGCAGGCCGGCCGAACGCGCCGGCGAGCGCGCCCGGGGCCGGGGGCCGCGCGCCTAACGGGCCCGGGCCTGCGGATAGAGCTCGATGTCCGCCGCCTCGCGCAGCTCACGCAGCATCTCATCCATCAACCGGCGGGTGATCTCCTCGCGCAGCCGATCGCGCATCCTGAAGAACGACGCCGGTTGCGGCTCGCGCCGGTCCTCGACCTTGATGACGTGCCAGCCGAACTCGGTCTTGACGGGCGTGCGGCTGTGTTCGCCGACCTCCATGGCGAAGGCCGCATCGGACAATGCCGGCGTCATGCCGCCGCGCGTGAAATAGTCCAGATCGCCGCCCTGCTCCGCGCTCGGCCCCGAGGAGCGCTCGCGCGCCAGTTCGGCGAAGTCGGCGCCACCGTCGAGCTCCGCGATGACCTGCCTGGCAGCGTCCTCGCTGGCGAGCAGGATGTGCCGGGCGCGCACCTGCGTGCGCGCGGCGAGCTCCTTGAGGTAGGCGTCGTAACGGGCGCGCAGCACAGGGGTGGTCACCTTGTCCGCCACCTCTCGCCGGACGTAGACATCGCTGATCACCCGGTCCTCGAACCGTCTGACCCGGCGGCGCACCTCCGCGTCCTCGGCCAGACCCGCCTCGCGCCCGGCCCAGACGATGAGCCGCATGTCGATCAGGCGTTGGAGCAGGGCCGGAAAGATGGTCTCGATCTGGGAGCGGTACTCCTCCGGCAGGTCACGGGCGGACTCGACGATGTCGGCCCAGCGGATCTCCTGGCCGTTGACCGTGGCGAGCACAGGATTGTGCTTGCCGATCTCGTCGAGCGCGCTGCCCAGGCGCTCGGTCCCGGGCGCCTGCGGCGGCGCGGCCGGGTCCTCGCCCGGCGCATCCCGCGCCGCCCCCAGCAGCGCGGTGGCGAGGGCCAGAGCAGCGGTTCCGGCGCGTCTCATCGCTCGGCTCTCCGGACGGGTGGCCAGCAGCCCGGCCGCCGCGCCAGCGGCCGGCGGGGCCGCGCGCGGGCCGGCGCCCCCGTCCATCATGCATCTCGCAGGCCCGAGGACAAGGCGGACAAGGCTCCCCTGGGCGGCGACGCGCGGCGGGCCCGGCGCGCCCCGCGGGGCGGGCCCGCCCCGGGGTGGGCGAGCGTTGACAGACCCGGCTCGGAAGCCTATGTGTCGCAATACGATAACGGACTTTTCCTGCCCGCCTTCCCGCCTCGAGGCCTTGCATGTTCGGCACGCTCGCCAAGCGGCTGTTCGGTTCCGCCAATGAACGATTCCTCAGGGGCCTGCAGCCCACCGTCGCGGCGATCAACGCCCTGGAGCCGGAGCTCGAGCGGCTCAGCGACGAGGCGCTGGGCGCCCGAACCACGGCGTTTCGCGAGCGCG
>JABAHQ010001908.1_pt2 | contig 12536 bp, 6 predicted proteins | sample 7062091 | NCBI WGS metagenome assembly JABAHQ01 (sample SAMN14534359, study PRJNA622989) | marine sediment metagenome | biome: marine biome [ENVO:00000428]; feature: marine pelagic biome [ENVO:01000023]; material: deep marine sediment [ENVO:00002113] | place: India: Gulf of Kutch | collected...
AAACTGACCGTGAAAATAACTGCCGCCACCGTTGGGGGCAGTTTCAATTTCGATTTGCTCTTGTTGGAAAGGTTGTACCGAAGCGCCTTCATACCCTCTTACCAGAACCCATTCATTGAGGTCGTTCTTAAAATACAACAATAAACTGTCGGCTGGCTCGGGCGCATTGCCGTTTCCCTCCGGTTGATAATAAAAGGAAAACTTGATGCCGGTTCCTTCCAGACCGCTTAAATCCAGTGGATTCATATCAACCGTGTCCCCGCCTGCCGGGGTGCCATTCAGATTAAGCGCATAAGGTGCGCTGGGAGGATTCATAGAGCGATCGTTGATGTCGGAATGGGCGTTGATCCACAGCCCGGGATTGGGCTCGCCCGGATCAACAAATTGATCGGTAACCGGGACGCTAATCGGTGTTCCCAGTATCATGGTGGAATCGCTTTCGTTAGGAGGATTTTCATCATCAAACGCAGTAATATACCAGTCGTAAAATCCGGGAACGCTGATGCTATGAACAACCGTGTCCGCCAGGCCCGTATCTGCGGAAGTTCGGTTAAAGGTGACAGCCAACTGACCGTTGCGGTATAAATTGATGCCGCCAAAATCGTCCATAGGGGTGCCGTCAATATTTTCAGCAGGATTCACCCACGATACGGTAATTTCATTTTGGCCGCCAGCCACACTGAAATTGTTTGGCTTAGAGGGAATGGGAGATCCTCCCGCTATCCAGGAAGACTCAACAACCAGGCTCTGCAAATCACTGCTATCTAATTTGGCAAAAATTTGATAGGAATATTCCTGACCATCGGTTAAGCCGGTATCGAGATAATTTTCCACCCCTGCATCTACGGAATCGATTAACAAACTGTCTCGGCCAATATGCACTGAGAAGGTGTCCGGAAGCAGCGTATCCCCATTGGCCAGATTGGTAGGATCAGTCCAGGATAATTGTATCGAATTGGGCATGGTGTAATCACTATAACTGGTGAAATTGGTGGGAGGGTTGGGAACACCCAGGCTCTGAAAAGCAGCGTAAACGTCAATAATTCCCATACCATAGGTATTGTCTTCGCCGGAAGCCCCTAAATCTTGTGCCGAATTATACAGCGCCAATTTGAGTTGATGACCGGTAAACTGCGGAAAGGCTTGTTTCAGCAGCGCAATGGCGCCGACCACATGCGGACATGCCATCGAAGTGCCGCTCAAAGTGCCATACTGGTTATTAAACTGAGAGGAACGCACGCTCACTCCCGGCGCACACGCCTCCGGTTTGATCAATAACGAACCGGTGCCACCGCAGGTAGAGGGACCTCGGCTGCTAAAACTGGCAATCGGAAAACTGGGATTGTGGCCATTTACCGCACCAGTAGCCCAGATATTGACCAAATTGACGTTGGTATTTTTAGGCGGAGTAATGCTACTGCTACCGGGGCCGCTATTTCCGGCCGAGAAGACCACTGCAACGCCGGCTGCCTCCAGCGCATTGATAGATGACTGATAGATATTAGAAGCACAATCGCCACCGCCCGGATCGCGCCACGAGTTGCCAATGGCATCGGGCATATCAACGATGGTGTTGGGATCTCCATCCGGATTCAGCGCCCATTGAAACGCACCGACTGTAGAGCCTCCACAACCAACCGTACCAGCAGCGATCCATTCCGCGTCCGGGGCAACGCCTATGGTATCAAACGTTATCGGGTCTCTGCCGGCCATGGTACCCATCGTGTGAGTTCCGTGATTATTCAGATTATCACAATCGCTTGGAAAAGTTCCGGCGCCATACCAGGCGTGATTGGAGGGCACGTGATTCCCCCGCCATCTGTCACTCAGGGCACGGTGATTGCCATTCACTCCCGAATCAATATTCATTACCAATCTTCCCTGACCGGTAAATCCCATTCTCCACATCAAATGGGCCTTGATCGCTCGCAATCCCGGTTCGGCATTGTTCTGAATACTTTTGGTAACCGGACCTTTCTCCACAGGTTTATCCAGCACGATCTGTCCGGCCAAATCCATAAAATCAATATCCTGCCGGGTGGAAAGCTCATAAAACACCACTGGTAGCGCTTCCACCAAGAGCATGTTGGTAATCCAGAAACTCTGCACTTCGTTCACTTCTTCCGCAGATTTGGAGGTCAAAAACTGTTGAACGGGTCCCTGGGTGTTGTCAGCTTTATTTTGCAATCTTGTAATAACTCGATAAGCCCGCTCTTTCGTAGATGCATTCTCGCTATATATTTGTCGATCTAAGGCCAATATATCAACCTGGTTTTTAAGCACGACGTACGCTCTAACGGTAGAATTCTCCAGTTGTGCCTCATATAACGCTTGTTCGAGGCGGGGAGAAATTCGTGCCTGGGAAAAGACTGTTGTAAAAATCATTACAGCAAAGACAACACACCATAACCCAATTTTTTTCATAAAAGCTCCCTTAATTTTGATGAAAGGAATGGGGAGGATTTGTTCGAAAATTACTATTATCGATGAGCTTCATTAAAATTTTAAAATTTGAAGACACCTTATACCCATATTAAATGATTTGACAAAGATTAGATTATAAAACAGAATAGAGAAATATGCAATAGACAAATTTTCTCAAATCGATCAACCGATAAATGGCTTGATAAATGTCGTGTTGTAATATAAATTTAACGTTCAAGTATTTGATATCATCTTTTTAAAATTTTACAGTTCTTATAAAATTATTCGAATAATCTTGATAAAAGATAAACTTTTTCAAGAAAAGGAGACCGAATATGGCGACAATTAATCCATTCATTTTTCGTGAATATGACATTCGAGGTGTGGTTGATAAGGATTTAACCGAAGAAGTTGTTGAGCTTCTGGGCAAAGGCATCGGTAGTTATTTCGTTCAAAAAGGTGTGAAATCCATCAGCCTTGGTGGAGACGTCCGTCTGCACACCGAAAGGCTATCTAACATACTTCAAAAGGGGCTCACCTCAACCGGCATAAAGGTTGTATTGTTGGGCCAGGTGCCAACCGGCGTTCAGTATTTTTCTTTATATAAATTAGATGTTCAGGCCGGAATCCAGATTACCGGCAGTCATAATCCACCTGAATTTAACGGGTTTAAAATATCACTTAGCGATGAGCCGGTTTACGGCGAGGAAATCCAAAAAATTCGGGAAATAATTGAAGCGGAAGATTTTGCCATTGGTAATGGTTCGGTGGAAGAATATGACATCATCCCCGATTATTTAGATGATATCACCGGGCGTATAAAACTGGAGCGTCCCGTGAAAGTGCTGGTTGATTGCGGTAACGGCGCCGGTTCATTGGTGGCCGGTGAACTGTTTAAGCGATTGGGCGCAGATGCCACCATGCTGTATTGTGAGCCCGATGGCAATTTCCCCAATCATCATCCCGATCCGACAGTTGTCGATTACATCCAGGATTTAATCAAGAAGGTAAAAGAATCCGACGCGGAATTGGGTATCGGGTATGACGGCGATGCGGATCGCATTGGGGTAATCGATGAGAATGGCAACGTGATTTGGGGAGATCGACTGGTATTGATATTGGCCCGAGAAATTTTGCCCCAATATCCCGGTGCCCCCATTGTTTTTGATGTGAAATGTTCACAGGCCCTTCCCGAAGCCATTGAAGCCGCAGGCGGCAAACCGTTGATGTGGAAAACCGGTCATTCCCTGTTAAAGAAAAAGATGAAAGAGACCAATGCCCCCCTCGGCGGCGAAATGAGCGGACATCTTTTTATTGCGGATAATTTTTACGGATTCGATGATGCGGTATATGTTTCTGCCAGACTTTTAGAACTGCTCTCCAGGAGTAACAAAAAAATAAGCGAGTATCTGGAAGGCGTAACCGAATATCAATCTACCCCGGAAATTCGGGCCGAATGTGTGAACGATGAGGAAAAATTCCGCCTGGTGGAGAAAGCAGTGGCTTATTTTAAAGAAAATTATGACGTCGTTGATGTCGATGGGGCCCGTATCCTTTTNNTCGTCATGCGCTTTGAGGCCCAAACGCCCGAGCGGCTGGAAGAAATCCGGGAGATGGTTATCGGGAAACTTCAAGAATTCGGAGAAATCAAGATTTAATGGTTCTTAGAAGCAGATGACGGAACAAACAAAGAACATCTTGACAGTGGCAAAAAACGCCGCCTGGAAAGCCGGGCTGTATTTGCTGGAAAATGCAGACAAGGTGAAACATGCCGTTGTGAATGAGAAGTCAAAAAACGATTTTGTAACTACCATAGATAAAACCTCTGAAAAAATCATTATTGAACATATCCACGCTCATTTTCCGGATCACGGCATATTGGCAGAGGAAGGTGGCAGTAGTAAGAAAAGCAGTGGATTCCAATGGATTATTGACCCATTGGATGGAACGACCAACTACATCAAAAATATTCCGGTATTCACCGTATCCATCGCCGTTCAAGAGGATAGCCAAATCATTGCCGGGGTGGTGTTAAACCCCATTCAGAAAGAGTTATTTACTGCTCTTAAAGGAGAAGGCGCTCGTTTAAATGAGCAACCTATAAAAGTAAGTGATGAAGAAGATTTCAGCCGCGCCTTCCTGGCCACCGGTTTTCCGCATCATGCCAAGTTTGATTTGCCACAATTTATCCAATCTTTCTCTGAAATCTTTTTATATAGCGCCGGTATACGGCGAATTGGCTCTGCAGCTCTGGATTTATGTTACACGGCCTGCGGTCGTTTTGACGGGTTTTGGGAACTCGGGCTTAAACGATGGGATATGGCGGCGGGTAGTCTAATTGTTTCCGAAGCAGGCGGCCTGGTTACGGATTTTCACGGAGATGAGAGCTATCTTAACTCAGGATTTATTGTGGCTGGTAATCGAAACGTCCATAAGCGTTTAATCAATATATTATCAAACTATTTTTGAGGAGAATTGATTATGAACGAACACCTCACTCAAAAATTTACCCGCGGAAACTTATCCGTAATCGCCTGTGATTCCGGAAAGCCTTTTGCAGAGCGAATTGTACAGGAATTGAACCGTATTGCCAAAGATGAGGCTGAAAATGTCGTACAACGATTAAAAAATACCAAGGATATAGCCTTCCCAAACGGCGAAATTAAAGTAGTTGTGGAAGAAAACATTCGCGGAGATGATATATACATCGTTCAGGCCTTTGACGATCCGCTCTCTCCCAACTCGGTTAACGACAACCTCATGGCTTTACTGACCGCCGTTCATGCCTGTCATCAATCAGATGCTGATCATATAACAGTGGTTATCCCCCAATTTCCTTACTCTCGTCAGGAACGTCGTAAAACCCGCGAAGCAATTACAGCAAAATTGGTTTGTGGCATGATCGAAATGGCCGGGGCTAAAAGGGCAATTACGTTGGATATCCATGCGGAGGCCATTCAAGGATTTTTTAATTTTGCCAAATTGGAAGATCTCCATGCTTCAAGTGTGTTTATCGATTATCTCAATCATATTTTTCGGGTAGATCCGACTCGAATGGTGGTTACCAGTCCGGATGTCGGCAGCGCCGAGCGAGCCAGACACTATTCCAAAGTCTTCGGCGCCGACCTTGCTATCGTCGATAAGGCGCGTGATGATAAAGCGGTCAGCGGCATCGAAAGTATGCGTCTGGTTGGGAAAGTGAAGGATAAGGAAGTGTTGTTGGTAGATGATATGATCGCTACTGGCGGAACTCTGATCAATGCTCTGAAATTGTTAAAAACCAAAGGGGCTGAAAAAACAGTCGTGTTGGCCAGTCTGCCCTTTTTTACCGGAAATTGTGTTGATAAACTGAACAAAGCCTATGAAGAAGGCCTGCTGGATGTTGTGGTGGGCACTGACGCGGTCTTCCATGGCAAGGAGTTTCTAGACGCTACTCCCTGGTATGAAGAAGTGAGTGTTGCCCCACTCTTTGCCAAAGTGATTCACAATATCAATCAAAAACGCTCAGTGAGCAAGCTGTTGAAGTAGGAATCCAACAGCTTTATCCTGAAAACAATATGAAACAGGACAGCGCCTGGAAACAGGTAAAAACAATTGAAGAAGCCGGTACAATCATTAAACGGCAACTTTCCGATAAACAATACTAAATCAAGAGCCATTCTTCAGTACTATTCCTTTCTTAATCAGTTTTTGAATTTCTTTTTCTTTATAGCCCAGTCCAGTTAAAACTTCCATGGTGTGTTGCCCGAGCATTGGGGCTGGTGCAGGTGCCTGGTTTAATGTATGCGAAAATTTAAGCGGCATTCCAATACCTCTTATCCGACCAATCTCAGGATATTCTTGGTCGATTATCATCTCCCTCTCCCGCAAATGCGGGTCCTGCTCAATTTCCGATATTTCTAACACCGGCGTCAAACAAATATCATGGTTTCCAATCGTCTCAATCCATTCGTCCCGGCTTCTGGTTTTGAATAACTCAATCAACTCGGCTTTTAAATTGAGGGCATCGTCTCCCTGGGAATAGATAAGGTCTTCCCACTCCGGCCTGTCGATCAGATCGCAGAAGTGCTTCCAGAATTTAGGTTCAATTGCACCCAGGGCGACATATTTCCCATCCGCACATGTATAGACTCCATAGCTTGCCAATCCACCGGACAACGGCCACTGCCAGGGGGGTAATTCTTCCCCCGTTGCCCAAAAATGGGAGAGCTGTAAATTCATTAGAGGGAGCACTCCATCAAGCATGGAAACATCAACCCGTTGCCCAACACCGGTTCGTTGTCTTGCCCATAAAGCGGAGAGGGAGGCGATAATGGTCATATAAGCACCCCCTGCGATATCCGCGATTTGGGCACCCGGTAATACTGGACCGTTTTTTTCTGTGGCAGTCGCAGCTAACAAACCGGCATATCCCATGTAATTGATATCATGTCCTGCCTTCGGAGCATAAGTTCCTTTTTGTCCGTAACCCGTAAGCGATACGTATATGATTTGCGGGTTGGTTTTGATCGCTTCCACATAATCCAATCCGATGTTTTCTAAAACACCCGGGCGAAATTGTTCGACAACGAGGTCTGCGGATTTAATCAACCGGAAGAATATCTCCTGCCCCTGCGTTTCATTCAATTTAAAAGCGATGCTGCGTTTGCTCCGATTAACCGCCAGATAACCGGCCGATTCCGAGCCGATAAAAGGCGGATAAGAACGCATATGATCCTGACTGATAATATCTTCGATTTTGATAACATCAGCACCCAATTCGGCCATTAGCATGGTTGCAAAAGGTCCTGGATAGAGCCGGGTCAAATCCAACACCCGAATCCCAGAGAGCGCCCCGTTATTTTGATGCTCGGATTCTTGTTCTTGCGGCCAATAATGTTTGGATTGCTTAGACTCACCAACTTTAAATCGGCTAAACCAATTTCGTCCTCCCTCCTCATTTTTGGTCTCACCAACATCTTCTGTTTTCACCCGGTAGTTTGAGGACTGTTCTTTCTGTTCGCTATCTGTGACGGAAGGATTCTGAAGAAAATCCGGTAACTTCTTAAAAAATTTGGTAAACTTCAGCATTTCCGGCACATTGGAAATTTTTACCTTACCCATCATAAATGCGGCTTGCGGATTGGTTTTCCCCAACTCTATATTTACATAAGTTTTGGCGTTGGTGCTTACGACGCACCTGGGTTCACCTATCAGCCCGGGTTCTACCGCACATTTTCCGGATTGAATGGTCACGGTATAGTCGCCGCCCTCAGGGCCGGAAATTTGAAAATGAAACACTGTTTCATAATTGCCCGCTTTTTCGCTCAAAAAGCGTTGAGGCATGGTTCTAAAAATTTCCTCTATGGATTGAGGCAGGGATTGCCTGGATTCTCGCGGATCGGCCTTGTCTTTTACCTCCCGGATATTATTCTCATCTTCGTGAACCACCCTGTAAGTCTTTTCTTTTCCGCTTAATGAATTTAAGGAGTCCCCTGAAGAAGGATATGCCACATCATCCATCAATATTTTGGATATGATTTCCCGCATAATTTCTGAGGTGCCCCCGACAATAGTCCCTACTCTGGCATCCCGATACATGCGGGAAATAACGTACTCATCCATATATCCATACCCGCCGAAAAATTGAAGGCAATTATCAGCAATTTTCTTTGCCAATTCAGAGGTATACAGTTTAGCCATACTGCACTGTTTTACGGCTGGCTCGCCTTTTTCATACAGCCAGCAGGCATGATAGGTTAATTGACGTGCTGCTTCCAATTCAGTGGCTACATTGGAAAGCTCATGACGGATGACCTGGAATTTGGAAATGGGCCGGCTAAAAGCTTCTCGTTTAGTGATATAACGCAGGGTGATTTCCAAACAATATTCCGCCCCGCCAACGGAGGTAATTGCAGCAACTAAGCGCTCTAATTGAAAACAATCCATGATATAATAAAAGCCCATGTTTTCCTCCCCCAGGCGGTGGCTGAGCGGCACCTTCACCTCATCCAGCGATATCTCTGCTGTATCGGAACAGTGCCAGCCAATTTTCCGCAGCTTGCGCGATACAAAGCCTTCCGCATCGGTATCCACCACAAATAAACTGATCCCTCCTGCCCCGGCCTTCGAATCGGTCCTGGCGGCAACGACCACAAAATCTCCGTAAACCCCATTGGTGATGAAAGTCTTTGCACCATTGATGATATAGTGCTGGTCCTCCCTGACTGCGCGAGTCCGAATCGCGGCCACATCGGATCCGGTATTGGGTTCAGTAATAGCCAGCGCCCCGATTTTTTCACCCCTAATTCCCGGTTTGAGGCAGGCTTGCTTCAACTCCTGGCTGCCGAATTTATCAATATAGGCCATCGCCATGTATTGATGAACCCCCACTGCGGCGGTAAATCCACCGATGGTGGATCGGGACAATTCTTCTAAAAAAACGACCGAATAGAAAAAATCTGCGGCAGTTCCTCCGTATTCCTCCGCGTAATTGATTCCCAGCAGTTCGTTCTGTCCCATTTTTTGCCAGATATCTTTGGGAATTCGGTGCGCTTTTTCCCATTGATCTGCATTGGGGACAACTTCTTTTTCGATAAACTGGCGGACGGTGCTCCGAAAAACCTCATGTTCTTCGGTAAAAAAAGGCGAGTGCATATTAACTCCTTAATAAAACTTCTTGTTTTGCTCCGTATAATCCCGAATGATCTGAGCAGCTGCAAATCGGGCGCCGTGCTTTCTTTCCAATTCTTCCAGTTTGGATAATACCACCCGGGAGCCAAATCGGTCAAGATAGCGAAACGGACCGCCCAGAAAGGGCGGAAAACCTAATCCTAAAACCGCACCCAAATCACCATCTTGTGGGGATTCGAGAATCTTTTCTTGCAGACAGTAGGCAGCTTCATTAATCATGGCCAATATCAGCCGATTTTGAATCTCATCGGCAGTGTGTCGTTTGCGTGCGGAAGAGCCGCCGAGAAACTGATAAGCGGTCTGATTCACTTCCTTCGACTTTTTGCGAAAGGGAAGCTTGACGCCGTTTTCATCGTAATGATAAAATCCTTTTTTATTTTTGCGGCCCTTATAGCCCGCTTCAGCCATCTTCTGCATCGCCTGACTGGCAGTAATTCCCCGCGTAGAGAACATGACGCTCAAAACCTCTGATACATGAGCACCCACATCGATGCCGACTTCATCCAGCAACGTGAAAGGTCCGACCGGAAAACCAAGCCGACGCATCACTTGATCGATGTGACGAATTTCTCCGTTCTCTTCCAGAAGCATTAATGCCTCATTCAACATGGGCGCTAAAATTCGCGAGGTATAAAATCCAGGGCCGTCATTCACCACGATGACGCTCTTCCCCTGCCTGATCCCCAATTCAATTGCGGTGGCAGTCACCCACTCGGCGGTCTTTTTCGTTTTGATAACCTCCAATAACGGCATTTTGGGTACCGGTGAAAAATAATGCATTCCAATCACTAATTCCGGTCGCTGCGCGTTTTTAGCAATCTCTGCAATAGGCATGGAAGATGTATTACTGGCAAAAATACAATCATCGCGGGTATGTTCTTCAGTTTCGGCTAAAATTTTCTGCTTTAATTTCATGTCTTCAAAAACCGCTTCAATTACCAGGTCAACTTTATTAAATCCGCGATAATCGAGCACGCCATCGATCCTGCTAAAAATTTTATCGCGATCAAATCGGGAAAGGGCACGCTTTTTGACTTTTTTATCCAGATCATCCCACACCTTTTTTTGCCCGTCGTTAATGGCTTCCACACTGACGTCTTTAAGCAAGACCTGAATGTTATGTAGGGCACTGATGTTGGCGATACCCGCTCCCATAAATCCGGCACCAAGTACACTTATTTTCTTAATCAGACGGGCTTTTTCCTGGAGCGGATTTTTCTTTCGGGAATTCATGTTGAAGAAAAGCTGGATCAATTCCTGCGTTTCGCTGCTGCGGGCTAATTCCTCAAATGCTTTGGCTTCGTTTTCCATGCCGATTTTCATGCCATTCTCAAATCCGCTTTCCACACAATCGATTATTTTCAGCGGCGCCGGATAATTTCCGCGAGTTTGTTTTTCAACCCTTTCCCGGGCCTTTTTAAACACAAATTTGCGAGCCGGCGGAATCTCTTCGATCGCTTTTAAATACAATGGGGCCTTCTTTTTGCGTTTCATGGGATTGGATAGCAGATCCAACGCAGATTTTTTAGCGGCATCTAACAACCCATAGGGATGAATCATCAAATCTACCAGGCCCATTTTTTTAGCCTGATGGGGATAAACATTTTTTCCGGATAACATGATATCCAAGGCCCGTTGCAGCTCGACTAATCGGGGAAGTCGCTGAGTACCCCCGCCTGCAGGCAGCAAGCCCAATTTTACTTCCGGTAGACCCAACAACGATTGGGGGGCATCGGAGATAATTCGATAGTGACAGGCCAGGGCAACCTCCAAGCCTCCGCCTAAAGCAGCACCATGGACCGCTGCTACAATGGGTTTAGGAAAATCCGCTATTCGATTCAAAACCCGATGTCCCTTTTGACTTAATTCTTCTACCTGTCCCGGTTGGGTTAATTCCAGTAACTGTTCCAAATCGGCACCGGCGATAAAGGTGTCTTTCTTTTTACTGATCAGAACAACGCCTTTTACCTCGCTGTCCTGTTCGAGCTTATCCAATAAAGTATTAAATTCATCCACTAAACTGCGGGCTAATTTGTTGACTTTTTCGCCTGGCTGATCCAACCAAACCACCGCAACTCCGTCATCTTTTTCAACCTGCGTATATGGCATTCGGAATTCCTCCTGAGTCATTTATATTAAGCATTATATCTTTCCAGAATGATGGCATTGCCAACCGCACCTGCAGCGCACGACGCTACTAAGGCAAATTGGCCGTCCTCGTGAATGAGCCGATTGGCAGCCGTAGTAACAATTCTGGCGCCGGTTGCGCCGAAGGGATGTCCGATAGAAAGCGAGCCTCCCCAACTGTTGAGTTTTTCGAACGGAATTTCACCGACTTTTTTATCCCGGTTTAAATTCTCTTTGGCAAATTGATCCGAATCCAGACATTTCAGGTTCGCCAGAACTTGCGCAGCAAAGGCTTCATGAAATTCAAAGACATCAATGTTGTTTAAATTCAGCCCGGCCTGATCCAGAACTTTCGGGGTGGTGTAGGCAGGCCCCAACAACAATTCTTCTAACGGATCCTGAGCGCTAAAGGCATAGGTTTTAAAACTGGCTTTAGGACTATATCCCATTGCTTTGGCCGCCGCTTCGGACATAATCAATACCGCAGCAGCGCCATCGGTTAAAAAGGAAGAGTTGGCCGCAGTCAATGTTCCATACGGTTTGACGAATGCCGGTCTTAAGTTCTTAATCTTTTCTTCGGAGGTATCCCCCCGGATCCCGTTGTCCTTATCAACTAATTTAAAATGGGGCGGGATATGGGTTGGCACTACTTCCTCTTCCAACAGACCCTGCTCGGTCGCTCGGGCCGCAGCCTGATGGGAACGTACCGCATATTGGTCCTGCTCCTCCCGGGTTACCCCGATTCTGGCCGCCAACCGATCGCAGTCTTCGCCCATGGTTCGACCGGTAGTGAATTCGGCAATGGAGGGAATTTCCGGCAAAATATCACTGAAGCGAAGGCCTTTAAGAACTTTAATGTAATCGGTAAATTTTTTGTATTTTTGGGATTCCATCAATTTTTGGCGAAACCGTTTCCGATATCGTATCGGAATGTCGGTCAGACTTTCGGTACCCCCGGCAATCACCACATTAGCCTGCCCGGTACGGATAAGCTCTATCGCGGTGGTTATGGCTTTATTTGCGGAAACACAAGCCAAGGTCACCGTAAAGGCAGGCACCTTACTGGGAATACCTGCCGCCAAAGCAGATTCACGAGCCACATTGCTGGTACTGATATTCGACACCACATTGCCCATGCCCACCCAATCAATTTGGTCTGCATCGATTTGGGTGCGGGTTAGCAGCGCCTTAATGGCCATACGCCCCATATCGTAGGATATCAGGTCGCTATATTCGGTATTTGAACGCATAAATGGAATGCGACAGCCATCAACCAAGACAGCATTCCTCAAACTGTTGGAAGGTGCTTTCAT
>JABAHQ010004619.1_pt3 | contig 12531 bp, 14 predicted proteins | sample 7062091 | NCBI WGS metagenome assembly JABAHQ01 (sample SAMN14534359, study PRJNA622989) | marine sediment metagenome | biome: marine biome [ENVO:00000428]; feature: marine pelagic biome [ENVO:01000023]; material: deep marine sediment [ENVO:00002113] | place: India: Gulf of Kutch | collected...
TGGAATAAGGGCATCAACAATTCCAAACACGAGGTCTTCTCCCAGCTTTGCATTCCACCCGATGTCCCCTTCTTCGTTCGGCTCGATGGAAGACGTTTTCAAGCGGTCTCAGAAACGATCGGAGCCGAAAAACCTTTTGATGAAAAAATTGCCAAGTGTCTAGTTGCCTCTGCAAAAGCCATGTTTCAAAGCGGTTTCAGTCCAGCTCTAGCCTACATAGCCAGCGACGAGATCAACCTGCTATTTTTGTACACCGCGCCCTTTAGGCGAAGGGTTGAAAAGATAAACTCCATCCTAGCCGGCGTAGCTTCTAGCGCTTTCTCGTTAAGTGCCCCAAAACTCTTTAAGAAAACTTCGATCGCGGCTTTTGATGCACGTATAATCGTTTCCTCTCTCGAAAAGATCGTGGAATACCTAGCTTGGAGACAGGGAGATTCTTGGCGAAACCACAACAATGCTTATGCTTACTGGATCTTGCGGAATATAGGATATAAACCCTCAGAAGCGGCAAAGATGCTGAAGGGTTTGAAAACCAAGGAGCTACATGACTTGCTCTTCCGCCACGGCCTTAATCTAGCTCAAACACCTGCTTGGCAGCGCAGAGGAATACTTGTCTATAGAGAACCCTACAAGAAGCGGGTGAAGAACCGTGTGGTAACCCGCAGGCGAATCCAAGAGAACTGGAACTTGCCTCTATTCACATCAAAAAAGGGAAAAGCACTAATTCAACAGATCCTTGAATGGGCGAAACCCGTTGCAGAGGGAAGAGAAGTTGTCTGATCCTTTCAAACAGAGAATTGAAGAACTAAACCGTAGGCTTGCTTCCCTCAAGGAACAACTCGACAAACTGAACCTAGAAGCCCGAGGGCGAGCTGAAAAGAGAAACTCTATACATAAACAAATCAAGATTCTACGAACAAAAGTCGCTCACCTTAAGGAAAAACGCGATGAGTTAAACGAGAGGGTTCGAGAACTCAAAAACAAGCGCGAACAAGCGACAGCGGAGCGTAGAGAAAAACACACTCAAATCCTGAAGCTTAAGGAAAAATTGAGGCGCCTCGCAGAAAAGAAGCCTATCCGAAGCATGCGTGATGTAGAAAGCAAAATTGAAAGACTAGAGTGGAAAATTCAAACCACCTCCATCCCAGTTCGTGAGGAGAAGATGTTAATTGATCAGGTGAGGGCTCTCGAAAAACAGCTGTCGGCACACAAGCAGATACGTGAATCGAAAGAAGTCTTTCTTGAATTGCGGGCTGAGGAGAAAGCGTTAGGAACAGAAGCTAAGCTTCACCATGAAAGACTTTCGGAGCTAGCTAAGCAAAGCCAAGGCTTCCATGAAAAGATGACCGAAACTCTGAGTGAGATTCGCGCCCTTCGAGCTGAGGCAGACGACGCACATAAAAAATACACCGAGATCAGGCAACAAGCACAAGCTCTTCATCAAAAGCGCATTGAATTTTTGCGCCAAGTCAAGTCTCTCAGACAAGAGCTGCATCAAGAAGAGGAGAAAAAGCAGCTCAAGCGTAAACGTGAGCTTCACAAGGAGTTGGTGGAGAAGGCATCGGATAAACTAAAGCGGGGCGAGAAGTTGAGTTGGGAGGAGTTTAAGGTTCTAGCTGAACAGAAGAAGGTAAGATCAGTGAAAGCGAACAACAAAAACTGATTAGTAATTCAGAACCTTAAAATGGAGCACAGATAAAATTAAAGTGATAAACAAGCATTTAACAAAGGTTGGAAAACTGGCGATGTCAAAGCCTACAAAAGGGAAGATGGAACGCATCCTCATTCTTTGCGTTGACAGAGACGACGACTTGGGTGTGAAAGCAGGAATAAAAGCACCCGTTGTTGGGAGAGAAGAAAACCTCGACGCTGCCACCGCCCTTATCCTGCGGGACCCTGAGGAACCTGACGCCAACGCCATGTTTGAGGCAATTAGAGTCTACGACCGCATGAGGGAAGAGGTTGAGGAGACGCCTGGAGAGTGTCAGATAGCCACTATTACAGGGTCTGAACTGGGTGGCGTGGGGGCAGATAGAAAACTGGTGTCTGAACTCACCGATGTGTTAAAAAAATTTCGTGCAACCGATGTTATCTTGGTCACCGACGGCTATGGGGATGAGGTGATTCTGCCATTGGTTGAGTCGAGAGTGCCCGTAACCTCTGTTCGAAGGATAGTGGTGGCACACAGCAAATCCGTTGAGGAAACTCTAGCGGTGTTTTCTCGTTACTTAAAAATGCTCGTTAAGAATCCTCGTTATTCTCGAATCGCGCTAGGCTTGCCTGGAATCTTTTTTTTGGTCTTAGGAATTTTGTCCATTTCTTTGTCCTTTTCCCAAATTCCTATCCAACCTCACCACGTTTGGATAGCTCTCTTGCTTGTTTTTGGTACATTCCTTTTTGTAAAGGGGTTTGGATTCGATAGAACAGCTCGAGATTTCTACAGGTGGATCGGGGAATATTCTCCTCCTCCTTTTCCCGTGCAAATAGCAAGTTTTTCCGCTGCCGCTGGACTTTTGTTGGTTGCCATTGGCTGTTATCAGGGGGCATTTGTCGCAAACTCATATGCTACTGAAATCCTTCCACTAGATCCCAGTCAATGGATCGCGATCTTCCCTAGGCTGGTGGGGGAGTTCATTTCAGGGTCGATAGCTCTTATAGTGATCGGCATCTGCGTTCTGTTCTCTGGTAGGATGATCCGTTGGTTCCTTGAGCGAGATTCCAGAGTGTTACGCACCTCCGTCATCGTGGTTGCATGCGCTTGTTCATGGCTAATCTTTTACGAAGCGTCGCAGATTCTCATCAACCCCTCCTTAGAGCACATAAACCTTGTAATTGCAATTATTGCCAGCATAATCTTGACCGTGGTTGCCGTTTCGATTACCAGTGTGTTGCACAGAAAATATGCAAGCTTTTTCATGGAGACAGATGTGGAAATTGAGGAAGGCTGATATAGCAATAATCGGCGGAACAGGTTTAGAAGCCCTGTTGAAGGACACAAAGCAGATTCGAGTAGGAACTCCCTATGGACTTCCGCCTCCCATATCGCTCGGCGAGATTGCTAGAAAAAACGTGGCTTTTTTGCCTCGCCACGGATTTCACCACTCCGTTCCTCCTCATCGGGTGAATTATCAAGCTAACTTGTACGCCCTGCACGGAATCGGTGTTAAGCGGATTGCCGCCACAAACGCTGTAGGTGCCATAAACCTTAACTTTAAGCCTGGCGACCTAGTGATCCCTCACGACCTGATCGACTTTACTAAATGTCGCCAGCTCACCTTTTACAATGAGACACCGGTTACACATGTTGATATGTCTCAGCCATACTGTCCCGAGATTCGTGATCTTTTGATTGAAAAAACAAAGGAATCCGGTGTGAGAGTGTGGGATAGAGCTGTTCTTGTTTGCACTGAGGGTCCTCGCTATGAGACCCCCGCGGAGATCGAGATGTTTAGGCGATTGGACTGCGATATCGTGGGCATGACTGGGACACCCGAGGCTGTGCTCGCCCGCGAGCTGGAGATGTGCTACGCAACCCTGTGCTTCGTTTCAAACTTGGCTGCTGGGATACAACGACGACTAACCGCCAGCGAAGTAGTGAGGGTAGCGAAGCAAAAATTACCGATCATTCAGCAAATTTTAAGAGAAACCGTCAAACACCTACCAAAAGACCGTTGCTGTCCTTGCGCCCACGCGCTCAGAGACACGAGGCTTCGGGGTTAAGTCATGCTGAAAACTTTATTGTCCTTACTTGGCGTCTACAAGGCGTATGAGAAGTGGCTGTGGTATCAGGTGAAGGCCGGCTTGAAGCCTGAGCACATAGCTATCATACTTGACGGCAATCGCCGCTGGGCTTCGGAAAGACTGTTGAACCCCTGGGTTGGCCATCACTATGGCGCTGACAAAATTCAGGACTTGTTGAATTGGTGCCTCGATCTAGAAATGAAATCGATCACCCTCTACGCCTTTTCCACCGAGAACTTTCAACGTCCCAAGGAAGAGGTGAGTCAAATAATGAACATCGTCGAGGAAAAGCTACAGGAGATTCTTAAAGACAAAGGGATTCACAAGCATAAGGTTCGGGTCAAAGTGATTGGCAGGCTTAGTCTCCTGCCGAAGAGCGTCCAAGAGATAGTTAGGAAAGTGGAGGAAGCTACGAAGGATTACGACGAGCACTTTCTGAACGTGGCGCTGGCTTACGGTGGGAGGGCGGAGATTGTGGACGCCACGAGGAAAATTGCCGAGAAAGTGAAGAAAGGAAAGTTAAACCCAGCGGTAATCGACGAGCGGATGTTTGAAAGCCATCTTTACACTGCTTACATGCCCAAGCAGGACCCAGACTTAGTCGTTAGGACTTCTGGGGAGGAACGGTTAAGCGGTTTTCTCTTGTGGCAGTGTGCGTACAGCGAACTCTGCTTCTTGGACGTATACTGGCCAGAGTTCCGACGGATAGATCTCTTACGAGCTGTTCGAACGTATCAGAGGCGGAAAAGACGGTTCGGCACCTGAGAATTAGGCTCTCTTTTTTGCGCTTACGATTGAGATAACATCTCTATCCTTCAAAACATGGTCTTCTCCAATTCTCTTTTTCTCGCGGGCGTCCACCGCATGGATGAAGCCTTCTCCCAGCTCTGTGTGAATCTTGTAGGCTAGTTGGCGTGCGGTAGTCCCGTAGGGTACGATATACGCGTCTGGAAGGACCCTCCCATCGTGATCGCTAAGATGCTCAAGATCCTCCACTGGGTAAACAACTATCATGTTTAGAAGTTGGAAGAAAGCTGTGTTGATGGCTTGCTGGACTCCGGTGGAGTTGAACCTTTGTAATATTTTTTCTCGAACGATCTGCAACGCCTTTTTCTGAACATCCGTCAGTTCTTCGGGCTTCGTGATTGTGAAATTGCGGTCTCCCGGCTTATAGTCGATTAGTTCTTTTTCCACGGCTCTCCTCAGCACCAGTTCCGCTTCCGCAGAACAGGGAATAACCATGTAACCGAGCTCTTTGAGTCTCTCCGCGTTTTCCTCTGCATGTGGAAGGTCGATCTTATTCGCTGCGATTAGCATGGGCTTAGAGACCCTTGTTAACATGTCTAGGAACTTGACAAGGTCGTCCTCGCTCCACTCGGTTGGCTTCTCAGCGTTTAGAGCCGTTTTTCTCAGAGCATCAATGATGTGGCTTCTCTTTATTGCCAGTCCACTCAGCCGGTTTTCGAGGAGTGTGAGCAGGTCTGTTGTGGCTGACTCGGCGGTTCTGGCGAGTTTGGGCCAGTTTCTCTTCAGTATTTGGGCGAGCCACATGGTTATCTCCGTCTCTAGGAATTTCACATCTTCCGTGGGGTCGTGGGTTCCAGGCTTGCATATTTTTCCTTCAGAGTCTGTTGCTCCGGCGGCGTCGACTATATGGATGAGGGCGTCTGCTTTCCTGATTTCGTCTAGAAACTGGTTTCCAAGTCCCTTTCCTTGCCAAGCGCCCGGTACAAGCCCAGCGCAGTCAATCAGCTCGACAGGGATCAGTCGTATTCCATCTAGGCACAGCGAATTCTGGGGCTTATCTTTTACGTTGAACTCTCTGCATACGCAGGGAGAGCGTATGTATGCGATCCCCCGGTTTGGCTTTATTGTGGTAAAGGGATAATTTGCAATATCAACTGGAATGAGAGTTGCGGCGGAGAAAAAAGTTGACTTGCCTGTATTAGGCTTTCCAACCACACCCAACACTTTTGAGTGGTATGTTTTAACCTTTTCAAGTCCACCCATTTTTGAAAAGCCTTCTCCGCCCTTATTTATGGATGTTATTAATTAATATATATTCAGAAAGATAAGAAAAATCAGCCACAGTCACTTAGCCTACAGTAAACAAGTCTAGCCACTTCATTAATCTAGGCTCGAGTTCCTTCTTCTTATTCTGAAATGCGCACGCTGAAAAATGAAAAACAGAAATCGCTCTATTCAACGCAAAAATAGAGCGCGTACTGGTTCTGGAATATGTTTCGCGATCGTTTTCTTAAAATGCGTCATAAAATGCATTCCTTTAGTTTTTTTGTCTGAGGTACCCAACCGCATTTCTTCTTCGATAGAAAAAATCAATCCCTTCGCAATCTTGATTAAAGCGGTGGTCTGCTTGTCTGTTAACTCCTTGCCTCCTTGTTCCTCAAGTTCGTGTATGAGGACAAAAAGGGCCCGTATTGCTTCTTCACCACGTAATCTTGGAAACTCGGGAATCATAATGGGCTGCATTTCCATCACCAGACGGTCATACCCGATATATCCGGTATAGTGCTCAATATCTTATCTCTTAATATATCTGTTATTTCCAAATTCAATACATGTCGATGCGCGCGCAGATTACTGAGAAAGGCAAGCTATTCTTGGAAGCATATTAAACATTAAAAGAATCAACGACTATCAAAGAAAAACGTCCGCAACTTTTGCACGTTTAGGGTATAGGCCATTTGGACCCAAATACCTAGGACGGTTTCATACAATTATGCGCGCGTGCTCCCACGTTTAGTTTTACTGCTGGTACTTCAGCTTCTTGGTGTAGAGAGAGAAGAGGTATTCGAAATCGACCTTACTGAGGAAGGAGGAGGTGATTTGTTCCAGATACCGTGTTGAGCGTATGATGTTTGTGTAGGTTACGAGGCCAAGAAGGCGGTCGTTTTCAACAATGGGAAGCCTTTTGATTCTCCACTCCGTCATCAATCTGACGCCCTCACGGAGTTCTGTTTGAGTTTCCCCTACTATAAGGGGCTTCGACATTATCTCTCTGGCTTTTCTCATGAGCATGTCATTCACTTTGGTCTTCTTCGTATTATTTGGACTCAACAAAACCCTTTTCAAGACGTCTCTATCAGTGACGATTCCGACGGGCTTTTTGCGCCTCATCACAATTAGGCATCCTATGTCGTGTTTGTTCATTAGTTCCACCACCGTCTTCACCGTTGCTCTTTCTCCTACTGTTATAACGTTCTTGGCCATGACGTCTTTGAGTTTTAATGATTTAGGCATCAAGCTAACCCTCTGACAATGCATAGCGAAAATCATCACAAATAGATTATGAATACAAAATATGAAGCGCACATCTTTAACCAACGTCCAGATGCAGACCTAGTTTTATGTGACCGACGCCACAGACCAGTGGCAAATCGAAAAAATGCAAGTGGTTCATGCTGGAAGCGTCTCATGCGAGAGACTGAGGAGATTCTTCTGCAATTCTTACAATGTCATAGAAAGTATAAACAAAAAGTCAACGCTAACCAATTTTAAACTGAACAAAAGCAGTTATCGCGCGTTATTCAGCTCGTTTTGTTACTGCGCGCGCAAACAATTAAAAGAAAAAACATCACTAACTTACCCGGAAGCTCTATATTCAGACGGAAAGAGGCGAAGAACATGTTGTATATCATTAACTTTAACCTAAAAGAGTACAAAGTGATGGAATATCAGAAGTTCATCAAGGAAAACGAAAAAACTATGGTTGAACACGCTCCTGAAGGATGGAAATACATGGGAACATACTTCTATGTTCTAGGATTCGGACCATACACTGCCACACAATTCTGGGAAATTTCTGACTATGCCGACTTCGATACCTTCCGCAACCATGAAGATCCGACTTGGTTAAAATTGATGGAACAGTCAATGGAATTTGGAACCCCTGAACCTACGCCTGCCTGGTTGTTACGAGAGGCTGGAGACACGAAAATAACTGAACCGAAAAAGAAGCCATAAGTAAAAGAAGTAACATTGGGGACATCCCAAACTACTTCCCTTTTTTTAGGCTATTGGAATAGAGTTCCAGTAAACAAGATTTTCCTAGAGCAAATCTTCTCCAGAGCCTAAAGTTCAAGTTCTTATTCCTATGTATGCACCTCTACGCGCGCGCATCTTGATTCAAAGTCTTAAGTTACATTTAACTATCTGCACCACCTATTACATGGTTTCCAAAACTATAAGGGGAATCACATGTCTTCGGTTCTAGCGTGGATTGGTTTTTTCATAAGTCTAGCCATATTGTTGGTGGTTTCTAGAAAAAGTTTGATGGTTTCTATATTTCTTGGCGCTCTCATTCTTGGAATCTTCACCTTGTCACCGTCAGAGTTGGCGTGGGAGTTTTGGTCCTCCTTTGTTGACTTATCCGTGATCTTGTTGGCTTTGGCTGTGGGGCTTATTCCCTTAATAGGTGGAGGGTTAAGCCAATCAGGTCAAATGGATGACTTGGTTAAGAACATGCGGATAGGTAAGAAAGCGTTTCTCGCGTTTTCCCCTGCATTAGTTGGAATGCTTCCAATGCCTGGAGGCGCTCTTCTTTCCGCACCCCTAGTTGAGAAGGCTGGAGAGGGCGTGCCTCAAGAGAGAAAAGCTGGGTTGAACGTGTGGTTTCGTCACGTGTTGTATCTGGTTTACCCTCTTTCCCCCGCACTCATAGTGTCCATTAAAATGGCTAATCTTGACATTTATCAGACTCTTCCTTATCTCGCATCCTTTCTGGTTTTTTCCGCGGCACTCGGATATTTTTTCTTCCTTCGAAGTGTTCGTGGGCGAATGGAATACGCAGAAATTTTCTCAATGAAAAAAATGCTTACACCTTTAACTGTAATTTTGGTCGCGCCTATCTTAGATTTTATAATCAAAGCGTTATTTCCAGGACTTGTTAAAGAAGCAGCAACTCTGGTCGGAGTGGCGGTAAGCTTAACCCTAGTGGTAGCCACTGGAAAAATCGGGTTGAAAGATTTTTGCCAAATTTTCAGAAAGTCAAAGCCTTGGGATTTTGCCTTAATAATCATAGGAATGATCGTTTTCTACAACGTATTTGAGGCCTCAAGCATCCCAGAACTGATAACAGAAGTGCAGATAACTCCTGAAATTCTTTGCGTGGCTGTAGGATTTATGCTCGGCTTTGCAACTGGAAGGCTACAGGTTCCTGCTGCCATCATTATTCCTATATTTGCCACAAAGTTTGGTACCATGTCTGCTCCCGTTTTCGCAATTACGTTTTTCAGTATTTTCCTTGGTTATGTTCTCACTCCAGTGCATCCATGTGTTGCATTTTCGGCAGAGTTCTTTAGTGTAGACCTTAAATATTTCCTTAGGGAAATTGTGCCTCCGGCTTTGATCGCTTTTGTCGTTAGTTTCATTCTTTTTCTGATTTTAAACGTATAGAGAACGTGCGTGTGTACGTTGATCTGGTTAGCTCAATACGATTGTTGAACTTTTCCAAGGTTATGTATCAAGACCAATTGAGTGAAGCCTGTGTTGGAAAGAAATAAATCCGAGCCAACGAGTTTACTGAGAAGTTGAAAGGAGCTAGGTCGAATGAAACCAAAGGCGAGGGTTCTTGTCTGCGATCCGATTCATGAGGCAGGAATAGAAAAGCTGAGACAAGCTGGATTTGAGGTTGACGTAAAACTCACAATCTCACATGATGAACTCAGAGAAGCCGTTTCAAATTACGACGCACTGGTTGTACGAAGCCGAACCAAAGTTACTAACGAGATCATTGAAGCTGGAAAGCAGCTGAAAGTTATAGGTCGCGCTGGCGTGGGCTTAGACAACATCGACCTAGAGATCGCAGAAAAGCAAGGCATCACGGTTCTGAACACACCTGAAGCCCCCGCCGAGGCTGTGGCTGAGTTGACGTTAGGGCTGATGATTTCGCTGGCACGCAAAATCTCGCTCGCAGATCGAGCAATAAAGGGAGGAGAGTGGATCAAAAAGAAGCTAGAGGGCTGGGAGTTGAGAGGCAAAACTCTCGGCGTCGTCGGACTGGGAAACATCGGTGAGAGAGTGGCAAAAACCGCCAAGGCTATGGGAATGAAGATACTGATAACGAAACGAACCCCTCCGAAGCCCGAGTTGCTGAGAGAACTCGAAGGAGAATTCATTCCGTTGCCGGAGCTACTTCAACGGAGCGACGTTGTTACCATTCACGTTCCCTTAACCCCCCAAACCCACCACATGATTGGTGCGAAGGAACTTCAACTCATGAAAGATGGAGCCTTCCTCATCAACACTTCTAGGGGTGCAGTCGTTGATGGAAAGGCTCTCTTGGAAGCGTTGCGGTCCGGAAAGCTGGCGGGAGCCGCACTGGACGTTTACGAAACGGAGCCACCCAGAGATCAGAGGTTGATAGGGTTGCCGAACGTTGTCTGCACATGTCACATAGGAGCCCAAACCAAAGAAGCACAGAGGGCCGCATCCATCATGATCGCAGAGAAAATCATCAACTCATTGAAGTGATCAATTCATTTTCAGTTTTTTCCAGAGAGGAACTTGCCGCCTTCTTTCTTCTACCTCTTAGAACCAAGATTGCGACAGCTGTCACAGCGACTATGGGAAGAAAAACAGCAATGCCTACGGTTTTCAAAATGGCGTCTCTGACCAGTCCCGGCGCCTCTTCAGCCCTTTCGCGCGTGGTTTGAGCATATTCCTGGGCGAAATAGGGTTGGCTAGTCCAAGCGTCCACTGCCTTTTGAAGGTAAAGATCCGCTTCGAATAGGAGTTCTTTTGCTCTATCAAAGTCTGAGGGGAAAAGGAACCGTGTTCCCGTAACTTCTTCTACCCTGACCGCTAGCTCGGCCTCTTGGATTTTTGAGACCGCGTCGTAGACGGTTTGAGCGAAGGGGAAGCAGTCTAAATCATTAATTGAGATTCTGTGTGTTTGTACGGTTTGCTTGGGTTTCAACTGAGCGTTGCCTTCGTAAGTGAAGTAGTAATTGGCGTAAAAGTTTTGCTCGGCTATTTTACTCTCGTCCCAGAGAGAGGCAAAGTGGCGATTGTCTATTTCATCAAGAAGGTTCCAACTCAGGTCGGTGGGTATCCAACCATAGTTTTGTAGGTAGTATTCTGTCCACATGTGACCATCAGACAATGATTCGCTGTAACTGCTGAAGGCGAAGCCTGTGACAACCCTTGAGGGGATTCCCACGGCTCTGCAGAGAGCCACAAAAAGGTAAGAATACTCGGAGCAGTCTCCCCTTCTGTTTTGCAACGCCCAGAGGGCCCCCCTCTCCTTCGGTTGAGCCTCATACGTTAAACTGTCAACCACAAAATCGTAGATTCTCAAAGCCATCTCATGGGGATTTTCTTCCTCTCCAACCACGTTCTCGGCGGTTGAAGCTATCAGCGTGTGATTTGACTCTATTAACTCCTTAGGTGCCGTATGCTCATGATATATAGCCGAGCCTTCGTCATATGTGCCAACGAGACTGGAATCTACCAGAAAAACAACATTGAAAGCCAAAATATGATAATTTATGCTAACTGTAAGGTTGTGTCCCGCCGGGATCGCTTCGACGCTCCAGTAGGCATAGGCGTTTCCGTTGTCTTTCAAAAACTGTTGTGGCGTCGGTGAAACTCCTTTGATCACAGCGAAGTGTCTAGCAGTTTCGTTTTGAACAAGCGGAACATAAAGCTGTAAATTCGTCGTTTCTGCGGGACCAGAGTTGTGGATTTGAATGATGTGTGTGAGGTTGCTCACGTACGGTGCTCTGAGCTTGTATTTCAGAAAATCCTGTTTGAGCTCGATGGAGTTGAATGGGGCAAGTCTCAAGAGCAACGCTGTGCTAAGAAAAAGAGTGACCAACAAAACGGTTTTTCGGGTGACCAATCGACCACGCACTTTCATCAACCCGTAGCCCCCTGTAGCTATCACTCAAACGGTGTTAAGCTTCAGCGCTTGTCTTCCCACTTTTGAGCTATCATTAAAGTTTTCTTTATTAATGCTCTGGATTTAGAGAGGTGTTTGACGTAGTTTACTTCTTTTTTGGAGGAGGTAGCCGAAAGTAGTAGCAAAGTATGGGGTTGCCGTCGCAAAAGTGTTTGATGTCGAAGTCGGAGATGTTGCCGTCTAACCCCTCTTTGATCATTCTTGTACAAGTTTTGTCTGGGCGTAGGTTCGGGCACTTCGCTCGCAGGGGTTTCTTTTCTTCTTTTTTAGGCTTGCTTGGGACTTCTGGTTTGAGTACCTTGACCTTGATGCGTCGCGTAGTTCTGTTGAACAGTTTTGACGTTATATGTTCATACAATGTTGCTGCTCCAGACATATCCGAAGTATCAATACACTGGACAATTTATAAAAGTTTGCGCACACGAACGCACACACAAAAACGAAGCGCAACAGTTCGCATTCCCCTCGTAACGATTTTATATAAGGTGGCTTGATTTCTCTAAGGTAGTTTTTCCCAAGGAGGAAAACGATTGACGCTGAAAAAAGGGAAAATGATTGAAATGTACAGAAAGATGCTGGAGATCCGGCACTTTGAAGAGAAGGTCTATGAATTATATGGTCAAAACCTTGTCCCCGGAACCATCCACCTCTACGCTGGACAGGAGGCAGTGGCAGTTGGAGTATGCGCTAATCTCAGAAGGAACGATTACATAACGAGCACCCACCGAGGACACGGTCACTGCATAGCCAAGGGCGCCCAACTTAACAAAGTGATGGCGGAGATCTTAGGAAAGAAAAAAGGCTATTGCAGGGGCAAGGGCGGCTCCATGCACATTGCGGATTTCAGCATAGGCATGCTGGGCGCTACC
>JABAHQ010004919.1_pt1 | contig 12527 bp, 10 predicted proteins | sample 7062091 | NCBI WGS metagenome assembly JABAHQ01 (sample SAMN14534359, study PRJNA622989) | marine sediment metagenome | biome: marine biome [ENVO:00000428]; feature: marine pelagic biome [ENVO:01000023]; material: deep marine sediment [ENVO:00002113] | place: India: Gulf of Kutch | collected...
GAACCTCTTCGCTCGGTCAGTATGGAAGGCAGTAAAATCGTTAGAGAGCATCATATTGGGCTTGGGCTCAGCCGCGGCGAAGATGGCCGCATCTGGCCAGAATGGTACCAGATCTTGCAAGCCAACACAGACCAGCCAGGGCTCGCAGCTTGAACCTTGCCCGGCTCAGTCAGCCACCGCCGGCGGAAAACGGTTCCCCCGAACTACTTGCTTTCTTCCCCGTCCAAGTACTCCAGAATCGCCTGGACGACCAGGTAGTTCACCGACCGATCTCTCTGCTTGGCCAGCTTCATCAGCCGCTCGATCGGCCTCTCCTTCTGCTTCTCCGTGGGAACATAGATGGTTAAGTTGTCCCGTCTGACTTGAGGCATTTGACCTCCCTAAAGTTGAGATGAACGGATTATAGCGTGGCGGAGCCAGGGAGTCAATAGTGTTGTCACCGAGTCTCGCGGAGCCCGCGGATCGACCCTCCGAACAGGGCGCATAGCAACAAAACCGCGCTGACGATCCCAAAGAAGGGTCTCGCCCCGACCGATTCGGCGATGAACCCCGCCCCGGCCTGAGCCAGGGGCATCGCGGCCATGGCCAAGGTCCGATCGGTGCTCAAGACCTTGCCCCGCAACGAGTCGGGAGACAACTGCTGCTCGACCGTCAGGAAGGGCACGTTGATCAGGGCGATCCCTCCTCCGATGAACAAGAAGCAGACAAGCGTCTGGTAAAGCCTGAAAGTGGCCCCGGTCATCCCCACCGCCAGACCGGTGAGCACAAAACCTCCGATGATAACCTTCCCCTTGGGAACCCTCTCTCCCAAAGCCCCCAAAAGAAGCATTCCCGCTAACGTCCCCAGCGAGAGGCAGGACAAGAGATACCCAAACCCCTGCGGACCGGCCTGGAGGACGTTCTCCACGAAGAGAGGGGCGATCACTACCAGGGGAGCGAAGGCCATGTTGGCCACGACGGCCATCAGGATGACCGCCAAAAGAACGCTCTTGCTTTTGATAAATGAGAACCCTTCACGAATATCCGAAAGGAGGCTCTTCAGGTTAAGGCTTGCCTCCGAGGCGACCGGTTGCCGGGGCAACCGGGCCAGGGCGATGGCCGCGGCGATGACCAGAAACGAGAGGGCATCCAGGAAGAGGACGTTGGCGGTGCCGATGGTCCCGATCAACACCCCTCCCAGGGCCGGCCCCAGGAGCTGGCCCACCTCCCGGGTGGTCATCTTCAGCGCATTGGCGGTCATCAGTTGCCCTTCAGGGACGATATTGGGGATGGTGGCATCCAGGGCCGGCTCGAAGAACTGGGAGGCGGCGGAGAGCAGAAAGACCAGCCCCGCCAGGGCGGGAAGGGTCAATCCACCGCCGTTGAACAAGAGAGGGATCAGGGCGACGAATAAGGCGGAGAAGAGTCCCGAACAAATCATCAGCCGCCGGCGGTTCCAGCGATCGGCCAAGGCCCCGCCGGGGAGCCCGAAGATGAGGGCCGCTGCGGTATAGACGGCCATGACCGTCCCGATGGCCGCCCCGGAGCCGGTCATCTCCAGGACCAACCAAATGAGGGCTACTTGGGACAGACCATCGCCGATCCGGGAGAAGACCTCCCCCAGCCAGATGAGCAGAAAATTCCGGTTGGAGAGAACTGCCCGGTAGTTTCCCCTCCGGGCGGTTTCTGGATCAGCCGTCAAAGGCTCCTTATGGCTCACGCTGTGATAGATTCAGCCAACCTGGAGATGGCCCCCACGGCGCGCTCTCTCCTCGCTTGCCCGGGCATTGAAAGTATCGCATGAGCGGTTTGGCTCAAGAACTGAACAATATTATTGCCAACTGGACCATTCCGATCAGAAAGCCCAACACCGCCCCGAACCAGGTGATCGCCTTGAGCTGGTCGCCGGTCACCCCCACGATTAATCGTTCCACCTCCATGGTGGAAAACTCCTCGACCTTCTCTTGGACCAGTCCTTTGATGTCGATCGCCGCGACAAGCTTGGGCGTCTCCCGCTGCAGCAACCTCGTCAGTTGCGCGGAGGCCGCCCGCTCGCCTTTGGCCGCTACATCCGCTGGAATGTAATCCTCCAATCTTCCGATGGGTCTTTGGAGCAGCTCATCGAGCTTCCCAAACAGGAAACGGGAGAGCCCTTCCCGTGCAGCCCTCCCGCGGAGAATCTTTAAGATCTGCTCCACGAACCTCTCGCTGAGCGGCCCTCCCTCGGCCAGGGCGGGGAGGAGCTCTTTCAACGAACGTCCCCGCAGCCTCTCCATTCCCTTCTCCGCCGCCTGGCGGACCCGTTCGTGGAACTCCGGGCGGCGCGCCAGGCCGACTACCGCACCGCCAACCCCGTCCTTCGCCCGCTCCAGCGCTCCCTCATCGAAGTTAAACTCGGAGAGCCGCCGCTCCAGCAGCGAGTCGAGCGAGCTGGCAAGCGAGCGGTAGATCTTCCGGCGCACGTCGGGGTTCTTGACTAACTCCGCCACCCGGGGAGCGAGCTCGTCCACCCCTCGGTCGATCCTGAGCTTCAGCTCCTCCGGCGTTATGACCATCATTTCGATCAGGCCGAGCTTCACCTGGTCCCAGAGGGAATCCTCGCGGAATTGCTCGCTGAGGAGCCGGTCCACCAGCTCGTAGAGGTGGATCTTGATCCTCTTTTGGACCCGTTCGTCCTCCAGGACGGCGATCAGCCGATCGAGGATCCCCGGCAGAAGCTCCTCCAGCTTGGCGTAAGCCGCCTGGCGGAGCCCCTCGGGGATGTAGCTTCCCACCGGGCGGTCATCTTGGACGAGGGCCTCAATCCGACGGTCGAGGAGTTCCCTGACCTGGCGCTCGAACCGCTCATCCTCCACTAAGCGTTCCAACAGCTCTCCGAGCTGGCCCGGCAGTTCCTCAAGCAGCTCCTCGGGGAGGAACTCCCGAAGCGGTCGGGCGAGGGCCCCCTCTACCTGCGCGCGGACCTGCTCCCGCAGCAGGCCTTTTAACTCCTCTCCCTGCAGGAGCTCGGCGAGCCACCCCTCAATTCGCTCCTTAAGGTCCGCGATAAACTGGTCCCACTCCTCCCGAAACCCCTCAGGGACCAGCGAGTTCAGCTCGCCGAGGGGACGGGAGAGCAGTTCCTGACTATAGTCATGGACCAGCTCATCGAGCCTGGCTTTGACCTCCTCGTCGGCGAATCGCTCCGCGATTGCCTCTTCGGTAACCAGATGCTCTCCCACAGCCTGGCCGATGCTCTCCGCTAGTTCCTTACGCTTGCGGGGGATCAATCCCGGGGTGAAGGGGATCCGGATTCGGAGGAACCGCTTCTCCCGGTGGGGCCGGAACAACATCCGGATCGCTACCCAGTTGGTGAAGTATCCGATCAGGGCACTCACCAGGGGGATCAGGGCCAGGATGTACCAGGGCCTCCCTTCGAGCATAACGGCTCAGTTTAGCATTCCCACCGGCGATCCGCAAAGGTTGGACTTGAGCGAGGCGGCTTTCCACAATAGACTTAAGCTGATGAAGACCATCGACCGTTACTTGCTACGGGAGCTCTCCTTCCCCTTTCTCATTGCGCTAATTGGCTTTCTCATCTTCATTCTGTTGAACCTGATCCTGGGGTTGCGAGATTTCATGCTCGATCGGAGCATCGGGCTTTGGACGATCCTCCAACTGCTCGGTTACCAACTTCCGTTCTTCCTGGTCCTCTCCCTCCCGGTGGCGACGCTGTTTTCCATCTTCCTCGCCCTGGGAAGATTGGCCCACGATCGGGAGATCATCGCCCTGCAGGCAAGCGGTCTCTCCTTAAAAAGAATTGTCCTCCCCATCCTGGTTCTAAGTATTCTCATCAGCGGCTTCGCCCTCTTCTTGAATGACCGGATGGTCCCCTGGGCCAACTACCGTTATCAAGAGCTCGTCCGCCAGCTCATCCTGCGGAGATCGACGCCCCAGATTCAGGACAACACCTTCTTCAAGGACTCCGAGGGGCGGTTCTTCTACGTCAAGCATTACGACCGCAAGAGCGGGAAGCTCCAAGGGATCATGGTCTACGACCTGGCCGGGGCCGAATACCTGCCCGAGCTGGCCGGCCGCTACCCCAAGGTGATCGTCGCCGAGGAGGGGAGCTGGGACGGGGAGGTCTGGCGACTCCGGGACGGGGTGATTCACAAATACGATAATCGAGGCCATCTCCAGTATGAGCTGCGGTTTGCGAACCTGGCCATCAACGTCGGCGGGGGATTGGAACAGCTCTTCTTGACCCAGCGGACCCCCCAGGAGATGACTCTGGGCGAGCTGGGCCGGAGGATCAAGGCCCTCAAGGAGGGCGGCCTGCGGGCGGAGGAGCTGATCGTGGAATACCACTCCAAGATCTCCATCCCGCTTTCGGCGTTCATCTTCGCCTTGTTTGGCGCTCCGTTGAGCCTGATCTTCTCCGCCCGGAGCCGCGCCGCCGGGGTGGTGATCGCCGTCCTGTTGGTCGGCCTGTTCCAGGGGAGCCTCATCTGGGCCCAGACCCTGGGAAAGCGGGGAATCATCGCCCCCGCCCTCTCCGCTTGGCTGCCGAATCTCCTTTTGGGCCTGTTGGGGCTCATCCTGTTCCTGATCATGGACCGGGTGAGCCAGCTCGACCTGCGAGAGCGGCTCCAACGGCTCCTGTGGCTGCGCTTCGTGCTTATCGCTGTGCTGCTCCTGCCGGTCGGGGGGCGGGGCGCGGAGCCGCCCAGGTTGGAGATCAAGGCCGATTCGCTAACCATCTCCGAGGATTGGAGCGCGGTGAGCGCCGCAGGCCATGTGGTTGTGCAATATGGCGATAACTCCATCAGGGCCAAATTTTTACAACTAAACCGCGACGATCGCCGGTGGAAGGTCCGCGCCGCGGGAGGGGTGGAACTTCTTACCAGCGACATCTCTGCCCTTGGGGAGGAGCTGGAGGCGGAGCTGCGCCAGGACGAGGCAAACCGCCTCAGCCNNATCTCCGCCCTTGGGGAGAGGCTGCAGGCGGAGCTACGCCAGGACGAGGCAAACCGCCTCAGCCTGGAGGAGGCGGAACTGCGAGACTTCACCGGGGAAGGCCGCGATGGCTCGCTCAACTATCGCGGCGGATGGGCCCGCTTGCGCTTCGCCGAAGGACTGGAGCAGGTGGAGCTTTTTCAGGGGGCGATGATCGAATATCAAGGGGGGAGCCTCGAAGCCGAACAGATCAAGATCGCCCGGGTAGCGGACGAACAGCGGAGCTGGCTGGCGAAAGCGACGGGCGAGGTAGCTCTACAGGAAGGGGATCGGACCACGGCCGCCGAGCACCTCGAGCTTCGATTCACCATTGAAGGGGAAAGATTCCAGGCCGAGTGGGCCCGGGTAGGCTCCTTCTCCGGCCAGGGGAGCTTCACCAACGCCAAGGGTGAAAAACACCTGCTCCGCTACCAAGGACAGGGAGCCTCGCTCTCCTTCAACCAAGAGAACGAAGTATCTCTGTTGAACATTGCCGGGGGCAATTTCACCACCTGCACCTGCAGCGAAGTGATCGAGAAGGACGCCTACTGCATCGATGCCGACCGGGTCCTGGTATTTTCGGACGACCTCCTGGTGGCCACCAACATCACCCTGCGGGCCTTCGGGGTCCCGATCTTCTGGTATCCCTTATATCTGGCCCCGCTGAAGGAGGAGCGGGAGAGCCCGCTCCTCCCCGAGCTGGGGCAGAGCGCCTCCTTGGGATGGTATGCCAAGTGGCGGCTCCCGTTCATCCTGAACGGGAAGAACTACGGCTCCCTTCTGGTTGACTACTTCAACCGTTACCGCCAGCTCGGGGGCGGAGCCGATTTGCGCTATGACCTGTTGGGGAGCAGCGGTTCCCTCCATATTTATAAGCTATTCGGCCCCCTGGGCCTGGTCGAGCTCGCCCTGGCCGATCGGACGGAGCTCCCTCAGGGGGTGACGCTCCATGCCGGGGCCAACTACCGCAGCAAGGTCGAGGAGGAGGCCGCGGGAGAGTGGATGGGCTACCAGGCCCGCCTCTCGGGAGGGAGCTCCGACTGGAACTGGACGATGGACTTCGGCCACGACCGTTACGTGGGCAAGCCCCAGGAGGACGAAGAGCTCAAATACCGCGTTCTCTCCCGGCTGCCGGAGTTCTCGCTCACCCAGAATACAAAAAAGATCGGACCGTTCCGCTACTCCGTCGGCCTGAGCTGGGGACGGTATCGGGAGCAGAAGTTGAATGAACCGGGATTCGACCAGAGCACACGGTTCACCGGACTGCTCAACCTCGGCTTGGAGGAAATCTCCCTTTTTGATGGCAGATTGGGGCTCCGCTCTGGCGGGCACTACCGGTGGTCGTGGTATGGCACGGCGGCCCGGCTGGAGACACTGGCGATCTCGCCGACCCTGAATCTGCGGCCGCTCCCGGGTCTGAACCTCTCGTTGGGCGAAAGCTTTCGCCTGGTGCGGGGGAGGAGCCCGTTCGCCTTCGACCGGGAAGAGCGGCTCAACCGGGTCGATCTGAATGGGAATTGGCATTTTGAAGGACTGAAGGGGAGCTTCTCCACGGCCTATGACCTGGAAGGAGGGGAATTCATCCCCCTGGAGCTGGGCTTGGGATACCAGCTTGGCATCAGTGCGACCTCGCTCGAGCTTGGCTACGACTTGAACCGGGGCTACCTCCAAAAGGCATCCCTTCGGGAAGCGCTTTCCGGGGAGGGCTGGTCCCTTTCGGCTAGTACAAGCTACGATTTTATCAAGGGGAGCCCCTCCGACTTGATCGCCAAGCTGGCCCTGGGGAAGTTCAAGCTGGGGGTGCGCTATGACCTGGAGGGGCTCTTCATTAAGCGGTTCAACAGCGAACTCGCTTTGCGGCTTGGCGAGGACTGGGGGCTCTCCCTCAAGGGGGAGTACGATCTCCTGACCGGGCGGCTGACCAGATTCCAGTACGGTCTCGTCCGGGGCTTCTGCCAGAGCTGTTGGGAGATCGGGCTCTACGGAAGCCAGGAACAGGTCTGGCTCCAGGCCCGGATCAATGCCTTCCCCACCGCCTCCGTCAAATATACCCCCACCGATCAAGAGTTGGCCTTCGGGGACTGAGAGGCTATAATTGGTTTGGCGATTCTTTCTCTCCGTCGCTCAATGACTAGGAGAAGGGGGTAGAGATGGTCAGATACGATGGATTTTTGAAACCGATCGATGCCTCAAAGTATCTGGGCATTCCGATCGGTGAGATCTATAAGATGCTCGATGCCGGCGAGTTGCCGGGCGTGCAGTTGGGGAATCGCTGGCGGATCCGGATCAGCGCGCTGGAGCAGTGGCTCGACGAGGAGGTCTCCAAGGAAGATCTGGAGAAGCTCTCCAAGCGACTGGGGGACGTCGATCCCAAGAGGCTGGAGGAGTTCTTCGGCCAGGGGGAATCCCCCTCAGCCGAGGGGGGGTAAATGCCTCCCCGCTAACCGCGCCGGCCGGCCGGCTTTCCCCTGATTTTCACCCCTGGGTCATCGCCTTTCCACCAGTACTCCTGTATGATCCTCCTTGGATCGAGAGGGGAGATCGAAGGTGCAGTTTATTCTCGCCTGCCTGTTGGTAGTAGGATTCCTCGCTTCCACCGGCCTGATGCCGGGGCAGACTCCGGCGTGCCCGGTCGATGCCCCGCCATACCTGGCAGCCGAAGATGATCGCCCCCTGGGAGGCAGAATCCCGCTCATCCTCGTCCACGGTTGGATCGCGGAATGCCATGGGGGGAAGCAGGGCTGGGAGAGGTTGATCGCCCGGATAGAGCGCGAGGAGGGCTCGGCCCCCTTCAAGATTTATCGGTTCATTTACTCCAGCCGCCGGCTGGGCCTGGAGGGAGCGGGATCGGCCCTGGCGGAGGCCGTTGCCGCTCGAGGGGAGCTGCAGGGTGAGGGGCTGCTCCTCATCGGCCACAGCGTCGGCGGGCTGGTCGCCCGGACGTTCATGGAGCTTGACGGTGGAGGGGAACGGACGATCAAGCTGATCACCCTGGCCACCCCGCATCACGGCTCGCCCTTGGCCTCCTTGCTCGCCTTGGTCGATGGGCAGTGGAGCAGCAGCGCGGCGCAGGAGGATTTGAAGAGGATCCTCAACCTGGGCCGCTACTCCGACCCGCTCCTCCGCGGGGCAAAGCTCCTCGTCTCCTTGAGTTACCGGCTGATCTACGGGATCGATCCGGCCGGCTTCCTCGACCTACGCTGGGATGACTACGACGATCTCACCCAGCAGGACTATGCCGGATACTCCGAGCGGATCAAGGAGGCGCTGGACAACCGCTTTCTCCAACGTCTTAACTCCAGCACCCGCTTCGACCATAAGATCATTGCCTACTATGGCTACCTGGGCCATCGAGCTTTTGATCTCCGGCGGGGCGGGGAACTTCCCTTCATCTTCTACGGGTGGTCGGGGGAGCTGGAGCGGAGGCTACCGGGGAATTTCGACTGGAACGATGGGCTCATCCCCATCCAGAGCGCCTCGTTCGCCGGACACCGGATTACCCGCCGCGGTCCCTTCCCCAGCATGACCCACACCGATATCCGCGACCATCCCCAGGTGCAGAGCCGACTACTAGAGGATCTGGAAGCGATCGCCGCTGAGACGGAGGCAAAGAATGGATCAGATTTTCCAAAGGTCGCAGCGAAGATCTGCGGCTGCGAGCCCGCGCCGTTGGAGTGGCGGCTCAAGCTCTGCGCTGATCTAAAATAACCTCTCTGCGGTCTGGTAGCCGAGGTGCTGATAGGCCCGCTCCGTTGCCACCCGCCCCTGGGGAGTACGATGGAGGAAGCCCTCCTTGAGGAGGTAGGGCTCGTAGACCTCGGACAGGGTGTCCTTCTCCTCGCTTAGCGCCGCGGCCAGTGTCTCCAAGCCCACCGGGCCGCCGGCGAATTTCTCGATGATTGCCCTCAAAATTTGCCGATCGAGCTCGTCCAGGCCCTGGTGGTCCACCTCGAGCATCTCCAGAGCCTGGCGGGCAATTGCCCCATCGATGGCCCCCGTCCCCCGGACCTGGGCGAAGTCCCGCACCCTCTTCAACAGTCGATTAGCCACTCTGGGGGTCCCGCGGGCCCGCCGCGCGATCTCCTCCGCGCCCTCCCCGGCCAGCTCGACCCCCACGATCCGCGCCCCCCGCAGTACAATATCCTTCAGTTCATGCGGCTCGTAGAAGTCCAGATGGAAGACCACCTCGAACCGGTCGCGCAGCGGCGAGGTGAGCAGGCCGGTCCGCGTCGTCGCCCCGATCAGAGTGAACCGCGGCAGGTCTATGCGGATCGAGCGAGCGTTGGGACCCTCCCCGATCACCAGGTCCAGCTTGAACTCCTCCATCGCCGGGTAGAGTATCTCCTCGACGTTCCGCCGGAGGCGGTGGATCTCGTCGATGAAGAAGACATCCCCATCGGATAGGGCAGTAAGGATCGCCGCCAGGTCCCCCGGCCGCTCGATCACCGGTCCGGAGCTGGTCTTGATCTTCACCCCCATCTCTGAAGCGGTGATCATGGCCAAGGTCGTCTTCCCCAAGCCGGGCGGCCCATGGAGGAGGATGTGATCCAGGACGTCGCCGCGCTCCGCCGCCGCCTGAAGGTAGAGAGCGAGGCGCTCTTTGACCCGCTCCTGGCCGATGAACTCTCGCAGATCCCGCGGCCGGAGCCTCCTCAAGGTTCGGTCCTCCCCCCGCTCCCCGCCGCGAACGATCGCTTCGCGTCCCATCACGCGCCATTCTAGCATTGGGGCGGAGAAGTTGCAATCGGTTCCCTGCGGCTGTTAGTATCGCTCCAATAGGAGCAAAGATGAGAAAGCCCGTGATCTTGACGACGCTCGTGGCCCTAGTTTGGGCCTCCACAGCGGGGACCGGCCTAAGACAGGCCGAGCTTGAAAGCGCTGTCGAGGGCTGGATGCCCGCCTGGGCCCCTGATGGGGGGAGGATCGCTTATGTCTCCGAGGCGGACGGTGACTCCGAGGTCTACGTGTGGGACTTGCTAAGCGGCGAGCGGCGGCAGCTCACCGATAACACCTCCGTCGATCTCGGGCCTAACTGGTCACCGGATGGTGAGTGGATCGCAATCTGCTCCAGCCGTGACGGGAATCATGAGCTCTACCGGGTGGCTCCTGACGGCTCACGCCTCGAGCGGCTGACCTACGAGGCGGCCATTGACTGGTCCCCGGCCTGGACCCCCGAGGGAAAGATCGTCTTCGAGTCCTATCGCAGCGGCTGGCCCGACCTGTACCTCCTGGGGCTCGGTGGGGCGACCAAGCGGTTGACCGAGGATTTCTACCGCCAGGCTGAGCCGGCGGTCTCCCCCGATGGGACGAGAATTGCCTTTTCCTCCTTCCGCGAGGGGAACTGGGATATTTACCTGATAGACCAAGCAGGCTCCGGGCTGTCCCGGCTCACGGCGTCCCCGGGGATCGATCGGCACCCCGCTTGGTCCCCCGATGGAGGGAAGCTCGCCTTTTCCTCCTTCCGCGGGGACGGGGCCGATCTTTATATCCTGGACCTGGAGACCGGGGAGATCGCCCAGCTCACCAGCGACCGCTACCGCGACCTCCACCCCGCCTGGTCGCCGGATGGGACGAGGATTGCTTATGCCTCCTTGCGGGAGGGCGGCTGGGAGATTATCATCGCTGAGCTGGCCGGCTCCCCGGAAGAGGAAGGAGCGCTCGATGGAGGAGATCATCGACCTAATCAAGGACCATGAGCGATTCGCCATCACCACCCATCTCAGCCCGGAGGCGGATGCCATCGGTAGCGCGCTCGCCCTGAGGTTGATCCTGCGAAGGCTGGGGAAGGAGGCCCTCATCGTCATCCAGGACCCCGTACCCGACAACCTGCGTTTTCTCAGGGGATGGGAGGGGATCAAGGCTCCCCAGGAGTCCCCCGTTCAACGCGAGCCGGATTTATGGTTCATCGTCGATTGTGCCAATCTCAATCGCATCGGGGAGAGAATGCTCTCCTTGATCCAACAAGGGGAGAGGACGACGGTCAATATCGACCATCATGTGAGCAACTCCAACTTCGGCGACGTCAACTATGTCCGTCAGACCGCAGCGACGGCGCAGCTCGTCCTGGAGCTGGCCCAGGCCCTGGGCGTCATCGATTCCGAGATCGCCACTTATCTCTATGCCGGGATCGTCGCCGACACCGATTCCTTCCGAAATGCCAATACCGACCCCCGCGCGCTTCGCGATGCCGCTGCCCTGGTGGATTATGGCGCCCGGGCCCGCGAGGTGGCCGTAAACCTGTATGAGCGCCGGACACTGGGAGAATTTCGCCTCCGGGGCTACGCTCTCTCCAATGCCCGCCTGGAGGGCTCCATCGTCTGGTGCCACCTTCCCTTGAGCGCGTTCGCCGAGCTGGGGGCCTCGCCCCAGGAGACAGAACACCTGGTGGAGGATCTGCGCTCCCTCCAGGGGGTCAAAGTCGCGGCCCTGTTCAGGGAGTTGGAAGGGAAGCGGGTTAAGGTCTCCCTCCGCGCCAAGGCTGATTTCAAGGTCAACCAGGTGGCCCGACAGTTCGGCGGAGGTGGCCATGAGCAGGCGGCAGGCTGCGTCGTCCCCGGGGAGCTGGCCCAGGTCGAGAAACTGGTTTTGCGGGAGCTACGCCGGAGGCTCGATGCGGGTCGGCTTGGATGAGGTTGCACCGCGGGGCGAGACAGTCGTTGGCCTGGGGACATTCGATGGGCTCCACCTCGGCCATCGGATGTTGTTAGGCCGGGTACGGGCCTTGGCCGAGCAGCGGGAGATGCAAAGCGCCGTGCTCACCTTTCCCAAGCCGCCGCGCAGCTACCTCAGCAGGGAAAAGCGGCTGATCCTCCCCCCGGAGCGGAAGCTCCAGTTGCTGGAAGAGGAGGTCGAGCTGGTGGTCGTGGCCGATTTTTTGAAGCTGCGGCCGCTGGCACCGGAGGAGTTCGCCCAGGTTTTAAAAAATAGCTTAAAAACTGGCACCGTGGTCATCGGAGAGGACTATCGCTTCGGACAAGGCCGCCGGGGGGACCTGGACTGCCTCCGCAAACTCGGCCACAAGCTGGGCTTCCAAGTTGAGACTTTGGCGAAGCTTCTGATCGAGGGGAGGCCGGTGAGCTCCACCGTCGTCCGCCAGGCGATCGAGGCGGGGGAGATCGAGCGGGCCCGGCAATGGCTCGGCTATCCCCCGCTCCTTCTCGGGCCGGTGATCCGCGGGGAGGAGCGGGGGAGGGAACTCGGCTTTCCCACCGCCAATTTAAGGATCGACGAGGAGCTGGTGACCCCCAGGGAAGGAGTCTTCGCCGTTCAAGTGAAGCTAGGAGACCGGCTTAGGCAAGGCCTCCTCTACATCGGCCGCCGCCCGACCTTCGATGGCGTGGAGAGGAGCTTCGAGGTCTACATCCTCGACTTTGAGGGAGAACTCTATGGGGAGGAGTTGGAGATTTATCTATTAAGGAAACTACGGGGGGACCTGGAATTCCGTGATCCAAGAAAGCTGCGGCGCCAGATTGAGCAGGATGTGCAAATTGCTCGCGAGTTTTTCCTGCCCGGCTCTTGCGAAGGACAGCAAATACAAGATCAATGCCCCCGGCCAAGCGACGACCATCCAAGCG
>JABAHQ010015867.1_pt5 | contig 12523 bp, 11 predicted proteins | sample 7062091 | NCBI WGS metagenome assembly JABAHQ01 (sample SAMN14534359, study PRJNA622989) | marine sediment metagenome | biome: marine biome [ENVO:00000428]; feature: marine pelagic biome [ENVO:01000023]; material: deep marine sediment [ENVO:00002113] | place: India: Gulf of Kutch | collected...
CTGGCGCTGTCGGCGAACCAGAGGTCCAGTAGTTCCACGCCGCCTTCGCGGAATTCGCCGGCGCCGGTCAGCATCCGGCATAGAATCGGGTGGTCGCTACTGGGGGTCATGGTGCGGCTTGTCGGTCTATTGTTGTCGGTGGCCAAGTGCTATGGGTCATCGGGCGTAGTGGGTTACCGGAGAGCGATAGTACCAAATTTGTCCAGCCGGCGTAGCCCGGTTCGCACAGGTTGGCACCGTGCGCATCTGGTATGTCAAACCGCGGTGCGATACCTTTGAACACCAAGCTGTTCCATTACCGAGTGGAAGGAGCAAATCATGGTCGATTTCCGTATCGAGAAAGACACGCTGGGCAGCGTCCGCGTTCCCGCCAATGCCCTCTACGGCGCGCAGACCCAGCGCGCGGTCGACAATTTCCCGGTCAGCGGCCGGTCCATGCCGGCGTCGTTTATCCGCGCGCTGTTGCTGGTGAAGTCCGCCGCCGCCCGGGCCAACTTCGAGCTGGATCTGCTGGATGCGTCGATGGCCGCGGCGATTGAACAGGTGGTGGAGGAACTGCTGGCGGACGACGCCCTGATGAACGCGTTCCCCGTGGATGTTTTCCAGACCGGCTCCGGGACCAGTACCAATATGAACGCCAACGAGGTGATCGCCCGCCTGGCCTCCGACAACCTGCAGCGGGCGGTCAACCCCAACGACCACGTCAATTGCAGCCAGAGCAGTAACGATGTCATTCCCACCACTGTCCATGTCAGTGCGGTGCTGGAACTCGAGCGGCGGTTGCTGCCGGCACTGGACCATCTGGCGGTGACAATCCGCGAGAAGGGCGAGGCCCTCAGGTCGCAGGTTAAAACCGGGCGCACCCACCTGATGGATGCGGTACCGATCCGGATGGACCAGTGTCTGGGCGGCTGGGCGACACAGATCGAGCGCGATTGCGATAGCCTGCAGGGACTGTTGCCGCGTTTGAGTGAACTGGTCCAGGGTGGCACCGCGGTGGGAACGGGATTGAACGCCGATCGCCAGTTCCCGGACTATTTCACCCGCAATCTGTCGGCCCTGACCGGTGTGGCGTTCACGCCGGCGTCGGATTTTGTCGCCGGCATCGCCGCCCAGGACGGAGCGGTCCTGTTGTCCGGGCACCTGAAAACCACTGCCGTATCACTGATGAAAATCGCCAATGATCTGCGCTGGATGAATTCGGGCCCGCTGGCCGGTCTCGGGGAAATCACTCTGGAGGCCCTGCAGCCCGGCTCCTCGATCATGCCCGGCAAGNNTATCGAGCTGCTGGCCAACGCCTCACAGCTGCTGGCGGACAAAGCCGTCGCCGGGTTTACGGTCAATGAAGAGCGCCTGCAGTCATCGCTGGCAAAAAATCCTATACTGGCGACGGCGCTCAACCCCATAATCGGTTACGACAAAGCAGCGGCGATTGCCAAGACCGCCTACGACCAGCAGCGCCCGGTGCTGGACGTGGCCGAGGAAATGACCGGCATGAGCCGGCAGCGCCTGCAGGAACTGCTGGAACCCGGCAGCCTGACGGAACCGCCCCAGTGAGCAGTGCATGGGGCCAGCCCCGGGCGGGAGTGTGGTGAGACAACAGCGCGTGAAAAACCCCTTATTGGAATTATCGAAAATTCTCCAGGCGGCCTCCCGCGCCGAAACCTCCGCCGCCCAGGCGGAGGTGATCGTGGAGGCCATCGCCGCCAGTCTGTCGGTGGATATCTGCAGCCTGTACCTGGCGGATCCGAACGGTGACATGCACCTGGTGGCCAATCACGGTCTGCCCCGGGCCGTGGTCGCCAATGTCCGTATCCCCCGGGAACAGGGGTTGGTGGGTTTGACCGCCCGCAACCTGCACCCGGTCAATATCGCCGAGGCCAACAGTCACCCCGCCAGTTACATCGTTCCCGGTATCGACGATGGCGAGCTGGAGAGTTTTTGTGGCGTACCGCTGGTGCGTTCCGGCCGGGTCACCGGGGTGCTGGTGGTGCAGTCCACGGTCCGCCGCCAGTTCAGTCAGGAGGACGAGGCGTTTCTGGTGACCCTGGCCTCGCAGCTGGCTTCGATCAATATCGAATTGCCGGGCACGTCCACACAGAAGAAATTCCGGCGCCACGCGGGGATTAAAGGCTCCCCCGGTGTGGCCATCGGTAAGGCCTTTACCGTGGGACTGGACGAGGGCGGCCAGTTTCCCGAAGTCCATCTCGGCTCGGTGGAGGCCAACCTGGAGCGCTGGCGCTCGCTGTTGCAGGAGGCCAAACAGTCGATTCGCGCCGACCAGGCTCAATTTACCGATACCGTCCACGAAGATACCACGGCGATTTTTGAAGCCTACCTGATGCTGATCGAGGACCCCGGCTTCGTGCGCGCCGTGGAAAGCGAGCTGCAGAAGGAGGCGGGCCTGGTCTCGGCGATCAAGCATGCCGTGGACCACTTTTCCGCCCTGTTCAAAGCGATGGAGGACCCCTACCTGCGCTCCCGGCACGAGGATATCCGCCACATCGGCCAGAAGTTGCTGGTGACGCTGAAAAAGAGCGCCACCCCCCGCCAGGAGCGTGCCGGCGAGCCGGTGGTGCTGGTGGGTTCGCACATCGGTGTGTCCGATATCGCCGCGGTGGTACAGGGTCAGCTGGTGGGCATTGTCAGCGGCGGCGGCTCTTCGCTGTCCCACGCCGCGGTGCTGGCCAACGCGCTGGGTATCCCCGCAGTGATGGGGGCCGAGGATCTGGGGTCGGTCAACGATGGCGATACCCTGGTGGTGGATGGCAATCGCGCCGAATACATTACCCGGCCCACCAAAAGCCTGCTGCGCGAATACCAGCGGGTCATCGAACAACAGTCCCAGGAATCCGAGCAGCTCGCTTACCTGCGCGACATGCCGGCGATTACTACCGACGGCTGTCGCGTTCACCTCTACGCCAACACCGGCCTGCTGGCGGATATTTCCCCCGGACTGCAGAACGGGGCCGAGGGCGTGGGGCTTTATCGCACGGAAATTCCCTTCATGTTGCACGAGACCTTTCCCAGCGAGGAAGAGCAGGTGGCGATCTACGAGCAGGTCATCGCCGCCTACGGCGACATGCCGGTGTATATGCGGGTGCTGGATATCGGCAGCGACAAACAGCTGCCGTACTTTCCCATCCCCGGCGAGGACAATCCCGCCATGGGCTGGCGCGGCATCCGTTTCGCACTGGACAACAGCTCCCTGTTGATGAGTCAGTTGCGGGCCGTGTTGCGCGCGTCCATCGGGCGCCGCAACCTGCGCATTTTGATCCCCATGGTCAGCGAGTTTGAGGAACTGGAACGGTTTCACTGGTTGCTGGATGAAGCCTGCCTGCAGATCAATAACGAATTCGGTGTGATGGACAAACCGCCGGTGGGCGTGATGGTTGAAGTGCCGGTGACGATTTCCCAGCTGGGTTTGTGGCACGACCGGGTTGATTTTATCGCCATCGGCTCCAATGATTTAAGTCAGTACCTGCTGGCGCTGGATCGCAATAATGCCCGGGTGGCGGCGCGCTATGATGCGGTCCACCCCGGCGTGATCAGCGAGATCCACCGTATCGTGGACACCGCCCGGCGCCTGCAGTTGCCGGTCTGCCTGTGCGGGGAGATGGCCTCGGACCCGGTGGCGGTGATCCTGTTGCTGGGTATGGGCATTCGCATGCTGAGTATGAGTGCGGTGAAAATCCCGCATATCAAATCACTCGTGCGCCAGGTCTCGATCGGTGAGTGCGAACAGGTGCTGGCTACGGCCTTACAGGAGCGTTCGACGGAGACGATCCGCGAGCGTGTGACACAATTTATCGATCAGCAACGAAGCGATAGACCACTCGAAACCGACCATGGACTTTAAAGATTATTATCAGATTCTCGGTGTCAGCGAACAGGCCGACACCGACGAGATCAAGAAAGCCTACCGCAAGCTGGCGCGCAAGTATCATCCGGATGTCAGCGATGAGGCCGACAGTGAAGACCGCTTCAAGGAAGTCAGTGAAGCCTACGAGGTGCTGCGCGATCCGGAAAAACGTGCGGAGTACGATCAGCTCAAAGCCATGGGCGCTCGAGGCGCCGATGGCGGTTTCCGCCCGCCGCCGGACTGGGAGTCNNCACATTTTTCCGAAGGCGGCTTTACCGAAGCCGATTTCGGCGGCTTCAGCGATTTCTTCGAATCGATCTTCGGCCGCAGCGGCAATGTCCACCGCAACTATCAGCGCGGCGGTGGCCGCCAGTCGGTGCGCATGCGCGGCGAGGATCTGCATGTGCGCGTGCCGATTTTCCTGGAAGAGGCCCAGCACGGCTGCGAACGGACCATCGAGTACCAGGTACCCAGTATCGACGACTACGGACTGTTGAATCACACGACCCGCAAGATCAAGGTCAAAATCCCCGCCGGCAGTTCCACGGATAAGCCCGTTCGCCTCAAGGGGCAGGGCGGCAAGGGCCTGGGCGGTGCCGAAAACGGCGACCTCTACCTGGACCTGGAGTTCGCGCCGCATCCGGTCTACAGCGTCAAGGGCAACGACCTGTATCGCAAACTCGCCGTCGCCCCCTGGGAGGCGGCATTGGGGGCCAGGGTCAAGGTACCCACGCTGACCGGCGAGGTGCAGCTCAATATTCCCCCGGACAGTCAGTCGGGGCGACGGCTGCGTCTCAAGGGCAAGGGGCTCAACGGCGGCGACCTGTACGTGGAGCTGGATATCGTGATGCCGAAAACGACCAGCGACAGAGCCAGGGAGCTGTATCGCGAGCTGCAGCAGGAGTGCCAATTCAATCCCCGTGAGGAGGTGGCCCGATGAAGGTGATAACCGTCAACGAATCGACAACCGAACTCACGCTCCGGGATATCTGCGAGCGCTGTCTGGTCAATGCCGAGCAGGTGATCACCCTAGTGGAATACGGTGTGGTGGAACCGGAAGGCGCGTCCTACGCCGAATGGCGCTTTTCCGCGGACAGTTATCTCACGATCAAAAAAGCCCTGCGCCTGCAGCGCGACCTGTCCATCAATGAGCCCGGTATTGCCCTGGCCATCGAGTTGCTGGACAAACTCAAGCAGGCCAATGCCGAGATCGACCATCTGCGCCAGCGTCTGACCCGATTGCACGACGACGCGGGTGAATGATAAAAACACCCCATCGCGCCTGAGTTGACCTGGGAGAACGCCGTGGGCCGGGGTTAAAGCGTGCGTATTCAGCCACAACGGGCCGCCGCGTTGCACGTGCGGCTGTCCGTCCCAACCATCGCCCGAATAACGCATGAAATCACAAGCTTTTGAAATCGACGGTCACCGTATCGAGCCCGGAGAAAGGCGCACTATCGATATTCCGCTGGGCGCGATGGCCACTCACAATACGATCGATATGCCGGTGCATGTGGTGCACGGCCGCCAGGACGGACCGAGACTGTTTGTGTGTGCGGCGATTCACGGCGACGAGATCAACGGCGTGGAAATCATCCGNNGCGGCGCATGAAAGGCACACTGCTGGCGATCCCGGTGGTCAACGTGCACGGTTTTATCACCCACTCGCGCTACCTGCCCGACGGCCGCGACCTCAATCGCAGTTTTCCCGGCAGCAGCAAGGGCTCTCTGGCAGCCCGGATGGCGAGCACTTTTCTGCGCGAAGTGGTAGAGCGCTGCACCCACGGCATCGACCTGCATACCGGTGCCCGGCACCGGGACAACCTGCCGCAGGTGCGCGCCGACCTGTCCGGCGAACAGGTTCGGCAGATGGCCGATGCGTTCGGTATCCCGGTGGTGATCAATTCGCGCATTCGCGACGGCTCCCTGCGCGGGGTCGCCGGGGACAACGATATTCCGGTCCTGCTCTACGAAGCCGGGGAGGCGCTGCGTTTTAATGAGGTGGCGATACGGGCCGGCCTGCGCGGTATTCTCAACGTCATGCGCGAGCTGGGCATGCTGCCCCGCCCCCGGCGCAGAGAGTCGATCAAGCCGGCGGTACTGTCCTCGGATACCTCCTGGGTACGCGCGCCCTACAGCGGCATATTGCGGGCGTTAGTCCCGCTGGGGGCGAAGGCCGAACAGGACACCGTGCTGGGGGTGATCGCCGATCCGCTGGGCGAGAACGAATACCAGGTGCTGGCGCCGGAGGACGGTATTGTTGTCGGCCGCACCAACCTGCCGCTGGCCTACGAGGGCGACGCACTGTTTCACCTTGCGCACTACGAGCAAAAAGTGGACAACGTCTACATGCAGGTCGAGGACTTCCAGGAAAAACTCGAACCCGACGATACCGGCGAGGCACCGGTGGACCCGGGTAACTCCCCCATCCGTTAGCTGGCCGCCTGCACCCATCTCACCTTATAGGGCGGCCTGTTGCGCCATGCATCCACAGCCGCCCCCGGCTCCGTATATGCAGCGATTGTCGAAAGCCGGGCGCCCCGCAAAGTTGACTGACGGGCGGGGCGGCAGTAGTCTTATGCGATTTTTCGCGCCGCCGGGGTCGGTATAATGCGAGCCCCGCAGGCGGGCGGCGGCAGCTGGATCAAGTCAATCGGCCGGGTTGGTAATAGGTGTGATAGCGCTGGGTTGGCCACGCTACAGGTCGGGCAAAGCCTGGCTTGACAACGCCTTAGACCGGAGCCCGCCGCAGTGTGTATCACCGGGGCAGGGTCGCCCAGGGCCCTGGCAAGCGCCCCCAGTTATCGGAGTTTCCTCAGTATGAATTTCGATCTTTCCGAAGATCAGGCCATGATGCGCGAGTCGTTCGCGCGCTTCCTGGATCAGCACAGCAGCGCCGAGCGGGTTCGCGCCGCCGCCGATAGCGACGGTTTTGACACCGAGATGTGGCAGGGCCTGGCGGAACTGGGCGCGTTTTCCCTGCGGATTCCGGAGGAACAGGGCGGTCTGGGGCTCGGCGTCATGGACGCGGCGGTTCTGATGGAGGAAGTCGGCCGCACCCTGGCGTCGGGGCCGGTGGCGGAGACGCTGGTGGCCGCGCGCATCCTCGCACTTCTGGGCGCCGAGACACACGGGGATTTACTGGAACAACAGCTCCTCGGAAGCACGGTGGTGGGCCTGGCGATGCACGATGTCGCCGAGCAGCCGGTGCAGTGGGTTGCCGGGGGTGCTGTCGCCGGAGCGGTGGTCGCGCGCAAGGGCGACGCGGTCGTTCTGATGACGCTGCCGGCGGAGGCAGCGCGCGGTGAGGCCAATCTCGCCTCCACGCCGCTGGCGGAACTGGATCTGGGCGCTGCGGACAGTGTGGAACTCGCTTCCGGCGACGATGCTTTACAGGTTTTTGCCCGGGGCGTCGAGGAGTGGAAGCTGCTGATGGCCATCGCGCTGTCGGGGCTGTCCCGGGAAGCCGTGCGCATGGCGGCGGAATACGCCTGTGAGCGCGAGGCCTTCGGTCAGCCCATCGGCGCCTATCAGGGTATTTCCCATCCGCTGGCAGACCTGATCGTCGATGTCGACGGCNNNTGGTGGACAGCCGATACCGCCGCCCGGGCGGTGACCCAGTCGCTGCACACGTTCGGTGGTTACGGCCTGGCCACCGAGTACGATATTCACCTTTACAACTTGCGGGCCAAGGCCTGGCCCCTGGTCTACGGCGACCCCACCCGATTGCTGGAGGAGGCCGGCCGCCGGCTGTACGCCGGTGAAGTCCCGGCACTGCCGGAAGTGGGCGATGTCGCCATCGACTTCGATCTGGGCGACGAGGCTCACGCCATGGCCAAAGAGCTGGACGACTTCTTCAATGAAGTGCTGACGCCGGAGCTGCGCGCCAAGGCCCACTATTCCTTCGACGGTTTCGATGCCGGTGTGCACAAAAAGCTGGCCGAGGCGAAGCTGTTGTTCCCCAGCTGGCCGAAGGCGTTCGGCGGCCGCGAGGCGCCGCCCTATGCCATGAATGCGATGCACCAGGTCTGGGAGGAGCAGGGCTGGACCAGCCACCCGGTGGGTACCACCAATATGGTGGGCACCATGATCCGCAAGTGCGGCAGCGATGAATTGAAAGAGCAGGTGCTGACCCGCATCGTCCAGGGCGACGCCATCTGCAGTCTGGGTTACAGTGAGCCCGGCTGCGGCTCCGATGTGTTCGCCGCCAAGACCAAGGCCACGCAGCTGGAGGACGGCTCCTGGCGCATCGACGGCTCCAAGATGTGGACCAGCGGTGCCAATATCGCCCAGTACGTGCTGATGCTCACCCGCACCAATCCCGATGTGCCCAAGCACAAGGGGCTGACCATGTTTGTGGTTCCCCTGGACTCCGACGGTATCGAAGTACAGGCGGTCCACACTTTCCAGGATGAGCGCACCAACATCACCTATTACGACGGCGTCATCGTGCCCGACAGCTACCGGCTGGGCGACGTCGACGGCGGCGTCAAGGTAATGGCCGCGGCGCTGGAGCTGGAACACGGCGGCGGCTTTACCAAGAGCCAGCGCGCCATGGCCCAGGCGGCGGAGGCCCTGTGCCGGGACATTCAATGGCGCGGGCGCCCCCTGATCGAAGATGCCGGCGCCCAGTCGCGGCTCGCCCGCTGCCGTATGCACACCTACATCTCCGAGGTGCTGGGCAACCGTTCACTGTGGGCCGGGGTGAAAAAACTGCCCAACATGGCCTACGGGCCGATGATCAAGATGTTTTCCTCGGAGAAGTTCCAGTCCGACGCCCGGGATCTGCTGGACCTGACCGCGCCGCATTCCCTGTCCAAGCGCGAGGGGCCGGCGGGGGAGTTGAATCTGGCGTATCGTCACGCCCACGGTACCACCATTTACGGTGGCACCAGCGAAGTCCATCGCAGTATGATTGCCGAGCGGGCGCTGGGGCTGCCCCGCACACGAGCCAAGTAGCCCGTAACACACGTAGCCCGCAACAAGAGTTAGGAGAAACAGTGGCATGAGTGAAGCACCGCATTTGCTGGTAGAACAAGACGGCGCGATTATCATCTGCACCCTGAACCGTCCGGAAAAGCTGAACGCGCTGACCGGTCAGGCCATGCGTATGTTCGAAGAAGCCCTGCATCAATTTCGCGACTCGCCCGAGTTGAAAGTGATGCTGATTCGCGCCACCGGCCGCTACTTCTGCTCCGGAGCGGACCTGCGCGACAATACCGACGAGCCGGCCAAGATAGAAAACACCGGCGTCGGCATCCGCGAGCGCCATCGCCTCAAGTTGCACGGCATGCACCGGATCTACGACGAGATGGAACATATCGAAAAGCCGATCGTCGTGGCGCACCACGCCACCTGTGTTGGCGGCGGCCTGGAAATGTCGCTGTCCTGTGATTTTCGCCTGGCTGCCAAGAGCGCCAGCTACGCCTTTCCCGAAGGCAAATTCGGTGCTGCCGGCTTCCAACGGCGTCAGCCGCCTGACCCGTATCGTCGGCCCGCACTGGGCGCGTTACCTGATCATGGCCAACCTGCCGGCGGACGCCGACAAGGCCTACAATATGGGGCTGGTACACGAGGTGTTTCCGGACGAGAGCTTCGAGGACGATGTCATGAACTTCTGCCGCCATCTGTCCGAGCAGCACGGCGAGCAGATGGGCACCGCCAAGATAGCCATCGAAATGGCCTATGAGCTCGGTCGCGACCAGGCCCGGCATGTGGAGCGCATGGCCAACAGCACCCTGATGTTGAACCCGGACTATCTGGCGGGTATGGAAAAATATCTCGCCAAACTGGGCGGCAAGGGCAACAAGGATCAATAAAAGCAAACCGGGAGCCCGACCGGCGGCCGGGCTTACGAATCATCAAGCACCAATAAGCGGAATCGAACCCGATGGATTTTGGCTGGACTGAAGAACAGGCGAGTTTCCGCTCCACTGTTCGTCAATTTCTCAAAGACAACCTGCCGGCGGACTGGGAGCATGTAGCTCACGGCCCCGCCTCCAAAGAGCAGACGCAATTCGCCAAGCAATTCTGCGGCGCGCTGGCCGATGCCGGCCTGCTGGTACCGCACTGGCCCGAAGCCTGGGGCGGTCGCGACGCCGACCCCTGGATCGCGTTTATCCTCGCCGAGGAGATGTGGATGGCCGGCGAACCCCGCGGCGGTCAGTACATGAACGTCAACTGGATCGGCCCCACGCTGATGCTGTTCGGCTCCGAGGAGCAGCAGCAGCGCTACATTCCCCCCATGGCCCGCGGAGAGACCCTCTGGTGCCAGGGGTTCTCCGAGCCGGAATCGGGATCGGATCTGGCCTCCCTGAAAACCCGCGCCGATGCGCACGGCGATGGTTATCGCATCAATGGTCAGAAAATCTGGACCTCCTATGCCGGTGACGCCGACACGATTTTCCTGCTGGCACGCACGGCGCCGGGCAAGAGCGGTATCACCATCTTCCTGTTGCCCATGGACACGCCGGGGATCACCGTGCGCGATATTCCCAGTATCATCGGCGAGGGGGACATCCACGAGGTATTTTTCGACGAAGTGGAAGTGCCCGCCAGCGCTCGTCTGGGTGAAGAGGGCCAGGCCTGGGATATCGTGCGCACCGCCCTGTCACTGGAGCGGGTGGGTATTCCCCGTTTCGCTCTCGCCTCGCGCATGCTTCACCGTGCCGTGGAAACCCTGAAAAAGGAAGGGCGTTTCGGCTCCGGTGCTGTGGAGCAAGCGGCCCGGGCGGAGGCCGCCTGCGAAGCGGCGCGTCTTTACAGTTATCAGATGGTGGATCAAAAAAGCCGCGGTCAGACACCGGGGCCGGAGGCCAGTGCCTCGCGATACGCGACGGTCAATGCCGAACGCGCGGTCTGTGACTTCGTGGTGGAACACGTGCCGGACGCCCTGGCCGGTGGCGACGCCATGCTGTTGTCCCACCACCAGCGCGGGATCGTCGCCGGTATCGCCTCCGGTGCCGCCGAGATCCAGCTCAACCTGATCGCCACTCAATTCCTCCAACTGCCACGGGAGCCCCGCTGATGGACTTTACACTGACATCCGATCAAATCGCTCTGCTGAGCGAGCTCGACAAGCTGGCCGCCCCCTTCGAGGACAAGCCCATCGATTTCGAGGGCTTTGCCCTGGTGGGGGAAGGGCTCGATCAGCAACTGGAAGAGAGCCAGTTCTTCGATATCGCCGCCATTCCGGATTTCGGCCCCCTGGCCGCCGCACTGGCGGTGGAGCGCCTCGCCAAACTCCCCTATACCGCCGAGGTGGCCCTGTCGATGCTGGTCCGTCCCCGGATCGATCCGGAGCTGCCGCGCCCGCTGGCGGTGGTGGAAAACGGCCGTCCCGGCCGCTTTGTGGCCGATGCCGCGACCTTGCTCATCGTCGACGGTGAGCGGGTGAGTATCGCTCACCCGGAGGCCGGCGACACGGAGGGCGTGGAATCCCTGTACGCCTACCCCATGGGCCGACTCACCGGGAGTCCGGCCGCGAAAGCCTTGTCCGCGGAAGAAGCGGCCGATGTTCGCACCTGGTTGCGGGTGGCCAACGCCGCGGAGATGGCCGGTCTGATCCAGGCGTCCATCGATGCCACGGTGGAACACCTGAGTGTACGCAAACAGTTCGGGCGGCCTTTGGGCACGTTCCAGGCGCTGCGTCATCGCATGGCCGAGTGCCAGGTGCTGTCCGGCGGCCTGCGCTGGCTGGCGCTCAAGGCGGCCTGGTCCGGGGATGCCGGCGATGCTGCTCTGGCCGCCTCCCACGCCCAGGAGAGCGCCACCCGGGTGGCCTACGACGTGCACCAGATGACCGGTGCCATGGGGATGACCCTGGAGATGCCGCTGCACTTGTGGACCTACCGCATGAAGGCCCTGATCTCCGATCTGGGCGGCCGCGGCGGTCAGGCACAGGCCGTGGCGGAACACCGTTTCGGCGTCGGTGCCTGAAGCCGTCCGGGAGCTTTCACCATGGACAGAGAATCCCTTCGAGCCGCCGGCTGGGAGTGTATCCAGCCCGGCGGTTTTACGGGGCACGTGGGGCCCCTGTGGCGGCGGGAAGTCGATGAAGGACAGCAGGTCGGCCTGTTCGTCGGGGAGCATCACGCCAACAATCACATCGGCACGGTTCATGGTGGCGTCCTTATGACCTTTGCGGATAACGCCCTGGGTATGGGGGTGTCACGGGCGCTGGGCGCGTCCAACTGCGCCACCGTATCCCTCCAGACCCAGTTTCTGGCATCGGCCCGTGTCGGGGATTTTCTTGTCTGCCGACCGGAAGTGATCCGCAAGGGCAGGCAGATGGTTTTCATGCGGGGACTGATCGATGTCGCCGGCAAAACGGTGGCGAGCGCCGAAGGCATCTGGAAGGTGCTGGAACCGCGCTAAAGGCGATCGCTCCCGCCGGGACGCAACGCTGGCAAAGACATAAATAGCCTCGCGTCCTTCGCGGCTTGGCGAGGTGCCATCTGTGTTTTGACTGTTACCGGGCTCCGTGAGCAAAAATCTCTCGCGAAGTCGCCAGGGACGCAAAGGGTTCCGCCGGTGTGGTGTCGGCGCTCGCGCGATAGCCCCTGATCAGCAGCACGCTATCCGTTTCTTAATAAGAACAATCAAGATTGTTTTTAAAATAGGTTGCCGGTAGACTGGAGTTCTTTTACCACCATCAAAAAG
>JABAHQ010000540.1_pt2 | contig 12521 bp, 13 predicted proteins | sample 7062091 | NCBI WGS metagenome assembly JABAHQ01 (sample SAMN14534359, study PRJNA622989) | marine sediment metagenome | biome: marine biome [ENVO:00000428]; feature: marine pelagic biome [ENVO:01000023]; material: deep marine sediment [ENVO:00002113] | place: India: Gulf of Kutch | collected...
ACTGGCGTCATTATTAAGATCCATTTCTATATAGCCGTTCATCTGTCCAATAAGCATCACCATTTTAGATTGCTCGGGAAGCATAAGCATAGCATTTTTTTGGCCTTGTTGATTTATCTCCATGCGTCCCTTATTTCCTTTCACCATGTAAGGCATTTCGCCCATCCCTTGTTTCGCCAAATCTGCCATCTCAAAATAAATAATGCCCTCAAAATCTTGGGCAGTAGAGGTGGTTGGTATACCAATGAAACAGATAATTGATAATATGAATACGAATAGTGATAACTTCTTCATGATAGTAGCGCCTCTGTTTTAAATTAATAGTAGAACTGTGATAATAATAGACATTACTTTTTTTAAAGCCAATAATATTAATTGGATGCCTATAATTTGAAATCTCGTTCAAAAACTTATAATTATTTGCAAAGCCAATAATAGAATGTATCGATTATGTTGATTGGACTTATTTCAGACTCCCATGACCATGTTCAAAATATTGAAACAGCTGTTAACATTTTTAAGGATCGCGGTATCGAGCTTGTGTTGCATGGCGGTGATTTCTGCAGTCCCTTTACTATTCCCCCTTTTAAGGGATTAACCCTCAAAGGTGTTTTTGGGAATAATGACGGAGATCATTATTTGATCTTACAAAAGTTTAGTGAAATAGGAGCTACGCATTTAGGGAGTTTTGGTGAAGTAGTTATTGGAAATAGAACTATTGCCTTATACCACGGGACCGATGCTCCTATTACTGAAGCATTAGAACAGAGCGGAAAATATGATGTGGTTGTTACAGGACATACTCATGAGAAAAAGGTCGAGTTTGTGGGCAATACCTTAGCGATAAATCCCGGAACGGTCCATGGATTTAATGGGGAAGCTACTGTAGCGCTGTTGGATATAGAAGCTATGGATGTTTCGTTTGTGACGTTGAATTAAAAAAGCGCATTGGTATTTCAAAAAAGTTCTTTGAAATACACAATGCGCTAAACAAGAGGGATGATAAGAAGTTATTTCTTCAGATTCTTGACCACTGCCTCAGTAAAGGTATTTGTTGAACCGGTTCCACCAATGTCTGGTGTACAAACAGACTTGTTTTCCAGTGTATAATATATAGCCTGACGAATTCGGTCTGCTCGATCTTCTTCACCAATGTGCTCAAGCATCATGAGAGCAGAGAACAGGAAGGCAATAGGATTGGCTTTATTTTCACCTGCAATATCAGGAGCCGAACCGTGAACTGCTTCAAACATGGCAGTATCATCGCCAATGTTAGCAGCGCCCGTCAAGCCGAGTCCACCAACCAATCCCGAAGCCAGATCTGAGAGAATATCTCCAAAAAGATTTGTTGTTACGATAACATCGAACTGTTCAGGTTGTAATACCATCTGCATAGCCATGTTATCAACAATAAGATCTTCGTACTCAATTTCGGGATAATCCTTTGAAATTTCTTCGCCGACCTCCATGAAAAGGCCACAAGTAAATTTAAGAATGTTGGCCTTGTGTACCAGCGTAACTTTTTTGCGATTTTTCTTTTTTGCGTATTCGAAGGCAGCACGAATTATTTTTTCACTCGCACTTCGGGTAACAACAGCAATGCTTTCGGCGTGGTTATCTTCTTTGACCCACTGCTCTTTACCAATGTACAGACCCTCTGTGTTCTCCCGGAACATAACCAGGTTTACATCATCGAACCGGCTTTTGATATGAGGTAAGGTTTTGGCGGGACGAATGTTACTGTAGAGTTCGAATTTTTTACGCATCGCCACATTAACAGAACGGAATCCAGCCCCAACGGGAGTCGTAAGAGGTCCCTTAAGTGCAATACGGTGTTTTTCGATAGCAGCAATGGTATCACCGGGCAGGGGATCCCCCAATTCTTCATGGGCCGAGAGACCAGCTGTGCAGCGTATCCAGTTAATATCTGCACCGGCTTCATCTAATATTGTGGTTACTGATTCTGTGATTTCGGGGCCGATGCCGTCTCCGGGAATTAAAACAATATCGTGCATGAGAATATAGGGGTTTTGAATGACTCGAATTAATTTTCATCTGCTAATATAGCCCGCAAAGATACAAATAATAGGACTTTATGTCATAACTTATCTAAGCATAAGTGTTACTTCTTGCCTATAGTTAGCACGGCCGATCCATCAAAGTTACCGGCTCGTAAATCATCAAGTGCTTGGTTGGCTTCGGTTAAAGGATAGGTTGTAACTTGAGATTCAATTGGAACTTCAGGAGCAATCTGCATGAACTCGGTCCCATCGCGACGGGTAAGGTTGGCTACAGATTCGATAGAACGTTCTTCCCAGAGGTCTTTGTACGGAAAACTTGGGATGTCACTCATATGAATGCCGGCACAGACGACGGTCCCTCCTTTCTTTACTGCTTTTAATGCTTGTGGCACAAGTGGACCTACGGGGGCAAAGATAATAGCGGCATCCAACTTCTGAGGGGGCAAGGTCCCAGATCCGCCGGCCCATATAGCCCCAATATTTTTGGCGAACTGTTGTCCTTTTTTGTCCCCGGGACGAGTGAAAGCATAAACCTCCTTGTCTTGATGGAGCGCGACTTGTGTAAGAATATGGGCCGCTGAGCCAAAGCCATAAAATCCCAACCGTTGTGCATTTTCGGTTTTTCGTAAGGATCGATAACCGATGAGCCCGGCACAGAGCAGCGGAGCGGCCTGAGTAGCCGGGTAATCCTGAGGGATCGAAAAGCAAAAGCTGGGGTTCGCTACCGTATATTCCGCGAAACCGCCATTGATATCATATCCGGTGAATTGAGCATTATCGCAGAGGTTTTCCTGTCCTTTTTGGCAGAATTCGCATTCCCCGCAGGTATAGCCCAGCCATGGGACGCCCACTTTATCACCTCTTTTGAAACCTGTAACGTTTTCTCCCACTTTTTCTACTGTACCTACAATTTGATGTCCCAATACAAGGGGTACATTGGGATCTTCCAGCTCGCCGTCAATAATATGAAGATCTGTTCGGCAAACGCCGCAGGTATGTACTTTTAATAATAGCTGGTCTTTGCCGGCATTCGGAATGGGAATATCTTGCAGTTCCAAGGGTTTGCCCACGGTATGTAAAACCATTGCTTTCATAGAAGTCGTGTTTGTTTAATAACGTCTTCTATTTCTTTTTTGTAGCTTGCGATCTAAACTGTATTTGCCGGGACCGATGAATAATAAACCTGCCATTACGATGGCAATTTCAATGCTGTGGGAATAGCTTACAAAGCTATCCCCGGCTCCAATATGCTGGATAGTAGCTACCATCATTACAATAAAGAGAAATATAACGCTGGGCGTAAAAAATAAGCCACATACCAAAAATATACCCCCAAAAAATTCCGTAACTCCAGCCATGAACCCAAAGAACATAGGAGCAAAATTAATACCTAAAAATTGCATAGCCGACCCTACTTCAACCCAGGTGTCGGGCCCGCCAAACATTTTGGGATAACCATGTAAAATGAACATGATGCCCAGCCCAACTCGAATAATTAAAAGTCCTACATTTCGATAAACGCCTCGTTTTCGAAGTGGTGCCATTTATATAATTTATTTAACCGTTTTGATAACTAATTCGATAAATTATGCCGCTGTGGTCGTCAGAGATAAGTACCGACCCATCCGGCAGTTGTAATAAATCGACAGGACGTCCCCATACCGATTCATTTTCCTGAAGCCAACCTTCTATGAACGGTTCATACGAAGTAGTTTTGCCGTTTTTAAGAGTAACCTTCGTTATACGATACCCGATTTTTTCAGTTCTGTTCCAACTTCCATGCTCGGCAATTAATATTTGGTTGTGATAGGCATCCGGGAACATATTTCCGGTATAAAAAATCATTCCGAGCGCGGCTACATGTGGGTCTAAAGCCTGGGCCGGATCTGTAAACTTTTGATCAATAGCCTTTCCCTTTTCTCCAAATTCAGGGTCCCAAATATCATGGCCGTGTTTGTAGGGATATCCAAAATGTTGCCCGATTTCGGACAGGTGATTTAGCTCGTCCGGCGGACGATTATCACCCATCCAGTCACGACCATTATCAGTAAACCACAAGTCGCCTGTTGCTGGATGCCAGTCGAAGCCTACCGTATTGCGAACTCCTTCCGCAATAATTTCGCGATTGGTTCCATCAGGATTGATACGGGTAATGGTGGTAAAAATTTTTTTATCGGGCTTACAGATATTGCAAGGTGCACCTACCGGGACATAGAGTTTGTTATCGGGTCCGAAAGCAATAAATTTCCATCCGTGATGACCATCAGAGGGATAATTTTCAGTTATAACGGTAGGAGCTGGAGGAGTCTTCAGATTATTTTCAATGTCATCAAAGCGGTATATAGTACTGACAGCAGCCACATAAAGTGATCCATTTTGATAGGCAATGCCACTTGGCATACGCAGGTCATTTGCGATGGTGTATACCGTATCAGCTTTGAAATCTTTATTCTTGTCTACGATAGCATATACATTTCCTGCCTCACGACTTCCGGCAAAAATAATCCCGTTTTTACCGATGGCAAGTTGACGAGCATTGGGTACCTGATCGGCAAATATATCTGCTTTAAAGCCATCCGGAAGCTGAAGCTTAGGCAATATTTGCTGACCGCTTTTTGAGGAAGTTTCACAACCTATTGCTGCAGATAGCAATACAAACAAAAGGAGCCATTGGCCGGATCTTTTAAATGTAGAGGACATTGCCTTTAATATTTATCCGATATTAATATATGCCGCTGTAGTAAGCCGTAAGCATTATACAATGCTTTCTCATTAATATCGAACGGTTCGGCAGTATTGTAGTTAAATAATTGTAAATACAAAATATCATCTGGATCCAAAGAATATATCCATGAGCCCCATCGCATGGCAGTTGAGCAGCAGAAGTTGACTGGTATAGAAATGGGCAAGGATTATCCGGAACCTATCATCAACTTGGAAGCATCATACAAAGCGATAAGAAATCGAGCTTAAAAGCATCAAAGGAACTAATTAGAAGGTCAGTATAGGAATCTCAATCGATTCAGATAATAATAAATGCTGACCCTTGTAATGGTATCTCTTATGATCATGACGGGAAAAGTATAATCTGTAAGGGCAATCTGGAACCGTATGCGAAGTAGCTGGTTAAATGATAAAACAGCTATTGATGCTTAAGTCAAGAGTAGGTCAGTAGCATAATTTCAAATAATCAACATACATGCTATGAAAGCTTTAAAAATTACACTTTTATTGGTGATATCGCTTATGATATTGGGGTTTGCCTCAATATTTAATCCTGATAAAACGATATCAGAAAAGGTTGCCGAAAAAGAAGATCTCTCAACATTAATGACAGCCTTGGAAGCCGCCGAATTGGTTGAGGTTCTCAAAGGAGAGGGGCCTTATACAGTTTTTGCTCCAACAAACAAGGCCTTTGCTGAGCTCCCGGAAGGAAAGCTGGAAGATCTGCTGAAGCCTGAGCATAAGGGAGAGCTGGCCAAAATTCTTAAGTATCATGTGGTCGCCGGCAAAATATTTGCTTCAGATATTGGTGAGGAGCAAATGATCAAGACGCTGGAAGGTTCAGAACTTAGAATACTAAACCAAAAAACGACGGATGATTATATGGGCGATGAGTCGGAAGCAATGAACAGCATCATGGTTAATAATGCTATTGTTACCAATGCCGATATAGAAGTATCGAATGGGGTCATTCATATTATTGATGGAGTAGTTATGCCATCAAATCAAGAGGTTTTGGGGGCTATGGAGCAGAATGAGGAAAACTAATAGAATGGATGATTCTTTATTGATTGGATTGAAATAGAAAAAAATAAAAAAGGCCGAAGAAAAAACTTCGGCCTTTGTGAATGGTGTATTGCCTAATAGCGTTAACCCATCACATTACAAAACATTGGTAAGAATGTTTTGCTATATCACAATCCTAATTTAAAATACGATCTTATTATGAAGCTTACAAAAATCTTAACCGCTATGCTGGCATCTGTTGTTTTGCTAGCATTTGCACAAAATCCCGAAAAGAATAAGAAGTTAGATCACCACAATAAAATTATATCTATTGCACAGGATACCGATCAGTTATCTACCTTGGTGACGGCTGTAAAAGCGGCTGATCTGGTCGAGACGCTGAATAGTGAAGGACCATTTACGGTCTTTGCTCCTACCAATGGGGCATTCAATAACTTGCCAGATGGTACGTTAAATATGCTACTAAAAGAAAAAAATAAAGGGCAGCTCCAAAGCATATTAACCTATCACGTCGTTTCCGGTAAGATCATGTCTTCTGATCTTAAAGACGGACAAATGGTCGAAACCGTTCAAGGAAATAAAATTAAGGTTTCCTTATCTGATGGAGCGATGGTTAACGGTGCCAATGTTGTGAAGGCTGATGTTGAAGCCTCAAACGGTGTTGTGCATATCATTGATGCAGTGATTATGCCATCTGATAATGAGGAGAAAGAAGATATGGACTCAGGTTATTAATATCTTGAATCCTTAAAATGAAAAGCGAGGAGTGTTGAACTCCTCGCTTTTTTTATTGTAAATAGTTTTAATGCGTGATTTTGGTTCCAAGTACATCAAGAAAAGCACTTAACCACTTGGGATGGCCGGGCCAGGCTGGCGAAGTCACTAAATTCTCATCAACCACTACTTCAGTTGCTTCCACATCCTTGTAGTCAGCTCCGGCTGCTTCCATCTCGGGACCGCAAGCAGGATAGGCCGTTAATGTTTTCCCATTAATAACATCGGCAGCGGACAAGATTTGGAGCCCATGACAAATAGCTGCAACGGGTTTGTCCTCTTCAAAGAAGTGACGCACCATATCCAACACGCCGTCTTCGCGACGCAGATATTCGGGGGCACGTCCGCCGGCAACAACGAGTCCGTCATAATCAGCGGGGTCAGCTTTATCAAAAGTAGCATTAAGGGCAAAGTTATGACCAGGTTTTTCGGTATAGGTTTGGTCTCCTTCAAAATCGTGAATAGCTGTTTTTACAGTATCGCCTTTCTTTTTGCCGGGACAAACAGCATGCACGGTATGGCCAACCATCTGTAATGCCTGAAAGGGCACCATGATTTCATAATCCTCTCCAAAATCTCCTACGAGCATTAATAATTTTTTACCATCCATAATAATTTGTTGATTTGTTAATATTAATATTGTTATCGTAGCTTTTGGTTTGTAGCTATTGTATTAACTTCAGATTGATATGTAGCGTTCTGTATTCGTTATTCTGATCATCAAAATAAAATCCATGGAAGTGCCTATAGGTCGGAAGGAAATAATATTGGACTGTGGTTTTGGCATATTAATTCGAAATGCCGAAGCAGTTATTGGTTTCGACTACAGTAATCAATAAGTCGACTAATAAACTCTCGCTGGGCAGGGTTGATTTTCTTGCGTGCTTCGAAAGGGCCAAAATATTCGATGCGATCAATCTCGGGGAATAGTTCNNACGGCCCAGCAGTAAACGATTTTTCCGCCTTTCTGTTTGACCGAATCCAGATTAATAAAGTCTCCTTCCGGGATAAATCCGAGCTCCTCCTCAAATTCCCGTTTGGCGGCATGCAGCAGATCTTCATCATCTTCCACTTCTCCTTTTGGGATCGACCATGCTCCCTCATCCTTATCCCACCAATACGGACCGCCCGGATGAGCTAACAGTATTTCCAGGCTGGGTTTACGATTGAATAGCAGTATACCGGCACTTAAATTTGACACTTTTGTAAAAGTAGATTTAGAATTCAGGAGTTACATTCGGTTCCATACCCAGTTAGGTATCAGTTTTGCCAGCCACCCTACAAATCGCCATCGCTTAGTGATATAGGCTTCATTCTTTGTTCGTTCAATGGCATCGGCAATCTGTGTTGCAGCCTTGTCCGTCTTTTGTACCCAGAACATCCCCTGTTTATTCTCGGTCATCTCGGATTCTACAAAGCCCGGCAAAATAGTTGAGACGGAAATATCTGCATCCGAGTGGTTGGCTTTTTGACGGTATCCCTGCAGGTAAGTGTTGACGAACGATTTGGAAGCGTTATAGGGAATGTTTAATCCCCATCCAAAAAGTCCGGCTACTGATGATATTCCCACGATATGACCGTGCCCCTGTTCCTCGAATAAATTAAAGCTGTAGCTGGTCAGGTTGGCAAAACCGCGTACATTAACATCGACTACGTGTAGATCGGCCTCCCGACCTACCGACTCTTTTTGATAGTTCGAAACGCCTGCATTGAGTACAATGATATCCATTCCCCCCATATCCTTTTTAAGTTGGTCGAGCTGGTTGATGGTATCATCCAACTCCACAACATCCATAAACTGGGTATAGATTCGCGATTGAAGTTGGTGTTCTAATTCTTGTAGTCGCTCGACCCGGCGACCGGTAGCACCAACTATATATCCGCGTTTATGCATTTCAAATGCCAATGCCCGTCCGATGCCAGAAGTAGCACCAACAATAACTATTCTCTTTTTCATAATGATGTCACTTTTTCTCGGAATTGATGGGTGGCAAGATTAATCCACTCGGGATGCTTTTCTTTTCGGAATAGTGAAGGGTGAATGATTTCAGCCAAGATACGAGCTGAATCCACAAGGCGAGGTCCCGGGCGGTTGAAATAATGATCACCGTCAGCAATGTATACCTGTTTATTCTGGACAGCATGCAGTTGCTCCCATCCATTACGAGAGGTAAGTACCGAAATTTCTGAGAGGGTCTGTTCAATAGAATAGCCGCAGGGTATGACCGTGATGATATCCGGGTTGAGTCGTTTTATCTTTTCCCAAGATATTTCGGGAGAATGTTCGCCCGATTCAGATCCAACGGGGATACCTCCCGCGACTTGAACCAGCTCGGGAATCCAGTTTCCGGCTGTCATTAGTGGATCCATCCATTCAATTGAAAGCACTTTCGGAGGTGTAAGTTCAATGGTTTTCTGCTGGATGCTCTGCAACTCCGATTTCATGCGACCGGTAAGTTCTTCGGCTGCTTCTTGGGCTTCAATGGCCTCAGCTATTGTCCGGATCGAATGCACCCAGCTTGACAAATCAGTGGGTGATACCGAAATCACTTTTACATCACTGTCCAACGTTGATTGCACCGCAGCTCGCACCTCATCAAACGAAGCTGCACACACCTCGCAGTGGTCTTGCGTTAAAATGATATCAGGGTTCAAGTTTTTTAGTTGTTCTTCATCCACGCGATACACGGACAAGCCTTCCTGCAAAAGGGCCTTCACTCGCTGGTCAATAGCATAGCTGTTACCGTCAGGATTGAATTTTGGCTCGGTACAGGAGGGGAGGGAGGTTATTCCATCAGGAAAATTACACTCATGAGAACGGCCGACGAGCTCATCCTTTTTACCGAGAGAAGTGACGATTTCGGTAGTGCTGGGCAAAAGGGAAACGATTCGCATATTCCAATAATTGTTTGCGGTATCAGTTCGTTAAATATCACAAAATAAAATAGGGAATTTTAGTTATTCCAAATGATGTCTGTGGTAAATTTTAAAAGATTAAATATTTAAGGCATTGAACTATTTGGAGAAATTTGTCTATATTCCGTTTCGATTTTTGAATATTATTTATTTCAAAGCATTTTGACCACTCTTAAAAACACATATCGATTTGTAGCGGTTGTTACACTGTTGTTTCTTGCAAGCAATATCCTGTTGCCTGCTGGAGCAGCAGCCGTAAACTTAACCTGCGATATGGATGAGGAAGTGCATAACGTACGCGATTGTTGTGAAGTTTCCGAAACAAAGCATTACAATTGGTCGAATGAGGTTGATGATTGTCTGAGTTTATCGTACTGTGAGCAGGCCGTTGATGGTGAACAATCGGATGTTCCAGCGATTTTACAGCATAAAATTATTATTCCTGCTGTAGATTTAGCCAATGGGTTCGATATTTCTTTGTTGGATGATAAAGAGCCTGAAATATTCGAGGATCACTTTGTCCAGCAACAACATACTTTTCCCCTCTTTTTGATGAACAGCGTTTTTCTGAATTAGCGATTACCCTCTCTTTCTTAGCCTTGCATTTCAGGCAATAATCTTACGTAATACGCACTAAGCAATATTTTAAGCGTATTCCGTATTTCTATTCATTTCACTGGTCAAATAATTAATCGCTAATTCAATGCTCGACAAAACCATACGTTTCTTTCTTGAAAATAAATTAATCGCCGTTCTATTACTGTTAGGAATGGTTGTTTGGGGCATTACCGTTGCTCCTTTTTCCTGGGATATCGATATGTTGCCTCAAGATCCTGTAGCGGTCGATGCTATCCCTAACTTGGGGCAAAATCAGCAAATTGTATATACCTCGTGGCCGGGGCGTTCCCCCCAGGATGTAGAAGATCAGATTACTTATCCGCTCACCACACAACTGCTTACTGTGCCGGGTGTTAAAACAGTGCGAAGCAGTTCTATGATGGGTACTTCAAGTATTTACGTCATTTTTGAAGAGGAGGTAGATTTCTATTGGAGCCGTTCGCGTATTCTCGAAAAATTAAACTCTCTTCCGTCGGGAACGCTGCCACAGGGCGTGCAGCCATCACTGGGGCCCGATGCCACAGGACTGGGTCAAATTTTCTGGTATACACTCGAAGGACGAGATAGTGAAGGGAATGCTACCGGCGGATGGGATCTGCAGGAGCTGCGAAGCATCCAAGATTTCTATGTCGGATACGGTTTGTCTGCTGTTGAGGGGGTAGCAGAAGTAGCGCCAATCGGTGGATATGTCAGCGAATACCAGGTGGATGTGGATCCGGAAAAGATGCAGGAGTATGGTATTGCTATGTCAGAAATATTCAAGGCCGTGAAAGAAAGCAACGCGGAAGTTGGTGCGCGAACTATTGAAATGAATAACGTGGAGTACCTGGTGCGGGGACTTGGATATATCAAAAGTATTGAAGACCTCGAGCAGGCAGTGGTAAAAGTGGTTGACAATATACCTGTTCGAATCAGCGAAATTGCGAATGTTAGTCGCGGACCTTCACTGCGGCGCGGTGTGCTTGACAAAGGTGGGGCCGAAGTGGTTGGGGCCGTTGTTACGGCCCGCGAGGGTGCGAATCCTATGCAGGTGATTGAAAATGTAAAGGCGAAAATAAAGGAAATCGAGCCGGGACTTCCTTCGAAAACGTTAGCTAATGGTACAGAGTCACAGGTTTCAATTGTTCCTTTTTATGATCGCAGTACGCTCATTCAGGAAACGCTCGGCACACTTGAAGAAGCGCTTTCACTTGAGGTGTTGATTACCATCATTGTGATTGTGGTGATGGTACTGAATTTACGGACGTCCATTCTTATTTCTGGGATGCTTCCTGTTGCCGTATTGATGACCTTTATCGCAATGAAGTTGGCCGGGGTAGACGCTAACATTGTATCCCTATCGGGAATAGCCATTGCCATTGGTACCATCGTGGATATGGGGATCGTACTGTCGGAAAATATGCTACAGCATATGAATCGGGCTGACCCAGAAGAGTCGCTTCTCGAGGTTATATACCGGGCATCCAGCGAGGTGGCACATGCTATTATTACGGCGATTACGATGACTATTGTCAGTTTTCTGCCGGTGTTTACTATGGTAGCAGCGGAGGGTAAGCTGTTTCGACCACTGGCATTCACAAAGACCTTTGCCCTTGTGGCAGCGATAATTATTGTAATTACGCTCATTCCGCCTTTTGCCCACTGGTTTTTCTCCATCAAGATTAAAAAACGACCTATTCGCATAATTTGGAATGGGTTGTTAATTGTGGGGGGAGTATTTATCGCAACCAGTTTAGTGGCTTGGGCCGGCGTCGTACTGGTTGGTTTCGGATTGATCAATGGTGCATCATTATTTATTAATGACAAGCGGTACCAACTTTGGCTACCCAGATTAAATATGAGCTTGATTGTTTTAGCAGTTAGTTGGTTGCTAACAAGTGAATGGCTCCCCTTGGGTCCCGGCATTTCATTTGCCGGTAATTTTATCACGGTGGGGCTACTTCTTACCGTTATTATGGGCAGTTTTTGGCTGGTGATCTATTATTATCGTCCTATTTTGGATTGGTGCTTGACCAATAAAAAACTCTTTCTCTCAATTCCAACATCACTTGTCGTATTGTCAATGGTTATCTGGCTGGGATTTTCGGGGGTATTCGGCTTTATCTCCGGTGGATTTAACTCAATTGGTCTCGATATTGAAGAAACATCTGTATGGCAGGCGGCCGAGTCTACATTCCCGGGGTTGGGCGAAGAATTTATGCCACCGCTGGATGAGGGCTCATTCTTGTTGATGCCGACGACGATGCCTCATGCCGGTATTGAAGAGGCCAAGGATGTTATGCAAAAGTTGGATATGCGTGTGTCTTCTATCCCCGAGGTTGAAACGGTTGTCGGTAAAATGGGGCGTACCGAATCGGCTTTGGATCCTGCTCCTATTTCTATGTTTGAGAATATCATTACTTATAAAACGGAGTATAAGACTGATGAAAATGGGCATCGGGT